>Ga0126381_100007514_pt1 | contig 12135 bp, 8 predicted proteins | sample PanSoiMetPlot_28_FD_96465 | JGI IMG/M metagenome (GOLD analysis project Ga0126381, IMG submission 96465) | Tropical forest soil microbial communities from Panama - MetaG Plot_28 | ecosystem: Environmental > Terrestrial > Soil > Tropical forest > Bulk soil | place: Panama | collected 2016-02-17
AACGTCACGGCTCGTGACTTGAAGATGCCCGGGCGACTGACCGGCGTAGCGGACGTTATCGCGCAAGGAAAAACGATGCAAATCAGTCTCGGGACAGCCACGAACAACAATGGAAGCAGGTATTTCCTGATGTTTGCGGGCATTGGACTGGATGCTTCGATCTGCCGGGGAGTCAATCCCGGCCTGAAACGGCTGACTGGCCAGATTGCATTCTGGATATCCGGAATCAATCATCTAGTCGCCTGGCGCGAAAAGCCATTCTCGATAACGGTTGACGGCCAACGTTACGAAAGCGGGTTCAGCGTGGTCGCGAACGGCAAGGGGTATGGCGGAGGGATCGTGATGGCTCCGGCTGCGCGCCTTGAAAAACCCGATTTCCAGGTCTTCATAATGCCAAAGGGCCTAACAAGATTCGCATATATCAGGGCGCTGATAAATGCCGTCGCCGGACGCAGTTCAGGAACGAAGGGGCGGCTGGTCAGGGGAACAGATGTTGTTGCTGAGGGCACGGTAGAAACCTGGGTACAGGTGGACGGCGAGCCAATCGCGCCACTCCCGATGCGGTTCAGCGTCGTTCCGAGAGCGTTGTCGATCATAGTCCCGTGATGCGGGGCGGTCGCAAAGGAGCAGTTTTATGAAGTTCAGTTTAGTGCGAGGTCGAGCGTCGAGCATCATCGCGATATTGGCCGCATTCACCCAAATTTATATGAGCGCCCCGGCCAGGGCCGCGCAGAATGCGCGGGCGGCATCCAATGGGGACGGAGCGAGCCTGTCCCGGGGCGCTTTATCATTGAGGTCCGGCGAAGAGGAAGGGACCCGGGAGTATGATCGGCTCAGGGCTGAAGGCAACCGTGCAGTTTATAATCTTGACTACGCTGGAGCCAGAGACAAATTCCTCCAGATGACAAAGATCATGCCGGAACACCCGGCGGGTTACGTCTACCTGGCGAACGACCTGTGGCTCGAAACTCTCAATAAGAGCAGGCGCCTATCGACTTCGCTATATTCCGGGACGTCGTTTTACATCCAGAAAAGCGAATCTGACACTTCGGATAAGGAGCGAGACCGCGAGTTCGAGCGTTTGGTTACCCGTGCGATGAACCTGGCGACCCAGGCTTTGCAGAAAAATCCGGCTGATGCCGAAGCGCTCTACTACCAGGCTTCGGCGCTGGGTTTGCGGGCAGGATACACGGCAACGGTTGGGCGAAGTTTCAGGCGCGCAATCGGCGACGCCAACAAATCGATCCAACTCGAAAACAAGGTCCTGAAGCTTGACGCTGGATACTATGACGCATACCTGAGCATCGGTCTTTACGAATACGTGGTAGACAGCCTTCCGTTTGGCTGGCGTGTCCTGGCCAGGCTGGCCGGTCTGAAAGGATCAAAGGATCGAGGGATACAGGAGCTGGAATCCGTCGTCCAGAAGGGCAAGTACGCTTCGGACGACGCGCGAGTGTTGCTGATCGGCCTGTATACTCGCGAGCGCAAGCCCGAACGGGCGCTCGAGATCCTCGATTATCTTGCCAAGAAGTACGACCGGAACTATCTCTTTGGAGTGGAGCGTGGCCGGCTTCTTTACCAGGTGGGGCGGAGCGAGCAAGGGCAGCAGTCCTTTTCGGCACTACTGGCCGACCCGAAAGTAGCAGCGCAGGCAACTGATCTAGTCAATTTTCAGTGGGGAGAAGCACTGGAGGCATCCCGCGATTATCAAGGTGCGCTCGAGCGTCAACAAGCGGTGATCGCCTGGCCAAAGTCCGAGCCCGGCCTCGTGTCACTCGCGCATCTGCACGCCGGACAGTCGCTGGATATGATGGGCAAACGGACTGAAGCCATTGCCCACTATCGCGCAGTGCTCGGCCGCGAGAACATATTCGATTCTCACGACAAGGCTGGTGAGTTCATCAATAGCCGATACACAGGAAAGCATGATTAGCTGCGGTTCTGATTCAATCTGCGTGTCGCCCTCCGTTAGAGACTCGTCTCCCCGCAGGCGTCTCGATAGACCGGCTCAGCCCGCTCTGAGCCGGCAATAATGCGCGCTGGCAGGAGTGTCGTCCTGCTGAGTCGAGACGCCTGTCCTTCATGAAAGCCGCGTGTTTGCTGTTAGGCTGAAAGCAAACTACCTGCGCGTTCGCACCCGCGGCTTTTTCTAATATGGGCGCCCGCTTGTTAGGCTGAAAGCAAACTACCGCGGGTTCGCACCCGCGGCTTTTTCTAACATGGCGCGCCCGTTTGTTAGGCTGAAAGGAAGCTACCGCGGGTTCGCACCCGCAGCGTTTGCCTCGACAACAGTTCAGCAGAGCGGCAGCCGATTCTTATCCTCATTGTGATATACTTTGGCCCGGCCGTTTGGCGGCCGACCCGGTTTCACCCAGGTAAATACGCAACGGATCCGGTCGTGAAGGTCGGGTACCCATGATGCTCCAGAGACGCTGTGTGACGTCGAGATTCGCGGGAGCCATATCGGTGTGGCTTCTATTGGGCAGTGTAGCCATCCTGATGGCTTGTTCTAAGAATTACAGTCCAGGAACGCCATCGGGACCTGATGCGGAGAAGACGGCAATGAACATCCAAATTACCAGCACCGCGTTTACCGATGGGAATCCAATACCAACTGAATTCACTTGTGACGGCAGCGATGTCTCGCCGGATCTCAAGTGGTCGGGCGAACCCGACGGCACCAAGAGCGTGGCGCTAATATGTGATGATCCGGATGCTCCTTCCGGTACATTTGTGCACTGGGTTATCTACGGAATACCGCCTGGCGATAATCAGCTTCCTAAAGGAGTACCGGCGAGTCCTACGCTCTCAAGCGGAGCAAGGCAGGGTAAGAACGGGTTCGGTACAACTGGATACCGCGGCCCCTGTCCGCCGCGAGGAGGTGCGCATCGCTACTTTTTCCGCATCTATGCACTGGATGTGACTATCGACCAGCCGGCCGGAGCTTCTCGCGCACAAATCGACGGGGCGATGAAAGGCCACATCATTGGACAGGGGCAACTGATGGGGAAATATCAGAGGAAGTGATGAGTGAAGGGCGTTGAACCGCCCCGGAACGCGAACGGTTACGAGAGCCAGAAACTCCTCGGAAAAGGTACTGTACGGAGTCGGAAACCGGGGCGGCCACGGAGGGCCGCCCGTACAGGGCTTTCGTAGCTCGCTGGTGGTGGCAGTTCCGCCAAGACGGATTCCGTGGAGTTTCTGGAGAGTGGAGAGGGGAGAGTCATGAGTCAGGCATGACGCCTGATTCGCTCTGAAACTTTGAGGATGAACTTGTAGGGACGGCCGTTCTCTGGCCGGCCGAGCTTCCAGGCCCAAGGTACTCTCGTGGAGTATCGAGTGATCGTAACGGGTGGAGATTCAGATGAAAGTTTGTCCAACATGCAATCATCAATATGCTGAAGGCGATGGCAATTTCTGCGTGCGGGATGGGACACCGCTCGTAGCCGCAGCGCAGCCACCCGCCGCACCGCCACACTCACCTGCAACACCACTACAAGCGCCACCACAAGCAGCGGTTCCGCAGGGAGCCGTGCCAAGTGTGCCCGGGCAGATGGCAGGGCCTCAACCGCAGCCGGGTGGTCAGGGCGGGCCGATTGCTGGTGCTGCCAACCAGTTCGGCAATCTGCAGCAGGGAGCGGGCCAGCAGATGCCACAGCCGCGGGCGGCGGCCGGCGCTCCGCTCGAGCGTCTAAAGTGCGATTGGTGCCAGGGAACTAATGAATCGACAGCGCTGGCGTGCCGGTATTGTGGCGCGCCGCTCGACATCAAAAACCTCGTCAGTGATTCGGGCTGGCGCGAGGCGCCACGCATCCGCGACATGACGGAAATACATTTTGGCCGCAGCACCTGCCAGGTCGAGGGCGAGATCGTGCCAGTAGCCGAAATATCGCTGGGCCAGGGCGATTCGGTGTTTTTCGAGCACCACGTCCTGTTGTGGAAGGACGACCGGACGCCAATGACCGTGATGCCGTTGCAGGGCGGAATGAAACGGGCGCTAGCCGGAATGCCATTCATCGTCAGCCTTGCTCACGGTCCGGGCCGAGTCGCATTCTCGCGCGATGCCACCGGCGAGCTTGTAGTAATGCCGCTGCACCCGGGTATGGAAGTCGATGTCCGGGAGCATGCGTTCCTGCTGGCATCCCATCACATCGGCTATTCGTATGTGAGGATCAAGGGTCTGAGAAACATTCTGTTCGGCGGTCAGGGAATGTTCATGGACCGGTTCGTCACCGGAAACGAGTCCGGGCTTCTGATCCTTCATGGTTATGGCAATGTGTTTGAGAGGAGACTGAACCCGGGCGAAAGCATAATCCTCGAGCCGGGGGCCTTCCTATATAAAGACGCGTCGGTGACCATGAACGTGGAGACCCAGAAATTGAGTGCCGGCTTTTTTGGCGGGACTGGAATGAATCTGGCGCGGATGACAGGTCCGGGTCGCGTCGGAATTCAATCGATGTACGTACATCACAAGACCGACTGAGGTAGAAACGAATGATCGGTGCTCCAACAGGTCCAAAGCGGCACTACAAATGTCCATGGTGCGGTCAGGCGGGAGAAGGAACAGAGCTGACCTGCCCTGCTTGCGGCGCGTCAGTGGACGTGCGCGAGGTAGTGACCGACTCCGGGTGGGTAGAGCTTCCCGGAATCAAAGATATGGCACGGCTGCAGTTCGGCCGGTCATATTGCCAGATCGAGGGCAAATACGTGCCGGTCGCCGATGTGAATCTGAGCGCCGAAGATAGCGTCTATTTCGCGCATCATCTGTTGCTGTGGAAAGAGCCCCAGGTCGATCTTTCTGCGATGTCGCTCAAGGGCGCCTGGAAGCGGCTGTTTGCGGGAATGCCGCTGGTAATGACGCAGGCGCGCGGGCCGGGCCATATTGCTTTTTCGCGAGACGAACCCGGCGAGATGGTTGCTGTGCCATTACATCCGGGTCAGGCAGCTGACGTTAGAGAGCATTGTTTCCTGGTCGGTACAGGACAGGTCTCATATGACTGGTTTCAAACGGGCATCTGGTTTCAGACCGGAACCGGAAACGACCGTGAAACTCACTATCCCCTGGGAATGTTCATGGATCGCTTCTTTTGCCAGCAGGCCCCGGGCTTGTTATTGCTGCATTCGGCAGGCAACTGCTTTGTGCGAACGCTCGGACCGGGCCAGACGATCTTGATCAAACCAACGGCCCTGCTCTTCAAAGATCCGACTGTCCAAATGCAGCTTCACATCGAGCAGCCCGGCGGGTATAGCAGCAGCTTCTGGTCGAGCTGGACCATGCGGTACCTTTGGTTGAGGTTGTTCGGTCCCGGGCGGGTCGCGGTCCAGTCGGCGTTCAAACATATGGAAGACAATGGGCGATATGTCTCGGGCCATTCCGGCGCGACAATTCACCAATGGTGAAGCCGTTGTCGGATCAGAAGTGCTGTTATTGCTCCGGCTCGAATCCCCGTGACGCCGTTAAGACAACCGCATCTTTTGCGTTCGACTTTGGGACCGCTACTTCCCAGGAGCGAACATTCTCGAGGTAAGTCTCGAGGGAAACCCGAGCGAATTCACAACTGGAACCAGCCACCTTGCAATCACTTATAGCGTCGCGTGTGGTCGGGCACGGAAATTGGATTAAGGAATCCAGCTTACCGGATCACAGGACGGGCCGCCGAGTCTTTAGGCACGGGTAGAGGGGAAAACCATGCGAGACGTAATAGGCGACGTTCGCTTTGGCGTACGACTTCTGGCAAGGAATCCGGGCTTCGCTGCCGTGGCGCTCATCACTTTGTCTTTGGCGATAGGAGCGAATACGGCTATCTTCAGCATCGTGAATGCCGTCGTGTTTCGGCCGTTGCCGTTCAGGGACCCTGACCGGGTAGTGATGGCCTGGTGGCGGGCTGAAGAGGTCAAAGGCGGTGAGCACACTCCTCTATGTGCAGCCGATTTGCTTGACTGGCGCTCGGGCAGCCATGTCTTCGAAAAGGTAGGTGCTTACGGTTTCAACGACTTCATCTATACCGGAGGAGCAACGCCCGAGCGGGTCGCCGGCGTGGCTGCAACCGCGGACTTCTTCGACATTCTCGGAGTCAAGGCTGCTTTGGGCCGGACGTTCTTGCCTGATGAAGAAAAGCCTGGAGCCAATCGCGTCGTTGTATTGAGCAGTACGTTTTGGCGCAAGTATATGGCCTCTTCTGCAGAAGCCATCGGTTCATCGATAACGCTGGACGACAACACCTTTACTGTTGTCGGGGTGATGCCGGACGAATTCCGCTTCATCGACCCGGACATTGAGTTATTTACAACTCTTGAATTGAGGCCGCCTACTCGACGAGCGCCTTATTTCCTGACCGGGCTGGCCCGCCTGAACCCAGGCGCGGATTTAAAACAGGGTCGGGCCGACATGGCGGGGGTAGCCAAGCAGATATCTGCCGATAATCCCAACCCCGAGTCAGCCTTCAACCTGCAGCCGGTGACCGCCGTGGTGGTAGGGCCGGTGCAGACCCAGATGCTGGTCTTGCTTGGCGCAGTTGCGTTTGTGCTCCTGATAGGTTCGGTAAACATAGCAAGTCTGATGGTAGCGATGGGAGCTGCGAGGCAGAAAGAGATATCGATACGAATAGCAATTGGAGCGGGACGGGGGCGGCTCATACGCCAGTTGCTGACCGAGGGTCTCCTTCTCGCTGTTGCGGGTGGGTTAACGGGGTTGTTGCTGGCGACCTGGGGAATAGATGCCATGAAAACAATGGATCCCGGCACGATCCCTCGGTTGAGCGAGGCCAATATCGATGGGCGCGTGCTGGCCTGGCTGGCAGCGTCGTGCGCGGCGAGTTGCATCATCTTTAGCTTGTTTCCGGCCATCTACCTATCAAGGCGAAATATTAACGAAGCGCTAAAGGACGCCGGAAGGAGTTGTATGGAAACCTCCGGGAGCCGGCGGGTGCGCGGCGCCCTTGCGGTCACCGAGATTGCGCTGGCGCTCGTTCTTTCCATAGGAGCGGGCCTGTTGATCAGGAGCTTCGTCAAGTTGAGGGAAGTCGAGATGGGAGTAAAGCCGGCTTCTATCCTGATCGCTCAGCTCTCCTTGCCGGACGTCAAATACTCGGACCCGCCCAAGACCATCGGGTTCTATAAGGAGCTACTCAATCGAGTTCAAGGGGTCCCGGGCGTCGCCTCAGTGGCTATTGGTTCAGGCCTGCCTCCTAATCTGCGAGACTACTCAGATACTTTCCGGATCGACGGACTGGTGACCGGTCCGGATGAGCCCCCTCCGGTAGCTGACGGTCTACATGTGAGCGCCGAATATTTCGGGGTTCTCGGAGCGAAGTTGCTCGAGGGACGATTTTTCTCGGAGGCGGATACCGAGAGTGCACCGCAGGTCGTCGTAGTGAACGAGACGCTCGTCCGAAAGTACTTCGCAGGCCGAGATCCGATTGGCAAGAACATCTGGTGGTACTCCGACAAACCCAGGCAGATCGTGGGAGTGATAGCGGACATCAAATACAGGAAACTGGATCAGGAAGTCCAGCCAGTGGTCTATTTGCCTTACCTGCAAGCTGTTTTGAGCCATACGTACCTTGCTGTAAAGAGCGCAGTTGCCGATCCATTGAGCCTCGCACCCGCGGTCCGTGCCGAGGTATGGTCATTAGACCGCGACCTGCCGCTCGCTGACGTAAAGACGCTGGAACGGAACATATCTGAGTCGGTGGCCCAACCCCGTTTCAACACACTGCTGGTCGCGCTGTTTTCAGTGACAGCATTGCTGCTTGCGGCGGTGGGAATCTATGGGTTGATAGCGTACTCGGTATCGCACCGCACGAACGAAATCGGTATTCGAATGGCAGTCGGCGCCCAGTCGCGCGACGTAGCCAAGCTGGTCCTGAAGCAGGCCGCATCACATACCATCCTGGGACTCGCGATAGGCTTGCCCGGAGCAGTTGCTGTCGGTCAAGTCCTTTCGGGACTCCTGTTCGAAATCAAGGCTACTGACGTTGCGACATATGTCGTGATTTCCGTCCTCCTATCAACGATAGCAATGCTGGCCGGCTACGTGCCGGCACGCCGGGCCGCAAGAATAGATCCAATCTCGGCGTTACGACATCAATAAAGCAATCGACCCGGAACTCGGGTGGGCGCTCCGCGATATCCGCCTATAACCAGAATGGCTGTTACGTGGTTAAAAGGGAGCTAACTGCTCCCTGGTCGGCTCCGCTCAGCAGTACCATGGCTCCTCTAGATAGGGTATCGTCACTCGCGGCCTGCCGGGTGGAACCGCCGGCAAGGGCTTTCCGGGATCGCCCAACTCACGTTGCAGGCGGCGCCAGACTAGATCGAATATGGTCCGCCTCCCAGCACCTGATTTGGCGGCGTCTTGCACCAGACCTTCGAGATCGCGCTGGAGCGCGTCGACATGTGAGTCGGCGTGCGTCCACGAGTAGCTGAGAGCTCCTGCATCAAAAGGACCGATGAATGGACGGAGTTCTGGCACTCCCAACAAGTAAGACCCCGAAGGGATCAGCAAGCGGATGGCGAGTTGGACCGGCGCGATATTCTCAACAAGGTCAAGCAGTAAAATCGTTTCAAGAAACTCTTCGTAGCTTTTCAGCGTCATCCAGGGATGAAATGCAACGAAGGTCGGAACAAGGATCAAACCTATCTTGCGAGCCATTTGTAACACGGTATGGAAGTCGGCTGACGTGTGGCCCTTGTCAAATAACATCAACACTCGATCATCAAAGGACTCGACCGCCGTAGTGATAAACGCGCAGCCTGTTTGTTTGAGCAGCTCCAGATAGCGGGCATGTTTGAGGAGGTGCTCAACCTTGATTGTAACGTCGTAGGTCAGTGATGGGTACATCTGGTGGAGTGCTGTGACGATGTGGATTGCGTGTTTGATGCCGTTGAAGAAATCAGGGTCGCCGAAAGTAATGTGGCGGGCGCCTGCTTCTACCTGGCGGCGTATATCCTCGAGGACAATGTCGGGTTGGACTATTCGAAACTGGCCTCCATATACCGGCACAATGGGACAGTGGCGGCATTTGTACTTACAACCACGGCTGGCTTCGGTGTATCCCACCGTGCGGGATGTACCATCGGGCAAACTAAGAGACGCGTATTTCTCGAGCGGCGGAAGCCCATTCCTATCCGGAACCACGAATTGCTGCCTGGCCAGTGAAATCAGCGGCTCTGGTTGCTCAAGGGCTGCTGTTGATAGGCTCGAAGTACGTGCCATCAAGCGCTCGAAGAGGCTCACCATCGGCAGTTCGAATTCGCCGCCAAACACGGTCTGTACGCCCATACTCCGAAGAAAAGCCTCATTCATAGGTGCGTAGAGGCCATAACAACAGAGATGAGCAGCAGTGTTCAGGACACGGACCCTTTGGATTGCCCGTACGGCGATGCGGGTCGCAGTGTGCATCGGAAGATAGAATGCGATGATATCGGCCGATGATACAGCGCACTCGTCCAGTGGCTGTTGTGAGAGATCAAGAGTTCTTACCTTCGCGCCTGCTTGCCTGAGCCAAGCCGCGGGCGAGGCCAGCCCAAAAGGCTGGCGGCCCATTTCGTAGGTTGAAATCAACAGAACGTTCATCAGATTGCAGCGGCCAGTCTCTCGCGAGCCGGTGAACGGGCATTCAATTCAGATTCAGAGTAGCGAACGTTGGTCAACTGATCCACGATTTCGCTCTGTTACCAACTACAACTATAGTCAATTTGTCCCCTTCAGGCGAGGGCGGGATTCCTTGCCAAAACACGATCGATGCAGTTATGCTTTTTGGTTCGCCTGAAGGCAAGAGGCGCGAGCTGACAGAATCGGGACCGAGCAAAAGACGCTCGCCAGTCCTTCGTCGTGCTCCCTGGCCGGCAAGCGAGGAAGAAAAAAGGGGAATTACAACAAATGCAAGCAAACGACATTCGCCGGGGCATGATAATCATTCATAACGGCGTCCCACACAGGGTTATGGATTTTCAGCACCGGACGCCTGGCAACCTGCGCGCCTTCGTTCAGGCCAAGCTCAGGAATCTCAGGAACGGCGCCTCGAGCGAGGTGCGGTTCAGCTCGACCGAGAACATAGAGCGGGCTTCTCTCGAAGAGCATGAGATGGAGTTTCTGTACTCGGATCCCGACATGCACCATTTCATGAACACCGAAACCTACGACCAGATCTCGCTCGATTCTGAAGCCCTTGGCGAGGCTATCAACTACCTTGTCGCCGGAACAAAGATCCAGGTCGAGTTTTTCGAGGGACAACCGATGGGAGTCGAGCTCCCTCCCGCGGTAGAGCTAACCGTCGTCGAGACTCAGCCAGAGATGAAAGGCGCTACGGCTTCCAATAGCCCCAAACCCGCAAAGCTCGAGACCGGAGTCACCGTTCAGGTACCTCCCTTCATAAAACAGGGAGATCGGATTCGAGTCGATCCGGCAAAGGGTGTCTATCTCGAGCGCGCTAAGTAGCGGCCCGGAGACCGCTGCGAAGCATCTTAGATGCTTCCGACCGGCCAGACAGCATCGAGAATTTCGAAATGGGGAGAGAAATCAGCGCTCCCTTCTCGCTTGCGTTTTGCGCAGATGTTCTGCAATTCGCCCATCGCACGCAGCACGGGTATGTACCTGTTTTACAGCATGGCGTTTACTGCGGCCTTTCTGGCCATGCTTCCATATTTTCTCTATAAAGCCATCCGGCACGGCAAATACGCCGCTAGTTTGAAGGATCGCCTCGGGTTCATCTCGCAGACCCTCAACGGAAGCGGTTCGGTCATATGGGTCCACGCAGTTTCGGTCGGTGAGTTCCTGGCCGCCGAACCGCTCGTGCGCAGGATGATTCCCGAACTGGCGGGGTTCAGGATCGTGGTGTCGACTACCACGGCAGCGGGACAGGATCTGGCCAGGGATCGCCTGCGAAAGAGCGCCGGCAACGGGCATCCAGGTGATGAGGGATCGGTATTGGCTCCTGAAAGCCTCCCGCTCCAGGCAGCCTGCTCCGGTGTTTTTTATTTTCCGTTCGACTGGCGATTTGCCGTCAGAAGGGCTCTCGATCGCATTCGCCCGGCGGTAGTTGTCATAATGGAGACTGAAATCTGGCCCAATTTCCTCGATGAATGCAGACGAAGAGGAATCGTCACCATCATCGCCAATGGCCGGTTATCACAGCGGTCTTTCTCCCGGTACCGGCTGGTCAGGCCCTTCATCCGGCGGGTCCTAAAATCAATAACAATGTTGATGCAAACGGAGGCCGACAGCGACCGAGCGCTATTGCTGGGCGCCGACCCCGATCATGTAACAGTCTGTGGCAACCTGAAATATGATGCCGTCGAGTTGCCAGCTCTCCCGGCCGGCCGAGCGGCGGCCGTTGGCCAGCGGTCGCGGTCGAATTCCGAGGAGCCAACTGGTTCGGAAGATTTGTACCGGATCCTCGGCCTCGGTGCATCACGGCGGCTAGTCGTTGCAGGCAGCACTGCAGCTGGAGAAGAAGAGATCTTGCTTGAGGCTTTCGAGACGGTCATTCGGACACCGGGGCTCGAGGACGCGCGACTGCTACTGGCGCCGCGTAGGCCGGAACGGTTCGATGACGTGGCTAAGACAATCGCTCGCTCCGACGCAGCACTACAGGGAGGGTGGGTGCGAAGGTCGCGGATCGCCCGTGGCAGCATCGGCGATCACGCGGATACGGACTTGTGCACAGTCCGACTAATATTGCTCGATTCGATCGGCGAGCTCACCGGCATCTATCGATTTGCTTCCGTGGTCTTTGTCGGAGGCAGCCTCGTTCCACGTGGCGGCCATAACATAATCGAACCGGCTGCATTTGGGAAGCCAGTCGTAGTTGGTCCATACACTAGCAATTTCACTCAGGTCGTTAAGGATTTTGTCGACGCGGGCGCCCTAGTTCAGATAGCGTCTAGTGACCGGGGAACCCAGGTCCGAACCCTCTCGACCGAGATGATTCGACTCCTGGGCGATAACGCTGCCGCCCAGTCTATTGGCCGCCGAGGCCGTGAGATTCTTGAACTCAACAGAGGTGCGACCACTAGAATTGTGACTGCCATAAAAAAGGAGATCGCACAGCGGAATTAGATGAAATGGGGGGCCAGCCTGAAACGCTTGTTGCTTCAAGGACCCGCCTGGGTTTACGAGCTGGTTGTTAGGCT
>Ga0126381_100007515_pt1 | contig 12135 bp, 13 predicted proteins | sample PanSoiMetPlot_28_FD_96465 | JGI IMG/M metagenome (GOLD analysis project Ga0126381, IMG submission 96465) | Tropical forest soil microbial communities from Panama - MetaG Plot_28 | ecosystem: Environmental > Terrestrial > Soil > Tropical forest > Bulk soil | place: Panama | collected 2016-02-17
GTTATCGAGACATGAACTACTTGCTGCTGAAGGCACAGCGCTTCGCCGTAACCAAGACCGAATTCCTCGTTCTTCAAAAAGCCGCGTAATATGCGCATTTATCCAGATTCTTGTTCAGAGCCGAAAAGTGATTCCCAGGAGTTCCTTGCTACACGAATTGTTTGGGCCAAAAACTGACCCGAGTAACCCTACCGACAAGAAAATGGCTAAGTCACCTTCACACGCGCCCAACATCGCCCCTCTGCGCCGGCAATCTTCCTCCGCGCAGCAACCGAATGCGAACGGGGTTCTACGGGCCGATGCCCTAATCCAACAACATCGGCTGCAAAACCCCGTCCTGCCCGGGCACAATAATGAGAACCAGCGAAGCGCTGTTCTTCTCGCCTTCACACGTGCCCATCTCGCCCTCTACGCCGCTGCAATCTTTCGCGGCGCACTCTGCCGAGAGCCCGCTTCCCAAGCCGACTCTCGTTTGTCTCAGCCTGAACCGTCTCTTTCTCCAACAATGTGAACGGGTTTCTATGGCCGATAATTTGATGCATCGGCCCCAAAAACCCCGTCAAGAATCCTTGGTAAGAATCGATTGCTATTCCGCAGGGCTTGATCTAACATCCTCGCCCCAGGAGGCCGCCATGACACCCTCGGATAACATCTCATTCATGAAGCGCTGGTACGATGAAGTCTGGCGCGGAAAAAGCGATGAAACCATTCGTGAGTTGCTAGCTCCCGACGCCCGGTTGTGGGGTCAGGTTGGACCAGATCAGGAAATCAGGGGACCCGAAGGATTTCTCGAATTTGCTCGACGCATTCGCGATGCGTTTCCCGATACGAAGCTCGTCGTGCAAGATTGCTTTGCAGTCGAGGACAAAGTCGCCGTGCGCTGGACTGCTATCGGTACTCACAAAGGCGACGCATTAGGTGTAGCACCGACAGGTAAGACGGTTTAAATTACGGGAATGACGATTGCGCGCTTTGACAACGGCAAAATCGTGGAGGGCTGGGACAACTGGGATCGGCTTGGCATGCTTGAACAGATCGGGGCATACACTCCGACGGAGACTGTCCTCTTGGAGAAGACCGCCTAGTTGCGATTCGGGTCGCTCAAGGAACGAAATCGCCACCCTACGCTTTCTTCGACGCCTTCACCCTCGCGCATGCTCGCCCTCCGCGTCGCTGCAATCCTCCTCCGCGGACCCGCCGAATGCAGACGGGGTTCTATGGGCCGATGCCTAATCCCTGCACATCGGCTACAAAACCCCGTCAAGGAATCCGCGGGAGACATAGATGAAAGCCAGCTAAGCTGATTGTTTTTCCTGCCTTCATCTTTGCCCATCTCGCCCTCTGCGCCGCTGCAATCTTCCTCCGCGCAGATGGAGAGAATGTCCGCTTCCTGCGAATGGAAATCGTGCGAGAGTCCCGTAGGCTCGGTCGTAGAAACTCTGGACCGCACAGCAATGCTGAGATCTGCCAAGTTGTAATCAAAACTAGGGTCATCGGGTGAGTGAGACCGCCAGACCAGCGTCCCTTCCCTCTACCCGCGTCTGTCCGAAACTTTCCGCAACCTATACCTGGCAATCATCAGAACTTGACCTCGAGTTCGAGTTGCAGAACGCGTCCTGACACGGCTGAACCCTGGAAGTTGCCGTAAGGGCTGCTCGCTGGGGTCACCGTGCTCTGAATGAAGCCGAAAGCACTCCCATCAGCAAGGTTGTTGTCCGGATTGGCGAAACGCGGGTGATTCAAAACGTTGTAGGCATTGGCTCCCATGCTGAAGGTCAAGCCGCTCTCCGTAATCCGGAAGTTTTTCTTGAGAGTCAGGTCTATGTCGAAGTATCCGGGTCCTCTGAAGGAGTTTCGTGCCACGTTCCCGAATGAGTTTTGCCCGGTCTTTGTGAACTGCGCGGGGTTGAGGCATTGAACGTTGGGTGTGCAACTGGGGAATGAGCCGCCCATAAAATAGGGCATAATCTCACCGGCGGCCGGAGCGACGGAGTCGTTCCCGATCAACGCGTTCAGGCGCGAATCGATGACACTAAACGGCTGTCCGCTGCGCCTGTAAATTACACCCGACGTTACCCATCCGCCTGCGACGCTGTTGAGCAACCGGTTCTCTTTGAACACACTCGGCATCTCGTAGATATAGCTTGCCGAGAGGTTTTGCCGGAAATCGTAATCGGCGTTGCCATAGTTGTAACGGCGCAAGTTGTTGGCATCGATCTGGTACAAGAATGATTCACCGCTCGTGACGAAGCTGTATTGGTCGAATCCGGCGTTGGAGACATCGTCCAGAGCATGGCTCCAGGTGTAGTTCAGCGAACCTTGGAATCCTTTGGTCAGACGGCGTGTCAGCGTTGCGGTGAGGCCGTTGTAGTTGGAAATACCCTGGTTCGTCAGTTCCCGGACTCTGCCGAAGCGCGGATCCGGAGCCGAAGCTGGCAATGTACCAAATGGACACGTAAGGCAGTACGCGTTGATGCCACTCTGCTGAACCGCGAGATTGCTGCCGCGGTTTCCGACATACCCGAGCGTTGCCACTGTCTTTTGGCCAAGTGCGTGCTGGACTTCGAGATTCCATTCCGCGTAGCGAGGATTGCGGAAATTGGGCACCACTGTGTAATAGTTCGGGCCGGTGAAGGTGGGAATCTGGGCTTGAATGCTGGTCAGTGTTCCCCCATTTTGAAACGCACTGTTGAAGGCTGCATTATCTGATGCGGCCAGAGCATAGCCGCCACCCGGTCCGAACACAGGAATGCCGGCACCCTTAACGAGGAAGATAGAGACGGTAGGCGCATTGGTAACGAGCAGGTCGGTCACTTGAGCCGGGTAGAGATCGCTGAAAATCCCGGCTCCGCCACGAATGACAGTGTTCGGTGTTTTGCTGGGTGAATAGGTGAATCCGAAGCGAGGCTGCCACACCACGCGTTCCATTCCATCGAAGAGCTGGCGCTGGCCAGTCAAGATCGACTGATTGTAGGGCGTGTTCACGTCATGGCTGATGGCATCGAAGCCGCCGTCAAATTTCGCGAAACAATTCTTGAGGCAGGTGAGATTGCTATTACGATCGAGGCGCAACGAGGCGGTGAGCTTCAGCCGGCTGTTTACTCTCCACTCATCCTGCGCGTACCAGCCGACGCTGTAGCTGTTGATTGGATAGTGGGTCGCGGAAGCGAACTGTTGGGTCACGTCGCTACCATTCGATAGCGTACCGAACGCGAAGTCCTTCATGCTATTGACATCGAAGACGCCGGTCTGATTTCTCCCAGGCCGGTAAGTCGAGAAGTTAATACGCCGGAAGTTCACGCCGAACTTGAGATCGTGATTTCCCCGGCTATAGGAAAGATCATCCACGATTTGATATTGTCCGACAGTGCGACCGGCAGGATAACGGCTGTATTCGCCGCCCATGCACGTCAGCAGGCCATCATTGCCAGTGCAGTTGTTGCCACCGAGGTGAATGCCTCCAACCTCGGTTGGGAACACGGCTTCCGACGCCGCCAGGTTTGCCACGCCAAAAACGGCTCCATAATAGAAGCCCCCGACAATGAGCTGGTTGATTACGTGAGAATTGAAAACGTGAGTCTCCGTCAGCTGCCCCGCGTCTTGGGGTTGAACGCTGAATGCGTTGAAGGCTTTATTGATCGGATCCGTAAATGTCGGCTGCGTACCGCGATCCTGCCAGTAGCGAGCGCTGAGACGATCGTTCGGAGTGATGTTGTAGTCCACGCGGATCGACATAAGGCGCTCGATGTTCAGGTTGTTGACTTCCGAACGAAACGTGGACGTGCAAGGCGCGCCTCCCGTACCGAACGCCGTCCCACTGATCGTCGTTGTGGCATCGTGGGCTGCCAGGTCACCACAACCGCCACTGCCCGGATTCGGCACAGCTCCAGAGGCGCCGGGCGCACTCGCATATAGCTGGAACATTTTCTGGTAGGTGGCGACTTCATTGGGCTGAGTGGATTGCAGGTTCGCCAGCACTGCGTTTGCGAACTGGGTCGTCGGGATGTACACCGGTGTCCCCCCGCCGGGAAGAACGTAGCGCAGTCCTTCCGAGTCAAAGAAGAAGAACAGCTTGTTCTTGATAATCGATCCGCCGAATGATCCGCCCCACTGATTGCTGTTGGCGAACGGACGTGGCGTATTTGTGAAGTTGTTAAACCAATCGTTGGCGTTCAAGTACCGCCCATTCCAGTCCCACTTAGCATTCCCGTGGAACGAGTTGCCCCCTGATTTTGTGGTGAAGTTCATGTTGACTCCGGCAGCTCGCCCATACTGTCCGGTATACCCGTTACTCACCATCGCCACTTCCTGCACCTCGTTCGCTCCAAGCATGTTGTTACTCGAGCCGCTGTTGTTTAGGTTGCTATAGGGATCGTTCATATCCCCGCCATTGATTGTGAACAGATTCGACATACCAGGCATTCCGTTGGCGGTAAAATTCCCGTAGCCGGCACCAGTGCTCAACACAACGCCAGGGCTCGCCAGCGCGTAATTTGTCAAATCGCCTCCCGGATTCGGAATGATTTCGATTTGCTTCGGAGTGAACGTCGAAGTCAAATTGGCGCTCTCCGTATTCAGAAGAGGAGCAGCCCCGGTGACCTCAACCAACTCGGACGACCCCTTGATGGATAACTTCACATTGGCCGTGGCCACCTGCCCAACCTCCACTGTCACCGTCTGCACAACCGTAGCGAAGCCTGGCATTGCGACGTGCAGCTTGTAGACACCGGGCCGCAGAAGCGAGAACCGGAAACTACCAGTCGCCTCGGTCGAAGCGGACTGAGCACTTCCAGATTCGACGCTGGTCAGAGTAACGCTCGCAGCTGAAACAGCTGCACCGCTGGGATCAGTCACGGTGCCGGTGACGTCGCCGGAGATAATGCTTTGCGCCGACGCTGAGCCGATCCGCAGCGTTGCGCTCGTGCAAGCAATCAACGATAAACACAAAACCCTGGCCAACAATCGATACATAAACCCTCCTCACGTGTTCCTGTTGAATCACTCCAGCGACGGGTACACTTGCAACGACTCCCCTGTGTTTGCGACTCTATTGCATTCGCACTGCCACGGAGAGGGTTTGCTCAGACCATTTATTGGGTATGTGATGAAGTCACCATTTGTGGATTTGCACACCCTGTTCCATGCCACGAGTGACACGGCTTCTCACCGACGTTGAGCGCAGCCCACGAGTCTTCCAGGCCGTAAGTCTTCCAAGAATTGAATCTGCTGATGTTTAAGCTATGGAACTGCGGATGGTACGTTCCGGTGCAAAGTTATCGACATCGCTGATCGCGACACTTGGTTCTTGACTCTGCGCGGGTAGTTGACATACATACTAGCCGGTATGTTTAGGCGCAAACTCGCGCAAGGAAGAAAGAGGAGATCACGCGATCCGGCGCGCACGCGGAAGCTCCTCCTGCAGGCCGCATTCCGGGAGGTTTACGAATCGGGGTTTCCAGAGCGCCGGGATAGATGCAATTCTGGCCGCTACCAATGTTGGCGAAGAATGCTGATGCAAGGTGTGGAATGCGGGAATCAGAAAATATCGTCCGCTGGCTCCAATCTCTGCGCGCGCCCAGCCTGCGCACAAACTGAGTCAGGCAAGAATAGTCATGTCGAGTTGAAATCGGTTGGAAGTCTGACTGAGGTAAATGGAGTTTCAACAGAGACGCGAGTGCCAGATTGTCCCCGGCAGATCCCGGCGCATCTTCGTTCAGGAGAGCGTGCGTAAGTTCTTCCGCAGGCGATCGGGCTCACCAGGACCGAGACTAGCCTCAACTGCGGCATGGGTCTTCGTCCACACTGGGACGGCGCGGGCGAGCAACTTTATTCCTTGCGGAGTCAACTCCAGCAGACGAGCACGGTTGTCATCGTGGTCTGTCTTGATCTTGATCAGGCTTCGGCGTTGCAGTGGTTTAAGAGCGGCAGTCAACGTTGTCCGATCCATCGCCAGCAATGATGCCACAGACCCAATTGTGGGCGCCTCAGGGCGGTTCAATGACATCATCAGCGAGAATTGCCCATTAGTCAGACCGAGCGGGCGCAGTGCGTGGTCGAAACGCCGTGCAAGCGCTCGCGCGGCGCGCTGCACGTGAAGGCAGAGGCAACAATCGCGGACCAGGATCGTTGTTTCATAAGCGGTGCCTCGAACTCTTGCCATGCTTACATATGATAAGTCCTTATTTTATTTCCGCGCTAGAGTTGATATCAACGTATTATGAAAATAAAGCGGATGAATCGGGAACTTTTGGCTGCCTTGTGACATTAAGAGAAGCATGAAGGATGTGAAAGATGCCGCCCGGAAGGATTGCGCGGATTGAGCTGGCGCACTGACTATGACTAGCGACGAAGCCTTGATGCTGGAATTCCAGCGTGGATCACGCGCAGCATTCGAGGAGTTGTTTGCCCGCTATCGCAAGCCACTGTATGGCTTCTTCGGGCGCCGGCTGAACAACCCCGAGCGGGCGGAGGATCTCACCCAGGAAACTTTCCTCGCGGTGATCCGTTCAGCCTCCCGTTATGAGCCGCGAGCCTTGGTTCGAACGTATCTGTATGGCATTGCGTTGAAGCTGGTGGCTGCAGAACGGCGCAAGTTCTTGACGAGTAGCACATCAGGGCAGTCCGCTCCGGAGCTTAAGACTGACGGAACACCCGACTGCGTACTCTGGGTCCGGCAAGCGCTGGAGAAGCTGGATGCGCCGGAGCGCGAAATCTTGATGTTGCGCGAATACGAACAGCTGAGTTACTCGGACATTGCGGATCTGCTGCGAATTCCTGTAAATACGGTCCGTTCCAGGCTTTTTCGATCGCGTCTCGCATTGAAGAGTTACCTAGAGTCGGAGGCAAAATCCAATCCTGCTCTGAGAGCGAGCGCCGGGCAGCCGCAGCCAGGAAGACGAGGCATGCCATGAGCACGAACAGTCATGCGATCGAACCGAAAGAACTGATGGCGTATCTCGACGGCGAACTGCCCCCGGACCAAGCCGCCGAGGCCTTGTCGCACATGGAACTGTGCCCGGAGTGCCAGACCCTCGTTGCCGATTTCCGCAGTGTTTCCCAAGCACTAATGGCCTGGGAAGTTGAGTCACCAGAAATAGGCATCCCCTCGGAGATCAACGCGGCGCTTGGGGAGCGCTTCCAGAAGCGGGAGGCACCAAAGGTCAGCTCGGCGAGATTGGAAAACAGAGTGGTGACGAGTCGCTGGGTCTGGGCCGGAGCCTTGGCTATCGTCTGCGTGGCTGTGGGGCTGACGTTAACACTTACCAGCCGCAATCGGAAGGAGGATCGCTCGACAGCGTATCCGAGGATGGCTTCGATCGAGCAATACCTGATGCCGGCCAACGCCGAGATCGCCATGGCGCGAAGCGCTGCCCCGGAATCTATATCCAGCGACGCAAAGATCCTCGTCCTCGGGTGGCACGGCTATGAGACCGCTATCGAAGGAAGGAACGGTTTTGTTTGTGTGGTGGAACGATCATGGATTCTTCCATTCAACTCCGCGGAGTTCTGGAACCCCAAGGTGCGTGGGCCGCAATGCTTCAATCCGGCAGCCGCGCGATCCATTCTGCCTCTCACAATCAAGCGAACGGAGATGGTATTAGCCGGGCTCTCGAAAGCTCAGATGATCGACAGCATTAAGGCCGGATTCGACAATAAGGAGTTGCCGGTACCGGAGCCGGGCGCGATGTCTTACATGATGTCGCGGACAGGTTACCTTAATGACGCCGTTGGGCACTACGCACCTCATCTGATGTTCTACTTTCCACTGACAGACAAAGCCTCCTGGGGCGCGGATCTGCTCGACACGCCGGTCACGATGAATCCGCAGTTTCAGGGCGGTCCGGAGCCCATCACCGGGTTCGTGATTCCAGTTGGCAAATGGTCGGATGGAACTGCTGCACCGGTTATATAGGAATGTCTCAATGAGAAAGAGCGCGACAGCGCTTCACTCCAGCCAGCAAGGAGTGGAGATTAGGAAACCAATTTAAAGAGGTTCAATCAGCATAAGTCTCGAAGGTGTATTGGAATCCATATAGAAGGGGACAATCAATGAACCAAAAGATGGTCATGACAATCACAATAGGAACTTTCGCATTGGTTGCAATACTATTCGCGGTTCGGCCAGGACGCGCAGCAGATGCCAAAACTCCGTATCCCAGCATGGCTCCGGTTGATCAGTATTTGATAGCGGACCGGAACACCGAAATTGCGTTAGCGCGCAGCGCCGCCCCGGAAACCATCTCGCACGATGCGACGGTCTTGATTTTAGGACAGCACGGCTACGAGACAGCCGTCGAAGGCAAGAATGGATTTGTTTGTGTGGTGGAGCGTGGATGGATGTCCCCCGCCGATGCTCCGGAATTTTGGAATCCCAAACTCCGAGGTCCGATCTGCTTCAATCCTCCGGCCGCGCGATCCATCTTGCCAACTACTTACAAAAGGACAGAGATGGTTTTGGCAGGGAAAACCAAGGCTGAAATCATCGACGGCAACAAGGCAGCATTCGAAAAAGGTGAACTGCCAGCGCTTGAACCCGGTGCCATGAGTTACATGATGTCGAAGGAAGCGTACCTCACCGATGATGACGGTCACAATTTGGCGCACTTGATGTTCTATACGCCTCCGCTGGATGCCGCGGTTTGGGGCGCCGACTTGCCGAAATCGCCGGTCATGCTGATTCCACAGTTCAAAGGCGTGCAGCCAATCGACGTGTTTATTGTTCCCGTAGGCCGGTGGTCCGACGGAACACTGGCCCCGGTTATGTAGGACGTTTCGTCGAGAAAGGGGGCAACGTGAGTTTCAGAGGTGCATTTGAGGTGATCTTGTGACAGCGCCCGAGGTCGTGAACCCATCCCCCACTGCGGATGCCGCGATAGATTCCCCTCAGCCAGTGCGCAACCAGGATCTGCACATGGTTCTTGAGCGTGCTCTAGATCAGTTGCGACAACTTACGCGGCAGCGTCAAGAGATCATTCAAAGAATCGCCCTAATAAAGCGCACCGTTAACGGCCTCGCGGTCTTATGTGGCCGCGAGTTGCAGAACACGCCAGAGGGTGGAGCGACCGCCAAGCGTGGGCGCGGGATCACGAAGGCATGTCGTGTCGTCTTGAATCGGGCTGACACGCCCCTGAGCGCCCGCGAAGTTTACGCCGTCCTTCAGGGAGAGTTCCCCGCCCTCTTCCTCCAACAAGGAAATCATTATGCCTCGCTTGTCACTATCCTCAATAGATTGGCGAAACATGGAGAAGCTGACACGTTTCTTCGTAGCGGAAGCAGATTCTGGCAAAGACACCAGTCGGCTGATCGCCGCTCGGTTGGAGTGTCCGGTACCTAAGCTCTCTGGTAGCGAGATCAGCAACCGGGAACGGTTGGCGAAATCAGGCAAGGCCTCGTTACCAGGGGTCGAAGTGTTCGAAGATGAGCCCCACGCAAAGAGTAACCATGTAAGCGAGGTTGCACGACTTGCAATCAAGGCGAACGGTAGAGTTCTTTTTGTGGACCCGATCGATGTCGTTGTGGCCAAGGCTCAGGGGAACTATGTCGCTCTTGTGCACAAATCCGGATCCTATCTCGTGCGTGAAACGATGGCCACCGCTGAACAGAAACTGACACCGCTCGGATTCGTGAGAATCCATCGGTCCATTCTAGTGAATGGAACTCTGGTCAAAGAGCTGCGACGTGATAACACAGGGACATATGTGCTACGTACAACTGATGGCAGCGAGCATCCGGTGGGCCGCGCTTACAAGAGTAATCTGAAAGGGATTGCGAGGTCGTGGCTCGGTATTGAGCTGGTTTGAACACCGCCTGGATAGCTGAACGAGTTTCAGGAACTGAAAAAAACAAATAGGATGCAGGTCGTGCGTTGGCGACATTATCAGGCGTTTATCTGGCATTCTGTTCCAATACAAAGCGGAAGCGCTTGAGGCGATTGAAATGCTTGAATGGAGATTCAGGAAAGTTTCTTAATAACCAAATCAGCTCGTAAGAGGGTCGCCAACTTGGAAGTTTTGTGTCTCGCCATAGCGGGTGGTCCGGGCAGGTTCATGGGTCGACCGTACATCGGTGCCAGTTCTCGACTGATACCGCTGATACCATTTTCTGCGGAACTACAGCGAATAGGAGAAACTATAGAAACTATAGCCTACGATTGAACCACTTGTAACATGCTGAAAGAGCGACTATTATCGCGCAAGTGTAGGCATCACAAGCAGATAGCAGAAATGGCTGGATAGAATCCATCCCTCTCCGCCAGATTTCGTGCCCGATTTATCCGATTTTCCAACACGTTACAGACCGTCTTCCTTGTCCTTCCATTTTACTGTCCACTCCGAGCCGACTGATATAGCACCTTTCGGCCAGTCTGTAGGCCGATTATGCAATCGAATATGCAATCGTCGTGGAGCGAAATCCGGCGTCCAGCCTGTGTATTTCGTAGACTCGGTCGCCGAGATGTCCTGCGTGATGTCAAAGAGTTGTGCCGGACACTTGGATTTAATCCGCCGGAGCGAAGCTTGCACGCATTCGGGCATTTACCAAGCCCTCCCTAATCATCTCAACTGGGTTGAGTATTGGATTCGCTTCTGAGTTTGCGTTCACTGTCAAAGAGACGCCGAACATGTTCCGCCTGCTCTGGCGAACGGCTATACTTCACGACCCAATTTAGCCAATCGTCGAAAGTGTTCCCGAACGGATAGCACTCCAACGATGCACCACTGCTCAACAATAATTGGACAAATGAGGGATGACCGCTGTGCGCGGCTAGAGAAAGTGCTGTCTCACGGAACTTGTTGCGGCTGTCTAGAGTTGCATCCCTGTCTATGAGCAACGTCCCGATGGACGTGTTTCCCTCCAAGGCAGCAATCATCAGCAAACTCCACGAATACTCGTTGGACAGGTCAGGATTGAGTCCATCCTCCAACGCTTGCCGGAGCCGAATGATGTCGCCCTTTTTGATGAGTTTGCTGGCTTCCTCGAACGTCACGAACGCTGACCGCCTTGCTTACATCTGATGTCATTCTAACCACTGATTACATGAGGTGCCATTTCCTGCCATGAATCGCTCGCAAGGAATTAGTATGGTTGCTCGATTATGAACGCTGTCGTCTGGATACTCCTCATTCTCGTCGGGCTGCTCGGTTTCTGTCTTTGGAGAATCTGGGCACAAGGCGCGAGGTGGGCTACCGCCAAGCGCTGGCTGCTGAACGTGGCGCTTGCTCTGCTGATTATTGGCGTCTTCATGGGTTCCTTTTTTTACGCCAACCACAAAGGAGTTCCTGACGAGCAGTTTGTCAAATGGATGAACATACTTCTGACGGCTGCGGTAGCATTCGGCACGGTGATTAAAGCATTTTGGCAGTGCCGACAGAGGGCGGCATTCTGGGCGGAATTGTGCGTACTTATCGCGGCTCACTTCATATTCTTGCAAAGACTTCGTTGGACATCAGGCGGCTACTTCTGGCTCCCGATAGTAGTTGGACTTCCTGAGATTTTTGTTCTTTTCATTCTGCTAAGCGTTACGTTGCGGATAACGCCGACGTCTCCGCAAAAATAATCATAGCGTTCTGAACTTCAGTATCAGGACATGGTTGACTGTCACTCGATTAGGAGTCGAATTCGAGCATGTCTGCAAACTGGTCGAACGTGTCGGCGCAGCGCATCCAAGTGTTCGGCTCCGGTTTTCGCCAGACAAGCCGTATGACTGGTGGGTTCTCATATCTGTAATCAAGCACTATTGCACTGTCAGCCCCAAGGCCGAAATCGCCGATGTCGATAGCCAACTCTGGCGCGATTTCTCCCAACGCTCCCCACTTAGACCAAAAGGCATTCTCTGCACCACTCATACGCTGGGCTATCGTGCGGAACGGTGGTCTAAACAGGTAGATTCGGTCTTCCTGTGGAGCGAAGGACTGGATGCGCTCTTTGGAGATAAGGGAGCGAATGTTTTGACGTCGCTCATCATCGGGAGTGGACGGCCAAAGGCCTGACTCAATCAAAGTGAGCAGACGCTTTGGAAGCTGCAAGTTGTTCACCGTTATAGAGGCGTCATCCATTTTGTTTTAATCATTCCCTCGCTGTTTATCTAAGGTTGTCCGTTTGATTGAACGCACCTCAAAATAGACGGTAACAATCCCA
>Ga0126381_100007517_pt1 | contig 12134 bp, 9 predicted proteins | sample PanSoiMetPlot_28_FD_96465 | JGI IMG/M metagenome (GOLD analysis project Ga0126381, IMG submission 96465) | Tropical forest soil microbial communities from Panama - MetaG Plot_28 | ecosystem: Environmental > Terrestrial > Soil > Tropical forest > Bulk soil | place: Panama | collected 2016-02-17
GCAGCTCGAACTGCAGGTACCTGTGCGTGTTACCGCAGATAGCCCCGCCGAATACGTAGGTGAACAGCACCAGGAACATGATCGGGTTCAGGCTCAGCCCGAGCACGTCCTCCATGTTGGTCCTGATCTTCAGCACGCTGCGCCAGGTCAGCGTGAACGTGTTCTGAAGCGCCATCGTCATCGCGCGTCTCCTTCCGCCTGGTGACCGGTCAAGTTGAGGAACACCTCGTCCAGGCTCGGCTTGCGCAGCGAGAATTCCGCGAGCTCGATGCCCCTGTCGTCGAGCTCGCGCACGATCCGTGACAGCAGCGAGGCATCAGGCACGGACACTGTCACCACCGCCCGTTCTGCATCTATGACCGCTTCGGCACGGGTCAGCTGAGTGAGGGCCGCGGCGGCCGCGGCCCCTTGCCCTGGGTCGGCCAGGATGGCCTCGAGCACGCGGCCGCCGGTCTTCGCCTTGAGCTCGTCGGGGCTCCCGGTCGCGATCACCTTGCCGCGGTCGATGACCACGATGTCGTGGGCCAGCTGGTCGGCTTCGTCCAGGTACTGGGTGGTGAGCAGGACAGTGACCCCGTCCGCGACCAGCGCGCGCACCATCTGCCAGACATCGGTCCTGCTGCGCGGGTCGAGCCCGGTCGTCGGCTCGTCCAGGTACAGCACCCTGGGGCTGCCCACCAGGCTGGCGGCGAGGTCGAGGCGTCGCCTCATCCCGCCCGAGTAGGTCTTCGCGGGCCGGCCCGCCGCGTCGGTGAGCTCGAAGCGAGCGAGCAGTTCCGCCGCCCGCGCCTTCGCCTGCGGCCGGCGCAGGCCGAGCAGGCGGCCGATCATGATGAGGTTGTTGGTGCCGGACAGTCCCTCGTCCACCGACGCGTACTGCCCGGTGAGGCCGATCAGCTGGCGGACCCGGTGCGGGTCGCGCAGCACGTCGTAGCCGCACACCCGGGCCTGGCCGCCGTCCGGCCGGAGCAGCGTCGCCAGGATCCGTACCGCGGTTGTCTTGCCCGCCCCGTTCGGCCCGAGTACTCCGAGTACCCTGCCCTGCGCGGCGATCAGGTCCACGCCGTCCAGCGCCGTCGTCTTGCCGAAGCGCTTGACCAGCCCAGTGGCCTCGATGGCATTCGTCGCGTCATATCGCATAAGGCCATGATGGACGGCGCGGCTGTCAGATCGCGCACAAATTCCTGTCAGCACATGACAGTGCCCCCCAAGACATAACAAAGCCCCCGGCGGGACGGCCGGAGCCGTCCGCCGGGGGCCTGGCGGTCAGGTCAGCTCGTGCTGGCCGCCGTGTCGTCCACTACGAACGAGGTCTGCAGCGAGGAGTCCTCGCTGCCGGTGAACTTCAGCGTGATCGTCTGGCCCGCGAAGCTGCTCAGTGAGTAGCTGTGCTGCGCGTAACCCGAGATGTGGTTGAGGTTGGAGAAGGTGGCCAGCGTGGCCAGCACCGTGCTACCGCTCAGCACCTGGACCTTCAGCGTGTCAAAGGCGGTGGTCGTGGTGGTCTCGGCCGTGTCGATGTGCAGCCAGAAGCTGAACGTCGTGCCGGTGCAGCCGGCCGGGATCGTGACGGTCTGAGCCAGCGTGTCGGTGTGGGTGGTGCCGTAACCGTCGAGCCAGGCGTACCAGGTACCGCTGTGTGAGGTCTCGCCCGCGCCGTTCGGGTTGATAACCCCTGCGGTCGATGTCCACGGCGATGCGGAACCGGTCTCGAAGCCCGGGTTGCCGAGCAGCTGGGTGTGCGTGCCGCATCCGCCGCCGCCGGAGGGGTTGATCGTCCAGCTGAAGCTGGCCGATCCGGATGCTCCGGTGCCGTCCTTGGCGGTGATCGTGACCGAGGAGGTGGCCGCGGTCGTGGGCGTGCCGGTGATCAGGCCGGACGAGGAGATCGACAGGCCGGCCGGCAGGCCGCTGGCGGTGAAGGTGAGGGTCTGGCCGGAAGCCGAGTCAGACGCGCTGATCTGCAGGCTGACCGCGGTGCCGACGGTGCCGGTCTGGTTGCCCGGGTTGGAGACGGTCACGGTGTTACCGCCGCCGCCGTTGCCGACGATCGGGTGGCTGCCCTCGCAGGACCCGTTGTTGTTGTTGCCGTCGTTGGCCCAGGTGGTCTGTACCGCGAACGTGCCGGTGCCAGTGGTCAGGTCGAAGCTGCCGCCGCTGGTGCCGGGCGTGATCCAGGCGCACTTGTCGCCGTTCTCTGCGCCACTCGAATCGGTGTAGCCGCCGGCCGGGTTCTGGTCGGTAACCGTCTCGGCGTACTCGTGGCCGTTGACGATCGAGACGCCGTCCAGCGGGCCGTTGCCGTTGACGAAGTTCTGGCCGCAGGACGCGCCGGCGTCGGGGATGTAGGGCAGGTTGGTGAACGAGATGTCACCGTCCGGCGAGCTGACCGCGCCGCCGCTCAGCGTCGAGTCGCCGTTGTAGTCATGCCAGGCGCAGAAGCCCTGGGTCTGGTAGTTGTCGGGATTGGTGCCCGTGGGGGAGATGATGACGTACTGGGCGGACCGGTTGGCGGCCGCGGTGGTGTTGCCGAAGTGCGTGGCGGCGTTCACCGCTTCCACGCCGAGCTGGTGTCCCGACGCGGTGCCCGGTGACGCGGTGCTCTCGTCGACCCAGACGCCGGCCAGCGCGCCCCCGGTCGGGTACCCAACATGCGAGGTGTTGCCAGCCGGGCAGATCTGTGTCCCGACCGCGACGCCTTCGCAGTACTGGGTCAGTACGCCGGACCATAGCTCATTGTTAGTGCCAAGGCCCTTGAAGAACTCCTGGTCGTAAGGTGCAACCCCGCTCGGGTCGCCGGACAGCGTGACGTCACCGTTGGCGTTGGTGCTCTGCGTGCCCCACTGCGAGCCGTAGAAGACCAGGTACACCTTTTCATGACCGGTGGTGACACCGATCCCGTCGATGCCTCCGCCGTAGTTGAGGTCGTTGGCGGCCGTCACCGCCTGCGGTGAGGTGGGGTGCGCATTCGTCCACTGCTGCATCTTCTGTGCTTGCTGGATGGTTGGCACCGCGCCGTGCCGGTACGCGTGCTGGTAGGCGGGTGAGTACGGGTTGGCGACCGGGGCGGCGGCGGGCTGTCCGGCGGAGGCATTGGCTCCGCTGGCGACCACGGCCAGGCCGCCGGCGGCCACCACGGCCGCGAAGGCGGCCATGGCGGCGCGCCTCGCCGATCGCCGTTTGGGGAGACGGGGGTTCATCCTTTTCCCTTCCACTGCTTCAGTTGTGCGGCGCGTCTTCGTCGACGCGCGTGTAGTACTGAGGGTCACAGTACCTGCGCGTAACGTAAATTACCGCGACATCGCCCGTCAAGAGCAATCATTATCGGAAATAAGAGCAAATCTTCGGACTAGTGCGCTCGTAGCCTGACATCTTTGGCCGTTTTTGGCACAGGCGCGTGAAACGGGATTGGCGTCTGGCGGGATAAGTGCTGGATACCGCGTTCCGCGCCGCGTGATCTCAGCCCGCACCGGTCACTCGCCGCACACCGCACGGCCCCCCGCGCCGACGGCCCGCCCGGAGATTAGCGGAAGTTACAACCCCGCCCCGGCCGCGTCCAGCCCCGCCCGGCCAGCCTCCCGTCCCGCCCGGCCAGCGGCTCGTCCCGCCCGTCCCCCGAGTCCCCAAAATCGCGCGTATACCACATTATCGCAACTTTTCGCCCATGTTGATGATCGCGACCCTGATCGGCGGCAGTGTTGCCAAACACCAGCGAAATATGGCACGCCGCCAAGTTCCGCGCCCAGCGATGATCTCTTGCCGTAGGGTGCGGGTGATACCGCTGGCCCCGTGGCGGAACCCGCGGCCAGGTGACCGCGTCCAACGTGCAGAGCCTGTAGCGACCTGTGGGAGGACCAGATGCGCGTACGGATAGCGCAACTTCTCGGCGGCGCGGCCATCGCTGGCCTGCTGCCTCTGGCCGCGGGCTGCGCACAGCAGCCCGCCTCCGGCACGGCTGCTTCCGCCACGCCGACAGCCACGGCGACGGGGACGGGGACGGCCGGCGTCGCCGCGGGGGCGAATTGCGTCAGCGGTGTGGTGACCATCACCGTGGCGGACGACAACAAGTCGTTGTGCGTGACGACCGGTACGGCGATAGTGGTCCTGCTGCGCGGGTCGGCCAGGAGCAAGTGGATGTCCCTGCATGCGACGTCCACCGCTCTGGGACCCAGGACCAACCCGGCCTTCATGCTCCAGGTCGGGGAAACGGGAGCGGCTTACTCGACGATCCGCCCGGGCAGTGCGACCATCTCAGCGGTTAAATACGCCTGCCCCACGACCGGAGGTACTCCGACCGGGATGGCGCACTGCGGCGCCATGGTCGAATTCCGGGTGAGCGTGACCGTCGTTCCCGACAGCCAGCACGGCTAGTCGCCGTCCAGTATCGCGCTGGTCAGTCTCGCTGGCGTGAGCTGCCGAGCATGATCTCGTCCCAGGACGGGACGGAAGACCGCCGGCCCTTAGGCGCCTTGCGGCCCGGACGCGCCTCCGGGGCCGGCGCGTCCTGCGGGGGCGCGGGGGCAGCCGACGGCGGCGGGGCAGCCGGCGGAACCGCGGTCCGCTCCGCGGCCGGCTCACGCGGGGGCTCGGCAACGGGGGTGGCGGCCGGTTCCGCGACAGCGGGCTCATCGCCCGCAACGGACTTCTCACGTGGCTGCGGCGCCTCACGGGGCTGCGGTGGCGCTTCGCGGGGCTGCGGTGGCGCTTCGCGGGGCGGGGCCTCACGGACGGCTTCGTGCGAGGCCGCCGGCGGAGTGCGCGGCGGGGCGGCGGTGAACGGCGCGGCCAGCGGCTGAACGACGGGCTGGACGGACTCCACCGGGGGGAACGGATCGGGCTGCTCGACGACCGCCGGCCTCGTTGCCGCTGGCTCGAGCCGCAAGCGCGGTGCGAGCCGGGTTACCGTTGCCTCTCCGGGTGCCGGGGGCGCGGGCTGGGGGAGTTCGGCTCCGGGCAGGGACATGCGGGCCGCGTTGTCGTCGGCCGGGATGACGTGCCTGCGGCGCGGATCGAAGACCCATTCGGCCACATGCAGCCGGCCGCCGGAGGTGAAGGTGAGCTGGACCTGCCAGTTCCCGTCGCCGCGCTTGCGCGCGTCCCACTGGACGTCGTCAGAGTCGGCGCCGGCCGACGCCAGCCGCTCGGCCGTGATCTCGCCGAGCCGCGGGCCGGGAGCGGACTCACCAGGACGGCGTACCGACGCGGTCTGGGCCTGATCCGCGATGTAGGCACGTTCGGCCAGGACCGGGCCTTCGAACCAGCGCACGCGTTCCACGGCGATACCGGCTGCGTCGGCGATTTCTTCCACCGTCTCCCCGGCCCGGATTCGTGCCTGGATCTCCTTGGGTCGCAACGGGCTCTCCACTTCGATCTCGTACTGCGCGAGCCGGGAGGTCTGGCCGAGGGCGACTGCCCTGAGCCGCTCGTCGATCGGCAACGTAAACCGAGCGCTCCGTCCCGGCACCGCGAGGACCGCGTACCGGCCGTCCTCGCTCACCGCGACAAAGCGCAGCTCCTGCATTCGGCGTCCCTTCCGCTCCGGCCATCAGGCCGGTCCGCTTCTGATGGCCAGGGGCTTTCCGGCGTAGCCTAGCGGAGCACCACCCCGGTCCACCTCACGTCCCCGAGTCTGGCTGGTTAGCCGCGCCATGGCCAGCACCACGCCCGGCATGTCCCGAGTTAATCCTGGTACTTTCGCAGCTACCTGACCGCGGCGGGCTCGCTGTCCCGCACGCCGCCACCCTCAGGGATCTACGGGCACGTTCGCTCTGCGCTGATTCGCTTAGCTGTATCGTACGGAACCATGCCGCTGATCAGCGTGGTCATCCCGGTGCATCAGGTAGAGGACTTCCTGGGCCGGTGCCTGGACTCGGTGCCGGCCGGCGACGGTGCGCTGGTGGAGGTGATCGCCGTCGACGACGCCTCCACTGACCGCAGCGGCGCGATCCTCGCCGCCCGCTCCGGCCCGGCACTGACGGTGATCAGGACCGAGTCGGCGGTCGGCCCCGGCCGGGCCCGTGAGCTGGGGGCGAAAGAAGCCGCCGGCGACTACGTCTGGTTCGTCGATGCCGACGACGAACTGGCCGGCGGCGCCCTGGCCGCGGTAGCGTCAGAACTGGACCGGCTCCGCCCCGACGTGCTGATCGTCGACTACGAGAGCCTGTACCCCGACGGCACCACCGCGCCAAGCGGCGGGGACCTCTCCGGTCCGCAGCCGACCACCCTCGCGGAGCGCCCGGCCCTGCTCCACCTGACGATGACCGTGTGGAGCAAAATCTTCCGCCGCGATTTCCTGTGCGGCCTGGGTGTCCCGTTCGGTCCCGGTATCCACGAAGACGTGCCGGTTTCCGCCGCCGCCCTGCTCACCGCCGGGCGGATCGCCGTCCTCGACCGGGTGTGCTACCGCTACCGGCGCTCCCGCCCCGGCTCGTTCATGGCCGCTACCAGCGACCGCCATTTCGACATCTTCGCCGCTTACGAACAGATTTTTTCAGAACGGACGGTGGTTCCACCCGTCCGGGCCGCCCTGTTCGAGCGCGCGATCTGGCATTACACCACGCTCCTCCCGCTGGTGCCGCGGCGGCGGCGCCGGGAGTTCTTCGGGCGGATGACGGCGGACTTCGCGCGCTGGCGGCCGGCCGGATTCGAGTTCCCGTCTGGTCCGCGTGGCGTTAAGCTCCGGCTGGTCGGGCGGGGTGCGTACCGGACGTACACCGCGCTGGAGCCGCTGAACGGGATCCGGGTCAGAGTCCGTGCCGCTGGGCTAGGCTTTCTGAAACGCACACATTGGGAGTGACAGGTCATGCGTCACCTGTACGGAGTCGTGCTGGCTGTCGTGCTGGCGGCCGCGGTGTTCTTCGCTGCCTCGTGGGGTTACCTGCGGCTGCTGAGGCTGCCTGGTGGTGTGCTGCCGGCCGGCGGGGGGTCGCTCATCCACAATCACGCGGTGCTCGAGGGCTTCGGCGTGCTGCTGGCCGTCGGCCTGCTGGCCGGGCTGCTGATGGCGATCCCGTGGGTATCCCCGCTCGCCTCCGGCCTGCCCGGGCTCGTCCTGCTCGCGTGGAGCGGCGTCTACCTGTTCAGCGTCAAGAACGCGGTGCGCTTCATCCCGCTCAAGACCCATGAGTACGGCGCCGGCTTCGAGGCGCTGCTGTTCGACGGCGTGCTGGCCGCGGTCGGCATGGCGATGATCATCCCGCTGTTCGTTCCTTCCCGCTGGCGGGGGCGCGTCCCTGCCGCGCCCCCCGCCGCCGGGCCCTTCGGCGCCAGCCTCACCGAGGGCTACCAGGAGTTCACCGCACCGGCCGAGACCGTGACCGACACCAGCCTCCTGGCCGACTGGGCCCAGACCCGCCCCCAGGCCCAGATCGACCCCGGCCCGCCCCCACCCGGACCCCAGTCCCAGGCCCCCTGGGGCCCCGCCGAATACAGCTAACCCCCCAGCGGACCCGCGCCCCAGCCCCGCCCGCGCGGGGTTATGCGGCGTGGAACTGCTGGGTTTCTGTGGAGCCGGCCAGGGCGACTGTCTCCGCGGTGGGGGAGATGGCGGTGGTGACCTGGTCGAAGTAGCCGGTGCCGACCTCGCGCTGGTGGCGGGTGGCGGTGTAGCCGGACCGCTCCGCGGCGAACTCCTTTTCCTGGAGGCGGACATAGGCGGGCATGCCCTCGGCGGCGAAGCCGCGGGCCAGGTCGAACATCGAGTAGTTCAGCGCGTGGAAACCGGCCAGCGTGATGAACTGGAACCGGTACCCCATCGCCGCCAGTTCCTTGCTGAACCTGGCGATCGTCGCTTCGTCCAGGTGGGCGCGCCAGTTGAAGGACGGCGAGCAGTTGTAAGCGAGCAGCTGGTCCGGGTACTGGCTCTTGATGCCTTCGGCGAACTCGCGGGCGACATCCAGGTCCGGCGTGGAGGTCTCCATCCAGAGCAGGTCGGAGTACGGAGCGTAGGCCAGGCCCCGCGCGATGCTCGGCTCGATGCCGTTCCGCACCCGGTAGAAGCCCTCCGTGGTGCGCTCGCCGGTGACGAACTGCTTGTCGCGTTCGTCCACGTCGGTAGTGAGCAGCGTGGCGGCGTGCGCGTCGGTGCGGGCCACGACCAGCGTCGGGACGCCGCACACGTCGGCGGCCAGCCGGGCCGCGGTCAGCGTCTTGATGTGCTGCGCGGTCGGGATCAGCACCTTGCCGCCGAGGTGGCCGCACTTCTTCTCCGACGCGAGCTGGTCTTCCCAGTGCACGCCCGCGGCGCCGGCCGCGATCATCGACTTCATCAGCTCGAACGCGTTCAGCACCCCGCCGAACCCCGCCTCGGCGTCGGCCACGATCGGAGCCAGCCAGTACGGAGTCTCCTCCCCGTCCGGGGACTCGGACCAGGAAATCTGGTCGGCGCGCAGCAGCGCGTTGTTGATCCGGCGGACCACCTGAGGCACCGAGTTGACCGGATAAAGGCTCTGGTCGGGATAGGTCTGCCCGGCCAGGTTGCCGTCGGCCGCGACCTGCCAGCCCGACAGGTAAATGGCCTTCAGGCCCGCCTTGACCTGCTGGACCGCCTGGTTTCCTGTGATCGCGCCGAGCGCGGTCACGGCATCTTCTTCAGCCAGCAAGGTGCGCAGCCGCTCGGCGCCGAGCCGGGCGAGCGTGTACTCCTCCAGGATGCTGCCGCGCAGGCGGATTACTTCCTCGGCCGAGTAGGTCCTGGTGGTGTTCGGGTCCGCGGTCCACTGCTGCCGCAGCCGTGCCGCCTGCTGGCTGATCGTTTCCACTGTCGTGCCTTTCTCTCACCTGGGGCGGAGTCCTTGTCCACAGGCTGCCCGCGTAACAACCCCCTTCCTAGGCTTGGCGGGAGTGAAAAGTTGTAGATTTTTCTTTCAAGCGAAGATACGATCAATTTTACGATGAAAGAACAGAAAAATTTGGTCCAGACCGCTGGTATAGACCTTGTAACCTTCGGTCGGCGGCTCCGCCATCTGCGCCGTGCTCGTGGCCTCACGCTGGCCGAGCTCGGTGACCGGGTCGGCAGAGCACCGTCCGTTCTGTCCTTGCTTGAGAATGGGCGCAGGGAGCCGAAGCTCTCGCTGATCGAGCAGCTGGCCACGGCCCTGTCCGTTCCCGTCACCGAGCTGCTGAGCCGGCAGCCGCCGAGCCGCCGGGCGCAGCTGGAGATCGCCGTCACCGAGGCGCAGCAGGACCCGTCGTACCGGCGGCTCGGGCTGCCGCCGCTGAAGATCGGCGCGCGAGTGCCGACCGACGTGCTCGAGCACCTCGCGGCGGTAGCGGCCGAATTGCGCGCGCAGCAGGCCAAGCCGGCAGCGACGCCGGAAGAAGCCCGGGCCGCCAACGCCGCGCTGCGCGACGCGATGCGCGAACGCGGGAACTACTTCGAAGTCATCGAGCGGGAGGCGGCCGAGGCACTGCGGTCGGGCGGCTACTCGGGCGGCGCGCTGTCGCAAGGCATGCTGGTGTCGGTGGTGAGCCACCACGGATTCGCGGTCCGCTATGTGCAGGACCTGCCGCGCTCGGTGCGGTCCCTCACCGACCTGCGGAACCGGCGGATCTACGTGAAACAAGAGCCGGTCGGCGCGCACTCCCCGCGCGCGATCGTGCTGCAGTCGCTGGGCCATTTCCTGCTCGGGCACCAGGTCCCGCGCGACTTCGCCGACTTCCTCAGGCAGCGCGTCGAGGCGAACTACTTCGCGGCCGCGATGCTGATGCCGGAAACCGCCGCGGTCCCGCTGCTCGCCGCGGCGAAGCAGGCGCGCGACGTCGCGGTCGAGGACCTCGTGGACCTGTTCTCCGTGTCGTACGAGATGGCCGCGCACCGGTTCACCAACCTGGCGACCAACCATCTGGGCCTGGCCTGCCACTTCGTGAAGAATGACGCGAGCGGCGTCATCTACAAGGCCTACGAGAACGACGGGGTCCGGTTTCCCGCCGATCCGAGCGGCGCGATCGAGGGGCAGCGGATGTGCCGGCAATGGTCGGGGCGCCAGGTGTTCAGCGCCGTTGACCGGTTCTCCCCGTACTGCCAGTACTCAGACACGCCGTCGGGAACATACTTCTGCGTCGCGCAGGTCGATCCGCGAGCGGACCAGGGGTTCGCGATCACGCTGGGCGTGCGGTACGCGGACTCGCGGTGGTTCCGCGGGCGGGAGACCACGACGCGGACCCGCTCGGCCTGCCCCGACGGTGAATGCTGCTCCCGGCCACCCGCCGCGCTGGCGGAGCGCTGGGAGGGGAACGCCTGGCCTTCGGCGCGGGCGCACTCGCACATCCTGGCCGCCATGCCAGCCGGGTCGTTTCCCGGCGTGGACGACGCGGACATCTACGAGTTCCTCGACCGCCACGCCAAGGACTGACCAGGGATCGTCCAGAGAGCCCCGGCCGCGTCATCACCCGTCCCGTCTGCCGCGATTCCGCTGCTCCAGTCACTCACGGTCCCATCTGGCCGCGGAGCGGCCCGGATGGTTGCGGCATCGACACGCTCGCGGTGAGGACCTGAGTGGCGGGGGCTCGGTCGCATTTGATGTTGACACTGTAATAGTGACAGTGTTATTAATCGGGTGATGGAGGAATCGTGGACGATCGTGGAGCTGGCGGAACTCGCCGCCGAGGTCCTGGCTGCCCCCACGGACGGGGCGGACGGGCGGGACGCGGCGGACGGGCAGGACGGGACGGCGGACGTCGGGCCGGCGCGGAGCAACGGCCGGGTCCGGGACGTGCCGAACGAGCGGCTGATCCGCTGGTACGGCACTGTGGGCCTGGTCGATCCGCCGCTGAGCCGGCGGGGCCGGGTCGCGCGGTACGGGCGGCGGCACCTGCTCCAGCTCGTCGCGGTCAAACGCCGTCAGGCGGAGGGGCGGTCGCTCGCCGAGATCCAGGCGGAACTGGCCGGCGCGACGGACGAGGCACTGGCGGCGGTCGCCCGCGTGCCGGCCAGCGGGCCAGCGCCTTCACCCGCGCCGCCCGGACCCGCGCCGACGCCGGGGCCGGGACGGTTCTGGGCACGTTCGCCCCGGGCGGCCGACGCGGAGTCACAGTCGGCTGTTGCGGTCCCGTACCGGGACGGCGTCGCCCCTCCCGTCGGCGGGCTCGTGCACGGTATCCGGCTCGCGCCGGGGGTGATGCTGCTGCTTGACGGCGCGGACCGCGAGCCCGGCCCGGACGACCTGGCCGAAATCACGAACGCCGCGCGGCCGCTGCTCAGGGAACTGGTCAACCGGGGACTGAGCGCCTCCGGCCCGCACGATCCAGCCGAAGCGGACCATCCCCCGAAGGGAACCGGATATGAGCACTGACATCGCGACGATGGATTTCGAGGACGCGGCCGAGCCGGACGGCGGCCTGGGAGCACTGGTGACCAGCCGGGGAAACCTGCCGCTGGATGCGGTCGACGTTCGCGCGGCCATCGCCGGCCTGTCCGCCAGCGTCGAGCTGACGCAGGGCTTCCGTAACCCGTTCGATGTCCCGCTGGAGGCCACGTACATCTTTCCCATGCCCGATCGGGCCGCTGTCACCGCGATGCGGATGGAGTCGGCCGGGCACGTCGTAGCGGGGGTGCTGAAGGAGCGCCTCCAGGCTCGTGCGGACTACGACCAGGCGATCGCGCAGGGACAGCGGGCGGCGATCGCCGAAGAGGACCGGCCGGACGTGTTCACCATGCGAGTCGGCAACATCCCCCCGGGCGAGCGGGTCACCGTCCGGCTCACGCTGGCCCAGCCGCTGCCGTACCAGGACGGCGAGGTGACGTTCCGGTTCCCCCTGGTAGTCGCCCCCCGGTATATCCCGGGCAGCCCGCTCAGCGGTGCCGCGGTCGGCAGCGGGACAGCCCCCGACACCGATGCCGTCCCCGACGCGTCCCGGATCAGTCCTCCGGTGCTGCTGCCCGGCTTTCCCAACCCGGTGCGGCTCACGCTGAGCGCCGAGATCGACCCGGCCGGGCTGAAGCTGGCGGGGATCCGCTGCAGCCTGCACGCCACCGCGGACGGCGCGGCCGCGGACGGCCGCACCACTATCCGGCTGCGGCCTGGCGAGCGGCTGGACCGGGACTTCATCTTGCGGCTGGCGGTCGCCGGCCACGACCAAGTGGCGACGTCGCTGGTCCTTACCCCGGATCCGGGGCAGGAGGCGGCGCAGGGTAC
>Ga0126381_100007518_pt1 | contig 12134 bp, 8 predicted proteins | sample PanSoiMetPlot_28_FD_96465 | JGI IMG/M metagenome (GOLD analysis project Ga0126381, IMG submission 96465) | Tropical forest soil microbial communities from Panama - MetaG Plot_28 | ecosystem: Environmental > Terrestrial > Soil > Tropical forest > Bulk soil | place: Panama | collected 2016-02-17
AAAGAACCGCTGTGGCAAGAAGGCGGCCCTATGCTCGACTTGAACAAGCTCATTCCTTCGGGCTCCGGGTGGGTATTAACGAACGCGTTCAAGATAAATGATCGCGATTAATGAGCGCGGCGAAATCCTGGCCAAAGCCGCACCGGTCGGTTTCACGCCGAATGACGACGCCGACCTGGGCCACCTGGCGCTTTTGATTCCCTGCAGGGAAGACGGTTGGGATTGCGAAAACAGCATCGACCGGCCGGAAACCCTGTTCGGGCAAGGCCTGCTGCCCCGCAGGAGTCAGCGGAGTAGCGCGGCACTAGCCCCACAGCCTGGAACGCCGGCGGCCGCCGTTGCAGCATGGCGCGCTCGATTTGCGAGACAACTCGCCGAACACTGAAACGTGCCTGGTAGCGGAGTGGGCACTGTTGAGCGGATGTCCCACTCTGCCCTTTGAGCCTATGTAAATTGACGGCAGCTCCCATCCTCTGTTGTGCGCCCGGCCCATGGGCCAATCACAACCGAAATCTGCAACAGTTTCAACCACTTATCGGGAATCATTTGGAACCGCATCGTATACTGGTTTCAGAAGCCAGTCAGCGCTTCGAACTTCTCTAAAACGCCGGATCGCCGCAGAGCGACTCTGGCGTTTTTCATTTAGTACGCGCCTACGCTTCAGGCCCAAGATTCAGATAAGGAGCCAACCCGTGTCTTCCGCCGCCCAAATCGCTGCAAATCAGAAAAATGCACAACTCTCCACCGGTCCCACATCCGCCCAGGGAAAATCAAAGTCGTCATTGAACGCCGTCAAGACCGGCTTGACCGGACGTACCGTGCTGCTTCCCACCGATGATGCCGAAGCCTACCAGGCGCACATAGATCGCTTCTTTGCGCAATGGCAGCCCGCTGACGATACTGAACGCGCTCTCACTCAGACTCTTGCCGATACGGAATGGCGCCTGCTTCGCATTCCCTCTCTCGAAGCCGGTATCTACGCCTTGGGGCGGCTGGAATTCAAAGCGAAGTTCGCCGAGGAGCCAGACGCCGTTCGCAACTCTCTCATCGATGCGCATACCTTCCTCACCTACCGAAAGGATCTGAATAACCTGAGCATTCAGGAGGGCCGCTTGTTGCGCATGCGCGAGAACACGCTGAACTCGCTCAACCAGGTGCAGGAAGAGCGCCGTAAGCGGGTCAACGTGCAAGTCACGCGCGCGGCCACCGCTTTGCAAGAAGCGAAGCGCGCGGGTAAGCCCTTCGATCTCGCCGAATTTGGCTTCGAAATTTCAATCGAGCAGGTCGAGGCCAGTGTTCTGGAATGGATCGCCTCCCGTGAGCGCCACTCCTCGCTTCCGCTCAAGGCCTGGGAGCACGAATTCAGACGTGAAGCCGCTGCCCGCAAGCAAGCCGCCTGAAAATACGAACGTGGGGCGGAATTCAATCCGTGCCGGACTTCAGCCCTCAATGTGTTACGGGAAACATCAACAGTTCGCTCGGCCTTCGTTCAACAAGGAAGAGGCGGTGGTCTCACTGAGGTGAGAAGCGATCGAAGGACTCAGGTAAAACTCCCCTCTCGCGATCGAAAGAACTGCCGCTGCGAGATCAGCCTGCGCTGAGTCGGCATGTACGTAACCGCGAACACCCGCCTGAAAGGCCTTCACTACATATTCTTCGTCCGCGAAACTGCTGACAATCGCGATGCCTGTCCTGGCGCTTCTCGAAAGGATTTCGGTCGTGGCTGAGATCCCATTGACCAGAGGCAAGTGAATGTCGAGTAGCACGACATCCGGACTGCGATAGTCAGCTAACGCGATGGCCTCGCGTCCATTCGCCGCCTCGCCCACGATCTCGAATGCGGCTTCTTTCTCCAGCAGACCCCGGAGCGTAGTCCGGACAATCGGATGATGGCTGGCAAGCACGATACGAATCTTGGTCATTGCGCGCCAGTTGACATGAATTTCAAACTGGCGATAAATCGAAGAGTAGATCGTTTATGACGCGGGCGCTATCACGTCCCGGCAGTATTCGCGAGGCGATCTTTCAGTAATTCATACGTCTACCCTTTCGAGGTTCGTAGAATCCCCTTCGCAGAGTATGGTCCTCAGCGCCCCAATTGCCTAGATTGGTGCTGAAGACATGCGGGATGGTAACAGAGCACGCCTGACTAAGCTGACAGGTCTGTTTACGGCCATTGCCATAACCGGAGTAACTTTCATTTCATGCAGCAGAAATAACGCCGCAGAAACGTCTGCCGGCAAGATCACAGCGCCCTCCGTTGCCGTTACGAAGGTAATGCGAAAGCCTATGGCGCGATATCTAACCCTTTCTTCGGAGCTGGTCCCCTTTCAGGAAATTGATGTGTTCGCCAAGGAGTCGGGCTTCGTCTCGAAACTCTACGTGGATTACGGAACCCATGTGAAACAAGGACAAGTAATGGCGGTCCTTGAGATTCCGGAGCTGCAGGCGCTCCTTCAGGAAGATCAGGCCTCTATCACGAGCATGGAGGACCAGGTCACCGACGCACAACATGAATTGGGCCGGATCCAGGCGCAGCATAAGGTGGCGCACTTGCAGTTCGAGCGTTTGAACGCCGTTGTGACGAACAAGCCGGGACTGGTGGCCCAGCAAGAAGTGGATGATGCCCAGGGCAAGGATCTGGCGGCCGAATCGCAAGTAGAGGCGGCCAAGTCGCGTCTACAGGTGGCAAACAGCCAACTCGTTGTAGCGAAATCAAAGCTGGCCCACGATCAGGCTCTTTATGACTATTCAAAAATCACCGCTCCGTTTTCGGGCGTTGTAACGCAGCGATATGCAAACTACGGCACTCTAATGCAGGCCGGTACGAATTCCAGCACACAGGCGACCCCGCTCGTAAAGCTTTCTCAAGAAGATTTGTTCCGATTGGTGATTCCGGTACCAGAGTCGTATGTACGGTACGTGAGAGTTGGCGATCCGGTTACCGTACGTGTTCCATCGTTGAACCGGGACTTCCCCGGCAAGATAGCGCGCTTTTCTGTCGACGTGGGTGATGCAACGCGCACGATGCATACGGAAGTCGATGTGCCGAATCCGAAAGGCGTCCTGATTCCGGGAGTCTATGCAGAGGCGACGCTAGCGCTCGACCGGCGAGGTGACGCGCTGGTTGTCCCGCTGCAGGCGATCAATCAGGAAGGTGAGCGCGCGAGCGTTCTGCTGGTAGATCCAAACGACAGGTTGTGGAAGCGTGCGGTTGACCTTGGCATCGAGACTGCCAATGATGTGGAGGTAACGTCCGGACTCGCCGAAGGTGATCGGGTCGTAATCAGCGACCGAAGCGGTCTGCGGGCAGGCGAGGTGGTTCATCCAAAGCTCACCGAAGCCGCTGAGTATCAGGGACAAAGCTAAGGGATGAACTTCGGACTCATGAATCAAGCGCGGAGGCGCCGGAAAGTTTCCAGTTGAATGTCGAAATTTTCCATTCGCAATCCATATTTCATCGTTGTTGTCTGTCTCGCCATTTCGATCGTCGGCATCGTCAACCTGGTACGGATGCCCGTCGATCTCTTTCCAGTTATTAACCTTCCCGAAGTGGTCGTCGCCACGTTTTATTCGGGAATGCCGCCAGCAGACATCGAAACCGATATAACAAATCCGCTGGAGCGATTCTTCACGCTGGCGGCCGGCATCGACCACATGGAATCACGATCCATGCTGGGAGTCAGTTTGATCAAGGTCTTCTTTCAGCCAGGCACGAGCGCCGATACAGACGTTACCGAACTTTCGAATCTTGCTCTCGCGGATTTGAAGCGCTTGCCGCCTGGCACTCTGCCGCCCGTTGTGCTGAAGTTCGACGCTTCCAGCCAGCCCGTATGCCTTGTGACCGTAAAAGGGCCAGGGCTAAGCGAGACACAGTTGCACGATCTGGCGCAATTTACTATCCGCAATCAGATCGCGGTCGTCAAAGGCGCTACGATCCCTCCGCCTTTCGGCGGCAAATACCGGCAAGCAATGATCTATGTAGATCCCTACAAGCTGATGTCGCGGCAATTAAGCCCGATGGACGTGGTCCACGCCGTGAATCAAGCGAACCTGATCCTTCCTGCCGGCGATGTGAAGCTGGGTCCGTTCGATTACTACGTCTATTCGAATAGCCTTGTCGAGAATATGCGCGACATGGACGACATTCCCATCAAGACGGTTGGTAATTCATGGGTGTCGGTGAAGGATATCGGAACGGCTAAAGACGCAAGTGCGATTCAGTATAACGTCGTCCGCGTGGATGGCCAGAGATCGACCTACATACCCATCATGAAGCAGGGCGGGGACACGAATACGATCCAAGTGGTGGACGGTGTCCGCAAGCTCCTCCAGAACCTGTACAACATTCCGAAACAGCTCTCGACAGATGTCCTCTTCGATCAATCCGTCTTCGTGAAAGAGGCAATCCAGACGGTCCTGCATGAAGGTCTTATCGGATTGGCCCTCACGACGGTGATGATCCTGCTGTTCCTGGGCAGCGCTCGCGCCACGTCGGCGGTGCTGCTCTCGATCCCAATCTCGGCTCTCGCAACCTTCGTGATCCTGTACATGATGGGCAGTACCGTCAACACCATGATCCTCGGCGGCATGGCGCTCGCGTTTTCACGGGTTATTGACAATTCCGTGATCTCACTTGAAAACATTTACCGGCACTTGGAACTGGGAGAGCCTCCTACACTTGCGGCAGAGTCCGGCGGGTCTGAAGTAACCCTTGCCGTTCTGGCGGCAACTCTCGTCGGGGTGATCAGTTTCTTCCCGGTCACATTTCTTTATGGCGTCAGCAAGTTTCTTTTTTCCGCCCTGGCGCTTTCGTTTTGTCTGTCGCTCTCGATTTCATTCATCGTGGCGATGACTGTCATCCCGTTGTTCAGTTCGCGATTTCTGAAAAATGTTCCGCATGCGGGCACTCATGCACACGAGAAAACAACCACCTCTCACCAATCGCTGTGGGGCAGGTTTAACGTACAGTTCAATCGAGCCTTTACCTGGCTGCTCGATTTTTATGAAAGCTGGGTCCGCCGTTTGCTCCGGCGTCCGGCACTTACAGTAATTGCGCTCACCGCTCTGTTCATCGTCAGTCTGGCGATCTACCCGTTGCTGGGTGTTGCATTCTTTCCACGCACGGATGCCGGTCAGTTCAGCATCAACTTGAAATCGCCCACGGGTTCCCGGATCGAGGTGTCGGAAAGCTATGTCGCAAAAGTCGAGAAGCTGATCCGCCAAACGGTGGGAAACGACTTCAAAATGGTGGTTTCCAATATCGGCATGGTGCCGGATTTCTCCGCGCTGTATACCAACAATGCCGGTCCGTACACCGCGACAGTTCAGACCGCTCTTAAAGACGATCACGTGCGCAGCAGTTTCGATTACATGGCGGAGGTCCGCGAAGCGATCGCGCGGGAGTTTCCTGAGCTGCGGACCTTTTTTCAAAGCGGCTCTATGATTGATGCCACGCTCAACATGGGCATGCCGGCGCCGATCGACGTCCAAGTCACCGGGCGCGATATGCAACAGAACTATGAAATCGCGCAGGATCTTGCGGCGAGGATCAGGCAACTGCGAGGTGTTGACGAAATCTACATTCCGCAGGATATGGACTATCCGGCTCTGCGGCTGGATGTGAATCGTGTCCACGCAGCCGAGCTGGGCCTCACCCAAAAAGATATTGTTGACAACCTGATCACCGCTTTGAATTCGAATGCCATGATCGCTCCCGATTATTGGGTCGACTACAAAACCGGAAATGATTACTTCCTTACTGTGCAGTATTACGAGCACGGCCGTCCCGCGATTCATAGCCTGATCGATCTGAAGGGCATCCCGTTGAAGGCACCCAATGCGAAGGAGCCCACTACACTCGATTCGGTAGTGAGCCTGAATCGCACGCAATCGCCAACGGAGATCGATCACTACCAGATCCAGCGGGCCGCCGACGTTTACGTTACGCCAAGGGGAGAAGACCTGGGACGGCTGGCAGGCAGCATCGACAAGATCATTGCCGAAGCAAAAATACCCGGAAATGTGCGCGTCAACCTGCGTGGCATGGTGCAGGGTATGCGCGAGTCCTTCAAGAGCTTCGGGTTCGGCTTCATTCTGGCCGCTGTCCTCCTCTACTTGATTTTGGTGGCACAGTTCCGATCTTTTGTGGATCCGTTTCTGATCATGCTGGCGATCCCGATGGGCTTCGTCGGCGTCCTGGTCACCCTCCTGGTGACCGGAACGACGTTAAATGTCATGTCGCTGATGGGCGTTCTGATGCTGATCGGAGTCGCAGGATCGAACAGCATTCTAATCGTCGATTTCGCTCACAAGTTAGAGCAGCAGAACTTGTCAGTTGCCGATGCCGTGATCACCGCATGCCGGGTCCGTTTGCGGCCGATCTTGATGACCTCTCTCGCGACCATTATCGGAATGCTTCCGATGGCGCTGAAGATGGGCACAGGTTCCGAGCAGTATGCCCCAATGGCACGAGCCATCATAGGCGGTCTGACGTCTTCGGTGATTCTGACGGTATTCATCGTGCCGGCCGCCTATTTGCTTGTGTATGGTCCGAGGCAACGTGCATAAAGCAATCACGCGAAGCGTCTGGGTTGCGACATTTATCGGCTCGGCCTGTGGTCAGACGCCAGCACCGGTGTTGAGCTTGCAACAAGCGCATGCGATTGCTCTGAAGAACCATCCCCAGGTGCTGGCGGCGCAGGCGACCTATCTGCGGTCGGACCAACTGACCAGGCAGGCCCGTTCCGGATACTACCCCACGATTAACGGCGAGGTTACTGCAGCTCAGGCGAATGACAGCGCGCGGCTGGGCGCAGGAGTTTTGAATGATCCGCGCCTTTTCGATCATTTCGGCAGCGGTCTCGCGCTGTCGCAGTTGATTACGGATTCGGGGCGCACACCAAACCTGGTCGCCAATGCCGCGCTGCAAGCGCAAGCTAGCCGCGCGAACTATCAGGCAACGCGCTACGACGTGATTCTTGGGGTGGACCAGGCTTACTACGAAGTGCTGCTCGCTGGGCAACTCGTCAAAGTGGCTCAGCAAACAGTTACCACGCGTAGCACGGTTGCGAATCAAGTGTCCGAGCTGGCAAAGAACAAGCTCCGGTCGCAAGTAGATGTTAGCTTCGCGAACGTCAACCTGGCGGACGCCAAACTCATGCTCCTGAGAGCACAAAGCCGCTTGCAAAGTGCTTATGCCGTGCTGGCTCAGGCGTTGGGTACGCAGCAGCTCGCTACTTATCAACTGTCCGAACAGCCGTTACCTCCGAATCCTCCGGCCGATCCACAGCCTCTCATCGATGAAGCGCTTCGTGACCGCCCCGAGATGGCGAGTACGCGGCTTCAGCAGCAGGCGGATCAAAAATTCGTTTACGCCGAGCGTGATCTGAAACGGCCAACCGTCAGCCTTATCGCAGTTGGCGGCGCGTTGCCCTTTATTAATCCAGGGAATGCGAATCCCGACATACCTGTGGGTTATGAATCCGCGGCCGTAAATGTACAAATACCGGTGTTCAATGGCCATCTCTTCTCTGCCCGAAGGCAGGCGGCGGAATATCAGCTTCAGGTGACGGAACAGCACACACGCGATCTGCAAAATCGGATCGCCCGCGACGTGCAAACATCGTGGGAAAACTCGCGCACTGCATACGAGGCAATCGGTACCACGCAACAGTTGCTGGACCAGGCGAACATGGCTCTCGATCTGGCTCAAGGCCGGTATAAGTTAGGACTAGCCTCCATCGTGGAACTCACTCAGGCGCAGCTCGGCCAAACCCAGGGCGAAGTGGAGAACTTGAGCGCAAAATATGAGTATCAAGAGGCATATGCTGCGCTCCAATACACTTTGGGTCAATTGCATTAAGCGCTTTGCTGCAACATGAGTCCCACTGGTCGCGGAACTCCGAAGGTCAGGGAAGGGACTCGCCGCCTGCTCCTGGTTGGTTTCGGAGGCATATTGCTGTTGCTTGCCCTGACCGGCCTGAATGCGCTCTCGGTTCTGAAGACGATTCAGGTGAGAAACGAACAGATCCGGCGCGAATATCTGAATCGAGAACGAATTCTCGAGCAACTCCGCTCCGACATTTACTTATCCGGCACGTATGCCCGCGATCTTCTATTAGAGCCGGATCCAGCACGCGCGGAGGCACACCGTAGTGAGTTGGAGGCTGCGAGGTCGCGAATAGAATCCATGATCGCCGCGTATGCAGGAATCCTTCGCGACGAGGAACGTCAAGCCTTCCAGCAGTTTGAACGAGAGGTGAGCGCCTATTTCGATTCCTTGCACCCGGCCATGCAGTGGGACGCTCAGCAGAGACGCGCTTTGGGCTACCAATATATGCAAAACTCGCTCTTGCCTCGCCGGATGGTAATCGTTCATCTTGCCGATCAGATCAGCCGGATCAATCAGAAACAATTGGAAGCAGGCAACAGGCAAGTCGCATCTCTGTTTGCCGACTTCCGGCGATCTCTTCTCACTCTTCTGTTGGTGACATTGGCTTGCGGAGTGGTTCTTGCTGCCGGGAGCGTATATCGCATACTTCGATTGGAGCGGCTTTCCACCGCTCGTTTCGACGAGGTGTTGCAAACCCGCGCGGTGCTGCGCGATCTTTCGGCGCGTCTTGTCGAGGTGCAGGAAACCGAGCGCCGCGCGCTCTCGCGAGAGCTTCACGATGAGGTCGGACAGAGCCTCTCGGCTCTGCTGCTGGCAATTGACAACGTAGCAGCGACTCTGCCGCCGGGAAATGACCTGGAAGCTCGCAAGCAGCTGTCCGAGATACGTCGTCTTGCAGAGCGCACCGTTACCGTTGTTCGCGATATGTCGCTGCTTCTAAGACCCTCCATGCTCGATGACCTGGGATTGGTCCCGGCGCTGCAATGGCAGGCGCGCGAGATTTCGCGGAATAACAACATCAAGATCGAGATTCAGGCTGACCCGTCATCCGAAGATCTCCCCGACGATCACAAGACATGCGTTTACCGGATCGTGCAGGAGGCCCTGCGGAACGTGACGCGCCATGCCCGAGCAAAATCTGTCCAGATACACTTGACGCATCCGGATGGAACGCTACGGCTCACGATACAAGACGACGGGCAGGGTTTTGTTCCAGAGAGAGAGAAGGGCATGGGTCTATTGGGAATGGAAGAACGTGTGTCTTACCTGAGCGGTGCTTTCGAAGTGAAGTCGCAGCCCGGCAAGGGTACCCTGATTAACGTTGAATTGCCGCTGACGAGCGGACGAAGTTAGAGGATGGCGCTTCGGATCATTCTTGCCGACGACCACACGATCCTGCGAAACGGATTGCGATTGCTGCTCGAGAGACAGCAGGACTTTTCAGTTGTAGGCGAAGCAAGTAACGGACGCGAAGCCATTGAGTTCACATTGCGCGAACTCCCGGACGTCGTCATTATGGATATCACAATGCCAATTTTGAATGGCATCGAGGCGGCACAACGCATTACCTCCGCGCATCCAAAAGTTGCCGTGATTATTCTCAGCGTTCATTCGGATGAGAGCTATATTCTTAGAGCACTGAAAGCGGGCGCTCGCGGATATCTTCTGAAAGATTCTCCAGAAGGGGACTTGATACAAGCCGTTCGAGCAGTGGCATCTGGGAAAGCGTTCTTTAGTCCGGCTGTTAGCAAGGTGCTGGCGGACGACTATGTCCGCCAGGTGAGGCAGCACGGCCTGGACGACCCCTATGATCTACTTACCGCACGAGAGCGGGAGTTGTTGCAGCTTATTGTGGAGCTGAAACCCACCAAGGAAATTGCCGAGCTCTTGAACCTCAGCCCTCACACCATTGACACTCACCGCGGGAACCTGATGCAGAAGCTGAACGTTCACAGCATCCCGGAACTTATTCTCTACGCTGTTCGGAAACGGATTATTCAGTAGCTGTGAAGCAAAAGGTAGCCCCGCTTCCGGGCTCCGATTCGACCCAGATTCGGCCACCCATTATTTCGACGATCTTCTTGCAGATTGCCAGACCCATGCCCGTGCCCGGAACCTCGCGTCCGTGTAGCCGCTTTAGAAGACCAAATATATGCGTGTGATATTCCTCCGCGATGCCAATACCGTTGTCCTTAACTTTTATGACCCATTCGTCTCCCAGCCGCTCCGCTGAAACATCGATCTCTGGCGACACACTACTCCGATATTTGATCGCGTTACCAATCAAGTTCTGGAACAGCTCCACCAGGTGGCTTTGGTTTCCTCGAATGGAGGGCAATGCCGAGACGCTTATGGCCGCGGCGTTTTCTCTTATCAGCTCTTCCAGATTTCTAATTGCCTGCTGCAAAGCTCCGTTTAGTTCCACACGTTCCAGTTGAACGCCGGCACTGAGTCCGGCGAAGGCGAGTAGATCATCCAGCAGGGTGGACATCCGCTTGGCGCTCTCCACCACAAATGCGGCCAACTTCCGCCCGTTATCGTCGAGCGAGTTGTTCCGGGAAAGCAATTGGGTGCACGCCGAAACGGTTCTCAGCGGCTCCTTCAAATCATGCGCCGCCGCATAGGCAAAGGCCTGCATCTCTTCATTGGAGCGGGCGAGCTCGTCGGCATGGCGTTGCTTTTCATCCTCGGCAGCTCTCCGCTCGCTGATATCCCGGTAATTGGAAATAATCGCGCACAGATTCGGTTCATCCAACAGATTCGTGCTGTTGCTCTCAATCCACCGCCACTGTCCGTTTTTGTGGCGCGCTCTGAATTGCATCCGTACCGGGACGTGCGGTTTTGCAAGTATGTCAGCTAGGGCTTGTCTGATTTCGGGAAGATCTTCATGATGAAATAAGGTCAAGCAGCTTTGTCCGACTAACTCCTGTGGTTCGTACCCCAGGATTCGCTTCGTCGACGCACTTGCATATAAGAAGTTACCCCGCTCGTCGGTAAGAGAGATTCCGTCGAAGCTGTGTTCCAGAAGAGCGCGAAGCCGCTTCTCGTTCTGATAATGTTCCCGAGCGCGCGCCAGAACCGTAGTGCTCAGATTTGAGTAGGTGCGGCGGAATGACAGCAGATCCGCTGTGCCACGCGACATCGCCGGCAACCAAGACCGCGGCTGAGCCTCCATTAAGGTATCGGTCAACCCATTCGTCTTGGGTTCCAGAACCTCGGACATGGCCCTCTTCAGGGCGTTCCCGACATCGCCATTGTCCGCGAGCGGCAACAGATGAGTATGGGCGGCGAGAACCTCATCTATTGCGCCCTCGTGAGCCTCTTGAGCGAAGAGATCGATCGGGTATGCGCAATAAAGTCTGAAATCGGTCGATTTGCGCAGCCGGTTCCAGAACTCCTCTACACGAATAGCTGCGGAATATTCTCCGGCAGCCCACAACAGGCCGACCATCTCACCGTATGCGCGTACGCCCGCTCGACCTGTGCGAGTTCGAACCCGCTCGATCACCGGCCTAACGGCCGCTTCGAAGCCGTCCCAGTCGGGCCTGCCGTCCTCCATCATTAGACGAGCGAGGGTGTCTGCGGCGTCGAGGACAATCAGACGCTCCTCCTGGAGGGCAGCTTGCGTATCTATGCCCAAAGCGGCTAGTTCGCGGGTGATCCTCTCGACGTGCTGCTTTGTTGCGATTACGAGAAGGCTCTCGCCCAGCGAGAAGCCCTCGGAAAGATACCGGGCGGCGTTTCGCGACACTGCCGCCTCGTCGAGCCCATAAAACTGTACAAAATGAGGTGAGGATTCCGATTGGCGAGAGCCCTCCGGCTCAAGCGATTTCTGCTCCGGCGACAATGCCGTGGTTGCCATTGTAGTTAGATGATTAGATAGCAACGGCCTTCCAGGTGTTTCGGGTTCTGCACGAATATAGAGCTAGATACGAATAAAAGCGAGCGTCTAAGAACTATGCGCCGATCAATTCTTGTTTTGCTTGCCGCCTTTGCGGTGGCCCTTGTCGGAATCATCGTTTTTATCAGCCTCTTTGATGTCAATAAGTTCCGGCCACGTCTCCAAACCGAGCTGAAAGACAAGCTTAGGCGTCCCGTTACTCTCGGAGAGCTGCACGTGCGCCTGTTCCCGTTCTCGATTCGCGTTGACGGGTTGACGATCGGGCAGTCTTCTGGTTGGGCTTCTCCGTATCCTCTGGCGACGGCGAAGGAGGTATACGCCACAGCAAGCTTGATGTCG
>Ga0126381_100007519_pt1 | contig 12133 bp, 18 predicted proteins | sample PanSoiMetPlot_28_FD_96465 | JGI IMG/M metagenome (GOLD analysis project Ga0126381, IMG submission 96465) | Tropical forest soil microbial communities from Panama - MetaG Plot_28 | ecosystem: Environmental > Terrestrial > Soil > Tropical forest > Bulk soil | place: Panama | collected 2016-02-17
CGAACTGGATCAGCTGGCGACTAGCCTACTTGCGAGCGAAATACCCTACCAGGCGATATTCGAGGAAAGCATGCCAAAATTGTTGCGGCACATGTCAAAGGCTGATCTGCGCGACGCATGCGCGAAATTGCAGTTGAGAACGGCAGGTGATCTCGCTGACATACTCGATCGATCTCCCCGGACAATACAATACTGGCTGAGTGATGAAAGCGTGCAAGAAATCCCGGTCTCTGATGCTGCGCTTGTTAGGTTATTGATTGCAGGACGCGTCAAACGTAGCGAGCTCGGACGTCCGTCACGTGATGATTAACAAATAAACTACGCTACACGGGGATTGACGCTTGACTCCTACCGTATTCAAGCGCAATATTTTCGCATGGTCGACGCCTGTAGCGTATCGGCAGGGCGATAGCACAATCCTGCGAGTCGCGAGCACTCCCTACACGCGAGTCCGACCGGGGGCCCCGTTTTCGAACGCGCTCGCTGCGCGTTCCCATCCGGCCGCGGTGCGATTTTTGCAAATTTTTGAAAAAGGTGGACGATGACCCACGCGGTTACCAGGCGTAGTGTATATGCGTTAAGTTTCCGGATATTCGTTGCGACCTCATTGATTGCTGGGATGTGTGCGGGGATTTCGCTTGCATTCGGCCGCGCCTTCGGTTAGACCGTTTGTACGAAAACTTTTCGCGAGGGTTTGATGATGTCGAGAGGCCGCAGCATTCCGCACGCTGTTACTGTAGAGGGGGAACTGAGGAAACGGGCGCTAGAGTTAGCGCGGGCGCAGGATCACAAGCGTTCGTCGGACATGGATTATAGTTTGCATGTTCAGATTGTTTCGGCGTTAGCGTTGGCGTCGATTGCGGAGTCGGCGCAGGTACTGGCGAAGATCGCTTCGGCGGCGATGACTAACGAGGAACGGGCGCGGGCGGCGAACGACGAGATATTGAGGAACCTGCGGGGATGACGGTCAATGCGGAGCATATTGCGCACCGACTAGCATATGCGGAGGATTTGGGGATGCGGGCTGCGATCAGCGACCGAGAGTTCAGTTTGAAGTTGGACAACTGGGCGTTCAAGGTAGAGAAGTGGTTAGAGCGGGGGATTAAGCCGACGGGCGGGGAGTTGATTTCGCTGCTCGACGAGTTGAAGCACGCGCGCGAGGCGATGCGGGCGCGGCTTGGGCTAGATCGGCCGGTAGGGTACGGGGGGCCGATCGTTGACGACGCGAGCTAAGAGCAAGACGAAGAAGAAGGCGGCTCCGGAAGATTTGCGGGAGTTTGATTGGTCGGCGCGGATTGAGAACGTATTGCGCGGCGAACAGATATGGTCGGTTGCGGATCTTTGCGCACGCACTGAGCTTGAGTTGCTTCGCTTTCCGAACCTGGGGCGCAAGTCGATTAAAGAGATCAAGGACAAGTTGGCGGCGCGGGGGCTTAACTTAGCGGAGCGGGAGCAGGAGCGGGAACCGAAGCCGGGCGTTCGGGTCGCCTTGCCGGTCGGGCTTCCGGCGGAGGAAGCGGGGCATTTATCGCCTGCGATTGAGCTGCGACGGATATCGACGGTCAATCTTCCGCAGCTGATTGCGGTATTGGAGGCGCGGCTGCGGCTGGTAGCGACGCCTGGGATTGAGCATTTGCCGCGGATTGTGGCGTCGCTGGACGCGATCGAGCAGCGATTGGCGAACCTCGACCGGCGGCCGCCGCTGGACTGGTCGCGTTTGGTGACGGCGGTCGAGATGCTGGCGCTGTTTATCAAGAAGCATGTAGAGGAGTCGGCAGGGGAGATCCCGTTCTGATGGGGCATCCTGACGGTTGCGGGTGCGACGACTGCGAGTGGCCTGGTGGCGATGAGGCGGCGGCGATGACGGACAGTGAGCTTGCGTTATTTGAACAGATTGAGAAGTCCTTAGCCGGGACGGCGACGGCTCTCGACGAGATGCACGGGCTTTTGACGAAGCTGATTGACGGCGAGGGGCCGCATTTAGGTTTTTTGAACACGTTCGAGCGGGTCGCGGATGCGGCGGAAGCGCAGAAGGATCTTATCGCGGTTATCGGCATGGCTTTGGAGCGTCTTAACGAGGCGCCGCGGGCCTACACCGCGCAGGCGACGAACCTTACGGTTGCGGTTGCGGCTTTGGCGACTGCGGTTGACTCTGGGATATGTCCGCGGCTTGAGGCGATCGCGGGGCGGCTATCGGCGATAGAGATGCACATCGACGAGCTTGTGAACCCGAAGCCGGACGCGCCGTTCGTCGACCACGGTATAGATGACGGGCCACCGTGATGGTTTGGCGACCACCGTTAGGCGGGGATGTCATGGACGAAAAAGAGGGTATTCTTCGGGTGCTGTCGGTCGAGCGTGTCCGGTCGATGGTTGCGACGTACGAGAGGCAATTCGTCGGGCTGGAGAGCAAGCACCGGTTTCTCGAAGCGGTGGCGCTGATGGTGATGGCGCGGCAAGAGACGTTGCGGCGCGAAGAGGCGGCGGACGCGTTAGGGATCGAGGAATACGACGTGACGCAGGCGCCGTCGCCGGAGGAAGTGTCGTTTGGGCCGTCGGCCGGGCTGCACGGCAGCCTGCCGGAGGATCCTGAGAAATCATGAACCTGCAATTTACCGCATCGTTGCTGCTCGCCGGGCTTGCGGCGGTCGGCGTGTTTATCGAGGTTCCGCTTGTGACGAACTACGCATTCTGGGTGCTGATGGGCGCCTATATCTTACTCGCGGGGCGTCAAGGTCAGGCGGGGCAGCGCTGATGTTTTGGTTTTGGGTGCTGTGCGTGTTTTGGAGCGGCTTTTTGCTCGGCTGCTGGTGGACGACGCGGGTGCATGAGCGGCGGGAGCGTGGGAACGTAGCTACGATAAAACTATGGTTTGCGTTGACGGCGGAGCAGCGACGGCGGGTAATGTCGAATACAGGGCCCGCTAGTTGCACTTGCGACTCGGCGCCCGCGGCCGACTACTACGATGTGCTGTGCCCGGTGCACGGCGCGTGGCGCAAAGACGAAAGCGATGGGTGACGCGTGGCTAGAGGCTTCATACACGTTTCTTTTTGGGCTGACTGTTCTCGCTGCGATCGCGAGCGGCGGCTCGACGGTCACAATGGCTACGGTCAGTGCGCGGTGGCGCTGCAGGGGATGGGTTGGCGCAAGATCGGATCGCGGTGGGTGTGCTCGCGTTGCATTCAGGAGTGGGAGAAGCCGGAGCATGAGCAACGAAGACGGCAGGCGAAGGTCCTCGCCAGAAAACTTCGAGTCCGCAACAGAAAGACGCAGCGAGCCTGGGCTCACGCCGATTGAAAATCTGGTGTACAACTTTTTAGGAGTGATCGACTCGCACTACCGCAAGGGGCAGTTGGGTCCGGATCGTGTTTACGAGATCCTTAACGCGTTAGCGTATCTTGTGGCGATCACGGCGAAGGGATCGAACAACCGCGAAGTGGAGGTTTTGGGCTTCTTTTCTGATGCCCTGAATTTGAACCTCGACAATCCGGAGTGGGAAGAGACGATGCGGCGTTTGAAGGAACGCGGCGTAGGCGAGGCGATCGAGATCGATCCGGCGTGGGGCGACCGATGACACGAAAAGAACTTACTGAAGATGTTTGCGGCGCGGCAAATGCGCTGCAGCGTTGGCTAGTGTCTCAGGGGCTTTCCGATCCAGAAGCGTTGGCCGTTATGGCGGCGGTCTCTGCCAACATTTTTGCGCATGGTGATGCGGCGGCTCGGGCGACGATGCCCGGTTGGTTTGCCGCCATAAGTGATACCACACAGAAAATAGTTCGATCAAGGCAAGCTAATGGGTGAGATGCGGCGCAAGGACGGGCGGCCGATCCAGAGCGCAGAGTCGGTCAAGCCGTACATTTGCGGCCGGCCGGAGTGCGGGCGCGTGCACATCGCGCTGTACGACGAGAACGACGAGCCGTTCGCGCATTTTGTTCTTCCTGACGGTTTCATGAAGGCGATCGAGAAAGCGCTATATCTGGCGGCTGTGATACGCGACGACGAGGGCACCTGATGGCTAAGCACAAGATCGATATTTTCACACTGCCGCCGCCGCCGGTCTCGCTCGAACTGATGGTGAGCTCGCCGATCTATGCGCGAGTCATGGCTGACGTCTTCAAGCGCTGGTTCGACGGCCCTTCGGAACGGACCGTGATCGAGATAGACGATAACGATCTTCCCGACAGTGTTGCCGAATTGTTCAGGGGGCCGCGATGACGACGTGCACATGCGGGCACAGTGCTGACTTTCACGCGAAGACGGGGACTTGCAAGTTCGCCGAACATTGCGAGTGCAAAGGCTACAATCCGGTCGCGATGATCACGCACGACATTGCGCCAAAACGCCCGGCTAACCGCTTTTACCGTACGGGTTCCGCCAACACCTCTAAGCCGGCCCTGATGCCGATCGAGCCGACACGGCCGGAGCCGATGCGGCCGGATCCGCCGCTTGATCTCGGCGACGTCGTGCGCGTGGTCACGGGCAAGCCGCCGCTTTACTCCACGATCGAGCAGTTCGATCGCTGCTACGCTAAACTGATCGAAGAAGCCCACGCGGAGCTTGCACGCAAAATGGCCCTACCAGACGTCGACCTGATGAAATGCTCGCCCGGTTACCGGAGGTTCGTCGAAGAATGCGTCGCCGCAATGATGCGAAGGCCCGTCACGGAATGGCCCTCATGGATGCAGTTCAAAGCCGAAGGGCTAAAGCCCGCCGAGAGGCGGCTTTGCGTTTCCTACAAGACATTGTCGGACCCATTGACCGGTCGGAAAACGGAAGTACCAGTGATCGCGCCCGAATAGCGGCGCTTCCCGAGCATCTTCGCAGGCTGTTCGGAGAGTCGACGTGAAGAGAGGCCGTAAGCCCAAGAGAGTAAAGCCGAAAAGGCGTTATAAGCTGCCCCGCGAGGAACTAATGAAGATATGGCGTGCAGCGAGTCAAAGGGGTTGGCGGACGCGAAAACGGCTCGCAGAAGCGCGCAAGACGCACTGCGATGCCGGATTACCCTAAAATTTCATTCTGTCAGAGTGAAAAAGTCCGCCATCTAACAGCTGGCGGATTTTTTTCTGGTATTCCAGCGTTTCGAGGCCTTGACAGGGGCAAAAATGTTGACGTAGCGTCCATTGCGTACGGTTATGACCGCCCGAGAGGGCGGTTTTCGCGTTTTTGGGGCTCGAAATGCACGAAAACGGCTCGGAAAAGCACCCGCATTTCATCGTCACGCCGGATATGCGCGAAGCGGTCCGGAAAGCGGCCGGTTTAGGCCTTCCGAACAAGCAAATCGCGCGTTTGATCGTCAATCCGGCCTCGATGAAGGCGATTTCGGTCTCAATTCTCGAAAAACGCTTCGCAAACGAGCTCGAAGACGGCGTTGCGCACGCAAATCGCGAGGTTTCGGCGAAATTGTATGCTTTGTGCCTTCAGGGGAACATCAACGCGATCCGCTGGTGGGAAACCACGCGGATGGGCCGATACGAGAAAAAGGACTTCCGCGGCTGGCGCGAGGGGGTAAACGGCACTTTGGCGCCCGAACACTTGTCACAGCTGACCCGAGAGCAGATTTTAGCCCTTGAGTCGGTGCTCAAGACCATGGGGAACGGCGCGCCGCCGCAAAAAGGCGGAAAACCGCGCCTGGTAGCGGATAATCCGGCGTGACTAGGCCGCCGACGGGCCGTCCGCGCGGTCGACCGCGAGGTTCGACGTCCGGACCGCAGAGGGTGCGGCGCGAGCTCTTAGAGGCGGTCAGCGAGGAAACCGAGCTCGTGATCCCGCACGGGCTGACGATCGAGATGCTTCAGGCCGAATTATCGCGCCGGGAGAACCTTGAACGGCGAAGACAGCTCAATCAGGACGCGGATGTGGTCCGCGACCGGTGCGCGAGCCTTCACGGCTTCATTCGCGAGGCCTGGGCGGTGCTGCACCCGCCGTCGACTCCCTACCTCGAAGGGCCGCACGTCGAATTCCTCTGCCGGCATCTGGAGGCGATCACTTACGGTAAGTTCCTCGAAAAGCAGTTGGACAACCGTTTGCTGATCAATATCCCGCCGGGTTGCATGAAATCGCTTCTGGTTACGGTATTTTGGCCGTGCTGGGAGTGGGGCCCGGCAAAAAGCCCGTGGCTCGAATACATCACCACATCATTCCGCGATGATTTCTGTAAGCGCGACTGCCGCCGAATGCGGATGCTGATCGAGAGTCAGTGGTATCAAGAACTCTGGCCGATCAAACTGACGCGCGCGAACGACACTTATTTGGAGAATGAAAACCTCGGCTGGCGTCGTAGCGTTCCTTTCGGGTCTTTGACCGGCGGCCGGGCGCATAGGTTATTGATTGATGACCCACATTCAGTTGACTCTGCCGAAAGCGATCTTGATCGTGAGCGGGCTCGCATGCGCTTTCATGAGTCCGTCCCAACGCGTGTCTCGGATGTTACAAAGTCCGCAATCGTCCTCATCATGCAGAGGCTACACTCCAACGATCTGTCATATCACGCGAGCAAACTCGGATACATTCACATTCGACTGCCGATGGAATTCGAGGCGGACGCCCGCTGTGTGACTCCGATCGGGCAGGACTGGCGTACGGTAGACGGCGAGCTGTTATTCCCGAAGCGGTTCACGCGCGAAGTGCTGGAGCGCGACAAGGCGGCGATGACGCAATATGCCATTGCCGGGCAGCTGCAGCAACGGCCGAGCCCGCGCGAGGGCGGACTGTTCAAGCGATTTTGGTTCGACTACCGTATCTTGACCTCTGTACCGCCGGCGGCGGAAATGATGAAAATTGCCGATGCTTCGAGCGCGGTATGGATCCGCCATTGGGACCTCGCCGGCACCGGCGAGAACAAACGCGGGGCCCGCACCTGCGGCGTGAAGATGGGCAAAACGCGCAATGGGCAGTACATCATTGCGAGCGTGATCACGACTCGTCTCGAAGGTTACAAGGTTCGCGAGCTGATACAGAAGACGGCGGAGGCCGACGGGCGCGATACAGAAGTTTCTTTGCCTCAAGACCCAGGACAAGCTGGTAAAGAACAGGCAAAGGACTATGTTAGCATCACGCTGGATGGCTTCGTCGCGCACTCGCGTCGCGAGGATGGCGACAAGTATCAACGCGCGGAGCCGTTCAGCGCCCAGTGCGAAGTAGGGAACGTCTATCTCCTGCAAGCAGACTGGAACGAAGGCTACCTCGACGAACTCTGCCAGTTTCCTAACGGTTTCCTCAAAGATCAGGTTGACGCGTCAAGCGGTGCGTACGCTAGGCTGCCGAAGGGTAAGCCTATGAATTTCGCTCGCCCGCATGTACAGACGATGGTGCGCGGCGTTCCGGCGCTGAGCACAACGACGTACATGCACTGGGAGGGCAATCTTGGTATCGCACCGAGCGCCCCGCCCGGATCCGACGGCGATCCGCGCGGAGGGCATCAGCGCTGGACGTGAACAGGCCTTGCGTGAGGCGTTCGCGGCCTGCGCAGAGATTTACGAGGAATACCGCAACCGACCAAATACTCACGATCGCGTCGCGGCGGCCGCGGTATTCGCCTGCATGTTCCGCATTGACAATCTGATGAAACAGCCGGTATAGCTTACGAGTCGGCCGGGTTGAGATCCGACCCAGACGGCTCCTGATACTGACTCTTGACCTCAGCGGCGGCGTCTATCCCGGGCGTCGCCGCATTTATTTGGGAGCCGCGCATGGCGATCGGCGGCGGCGCTAGCCCTAATCAACGGGATCCCAACGACCCTAATACCGGCCGGCTCCCCGACGAGACTCTCCGGCGCAAAAACCCGTACATGGATGGTTCGGGCGGCTACGTTCCGCCGATCCTGACTTACGGGATGCAGTTTTCCGATTACGGCAGTTACGGTCTACGGCAATTTTCCGGCTGGGTTAGAGAGGAGTTCCTTTTACAGCTGGTCGGACGCGAGGCCGCGCGCGTCTACCGCGAAATGCTGGACAACTCAAGCGTCATCGGTTCGATGATGTTTGCGATCATCCAGGCCATGCGCGGCGTTAAATGGCGCGTGCTGCCACCGGGCGACAGCGAGTCCTCGACCAGCGAGACGAAATTCGTCGAGTCGATGATGGACGACATGTCCCACACCTGGGAAGAGTTCATTGTCGAGGCGCTTTCGATGCTCGGATATGGATATTCGATATTCGAGATCGTCTACAAGAAGCGCATGGGTCCGCAAGATGAAATGCTTTACACGACGCCGGCGGAGGCGATGCGTACCGAGCCGATACGTTCGCTCGGGCTTCTCGATCAGCCGCCGACCAGCAATAGCAGCGACGGCCGCATAGGCTGGCGTCGATTGCCAATCCGCGGTCAGGATACGATCCTGAAATGGTTTTTCGATATAAACGGTCAAATACGCGGCGTCACGCAACAGCCGTGGGTCGGTAGCTTAATTGATATCCCGATTGAAAAATGTTTGTTGTTCCGGCCATTTGTCAGAAAGAATAACCCCGAGGGCCGCAGCGTTATTCGCAACGCGTATCGAAGCTATTGGTTCGTAAAGCGCCTGGAAGAACTTGAAGCCATCATGTTTGAACGCATGTCCGGCTTCCCGGTCCTCTATGTGCCCAACGAACTGCTAGAACAGGCGCAGAGCGGGGGTAACGCTGCGGCCAGTGCGGCGCTACAGGCCTACAAGGCCATGGTTACGAATGTGCGCATCAATGAACAAATGGGCGCGCTGCTACCATCGGATCCGTATCGCGATCAAGATGGCAAGCCGACTTCGATCCGCATGTTCGATTTTCAACTACTTACGCCGGCGCACGGTACTCGATCGATCACGATGAATGCGACGATCGAGCGCCACAAACTTGACATGTTAATGACCACACTTTGCGACTTCATTCAATTAGGTCATGAAGTTCGTGGCACCAACAATTTGGCAGTGACCCGCGTCGATATGTTTTACGCTGCGATCGAAGGCTGGTTGACTAGCATCGCGTCAGTGCTTAACCGTTACGGCCTGCCGCGTATTTGGCGCCTGAACAATCTAAACCCGGCAACCATGCCGCATTTTATACCTGACATGGCGACTCGCGTTGACTTAGATGGGCTCGGCAACTTTATAGCCAATCTGGCTAAGGCCGGCATGCCGCTATTCCCGGATGAGGAGTTACAAACCTACATTCGCGGCTCGGCGGGGCTGCCGGATGTCACAGCACCAGAAGCGACAGCGGCGGCGCAACAGCGGCTAGAGGCCGAGACCGAACCGCCGAAGGCGGGTACAGAAACGCAGAAACGAGCACTCACACCACTTGAACTCATGATCCGTGGCGCGGTCGCCAAAAAGATCATGTCAAACCGGCTAGGGCTTTGAGTATTCGCATTCGATTTGCTTTCGAGGGCGACGAGCTCGATGCACAGATCCAGCGCGGGCAATACGGCTTTTGGGCGAGCCATTGCGAAGCGGTTATGCCTGACGGCGCCGGCATACGCTACGACGACGAAGTGGAAGGCTGGTATCCGACCCGGGCCGAAGACAGCTGGTTGCGGCAGCTAACCGTCGATATTCCGGCGACGAGGGTGCAGGCGCAAAAATTCTACGTGTTTCTCGGTCACCAGATCGGCAAGCCCTACGATATGCGCGGGCTCGCCGGCGTTCAGTGTCACGTCGAGCACCACAAGCAAGATCGCTGGTCCTGCGCACATCTACTCTATGCGGCGCTTTTGGCGGCCGGGATCCTGCGCAGCGCGCCGCGCGAGCTGTTCAAGGTTACGGTGCGCGATCTCATGATCGCGATCGGCGCCCTGGTCGAGCTCCCCGAACCGGAAGAAAGGCCGCGCGCCTCCGTATCTTAGTTTTTTCAGGCCATTGCTATGAACCGCACGCTCCGCGAGCTCGCGCGCACGGACAACGTATCCGATTTGCCTCTTTTTCGGGCGCTCGGCGACATCCCGGCGACTCCGCCGCCCGATCAATTGGTGCGGATTATCAAACCGCGGGCGATGCGCACCGCGCTGCACCGAACCTACGAAGAGGCGAAATGGGCCGAGCTCTCGCCCACCTATCGTGAGGCGCATAACCGGCTGCGCAGAGCGCGTGGCCAACAACCGATCCCGCCGCCGGAAATCGACCAGTACAAGCCGCCGCCTCCGCAGATCCGCAAATTTGATCCCACGGATCGAGACGCGGTTGCGGCCGCCCGCGGGTTCATGGGTGCTCCCATCATGGGTCCGCGCGGTGGCGAAGGCGAAACCATACCGGAACGGTTCCGCGGCGTACTCGGGCTGAAATGATGCTGATGTTCAACGAAGTCATCAAGCAACCGACGCTGGGCGCCGTGCACATGCAGGGGCAGCTGCGTCGTCTTCTACGCTACGACGCGAACACGTCGAAGACGCCGTTTCGGTACGAGGGCAACTTGCTCGCCGGCATGCGCCCCGACCAGATGCCGCGGTTCCTCTCCGCGCTGACCGATCAGGACAGTTTGCCGACGCGGGAAATGCGATTTGACGAACTCACGGCCCTGCAGAACCGCGTCGATACCGACAAGGTGCGAGCGATCTCCGGATCGGGCCGCTTCAAGCAGCGTCCGGTCGTAGTCCGCAACGGCAATCGCAACATTATCGCCGACGGGCATCATCGGGCGACGTCCGAGTGGACGCTCGGGCGGGACATGATCCGCGTAGCCTATAAGGATATCACCCGCTTCTCGAACGTCATGAAGGGCGTTTACACCGCCGGCGACGTCCCTGACTGGGCGAGTCCGATTAACGTAATCAAATTCGACGAAGATCACCAGCAAGTTTTCGGTTGGGCATCCGTAGTCGAAAGGGATGGCAAAGTCGTCGTTGATAAGCAGGGGGACGTAATCGAGCCGGCGACTCTGGAAACCGCAGCTTACGAATACGTGCTTTCCTCTCGGGCACAAACCGATATGCACGAACGCCATGGCGTTGGCCGGCTGATCGAGTCGACCGTATTCACGGCTGAAAAGCAAAAGGCTATGGGCATCGATTTGGGTCAAGTCGGATGGTGGGTCGGTTTTCAGATCGATGACGATGCGCTTTGGGCTGCGCACAAGCGCGGCGAGCGGCCTGAATTCTCGATCGGCGGCCGCGCGGTATCGGTCGACATTTAACGGAGCGCAACGATGACTAAGACACCGCAACCCACGACTCACGAGCCGGCGAAATGGGGCGGCCAGTCGGCCGAACCGGTCAGCGACCGCGGCAAGTCGGTAGAGCATCCGGCGCAAGAGGCGCCGTTTACTCCGCTGGCAGACAACTTGTTCCGTCCCGGGCATCAAGGCGAAGGCGTCGGACGCACCGTGGAACCGCCGGATCCGGCGGCCACGCCGAAAGAGCCCAGCGCGCTCGAAAAGTCGATCGGTCGCGCGCTCGACGAGTATCAGCTCACCCATACGCTAAATGGCTGGAATGCGCGCGGGCATCTCACCCAGCTGATCGTCAACGAGGTCGAGGGGAAGAAGCATGCCGCGAAAGCTGACCAAGCTGAAGATAACCGAAGTCGCGAGCGTTGACCGCGGCGCCGGCGACGGCGTGCGCGTCATGCTTACGAAGAGGAGAGACCCGATGGCGGATGCCGGCGAAAATATTTTGGGGGAATTCCTAGGCGTCCGTCTGAAAAAAGCCCGTGACGCGTTCCTAACATCGGTCCGATCGATCCTCGGGGATGAGTCGATCGCCGATAAATCGGCAGTTGTCGATAAAAGCGTCGACCAGCTGTTCGAGCATGTCGCGGACGTCTCGGACGATATCGCCAAAACCCTGGCCGGAGGGGACCCGGCGCCAAGCGAGGACGATCCTATGACTACCGCCGCATTGAAGAAGGCGCTCGGCCTCCCCGAAAACGCTACCGATGCCGACGTATTGACAGCCGTTACCCGCATTACGGGCGAAGAGACCAAGAAAAAAGATGAGGAGATCGCCAAGCTCGGAAACGAGCTAGCGATCGCCAAGCTCTCGCCGATCGAGAAACAGCATTTCGATAGCCTATCAGGCGATCCGCAGGCGGCGTTCCTCAAGTCTTCCGCCGACGAGCGCCGCACCATCATGCTCGCCAAGAAAGAGCCGGAGCTTCCGCCGGAAATCAAGAAGGCGCTCGCCGATGTTGAAGTGCTCAAGGCCGAAAACGCCAAGCTGGTCGCCGATGCC
>Ga0126381_100007520_pt1 | contig 12133 bp, 12 predicted proteins | sample PanSoiMetPlot_28_FD_96465 | JGI IMG/M metagenome (GOLD analysis project Ga0126381, IMG submission 96465) | Tropical forest soil microbial communities from Panama - MetaG Plot_28 | ecosystem: Environmental > Terrestrial > Soil > Tropical forest > Bulk soil | place: Panama | collected 2016-02-17
GCCGATCTGGTGATCGACGTGACGACGAACACTCTGATTGCGACAATCAAGCTTGGCGGAGGTGCTGGCAACACCGTTTACGACCCCGGCTCGGGACGGATCCTCGTGGCAGTGCACGAAAAAAACGAACTGGTCTCTATCGATCCGGCGACGGCGCAGATCATCAGTCATCATCCGCTGCCGGGAGTTGAAGGTCCACATGGAGTAGCGTTGGACGTCAAAGCCCGGCTGGCCTTCGTGGCGGGAGAGGGCAATAGCAAGCTTGCCCTCTTCGACCTGACCAACGGGCAAGTGCTTGCGATCTATTCTGTTGGCAAGGATCCCGACGTGCTGGCGTTTGATCCCGGGCTGAAGCTTTTGTATGTCTCCGCCGAATCGGGGGATGTTCGAGTGTTTCAGGAAAACGGCAAAGCACTCACCGCGCTGGGGCAGCTCTCGATGCCCCACGCCCACACGGTTGCGGTGGATCCGGATACGCACCTGGTGTATTTCCCGCTACAGAGTCTGAACGGTAAGCCGGTGCTGCGGATCATGGAACCGGTCAAACCTTGACGGAGGCTGGCCGCCTGGCGCTGCGCCTGTGATTCCTAGTTCATCCACGTAAGTGACTATCTTTGTTGGCTTTACGCTCATCTGCTTGGACAATGATTGAGTCGTACTAGCGGAGTGCGGTCCGGCCCGCAAATTGCGGTAAACTCAAGAGATTCCGGACTATGCTGGGTTTCACGCTGGGATATCGGGCTCCCAACCGAGAACCGGACAAATGAGAACTGAGATGTCACTGCTTTGGCTGCGCTTTGCGCTGGGATGCTATTTCGTCGGTCTGGTGTACGCCTTCGTGGCCTTGACCCGCACCAGCGAACTTTTCAGCCGAATTGCGCTGCATGCCGCCAGCATGGGCTTGGTATTCCATTTTGTGTCCCTCAGTGAGCTGTTTCTCTCCGGTCAAATCGTATGGGCTTCGGTTCATAACAGCGAATCGCTGCTGGCGTTTCTGTCGATGACCTTCTTTATGGTCATTTACGCTATTTATCAGACCACTTCGCCCGGGGTGGTGGTATTTCCGGTTGTGTTTTTCCTGACATTTGTCGCGGCATTTGGGGAGCAGCCGGTTCTGCTGACGCAATTCGTTTCCCACAAAGGGTGGCTGATCGCTCATATCATCCTGATATTTACCGGGTATGCCGCGCTCGTACTCAGCTTCGGCGCCAGCCTGCTTTATCTGGTGCAGGAGGGCCGCCTGAAAGCCAAGAAGCCGACCAGCCTGACGTCATTTCTGCCGGCGCTGGAAGTGATCGATCAAATTGGCTACCGCTCATTGCTGCTGGGCTTTCCCTTCATGACACTCGGCCTGCTGACCGGTTCCGTGGTGGCCGTCACGACCTACGGGCGAGTTGATTTTCTTGATCCCAAGATCCTGTTGTCGGTACTGATGTGGGCCGTGTACATGGTGATGGTGTTCACACGCTGGAACTCGGGATGGCGCGGACGGCGCGCCGCGTTTCTAGCAACGTTCGCTTTTGTGGCCGCGCTGGCTGCCTGGGCGGCGAACTATTTTTCGGCAATCCACAGGTTTGGGGCATGAGATATCAGCTCATCGGCTTGAATCACAAGAGCGCGCCGCTGGAAGTCCGCGAGCGGCTGGCGATCCCGGAGTCGCGCTTGCCCGATACCTGCCGTGAGCTGACGGCTTATCCGGAAATCGAGGAGGGTATGGTGATCTCGACCTGCAACCGTGTCGAGATCGTCGCACACACTGTGAACGGGCACGCCGACCTTCGCGGATTCCTGCGCGATCACTTTCACCTGGACGCCAGTACGCTCGACGCGCATCTCTACGAGTTCCGCGAGAAGGACGCCGTGCGACACGTTTTCCGTGTGGCCTCGAGTCTGGATTCGATGGTGGTGGGCGAAGCGCAGATTCTGGGGCAGGTTAAGGAAGCCTACGCTACTGCTCGTGCGGTGGGAGCCGTTCGCGGGCAGCTGGATCAGCTCTTCAGCCGCGCGTTTGCCGTGGCCAAGCGGGTGCGCACCGAGACTGCGGTTGGATCGTCTTCCGTATCGATCGCCTCAGTGGCGGTTGAACTGGCCAAAAGGATTTTCGGAAGCCTCAATGGAAAGAATGTCTTCATCGTGGGCGCCGGCAAGATGAACGAGCTCGCCGCCCGCCACCTGATGGCTCACGGATGCGGATCGATCTTCGTGGCCAACCGCACTTACGAGCGCGCCATCGGGCTGGCGCAAAAATTCAACGGGCAGGCAATCAAGTTCGAAGATCTCTACGCGACCTGCGACCGCGCCGATATCGTCATTACGTCGACCGGCGCGCCGCACGCGATCTTTCGGCGCGAGCACGGGGAGCAGTTTCTGGTCCGCCGCAAGAATCGTCCGATGTTCTTTATCGACATCGCCGTTCCGCGAGATGTTGCGCCGGAGATGGCCAAGCTGGACGGCATCTTTGCCTATGACATCGACGACCTGCAGCAAGCCGTCTCCAGCCACGTCGCCGACCGCCGAAAAGAAGCGGAGCGCGCGGAAGCGATCATCGCCAGCGAGGTGGAGAAGTTCGAGGCGAGGCAAAGCACGCTTGACGTGGTGCCGACGATTGTGTCATTGCAGGATCATCTCGAGACCATCCGCCAGGCCGAGATCGACCGGGTGCGCGGCCGCATGGGGCAGCTGACACCGGAGCAGGAGATTGCCATCGAGGCCCTCACGCGCGGCATCATCAACAAAGTGATGCACACGCCCATCACCACGCTGAAGAGCGCTGCCAAGGAAGCGGAAGCGACGACGGTGGTCGATGTGGTGAAGCGGCTGTTCAACCTGCAGGTGCAGGAAAGGAACGCTTCAGCCGCGCCGGTCGTCAAGAAAGCTGATTCCGTCAAGAAGGCCGAAGTGGGTACGCGGCAATGACCGGCTCCAGCCGCGAAGCGGCGCCATGGGAAAGCCGGGCAGGGAAGTGCGGGCTGGTTGAGATCAACGCACCCGAGCCCCGCCGCGACGATACTGTTGCGGCAACTTGAAATCAATGACCACGAACGGCAACCCGGCACACCTTCGCATCGGCTCGCGCGGCTCGCAACTTGCCCTCTGGCAAGCCAACCACATTTCCGCCCTCCTGCGGGCCCGCGGACACGAGGTAGAAATCGAAATCATCCACACCACGGGCGACAAAATCACCGATGTCGCACTCGCCAAAGTAGGTACCAAGGGCATGTTCACCAAGGAAATCGAAGAAGCCCTGGCCGCGGCTAGGGTGGATCTCGCGGTGCACTCGTTGAAAGACCTTCCGACCGAGCTTCCCAAGGGATTTGAGATCGCCGCGATCACCGAGCGGCAAGATCCGCGCGATGCATTCTGCTCGCGACACTTTTCTAAGATCGAAGACTTGCCCGAGGGCGCGCGCGTCGGAACTTCCAGCCTGCGGCGGCAGGCGCAACTCAAGGCCATCCGGCCTGATCTGGACATTCGTTCCCTGCGCGGCAATGTCGATACCCGATTGGGGAAACTGGAACAGGGAGACTACGACGCCGTTATCCTCGCTTCGGCAGGCTTGAAGCGCCTCGGCAAAACTGAACTGATTCAGCAGATCATCCCCGCCGAGATCATGTGTCCCGCCGCAGGACAAGGAGCGTTGGGCGTAGAAATCCGGGAAGGCGACTCCAAAACGCGCGACCTTGTAGCGTTCCTGAATGATGCCAAGGCCTGGGCGGCCACAACCTGCGAGCGTGCACTGCTCAACAGCCTCGGGGGCGGCTGCCAAGTGCCGATCGGCGCTTTCGCCGAAATCCGCGATGGTAAGCTGCACCTCCAGTCGATTGTCGCCGATCCCGACGGAACGAGACTTCTGCGCGATTCCCGCGAGGGAGATGATCCTGAAACGGTCGGCAAGCAAGCCGGTGCCTCCTTGCTGAAGCGCGGCGGAGATACTATCCTTGAAGCTGTCTATGGCCGCGGGCTGGCCGTACCCCCACAGCCGTGATGTTGCGCGCAGCTCGGGGCTGATATTCTCGATAGGTGACCCGCAACGTCCTGCTCAAGCTGCTCGGCGGCTACAGCAATTCGCGTGCACTTCGACGTGCGGTGAATTTCTGGCCACCCTTCCTTGGGGCGGGCATCCGAGTAGAGCACGTCGCTCCCGACATGAAGTCTGTTGATGTCGAGATGAGACTCCGCTGGTGGAACGCCAACTACGTCGGCACCCACTTCGGGGGATCGCTGTTTGCCATGACCGACGCTTTCTATATGCTCATGCTAATGGCGAATCTGGGCCGCGACTACATTGTTTGGGACAAGGCGGCGAGCATCCGTTACCGCAAGCCGGGGAAGGGGACGGTCCGCGCTGAGTTTCGTCTCTCCGATACCCAGCTCGATGACATTCGTGAGAAGCTGAAAACGCTCCCCAAGTACGAGCCTATGTTCAAGGTCGATGTGAAAGACGAGCAGGGAACCCTGATCGCGGAAGTCGAGAAACGGTTGTACGTACGCAGGAAGGAATGGGAGTAGAAGCGCCCGCGCCTTCACCACAGGAAGCAACAGAGGAAGACGGGGAATTTTCCGAGAACCTCGGTTTGGCTGTGGTGAGGGTTGGGTCTGAGCCAAAAGCAACGTGTACATACCCGAACATTTTCTGGTCGAAGATCGCGCGGCTGCGCTGGCATTCATGCGCTTGAATCCCTTCGCCATTCTGGTTTCCAGTGCTGTCGATGGTCCCTTTGCCACGCATGTGCCCGTTGTCATTCGGGAATCTGGCGATCGCCTCATCATCCGAGGCCACGTCGCCAAGGCCAATCCGCACTGGAGGCTTCTTGAGGACAATTCAACCTGCCTGATCATCTTCCACGGACCGCACAGCTACATTTCGCCCTCGAATTACGAAACGCGGGAGGCCGTCCCGACTTGGAATTACGGTGCGGTCCATGTCTATGGCAACGCGAAAACATTCGGCGAACCGGAGCAACTGCTGGGCGTGCTCGGCGAGCTGATCCCCACCTTCGAAATCGCCTACGAGCGGCAATGGAACAGCTTGAGCGAGACCTACCAACAGCGAATGCTCAGCCACATTGTGGGATTTGAAGTCTCTGTCACCAGGATGGAAGCTAAGTTCAAGCTCAGCCAGAACCGCACCCGGAAAGAGCAGCAGCAGATCATCGATTCGCTGGGTGCCAGCCCCGACTCGGCGGTATCTGGTACCGCACGTCTGATGTGCGAACGTGGACTCGGCTGGAAAAATGAGAAGAAATGAACACGCCCAAATCATGAGCGCAAAGCCAAAATCCGCGGCCAAGCAACCACTCACGGGTGTCCGCGTGCTGGTGGGCCGCGCCCGCCATCAAGCGGGCGTCCTCTCCGCCGAACTCAGAAAGCTGGGCGCGCAAGTGCTCGAGATCCCATTTATCGAGATCCGCAAGCCGCGTTCGTTTCGCCCCCTCGATACCGCGTTGAAGAGTCTGGACCGCTACGACTGGCTGGTGCTGACCAGCGTGAACGGGGTTGAAGCGATGTGGCAGCGTTTGGAGAAGTTGCGCATACCTGTCAGGAACCGGGGAGTGGCCGGGTCTAGTGGTGGCGCAAGGCGCGAGAAGACAAAAGCCTTAGCTGCTGGGCGGCAACTTCGTATCGCTGCCATCGGTCCCGCCACCAAGAAAGCGATCGAACATCGCGGATTGAATGTCGATGTCATGCCGAAAGAATATGTGGCGGAATCAGTCGTACGCAGCCTCAGGAAGAAGGTGACAGGCAAGAGCATCCTGCTGGTACGAGCCAAAGTTGCCCGCGATGTGATTCCCCGCGAGCTGCGTAAAGCCGGAGCTCACGTTGACGTCGTGGAAGCCTATGAAACGGTGATTCCGGAAAGCTCGCGTCGGCGGTTGCAAGCTGTGCTGAGAAATCCGCGGCAGCGTCCTGGGATTGTGACTTTCACCAGTTCGTCCACGGTGAAGAACTTTATGGAATTGCTGAAAACAGGGCGTCAGCCGAAACTACTGGATGGAATTCAGAATGCCTCGATCGGTCCGGTCACCTCAGCAACGCTTCGCGAAGTCCGGCTGCCCGTGGACATCGAGGCCGCGGAGTTCACCATCCCCGGCCTGGTTTCAGCCATTGCCGATGTCATCACCTCTCGCCGTCCGCCTGACTGAGTTTAGTTGCCCGGCGCCGGCTCGGCTTGCTGCTGTTGCGGAGCGATCTTCTCTGCTTCCTGCAAGTGCTCCATGGCCCATCATTCTAGTAACAGCGGACCTTCTGCATGATTTACTTGACGAACCGGTCACTGTTCGGGTTGAATGTCGACTCGTAATTCATGCAGGCTTAACGGCTACTGGAGTAAATCAGCCATGGACGTTTCAAGAATTCTGAATCTTTGGGGTGAGGACCAGGGCCAGGACATTGCCGAGTACGCCGTGATGCTAGCCGCGATCATGGTGATTGTGGTCGGCACCCTTCGACTGGTGGGGTCTCACGCCAACACTGTGTTTTCATCAGTCGCGAGCAGCATTCAGTAAGTAGCCAAAGATGACAGGCCGCCCTTCGAGTGGGCAGCGGAAGGAGGCATCGGTTCTTACGCGCGACTTTTGCGCACGAACGCCTGCGCCCGAGGAACGGCTGCGAGTCTGGGCCGTCGCAAGGGAGCGCGGATATGAGATCCGCTCTGCTCAACCATCTGCTTTCGTTCGATAACAAGTTCAATAGGACCTTTCGCGACGATTTTCCGCTGTGCAAATTCCACACCCTCCACCAATTCGCCCGCCAAGCATCCGGATGGGGACCACGAACAGGAGGTTCGCTGGCTCAGGCTCGTCAACCCCATCGATTTCGGCAGGGCCGGAACAGCAAGCTTCTCCAAGAGGGTCGGCGACCAAGGGTATTCTAGAGCTACAGGTTCCGGCAGGTCCCTTGGCCACCACGGAGAGTGGTCGAGATCCTTTGGCGCACTACGAGTACGACGACGCGCAATGGTGCGGTCCGAGTTCGACCATCGCACTGGGCCCCTGAAATACTTACGGAAGCATCGCGAGAAAACCCCGAAGTCGGAAAAATCAGGAAGAGACTGGATATCACCAGTCATTTCAATACTCGCTCTGTTTGCAAACCATCGTCGCGAAACGCACCGCTTGTCTGATCCCATAGCCATGCTAGACTGAAACAGCACTGCACGCCTACTTCATAAGAATCACTGTCAGTCCGGACCGCGGAGTACCGGATAAAGCCTCCAAGGAAGAAAATGCCTTTTACCTCTGCGTCTCCAATCCCCGAAACGCTTCCAGTCTCTCAACAAGACGTTCAGACCGCGATCGCTCCTGCGAAGCGCAGGTTGATTTTGGCCGTACTCTCATTAACGCTGATCGCGGTGGTGCTGATGCATGGGATACAAAAAGGAGAATTCAGCGAGAATGTGGACGAGACGGTGCATGCAGCGACCGGGTTGTACGTTGCCTCGTTTCTTCACGATCTGCCCCTGCGCCATCCCGTGCAATACACGTACCGGTACTATGCCCAATATCCCAGTTTGGGTATCGTGATGTATCCTCCGGCTTTCTACCTCATCGAAGGAATCGCATTTTCCGTCTTCGGGCCTTCGGTAGTAACTGCGCGCTTGACTGTGCTGGCGCTGGCTCTTTTTGGGCTTTATTGTTGGTTCTCTCTGATCAGCGAACTCGAAGATGAGTATACGGCAGCGGTTTCGACAGTATTGTTGGCATTTCTGCCAGCAATTCTTCGGTACGAGAAGACTGTCATGCTCGACATTCCGCTGCTGGCATTCTGCCTTGCGGCGAGCAAGTACTGGATTCTTTACCTCAGGCGCGGATCGCCGAAGCTTTTATATTGGTTCGCTGTCTTCCTTTGCCTTGCTTGCCTGACCAAGCATCACGCAATCTATCTGTTTCTCTTTTGCCTGATTACGCTGGCGATCGAGAAAAGATGGGACCGGCTTCTAAACTGGCGTGCGGCGGGACTGGCTGCCGCGTGTTTCGTGGTCGTCGCGCCGGTGTATTTCTTGCAGATCGCAATGAATTCATCCCTCGGCCAGGCCCTTGCCGGTACCTCGGCCAATGCAAACACACATTGGTACTATTACTGGACACATCTCCTTGATCTGATAGGGTGGGGCCCACTTTTGCTGAGTGTCATTGGCATAGGCATAAGTCTGTGGCAGGACAAGCGTGAGAACGCGTTGGTGATGCTCGCCTGGATAGCATCCTGCTATGTGATATTCGGATCCGTTCGTCACAAGGAAGCCCGCTATATCCTCTATTGGTCCCCCGCCTTTGCCTATTTTGCGGTTGCGCCCTTTACGCGGAAGACATCGGCGCAATGGATTCGTGTTGCGGGCTTCGCGGTGGTTCTCTTGCTGCTGGGGGCTTACAGTGTGCGCGCCTGGAAATACCAGCGGTTTTACGTGTCAGGTTATTCCCAACTTGCGAAACGCCTAACTCAACGCCAGGGAGGATGCGTCCTCGTGGATATGGACCTGCCTGGCAATTTCACTTTCTTCATGCGGGCTTTCGATCCGGCGCGGCGGTTTGTGATCCTTCGAAAGGCTCTCTATGACGTGCGCACGCTAAGGGAGTGGGGAGTTGATGAGTTCGCTCATGACAAGAACGACGTCGAGAACGTGCTCACCAGCAATGGCATTGCGTACGTGGTGGTCGAACAGAACATGCCGCTGTATTTTTCGTCTCAAACCGCGTTACGAGAATTGCTCGAGCACTCCGGTCAATACAAACTGGTGGAAACGATTCCAGTCGAATCGAATATGCACGATTGGCGGGGACGAAGCCTTGCCCTTTATGAATCCAATACTCCGATTGTGCCGCCACACGGAATGCTGCACATTCGAATGGCCCACTTGGGGCATGACATCGATATTCCATTCCAACAGTTGATTGGGAAGTAAGTTCCTCCACTCCCTGGCTGTTCGACGCAATTACCCGGCACTTCCATCGAGCACCGCCATCAACGATGTTCCCAATAAATGCTGTGGAATAAGCTCACTCCGGGATGCAAGCCAAAGTAAGGTGTTAATCGTCTTGGAGCGAGTATCGAATCCGGAGGAGATGATGGCGCTATGGTCGCTTTTCCCCATAAGCCACAGTTTGCGGACGGCAAGAGTCGGAATCAGAGCCAAACCCCAGTATGTCCATCTTTGGACACGAATGCCACAGCGCTCGCCCGTTTGTCTTAGTGTAGCAATCGAATATCGGCGCACGTGCCCCGCCGCCCGATCGTATTCCGAATACGCCCACTGACCTGCCGGAACGTTCAACACGATCTTTCCCTGTGGCGCCAAATGAAAAAGAACTGCGTCCAGAAAACTGTCCTCATCCGAGATGTGCTCAAGGACATCAAAAAGAAAAATGACATCAAATTTAGAACCAAGCGCTGTGTTCTTCTGGAAGACGTCGTAGCAGCAGACCGCGCTGCTTCGGCTGATGTTTTGCTTCAAAGCGTACTCGTTTAGGTCGAAGCCGGAGAGTTCGCGCCCAAATTGATCCTCAAACTGTCTTTGAAGTAAGCCATGTCCACAGCCGATCTCCGCCATTTCCCGGGCCGACTGTACAAGCTCGCCTGCCAGTCTTTGCAAGACCTCAAATCTACGGCGAATCCAAAAATGTTCAACCGAGGCGATCTCGAACCAGCGATCGCCCATGCTGACCTCCGAGGGAGGCGAAAGATATTCCACCTTGTGCGAAGAAGCAATGTTGGTTTCCGCGGTTTGCATATTCCCTGCTGAGATTTCCGCTGCTGCTATTAATCAAGTTGGCGTAACCCGGAGCGGTTACTTGAGCCTATGCGAGATCAACTCAAAGATCGTGACTAGTCAGGATACTGGTTCACCCGGAAATGGTTTGGAGGTCTCCCAATCATCAGCCGCTTCACCGAGAACAGGCTTCGACCTATCCGCTCTGCCACGTAATCTTATGACTTTTCCCACGATGTAGTGAGGACGGGCCTTGGTCTCTTCGTACACCCGACCCACATACTCGCCGATGACCCCCACAAAAAAGAGGTTCATTCCGAAAAGAAATGTCATCACCAAGATGGTCGCGGTAAAGCCTGGAGGCGAGTGTAACAAGAACTTGACGATGACGGCATACAAAGAGAACAAGCACGAGAGCGCGATTGCCATTGCCCCCAGAATGGCCGCAGCCCGAAGCGGCACGATAGAAAAGGCAAAAATGCCGTCAAAGGCGAGCATGAGAAGTTTGACCGGGCCGTATTTTGGTTTGCCGGCGTGGCGAGCTGAACGCTCTACCGGGATTCCCATCTGGCGAAAGCCCACCCAGGTGCGCATCCCTCGCAAATACCGGTGATGTTCTGGCATCCTGCGCAGTTCATCGATCACCCTGCGGGATATTAGGCCGAAATCGCCGGAGTCCAGCGGCAGCTGTGTCGAGGAAAGCGCCGCCAGGATGCGGTAGAACAGGTAATAGCAAAGACGCAGCCACCAGGATTCCTTCCGATTCACCCGCCTCACGTAAACCACGTCGTAGCCTTGGTGATAGGCATCGAGCAGCTGGGGTATCGCTTCTGGAGGATCCTGCAAATCGCCGTCCATCAGAACTGCTACATCGCCGCTAACATGATCCAAAGCTGCGGTTAATGCGATCTGATGGCCAAAATTCCGGGAGAGAGCAACGATGACCAGGCGATCGTCGTTCTCTGCGGCTTTCTCCAGCAGTTCTAAGGTTCGATCCGAACCCCCATCATTGGCAAAAACGATTTCATGCGGCCCACCCGGCAAAGAGTCAAGAACTGCTGTCGTGCGCCGGAGCAGTTCGGGGATGACGGCTTCTTCGTTATAGACGGGTATCGCGAGAGAGACGGATGGATGTCTTGTGCTCACAACCAGTGCCTCACTGTGGAATTCTGAAATCGACGAGCCAGGAATTTGGCAGGAGACTCGATCGCGCCACACTCGCAGAGCAGGAAAACGCCGGAGCCGGTGCCTGCTTTCGAGTACTAATTCCGTGGTCCAAACAAGGCCGATTCTAACACGGTTTTGGACTGTCTCCGGCACGGATTTGAGTCTCGAACGGTTGACGAAACCGGAGACGAAACCGGAGGCGTAAAGCAAGAGCGGAAAAATTGTTTTCGGCGCGTGCGTGACTTTTCGTTTGCAACCGGCCCGGTCGCCGGATGCCTTTCGCTCACAACGGAACAACTGACTCCACTGGAACGACGAGCTTGCAGAAATGACTTCAGCTTGCGTCCTTTACGGCCACGATGCACCGTGTTATCCTCTAAAGGTCACATAGACAATTGATTAAAGACAGGAGTGCAGCAGCGTAGTGTTAGCCAGAGAGCAAAAGAGATCCCTCATTGCCCAGTACGGGACGCATGCGAGCGATACCGGCAGCCCGGAAGTTCAGATCGCTCTGCTCAGCGAACGGATTGGCCAGTTGACGGAGCACTTCAAGACGCATCAGAAAGACCACGGCTCGCGCCGCGGACTTCTCATGCTAGTCAGCAAGCGCCGCAGCTTGCTCGACTACCTCAAGAAATACGATTCCGAGCGCTACAAGGCCGTCATCGGCAAGCTCGGCATCCGCAAGTAGAAGTCGTCCGACCCGGTTTTCCCACTTCTCGTAAATTCCGCGAGCCGTGGGGCACCCTACAGTTTCTGGGACTCTTGCACCGGGTTATTTTTGAGGCCCGTCTCTGGTGAGACGGGGTAGCATCGAGGAACTCTCCACACGTGCGTTTTTCAAGCGCAAGCGGTCCCGCTAAAAGCATCCGGACAGGTGTAAGTTGGACCGTTAGGCCGGCTTACTACCAGCTTGCCGATTGCTCATCGCTCAAAGCTCAGTACCCACGCACTCCGAAGGAAATCCAATGAAACCAGAACCAACTACAGTTACAGTCCCCCTGGCCGGCGGTAAAACTCTAACATTTGAAACAGGAAAGGTCGCCAAGCAGGCTCACGGTTCGGCCATCGTGCGCTTTGGCGACAACGTTGTTCTCGCCACTGCGGTGGCCAACGCCGAGCCGCGCGAAGGCATCGACTTTTTCCCGCTCACCGTGGATTACCGCGAGTACCCCTACGCCGGCGGACGTTTCCCCGGCGGTTTCATCAAGCGCGAAGGCCGAATGAGCGAGCGCGAGGTGCTCACCAGCCGTCAGATCGACC
>Ga0126381_100007521_pt1 | contig 12130 bp, 9 predicted proteins | sample PanSoiMetPlot_28_FD_96465 | JGI IMG/M metagenome (GOLD analysis project Ga0126381, IMG submission 96465) | Tropical forest soil microbial communities from Panama - MetaG Plot_28 | ecosystem: Environmental > Terrestrial > Soil > Tropical forest > Bulk soil | place: Panama | collected 2016-02-17
AGGGAGAATGTCGTAGAGCGTCGGAATGTCGGTGGAGCCCTGGATCGAAGCATGACCGCGCAACGCCAGAATCCCGCCGCCGGGCCGGCCGATGTTTCCAAGCAACAATTGCAGAATCGCAGCTGTGCGAATGATCTGCACTCCCTTGGAATGCTGCGTCCAGCCAACTGCATAGCAAACCGCGGCAGTCCGCTCGGGACCAGACGCGGCCGCGAGCGCATGCGCGACCTTGTGAAAGAGGTCGGGCGGAATGCCGCAGACTTTCTCCACCATCTCCGGCGTGTAGCGGGAAAAATGCCGCTTTAATTTTTGAAACACGCATTGCGGATGTTGCAATGTGAGATCGCGCTCCGGGCGACTCAGATCGCCGCCTTTGTAAAGCCAACTGCCTCCTTCGTAAGCGCGCTTTTCTGGATTCCAGCCTGAGAAATACCCGTCGCAGTTGTCCTCGGGGTCGCGATATTCATCGGACAAAATGCACGAGGCATTCGTGTAATGAACGACGTACTCGCGAAAGTACAGCTCGTACTCAATCAAGTGATTGATGAGTCCGCCGAGAAAAACAATGTCTGTGCCGGCGCGGATGGGCACCCAGATGTCGGCCAGCGCGCTGGTGCGCGAGAAGCGCGGATCGACATGAATGATCGTAGCGCCCTGCTCCTTCGCTTTCATCACCCACCGAAAACCGACCGGGTGCGCTTCGGCCATTGATGAGCCTTCGATCAGAATACAATCGGCATTCGCCAGATCTTGTTGCGCGGTCGTAGCTCCACCCCGGCCGAAGGAGGTGCCCAGACCGGGCACCGTGCTGCTATGTCATATACGCGCCTGGTTCGACACACAGACCATGCCCAGGCCTCCGGTGAATAGCTTTTTAATGAGATAATTTTCCTCGTTATCCAATGTCGCGCCGCCGAGATGACATATCGCCGTTGTGTGATTAATCGAAACGCCGTCCTGCTCGTGCACAAACGTGCGCTTGCGCGATTCCCACACGCGGTCGGCAACCATGTCCATGGCGCGCTCCAACGGAATCTCCGTCCACTCTTTCGAGCGCGGCGCGCGGTATTTCATTTTCGTTTCGCGCCGCGAATGGGTTAGCAATTGATACGATGCGGCACCCTTGGGGCAAAGGTTCCCTTGGCTGATTGGCGATTCCGGATCGCCTTCGATCGAAACCAGTTTGCCGTCCTTGTGAAAAATCAATTGCCCGCAGCCGACACCGCAATACGGACAAATCGAGCGCGCGACTTCAGCATCATCAATGCGCGCATGCATCGCACGCGTCTTTTCCGACATCGCCTCAAGACCAGTCCCATCTTTGCGTTCGCGGATCTGGCGAACAACCGGCCATTTCGAGAGCCATGCGAACATACTGAGCATCTCACTACATTTCGGCGCGGCAGACAATCCTGGTCTCAAGAAAATGGACCGACATCTTCAGCCGCTTTGGATTCGACGACGCGCAAATTTGAAACCCGCGAGCGGCGGCTCCTTAATGTCGACGTTTTTCGCAAGCGCGAGCACCTGATAAGCACGGCCCAGCATTTCCGGATGAAGCAGCGTTTGCAATTCGCGTTTGGCTTTGCGCGAATCAGCCAGAAGCGATTGCCCCAAGTCGCCGCTTTGGATCTGCGAGAGGATTCCCGTCAGAAAATGATGTTGATCGGTAAATCCTGAGACACGCAACCCGTTTGCTTGCGCACGTTCGATAATGCTTTTCCAATCGACGGACAGCGTGATGTCGGCGTCTCCGATTTGTTCGAATGGCGAATTCAGATTCCGATGTTGGGCACGGACTTGAACGCTTCTCTGAAAACCCTCGTCCGTGCGGCCGTAATCGATTGCAATCAAATAACCACGCTGCAGATTCGCTGCGATTTGGTCGATGGACTTGAGCGCAGCTTGGTTAAACATCGTTTTATCAACCGGCCGCTCGATGAATACAAAGTTGTCGCCGTCGAGACCTACTAATTTCTCCGTTCCGTGATTGATCAAACGCACCGGCATCGCGTCCAGCAGTTCGTTGGAAAAATGGACACCCGTGAATTGTTCCGGCGACTCTCGCCACGCAACCTTATCGCCGAACGCCTCTAGCTTCCGGCGTTGCTGCTCTTCTAAAATTGGAAACGGCTCGAGTATCCGATAACGCAACGCGTCGAAAAATTCCGGCAAACCCTTTTGCACGGACTCGAGAACATCGCGCGCAAACTGCCCGTCGTGCGCCCCCTGCTCGACAATGACAAAATCATTTATCTTGTCGAAACGTTCCCAGATTTCGGAGAACTGCGCGGCCAACAATTGCCCAAACAGCGGCCCCACGCTCACATTCGTGAAATAATCTCCTTTGCGCCCTATCGAGCAGCGCCCTGAGGAATAGTAACCATGCTGGGGATGATAAAGCGCTTGCTGCATGAACCACGCGAACGATTGCGGACCTTGTGCGCGAATCGTTTCACAAATCGATTCAACGAGAGGCGTGTTCAATTGAAGAACGTCGAATGCGCAACGCTCAACGTCCAATGCCTCAATCTCCAATATTCAACTTGCGTTCCCACTCGGAAACTGAACGTTGAGTATCGGGCGTTTGGCGCCTACCTTCGATACAGAGTCGTTTGCCTGCTTGAGACAGACCAGCACATATCTCAGACCAGCGCCGGGCTATCGTTTTCGGCGGCCATGGTATTTCAGGCCATGGTTTTATGTTCCGGTCGCGATTTTCGCGGTGGTGGCGCTGTTTCTAACGGTCTTCTTTTCCAGCGTCGTCTTCGATCTAAAAGCGCAGGCCAACGGGTTCGACTTGAACAAGATGGATCAAATGGAATCGGCCAGTGTGATTCTCGATCGCAACGGGAAAATCTTTGGCCAAATCTACGTCGAGAACCGCGAAACAGTCCCCTACGAAAAGTTGGCTCCCGATTTGATCAACGCCGTCATTGCCGTCGAGGACGCAAAATTCTACGAGCACCACGGTTACGATCTACTGGGGATCATTCGCGCAGCGCTCAAAAATCTGACGGCTGGCCATGTCCGCCAGGGCGCCAGCACCATCACTCAACAGTTGGCGCGCAACAGTTTCTCGCTCAAAGAAAGAACATACCGCCGAAAGCTGCTGGAGATCTTTCTGGCCAAGCGAATCGAAGACAATTTCAGCAAACAGAAAATCCTCGAGCTGTATCTGAATCGGATTTATTTCGGTGGCGGCATGTACGGGGCCGAAGCAGCCGCGCGCGGCTACTTTGGCAAGTCTGCGCGCAATATGACGCTGGCTGAGTGCGCCACACTCGCAGGTCTGATCAAGAGTCCAAACCGATTATCGCCTTGGTCTGACCGCACCAACTCGCGTGAGACACGAGACTTTGCGCTCGATCGCATGCGCGACAATGGATTCATCACCCGCGAACAATGCGCGGCTGCCCGCACTGAAAAGATCGCGGTCGGAAGCCGACAAGCTGCCCAAGGCCAGACTTACGCCGTCGATTACATTCGTCAGCAAGTGATCGCAGCCGTGGGATGGGATCGCGCGATAAACGAAGGCTATCGCATTCACACGACGATCGACGTCAATCTCCAGCGCGCAGCCGAGGATTCTCTAAAGGCACATCTGGAGCAAGTCGAGCAACATCCCGATTACAATCATCAGACCTACGCTACTTACGCAGCATCGTTTCGTAAGGCGAAAGCAAGCGGCAAAATGGCTGATCAGCCCGCGCCCGAATACTTGCAAGGCGCAGCGATCGGTCTGGATAACGCGACCGGCGACATTCTTATGCTCGTGGGTGGACGCGATTTCGAGCACCACCAGTTTAATCGAGTGTAGCAAGCTCGCCGGCCTGCGGGCACGGCGATGTTGCCGTTTGTCTACGCCACCGCTTTCGAACGAGGAATGTATCCCGGTTCGGTGGTTGAAGACTCGCCCCTGGATAACCGCGCGGTGATGATCGGGGGCACAACGGGAATTCTCGGTGAATGGGGACCCGAAGCTGCCGATAACCAATACGAAGGTCGAATGACCGCCAGGCAAGCGCTCGTGAAATCAAAAGATGGCGCATCGGTCCGGATCGGGATGGATGCGGGAATCGAACCGGTGCTGCAGCTTTGTTTCTCGGCGGGTATCCGTTCTCCACTTCGACCGTACCCTGCGACATTTCTCGGCAGCAGCGAAATTACACTGGCCGAGCTTGCGATGGGATACACCATTTTTCCGAATGGCGGCTGGCGACCAAGCACGCCACATATTTTGGAGCGCATCGAGGAAAAGGACGGGACACTGGTGTGGAGTGGAAGACAGCAGAGCATTCGGAAGATCGTGACTAAACCCGAAACGGCGTACGAAGTGCATTCATGCCTCGTGGACGCACTTAAATCGGGCACAGGAAAAGGCGCTTACACCGAGTTCGGGCTAAAGAAATTCCCGGCCGCCGGAAAAACCGGAACGGCATACGATTTCACGGACGCGCTCTTTGCCGGATACGACTCCAATTTCACGTGCGCCGTGTGGGCCGGTTTTGATAAGCCGCAGAAAATTTATCGCGGGGCGTTCGGGCGGGAGCTGGCGCTGCCAATTTGGGTCGACATTATGAATGCGGCCGCCCAGACTTATCCGCCGCAGGAGGTTAAAGAGCCGTCAAGTCTGAAGCAGTTCGATATCTGCTCGCGGTCCGGGCAACTGGCCACAGACAAATGTTATGACGCGGTGAAATCAGCCAACGGCGATACGGTCCAACGCCGCACCACTTACATGGAGATTGCGACACAGGCCCAGGCGCCCACCGAACTCTGCAACATTCACGGTGAACCACGCGCTCGTATCGCTCGCGAATTTGGTTCCAGCGAATTGCCGCGCGCTGAGCTAGCCGTGAACCTGACTGAGGTCATGCCGGTCGCCATAAAAAGTCCCACGCTAATAGCTGACCGCGACCCGTATGATTCAATCAAAGCAACGGCGATACCGGAGCCAACGCCGCAGCCGGCTACGGAAACCGCAGAAAATCAGAATGGCGAGAACGGGCCCAGCACAAATGGAGTGAACTCTGCGAGCAACACGGCAAATGTGAATCCTCCGACTTCCCAAACGACACAATCCGGTCCGGAGATTCGAAAGGCTGTACCGGTGCAACAAATTCCGAAAGCAATTCCGGTCCAACCACAGGAACGCCAGCCAGCAGAGATTCGACGTGCGGTCCCAGTGAAACCACTCGATCAAGAAGACACGGAGCGCACGCTGCTGAGATCCGCAGTTCAGCCGCCCAGCGACGCCGTTCATGACTAGCTGTTCGGCGCGTTAAAATGGTTGGCGCGTTAAAGCGTTAAAGCGGGGCCAAGTCGTCAATGCCGCCGACAAACCCAGAGAGCTTTCGACTAACTGTTCTCAATCCCGGAGGACGCGATCCCGAACAGGAATTTCGTAGCGTCCCCGGTCCCGGCGAAGGCGGTCATCCGCCGATCAATTTTCATGCTTTTGCTGCGTGCACATTCGGAGCGTTTCATCGGGATACGCGCCACGCCCTCGGTGAAAAGACACCGGTGCTTCTCCTTTTGCGCAGCGATTTTCGCGCGTCAGAACGCGCATTGGCTGAGTTAAAGCAGGAAGGTCGCTCCGTTGCAGTTTCATTGAAAGAGACCGGGCTTCACCAGATCGCGCAAAAATTGCGGGATTCGGCGACGCTAGCACGCTTCATTAAAATTGTGACGCAAGCTGATGCTTGCATCGCAACGACGCCCGAGACTGCGGAGATTTACCAGCGCGTCCGGAGTCCCGAGACAGTCACGTTTATGCCGACCCCGTACCCCATCGAGGATCAGCGATGGGATTTTTCCGTGCCGGGCGACGAGCAGTCCGGCATTTTCATCGGCACACGCGAATGGGGGGTTCCATCGCGGAATCATTTCGCCGCGCTGCTAATTGCGCGTCAACTGTGCGAAACGACAGGCGAAGCCGTCACTGTCGTTAACCTCGACGGTTACAAAGGGCGACGATTGTTAGGCGAACTCCATTTTCCTGAAAGAAGACTGCAGCTGATCGAGAAATGGAAGTCTTACCCGGATTATCTGCGCGATGTGGCGCGGCACAAGATCGTGCTGCAACTCGACCGCAGCCATGTGCCGGGTCAGGTCGCAGGGGACGCGCTGCTCTGCCGAATCCCGTGCGTCGGAGGCGACGGCGCAATCGAACGAATCGCCTTTTCGAAAATGTGCGGCGAAGGCCGAACGATTAACGAAATCGCATCAATGGCATTAGATCTGTTGAAAAATCCCGAGCTACGCGAGGCAGTTGTAGCCGAATCGCAGGAACGCGCACGAGAACGGCTTTCGTTTGAGACGGTGCGCTTGGGACTGGAAAAATTTTTTACGAATGTTCAAGGCGCGTCGACTCTTGATCCGCAGAAAGTAAGCGCGGCGCTGTAGCGATTTTCGTGCCCAGTGAGCACCAGCCAACATTGGCGTTCGCCGCGGCGAACGGCCTTGCACCAATCAAAAAATGATCTCGAACAGCTTAATGCCGTTCCATTTTCCGGGATGGTTGGGATCGAACGCTGTGTTCTCTACCCAAATCCCGTAGCGAGCCGGCGCCCACGGATTGAGCATTTGAAGCGGGTTGCGGCCGGGACCAAACGCTTTGGGAAGTGCGCCCTCAATTTTTGCCCCTTCGACCGGCGCGGGCTTCTCAATCGGGCGCACTGGTTTTTGCCGGCCGATCGGTGCTCTGAATTCTTGTGCGGAAGCAGTAGCCGCCAGCGCAGCTACGATTGCGATCATCAATGTCTTCATGTTTCCCTTTCGTTCGAGCCGTGCGAAATGTTGCCCAAAACCACGCCTGTGCACAATATATCTTTCGATGGATTCTCTTGAAAAGGCCGCACGCGTCCTGGATTTGGAAATTTTCGAACTCCAGCGGCTCCGGAAACGGCTGGATGAAAGTTTTTCCCGAGCTGTTGAGTTGATCAAAGAGACAGTCGACGCACGAGGCAAAGTGGTCGTCGTAGGTGTGGGAAAATCGGGACACGTCGGCGCGAAGATCGCGTCCACGCTCACAAGCACCGGGTCGCCTGCGGTGGTGCTGGATTCGTCTAACGCGCTTCATGGCGATCTCGGGATGATCGCCGACGGCGACGTGGTGCTCGCGTTGAGCGCGAGTGGTGAGACAGAAGAAATGCTCCGGATTTTGCCGGCGATCGCGCGTTTCCAGGTCCGGATCATTGCGATCTGCGGCAATCCAAAATCAACGCTGGCGCAAAACGCGAATGTTTGCCTGGATGTGAACGTCGAGCAGGAAGCTTGTCCGCTGAACCTGGCCCCAACATCGAGCACGACAGTCATGCTGGCGCTCGGCGACGCGTTGGCGATGGTGCTTTTGGAGGCGCGCGGCTTTAACAAGGAAGATTTCGCCAAGTTTCACCCCGGCGGCATGATCGGCCGAAGCATGTTGATGCGCGTTCATCAAGTCATGCGTCCACGCGAAGCTATGGCGATTGTCGCGACCGACACATCGATACGCGACGTGCTCAAGGCAATGACTAATGTCCGCGCTGGCGCTGCCGTTGTGGTCGGCGAAGACAACCAACTCCTCGGCATATTCACCCACGGTGATTTCGTGCGCCATTTTCAATCTGATTCCAGGATTGGCGAACGACTCGTGGCGGACCTGATGACGTTGAATCCGGTCACGGTTCACAAAGAAAAGCTGGCAGTGGAAGTTCTGAACTTGCTTCAACGCCATCGCATCGACGATCTGGTCGTGATTGATGACAACAATGCGCCTGTGGGCATCGTCGATTCGCAGGACTTAACGCGATTAAAACTGTTATAGGGCGACCACGCAGGTTGCCCAGGTGCGGCAGGCGACCCACCTTCGCCAAGGCTACAGCGGGCGCGTGCACCTGTTCTACAATTGCAAATTGCTGAACCGCGTGTAAGCTCCGCGCTCTCGCTGCTGTAGCGCTTTAGCGCTTCAACGTTGCAACGATGTAACTTTTGTAACCAATCACGTCTTACCTATGCCCGCCGCCAACGATTTACGCAGAGGAATGGCCATCAAATACAATGGCAATCCTGCCATTGTGCTTGAAGTCCATCATCGCACGCCGGGGAATTTGCGCGCATTCGTGCAGGCCATCATCCGCTACATCAACACGGGTAAAAGCGCCGACGTCCGCTTTGGTTCCACGGACAAGGTCGAGCTAGTCGATATCGAGCGAAAACAGCTGGAATTTTCTTACAAGGATCGCAATGGCTATCATTTCATGGACCCCGAGACCTACGACACGATTACGCTGGCGGAAAATCTGATTGGCGACGCCAACGATTATCTTGTGGAGAACCTTTCCGTGCAGGTACTTTATGCGGAAGGCAAGGCCGTCCAGATAGAACTGCCTGCGTCTGTAGGTCTGAAGGTCGTTGAATCAGCGGAAGGCGTTCGTGGCGATACTGCCAGTAACGTCACCAAGCCGGCGAAGCTCGAAACCGGCAAGACCATTAACGTGCCGCTTTTCATCAAGGAAGGCGAAACGATCAGGATCGACACTCGCACCGGCGCGTACATGGGACGCGCGTGACCGGGGCGTGCTGTTCATTGTAGGGCAACCGCTCCGGTTGCCGAGTGTAGGCAGGCGAGGCGCGTGCCCTGCAAAGATCCGCGATATGGAACAATCGCCGGTTCTGTCTTGCTTTCGTCTGCGCAAATCTGCGTAATCTGCGGACGATTTGGCGACGAAGCGTAGATCGAAAAAGAATCGCAGTACGCGCAATTCGAAGCGCGACCGGAAAGTTGTCCGCAGCGTTGCGCGTGCAACACCGAGAGGCTTCAGTGTCGCATCCGAGCCGCTCACAGTGCCGACAAAGTGGGTGAAATTTGTTTTTGCGATTTTTCTGCTGCCAATCTGCGGCGTTCTTACCCAGACATTTTTCACGGCGTTCGCGCGCGCGACTGTGACGCAGCGGCTGTGGGCCGGCGAAGAATTCTGGTTCTTCTCGTTAGGCGCCGTGCTTTGGTTAATAGCCTTTTTCGGTCTGCCGCGTCCAATTTTGATTTACGTGTTCGGGCACGAACTTACGCACGCGCTCTGCGTATGGTTGATGGGTGGTCGCGTGAGCCGGTTTCGCGTTGGTTCCGACGGCGGACACGTGGTAACTACCAAGGCGAACTTCTGGATCGCGCTAGCGCCGTATTTCTTCCCTATCTACAGCATTCTGACGATCGCGGTTTACGGCGCGCTCAGTCTTTTTCTAAACACGCAACCGTATGGGCGGCTGCTTTATGCCGTGATTGGAGTGACATGGGCATTCCATTTCACGTTCACCTGCTGGATGATTCCCAAGAACCAGACGGACCTTACCGATCAGGGTACCTTTTTCTCGCTCGCCGTGATCTACCTGATGAATTTGTTGCTGCTCAGCGTCATGCTGATTCTGGCATCCCGACAGATCACCTTTGAAAGCTTCGGAGCGGATTTGTTAACGAATCTGGGCAACTTTGTGGCGTGGGTCGCGGAGTTGATCGCCAGAGTGGCGCACCGCGATTAGCATTGGCGTTTCACAGAGGCCCCTGCAGCCGCGAATTTTGTAGGGCGTCTGTGTCAGACGCCTAGCGCAAATTGGTAATTACCGCGAACGGCAGCACCGACAAAACATCAGATACGGCTCTCTGCCGTTTCTGGTGACGAATCGGTTGGCACGAGAAGAGATCGTGCGCGTTTTTAAGCGAAACGGCTTCTGGTATCTGAATCGCAGTATCTTGCCAAGCGTCCCCAATCGGCGGAAAACCGATGCGCGATGAGAGCCGCGGCGCGATTACGACAATCCAATCGTTGTCGAGGCGCCGAACGAAGCTGACGCAGCATTCTGCGAATGTTCCGCTCGCATAAAGCGGTAGGTATTCTCCGTGCTCGAAAAGGTCTGCGTGCTCGCGACGAAGTCCCAGAATGCGCTTTGTCAGGAACAATTTGATCCGGCCATCCGGCCACGTCTGCATTAATTCTACTGGAGTAGCACTCGACAGCGTTTTCAGCATTTCACGCCGCACGTTGTAGTCGACCGGACGCCGGTTGTCAGGATCGACAAGACTGTAGTCCCAAATCTCAGTTCCCTGATAAATGTCCGGCACGCCCGGGGACGTCAGCTTCAACAAGGTTTGCGTAAGTGAATTAATCGCCCCGAGCCGAATAATCTCTTTTGCCGTCGGAAGAAAATTCGGGAGGAACTTATTTCGCGGTGATGAATCCAGAATTCTCGCAATGAAATCGTGCATCGCTGAATCCCACTCTTCGTTCGGTTGGATCCAGCTTGTGTTAATCTTCGCTTCCTTGAGTGCCTTCGTCATGTAAGCCTGGATCCGTTCGATGTAATCAGGAGACGGCAGAGGCTCTGGCTCGCCATTTGCCTGCATTGGCCACGTGCCAAGAAGGGTTTGGTAAAGCAAATACTCTTCGTTAGCATCCGGCGCCTCCAAATCATTGACCATCCGTTTCCAACGGTGATTCGCAGTGCTCCAGCGCTGCAAGGAACGCCGCCAAAGCTCTGGGGTTTCAGAAATCGCCACCATTCGGGCACGAACGTCTTCGCTGCGTTTTGTGTCGTGCGTCGACGTGGCAAGCAATGTCGCGGGCCAGCCGCGCTGCCGGTCAAGATTCCTCTCGTGGAAGGCCTCAACGCTAAGTCCAAACTGTTGCGGCTCGCCGCCGACTTCATTTAGCGCTGACAGCCGGTTGTAAATGTAAAAGACCGTGTCTTCGAGTCCCTTTGCCATCACTGGCCCAGTCGTCTGTTGGAATTTGAGAACGAACTGCGCGTGCGCGGCGCGTCCGACGGCATCGAGATCCTGCGGCGATCGAAGCAGCAGTACCTCGCGCAAAAAATTGAAAATCGATTCCTCCATTGCCAGGTTGCGGCGTTTCGCTGATGCGATGGCACGCTCGACGATTTGCCGGTCTTCTTCGCTCACGGGTTGTCCAGGCTCGACATAGGTTCGATAAACCGGAAAGCACGCAATCGTCTCCCGTACGGTGCGCGAGAGCGCTTCTAGCGTAAAATCGCGATACCACCTGTTTCGCTCGGACAAACGATCGAGCAAGTTTCCTAAAACGTCGACATCGTTGGCGAGGGCAAGCTTCATCACCAACAATTTCTTCGCGTAGAGCAAATGCCCAAAAGGGACGGAGTGCCCAATGAGACGGTGAAATGTTTTTGTGATTGCCGTTTCAGCCGAAGACTCGACCAGCAACTGCGTGACCTGGTTCGCGAAATCATAGCCGGTCGTTCCATGCACCGGCCACTCTTTCCGCATTGTTTCCGAGCCGGTGAGAATTTTTTCGGCTATCATGTAGATAGCCCGGCCGTCGCGAGGCAATCCGATCCCGAGTGCTTTCGCAGAACGCTGCTGAAGTTTGACGAAATATTCGCGCGGTAAGTACAGACCGTCGGGGTGGTCGATCCGGAGGCCGGTCACTGCGCCCGTGCTCACCAATTCAAAAATCAGGCGGTGAATGGCGTCGAATACTTTTGGCAACTCCGCGCGAATCGCGGCCAAGTCGTTTACGTCAAAAAAGCGGCGGTAATTAATTTCTTCGGCAGCGACCCGCCAAAACGCCAAACGATACGACTGTGCGTTCAGCAATTCGTCGAGCTTGTCAAAACTGCGCGGGTCACCCGGATTCCCGTTAATCTGTGCGAGCGCTTTTTCGATGGCCTGTTGTACTTGCGGTGCCTCCGCACAACGACGATCCAGCCGCCGTTTGATGATTTCCTTCTCTCTAGTGCGCTCTGTGATCCGTTTCGGGTCGGTTTCCGTGCGTTTCGGCAAATATTCAAGTGCGGTCAAAATGCTTTGCAGTTCCGCGTAAAAAACGTCGTCTTTGTATTCAGCCAGATTTTCTAACGCGACTTCCAGAATGTAGCGATAAGTGCCCGGAGCGATCGGCAGTCTGCGCTCGCCATAAAGCACATAAAACGTTCCTTCTTCAAAAACCACCCGTAACTCGCCGCGTTCGAGCGCGCGTCCGTATTGGTCACTTAGAATTGGCAGCAGAACCTTGTTGCGGAGATCAGTCTTCAGCGGCTGCCACTCGATATCAAAATAAGGGGCATACTGTGAGCTCGGCCCGTTTTCCAGCACGTCCATCCACCACGCATTGCG
>Ga0126381_100007524_pt1 | contig 12127 bp, 8 predicted proteins | sample PanSoiMetPlot_28_FD_96465 | JGI IMG/M metagenome (GOLD analysis project Ga0126381, IMG submission 96465) | Tropical forest soil microbial communities from Panama - MetaG Plot_28 | ecosystem: Environmental > Terrestrial > Soil > Tropical forest > Bulk soil | place: Panama | collected 2016-02-17
CGGACTACTAGTCCGAAACCTGGCGTTCTAACTGATTGAATGCAAGCGCGTACTTGTTTGCTTCGTGCAATTTCGGTGCAGCCATATGCTCTGCCATGAGTCGGGCTTCCTGCACAAAATGCGGCCCCGTCCAGCCGCAGCCTCCAACGCCACCGCGTGATTCCGCACCACAGGCGCGATGGTAGGGCGCTCGGTCCTGTCACGAACTCAAGATTCTGGGTCATTATGCTCAAACTCACGCAGCAGCTTCGCAAAGGGAGATCGAACAGCCTCCAGGTGCCCCCGGTCCGTCAGATCCAATCGCATTCGACTGACTAACCCGTATTCCGGGTGAACGGCCGGGGGAACATACTCAATCCAACCGAGGCCTTGGAAGAAAGAGACGAGATGTTGGTTGCAGTCTATGAAGTTCCAGCGAACACGGCGCTTTAGTCCAAGCAAATAGCTCGAACTTGCTAGCCTGACGGCAAGCCCGGCCCGGCGATACTCCGGCGCAATCATGAGCCTCGTGGTAATCGATGTCTTAGCCGGATGCTCATCAATTCCAACGTCCTGCATCTCGTAGAAGTTTTCGTATTCGCCGAGGGAGCTATCTGAGGACGCATTGTTTCGGATTGCGCCTACAATTCGCCCTTTCGCGATTCCAACAATATTTATCCCAGTTTCGTCAAGGTTATCCACAATAGTGCGTCGCTCATGATCTGCGTGTCGTTGAGGGCGGTGCATCTCCTCGACATAGATTTCATATCGAAACCTGAAGAGAGCTTTCTTCTGCTCTTCAGTTTCGATGGAGCAAATGACCACGCGGCTCACAAATTTCACGTGACTCGCATTGATAACAGAGCATTAGGCCGAATCAAGCGAACGCTTGACGCAACGCCAAAGGCTCGCATGACAAGGATGGCTAAGTAGCCCATATCGATCTGCCACCAGCGATGCGTGAAGGATGCGGATGCTGCGGCAATATGGTGATTGTTATGCCAGCCTTCGCCGAATGACAGTAACGCGAACCACCAGACATTTCGACTGAAGTCACCGGTCTGGTAAACCATCCGTCCCGTGGAATGACAGACGGAGTTGACACCCCAGATGATGTGATTCACCAAAACTATCCGTGCGAAGCCTCCCCAGAACAATCCGTGTGCAGCGCCTAATACTGTTGCTGAAGCAGCTGCGCTGACGGTCGTGGGTATCAGTAGGCCGGCAATGAGCAACAAGAGGTGATGGCGATTTACAAACCGGACGCTGCCTTTACGATCGATGTCTGATGGCACTTCTATGCGTCTTGGTAGATATCCCTCAAGGATCCAGAAGAAATGCGCGCGAAGGAACCCGCGCAATGGGCTTCCGGCGTATCCGTTCACTGGCGAATGAGGATCACCGATCTTATCGCTATAGCGATGGTGCGTTCTGTGTAGGTGAGCCCAGTATCTAGGCGCACCTTGGCCGGTCATGGCACCCAAGCTCAGCAGAACAAGTTCAGTGAGCGGAGATGCATCGAATGAGCGATGGGCAAGCATCCGATGGTACCCCACCGAGATTCCCAATCCGCCCGCCACCCAGCCGAAGAAAATTAGTAAGTAATCAAGACCGTTCGGAGGCAATACGGCTGCTGCCACAATCGTCGCCACGAGGCTACCCGAGTGAAGCAACATGAGTACTGCCCGCTCGGACTTGCGGCGGCGACCGGAAGTCTTCTTTCGCTCCTCTAACGCCACAGTAAAGTGCACTGTCGCTTCAGGTGACAGGTCAAGCGGCCACAGAAGACACGGATCCGGGTGAGCTGCGGATAAGCTCAACAAAATTAGGTGAAGCCGAACGTGGACATTCGACCGATGCGATTGCGCCGGCAAGCATTTGAGCATACAAGTAGCCCGTCACTTGTATTGCATAAATGACGGCCGCTAAATCTGCGTCGGTCCGCACAAGTCGCCTTATGTATTCCTCCATCAACTTATTGTGGGCGACATCGACTGTCATGTGCTCCTGCAAGAAAGTCATTGCTTTGTCCGGCACGCCAATCGCCCTCAAAGCTGCCATATAACCATTGCCCGCCCGGGTTGGCATGTATTCGAGAAAGTACAGATAGCCTAGATACCCAATGGGATTGTGATATTGGATTTGATAAAACGGAAAAGCAGTAAGCCCGATCGTTGTTGGGAGAGGCAAAGTGCTTGGGATTGTTGATATGTCCTCTCCAAGCGCCTCTAGATCGTCCAGGGCCATCCGGTCATGGCCAATCTCAGACATTGCGTGCTTGAGGAACATTTTCACCGTCGACCGGTCCTCGCCACGGAAGTACACAGTGGCGAGAGCTTGGATCTGGGGGTCCTCCTTCGAATAGTGATAGATCTCGCGAAGCACAGCCTTGTAGTGCGGGAGACCTACCTTTGCCTCTGCGAGCACCACCATAGCCTGTGACCGAGCAAACGCACTCATGACCTCATGAAATTCGCGCTCGAGAACTCCGGCGGTATCCATTGCGCTCCCCTGTCCAGCCCCCGTGTGCCTACTAACTCGATTAATTCCGCGATCGCTCATTACACCGGTGTCCATGCTGCTGGCATTCGGTATCAACGCTCGTAGGCCGATCGAGTAGTCGGCCCACAGGAACCGTGCTACCCGAACCGCCCTCCTCGGCCCATCTGCTGCCTCACGCGCAGCGTCAGGTGCTGCCTACCTACTCCTTGGTGTAGGTGCTGGTTTGGCAAGCGGGTGGATAACTGCAAGCCATAGTGTCGCCCGCTAGTGTGCAAGAGCCTCCGCCGCCAAAGTTCCATGTAGGGGGTGGCCCGGGGGAATAAGGACCGGAGCCGGAACCCGCGGCTGCGCCACCCACGTAAGTTGTCCAATCCAAAACAAAGCCGCCGCCTGATGTAATGACCAGCGTGATCGGGCCAGAATACAAGCCACAGCTAGAGATGATCGAGCCGTCCCAGGTGCCAACCCACGGATTGCCCCCGACTGTCACGACAACCGACGCGGTCGCGTTCGACACCGGATCCGTTACGGTTATGGTCGGCGCGCCGGCCGAGACGCCAGTCACGACCCCCGCCGGCGCAGTATCAGGAGGAGACGGGCTTATTGTCGCAAGAGTCGTGTCAGAACTCTGCCATGTTACGGCGACGGGATTGCCAGAGGCATCCGTCACTGACAGCGTCACAGTAGCGCCGACGTTGACGGTCGGCGTCGCAGGGGAAATCGTGAGTGGCGATACTACGGCGACAGTTACAAAAGCCTGACTCTGCGTGACTCCGTCGACAGCCACGCATGTCAGAGCGTACTGATATTCCCCGGGTGCGTTCTCGGTCACGAGTGTAATGCCAGAAAGAGGCTCAACCCCGCTCCAACCGTCGGCAGCCCCACCGCCCGACGCCGTACATGTAGACGCTCCCTCCGTACCCCACATGAGCGTCACAGGCTCGCCAACTTGAATGTTGGCATTGTCAGCAGTAAAAGTTATTGCTGGGGCCTGCGGGCAGGTCTTAGAAACGAGCAGGCCGCACACCGCATCGAAATCTCCAGCCGCCGTCAACAAGTCCACAATGTTTTGAACGAATGCAAGCGAATGCTGATATGCCGCAATCTCAGCGCTGTCGTAGAGTGCGTGCGACGGATCATCCTTGTTAATTCCCGGAAGAAACGATGGCGTCACCATTGTAGTCTGGCCGTGGAGACACTTGTGTTGGATAACCAACTTTTCGAGGCCATCCACAGCGGCTTGCCCAAGAAGGCCTCCGAAAATGGTCGCAGTGACATCAAAGTATCCAGAGGTCAGCGCCCCATTCGGAAGCAGGCCGCCACTGCATACCACGGTGCCGCTGGGCGCCAGTAGCACGTCGGAGAAGTCCGTAGCGGCCGGGCTGGGTCCAAAAAGATCAACCCATGTGGAGTGCGAATAGAAATCCTGCAGCGTATGCAACGCCTCACCAAGATACTTTCGTGCAAGACCCGAATTCGACGCGGGATCCGCTTGCAGCACTTGGATTATCTCTGCCTGCAACGACTGAATATGTGTTATCGACCCGCCAAAGTCTTCGTCATCGAAGTGGACATAGGAAGAAACTTGGTTTGTATCCTGAAGTACGTTCTCTATGACGACTTGGTTCACTGCTGAGCCAGCAAAAGAAACCGGATTACCATTTGCGTCCTGAGCGGTGACATTTTCCAGAGCCACCGTCGTGATAGCGATGTGGCCGAATGGCTTAAATGCGAATGCACTAGATGCCCCAACAGAGGCGACAACGGCCAACGCTATGATTGCCGCGATCCGTAGGCCCGCACGGGTTGGAGACGACATCATGATGACCTCGAACCAACGGGCCCGTGGACTATGACACTAGTCCCACGCATCAGAGTGCCGACGAATCAGCACCAACCCGCATTACAGCTGTGTTAGATATTCTTGCGTCAGTGGTGCTGATCAGAAATGCCTGCAAAGTCGCCAAGTTTTGCGAGTTGGTCTGCGAGGGTATTTGAACTGTCACAGTGAGATCGACTACCTGGTTGCTGCCAAGTTGAACGGTCGAAACATGCGGCATCACTGCATACGTACTTGGCGAAGCTGACACGATCAACTTGAACATCTGAGGACCGCCCCCGTTAGTCACGCGAACCGGAACTTCAACTGTGGAACCGATCACGCCCCTCATTCGCTCCTGCGGAAAACGAACTTCGACCGTGCTCGGTTTGAACAGCTCGGGCCAAGCGAGGTTGACGCTTTTTCCTTGTAGATCGGTGCCTTGCACCATCAGCCTAAATGGAACAGCTGGCGCGACAAGCGATGCCGTGTAATCGGTAGCAACTGCGTCAGTGTCGGTGAATGAGGCAAATGACCCCTGAGCCAGAATCTGGCCACTGGCACTTACGGCCTTCGCTATACCGCTCGCCAAAGGACTCGTGAAGTTAACGAGACAGGTTATCCCGGTCGAGGTTGAGACCGGTTGCCCCGGTATGGGCATCAGCCCTTGATGCTCCGCACGGCCCGACGGCTCCACAAGTTCAAGTGATTTGATGGTCGGAGGTGCCGTGTTCGTCGCTATTCGCGCGAAAGACACGGTCCAGACGAGAGCGTTGTATCTAAATGGCAGATTGCACTTGTTATTGCTTGGGACGATAACTCCGTTGGCGCAATTCGGTCCTGGATTCGCTGGCCCGCAACTGTCCCCTCCACACCCGGAGCGATTCTGACGAATGCTGACTTTGGATGTGGCGCTGGCCCTGGCAGCCAAGAAACCGACTGGGATTTGACTACCCTGAAGGATTTTTAGACTCGGATCGTTGGTCGTTAACGTCACGAGCACATACGCGGCCGGGGAAGGGTCGTTGGTGACGTGGACATCAAACGTGTAGTCAAATGAGGCCGGGCCGCCGTTTAGCATGGGCGGGGAACCACCCGAGGACACGTAACTGATACCCGTCACCGTCGGCGTAGCATTCACCGCTGTCGCCCAGACGGCGGTTAGCAATACCGACTGCAAACGACTTGGCGCAAAGAGTCTCATGAGCACATGACCTCCCCTTCGCTGTCTCGACCGTTAAGGCCAACGGATTGATTTTTTGAGCGCCGCTGTTTCGGGGCTAACTCTCTGGCCACGCCCCCCGTCTTCTCCGTCCGCCGTAGCCACCTGCGGAACTCCTGCCGAGTAATGAGGTTCGGCAAAGCGAACGTCACTGAATTCAAGAAGCAAACCGGCACGGCGGCCAAGTCAAGGGGCCACATTGCGAGGTTCGATTGCTTTAATGGGTTGAATATCAAAGGTTTCTTCTTGGATTGTCCGAGGGACTTCCAGGCCACCCCTCTTTAAAGACGTAGCTGCGGATCAGTTCCGGACATTCCTGGCCCTCTCGTAGGCAGCAATGGTTGCGAATCTCGACCGAGCACTATCCAATACGTGCATAAGAGCCAGTGCCGACGCGCATAGGGCCTAGGGGATAACGCGTGATGGCCGAAATGACTCAGCTCTTGGAGAGCATGCGCGCCGGCGATACAGCCGCCCGCGACGCGCTTTTTGCCGCCACCTACGAAGAGCTGCGTCGGCTCGCGAGAGCCAGGTTGCGGAAAGGCGGCCGTAGCACGGTGCTAGAGACGACCTCGTTAGTGCACGAGTGCTACCTGCGGCTGGCAGGGGCCGGCGAGCTGAGGGCCACAGATCGACGCGCCTTCTTTGCCTATGCCTCACAGGTGATGCGCTCGCTTATCGTAGACAGCGTACGGGAGCGGCAAGCCGAGCGCCGAGGCGGCGATGTGACCCCGCTGACGCTATCCACAGCGATCGAAGCCGGTCTTGCTGGAGACGAAGACGCGCTCCTCCGGGTGCACGAAGCACTGGAAGTGCTCGAGCAGGCCGACAACCGCATGGCTCAGGTAGCGCTGATGCGCTACTTCGGCGGCTACAGCGAGCAAGAGATTGCCGACTCGCTTGAGGTGACGGAGCGCACCGTGCGACGCGAGTGGGAGAAAGCACGCCTGATTCTCCAGGAGGCGCTCAGGTGACGTTTTTAATCAAGGGTCGCTGAGAGCGTTACAAGCCGGCGGAAGAGCAAAGATGCTTTCGGCCGCTCAGATGGCACACATGAGCCAGTTGCTGGAGATAGCACTGGAGCTGGATGTGGCCGGTCGACGGAGTTGGCTCGGAGCGTTAGCGCCTGAATACGAGTATCTCCTGCCCGCGCTGCGGCGAGCGCTACTCCCAGAAGACGATGGGGCTTCTCGTTGCGGTGACTTGCCTAGTATCGCCGCGGCCGTCGAAGCCGAGTCGCTGCGTAGCGGTCTTCAACCAGGCGACACTATTGGCCCATACCGATTGATTCGGTCGCTGGGTATCGGCGGCATGGCGGAGGTGTGGTTGGCACAACGCGCCGACGGAGCGCTCAAGCGCGACGTGGCTCTGAAGCTGCCACTGCTCGCCAGGCTTCGCAACGATCTCGCCGGCCGCTTCCAGCGGGAGCGCGACATTCTGGCCACCCTCGTGCATCCGAACATTGCACGGTTGTACGACGCGGGGGTCAGCCGCGATGGACTCCCCTACCTGGCGATGGAGTACATCGTCGGGAAACCTCTCACCACTTACTGCGATGAACACCGCCTGTCAGTTCGCGCGCGCCTCGCCCTCTTCCAGCAGGTATTGAGTGCAGTTCGGTACGCGCATGCCAATCTCGTTATCCATCGAGATATCAAGCCTTCTAACATTCTGGTGACTGAGGTCGGGCACGTCCAATTGCTCGACTTTGGGATCGCTAAGATTTTGAGCGAAGGCGAGGCGAAGGAGACACAACTTACGCGGCTTGCCGGTCGAGCCTTGACGCCCGACTACGCCGCGCCTGAACAGATTAGGGGCACCTCGGTCACGATTGCTGCCGATGTTTATGCACTCGGTGTCGTGCTCTACGAGATCCTAACCGGCAACCGACCATACCGACTCAAGCGGGACTCACTCGGCGCGTTGGAAGAGGCGATTCTGCAAACGGAACCGGTGCCGCCCAGTCATGTCAGGCCTGACGAGACATCGGCTGGGGCGCGCGCCACGACAGCCACAAGGCTTCCGAAGGTTCTGGCGGGCGACTTAGACGCGATGGTGATGAAGGCGCTGAAGAAGTCGCCGGAAAAGCGTTATGGAACGGCGACTGAATTCGCGGATGATGTCGCTCGCTATCTTCGCGGCGACGTTGTGTTGGCGCAACCGGATAGCACGGCGTACCACTTCATTAAATTTGTACGACGCAATCGAGCAGTAGTCGCGGCGGTTAGCGTTCTAATCCTTACGCTTGCCGCCGGACTGGCGGCTACCAGCTGGGAGGCAAGAGTCGCCGCTCACCAGAGGGACGCAGCGCTTCAGGCCCAAGTGCGTTCCCTGACTCAGACGGCCGCGGCACGCCTGAACAGCGCGGACGTAGTGGGGGCATCTGGAGTCATCCTCGAAGTGTTGACTAATCGATCGATCCCACTCTCCTATACTGCGGACGCGTTGAACGTGTTTCAGGAGGCGCGCGCGGCTGACAGCCAGGTCCTCTCGACAACCGTTCAGACCGGCCTGGTAGTTTCCGCCCAGTTTTCGCCCGACGGCCGGCGCTTCGTTACGGCCTCGACCGACAAAACCGCGCGGGTATGGGACGCAGCCAGCGCCCGCGAGCTGCTCGCCCTCAACGGACACAAGGACCGCGTGAGAAGCGCAGCTTTCTCGCCCGATGGGCAGCGCATTGTTACCGCCTCGTGGGACAAGACAGCGCGTGTCTGGGACTCCACAAGCGGGCGGCAGCTCCTCGTGATAAGCGGACATACCGATCGCGTCGCAAGCGCCGCGTTCTCACCTGATGGAAGGCGCATCGTGACGGCGTCGTTCGACAAAACCGCGCGCGTATGGGATGCGGTTAGCGGTCAGCAGTTGCTCCTACTCAATGGGTCCACGGAGGATATGAGGAGCGCAGCGTTCTCCCCCGACGGACGGCGCATCGTTACCGCCTCGTGGGACAAGACCGCGCGCGTATGGGATTCCGACAGCGGCAAGCAGTTGCTCGTACTGAATGGGCACACGGGCGTGTTGATAAGCGCGGCTTTCTCGCCGGACGGCCGGCGCATCGCAACAGCATCGTTCGATAAGACCGCGCGCATCTGGGACTCCACCACGGGACAGCAACTCCTAGTGCTGATTGGGCACACGGGAGAGGTGGAGAGCGCAGCGTTCTCGCCCGACGGGCGGCTTATTGCTACCACCTCGCTAGATGAGACTGTGCGCATATGGGATGGCCTCAGCGCCGAGCAGCTCCGCGTACTGAGCGGGCACACGGGAGAGGTGGAGAGTGTAGGGTTCTCGCCGGACGGTCGACGCATCGTGACAGCGTCGTTCGATGGGACCGCACGTATCTGGGACGTGGAGAGCAGACGGCAGCTACTGGTGTTGGCCGGGCACACGGACGCGTTGGGGAGTGCAGCGTTCTCGCCCGACGGGCAGCAGATTGTGACGACCTCGTTCGACAAGACCGCGCGCGTCTGGGACGTAGCCCGCGGCCATCAGCTTCATGTGCTGGGTGGACACACGGGCTTGGTCGTGAGCGGCACCTTCTCGCCCGACAAACAGTATGTGGCTACGGTCTCCTACGATAGAACTGCCCGGATCTGGAACGCCCATAGCGCTGAGCAGCTGCGGTTGTTGAGTGGGCATACCGAAGCAGTGCATCACGTTGCAATTTCTCCGGACGGCCAACGGATTGTCACAGCCTCGGACGATAAGACTGCGCGCGTCTGGGACGCGGCTAAAGGACAGCAGCTGCTCGAGCTCATTGGGCATACAGAGCGCGTGATGGGTGCCGACTTCTCGCCCGACGGCCAGCGCATAGTTACAGCCTCCTACGACAAGACCGCGCGCATCTGGGACGCCGTCAGTGGCCAGCAGCTGAGGGTATTGACTGGGCACAAAGGGGAGGTGGTGGGCGCTGCGTTCTCGCCCGACGGCCGGCGCATCGCAACGGCATCGTTCGACAAGACCGCGCGCATCTGGGACGCCGTCAGTGGCCAGGAGTTGCTGGTGCTAAGTGGGCACACGGAACGGGTATGGAGTGCCGTCTTCTCGCGCGACGGGCGGCGGGTCGCCACCGCCTCCGACGATAAGACAGCCCGCATCTGGGACTCCGCCAGTGGCCAGCAGCTTCTCGTTCTATTGGGGCATCGAGACTTTGTCGAGCGTGCCGAATTTTCACCCGACGGGGGGCGTATCGTTACCGCGTCGCTGGATAAGACTGCGCGCATCTGGGACGCTCGCGTTGTAGATCTCGACGCTCAGATTGCCTGGGCACAGGCGGCACAGTTCGATCCGCTTTCGAGTACAGAGAGATTCCAACTAGGACTGCCCCTCCCAAGCAATGTGCGCCGCTGGGCCGCTGACGTGTCCAACTGCGATCAAACCGCAGCTGCGCCTTATGATCCTCTGCGCAGAGCGTCCGGTGTCATGCTCGAGGAGATGGTCGTCGATGTAGCCACGCCAGCGTGCGCCGAAAGCGAATCCAGCTCAAACAGCGCGGCTCGCTTCGTCTACCAACGCGGGCGGACCCTCATGGCGAAGGGCGATTCCGTGGGCGCCAGGCGGGAGTTCGAGCGAGCGCTTGACGCAGGTTATCCCGCGGCAGGGATCGATCTGGCGATGCTGCTATCGCACCCGTCCCGCGGCATGCTCAACATTCAGCGGGCGATTTCTCTGTTCGAGGGGGCTTGGAAGGCAGGTGTTCCCATTGCGGCCTTTGAGCTTGGTAGTCTCTACGAGCACGGTGCTCGCGAAATCGGCTCTAACCGATATCTGCTTGTACCTGACGATGCAAGAGCGTGGAGTTGGTACCAGAAAGGTGCCGAGGCTGGAGAGCCCAGCGCACTGGCTCGTTACGGCCAAAAGGAGGATGGCACCGTTCTGACCGGCAATAACTCCTCAGGGCGCGTAGCGCATTTGATTCAGGCCTTTCAGTACTACGCATCTGCGGCCGAACGCGCCCGGGTGGAAGACTGGCCGGATGCAGCATGGAGGAACTGGCGGTACCGTAGAGCATCTATCGCACGACAGTTGGCGCTCGAAGGAATGACGGAGCAGGTTGCAGCCGCGTACGGCGAGGCTCTCACACAACATGCTCCTCGCACGGGATTCTGGGAGAGAGTCGAGTCCCTCCTCGGCATGAGGTAATTCGTTTGTACAGCTTTGGACTGCATTGCTAGTCGTGATGTGCGTCGAGTCACCAACGCGTTACTATCAAGCTAATTACTTGAATTTGTTGGGTCGTGTGGGGATCGAACCTACGACCAAGAGACTTAGAGCCCCGTGGCGGCGATCATCTTTTCAATGACTCTCGCTTTATGATCGACGACGAGATGCGAGTAACGCTTCACCATCACGAGCGTCTTGTGGCCGAGCACATCAGCGATTTCAAGCAGCGAGGCACCTTGGGCGGCAAGCATTGAGGCCGTGGTGTGGCGGAGGTCATGGAAATGAAAATCCTCGATGCCCGCTGCTCTGAGCGCTGCGTACCAATGCGAGTCGAAGTGCTCATACGGGCCAGGCAGACCGGAAGGCTGTGGGAACACGTATTCGCTGCGCGCCGAGTCCTTGAGCTTCAGCGCGCGAAGGGCCTCTAGCGCCTTACCAGCGAGCGGCAACATGCGCGGCTCGTCGTTTTTCGTCTCGCCCACAAGGGCACGCCCTGTTTTGAGGTCTACGTGGGCCCATTTCAGGCGGATAAGCTCGCCCTTCCGCGCGCCCGTAGTGATCGCCAACAGGACCAGGGCCTGCAAAGTGGGCCAATCCGACTCTCCGCAAGCCTTAAGGAGCCTGGCGCGGTCTTCATCGGACAGAAAGCGCGTGCGGCCGCGCGGCTCGGGCTTCCGGCGGATGTCGCTCACGGGGTTGCGCTGAAGCAGCCGCCGCTCCTTTACCGCAAAGCTGAGCGCATGCGAAAGAGCTGCGATGTATCGATTCACGGTACCGCCCGAGCGCTTGAATTCTCTCGGCGGAATCAACTCGCCAGTCTTCGGGTGCTTATGTGGCTTTCCCCGGGTGAACGTATCGCCCGCGAGCTTGTCACGCGCCTTCGAAATGCGGTCCGGCGTAACCTCTGCGAGCGAAAGCCCGGCAAACTGTTCCGACCACCACTCGAGCTGGCGCTCGCGCGTCAGCCGCTCCTTGGAGTCAAATTCTCCCAGCACCGTCTCGACGTAATCCTTCGCGAGCGCATCGAAGCTCGTGCGCTTCGCAGCCGCGTGAGGGAAGTGCCTGCCCTCGCGAATCGAAGACTCGAGCGACTCGGCCCACGCCACGGCCTCCTTCCGGTTTGGGAAACAGGCCGACTCAGGAGGCCGCCCTTTGCGACGCACCTGAACGCGATAAGCAACCTCTCGAGTGAGTGGCGAGACGATGCGTTGAATCGAGGCCATGCGTGCAAACCAGAGCGGTGTGGAGCAACACGAATTGCACCGAGTGTGCACCGAATTTATTTTCTTGTCAGCTCAGCGGTGTAACTATTTGATTTTTATGGGGCGTGACGGAATCGAACCGTCGACCAGCGGATTAAAAGTCCGATGCTCTACCGACTGAGCTAACGCCCCACCGTGATTGACCGGTGTCCGAACCGCGCCCGAAAACGACGCTCCGCC
>Ga0126381_100007525_pt1 | contig 12127 bp, 13 predicted proteins | sample PanSoiMetPlot_28_FD_96465 | JGI IMG/M metagenome (GOLD analysis project Ga0126381, IMG submission 96465) | Tropical forest soil microbial communities from Panama - MetaG Plot_28 | ecosystem: Environmental > Terrestrial > Soil > Tropical forest > Bulk soil | place: Panama | collected 2016-02-17
CGCCTTCTGAGCGACAAAGACACGCGCTTGCGCTTCATTCAACGTGCCTAACACGCGAAGCCAGTGTCGCTCGGCTGCCGGAAGTTTCGCTCTCGTCGCCATCGCCGTATAGTCTCGCACCGGTGACAGAATAGCGAGTAAAGCTTCGGTGTGTAAACTTTATTGTTTAACGGTCCGTTAGCACGTACAGCAGGTAGAGAAATGCCAGTGCACTAACAGCACACAGAGCTAGTCTCCCGTCTCTAAAGTTTCTTTATATTTGTTGACCTTCCGAATGATCTTACTAGCACTGGCGACCCACTGAAACGGTTGGCCTCCACGGCCAACTTCAAGCGTGCCAGAACGGCCGCACGTCACTCTCACTGCAAGAGTTGAAATTCAGCGAGTTGATTTGGGTACGCCAGTTAATGCGCCCATCACCGGAGTGAAAAAAGGGGCGGTGGGATTACGAGAATAGCCGCTGAACAACAAAGGAAGTCCCACTCTTCCGGGGACATGAGCCACGAAAAAGGAGTGGGACTTGAAGTTTTGCAGTCAGCCGATACGTTACGAGCCGGACGAATCCTTGACGTCCTGGTTCGCTTGATTCATGGCCTTCTTCGACTCGGACTTGGCGTCCGCGTGCGGATCCAACGTCTGAATAGCCTTGCCGAGGCTCATCTTAGTTGTGTTCGTGCATGTTGATGTCGCCCCGACGGCGGTCTGCTTGGTCATATCGCACATTAAGGCTGCGAACCCGCCGGGAATATTCAGATTCTTGGCGACGTGGGCCGCGGCAACGAACTGGCCGAAGTTCTTGAACGCTTTGGCATCTGTCTCGAGGTCAGTGACACTGGCGGTGCCAGTCAGGCCCTCGAGCTTGGTAGCCAGATTCGAGTTGTGCTCCAGCACACTGCCGGGATCGGTGCTGGCCATCGCACTCGATGAACTATGGCCGCCCCCAGCAGAGGCGCTGTTCCCGTGCGTGCCTGAAGAGCCCATCGAGCCAGCCGCAGCCGACCCGCCGCCAGGATGACCCTGGCTGCGTCCCTGGCCGGCAGCGGGAATCGCCAGGATCCAAGCCGCCGCGGCTGCTAACGTGATAGTCACAAATATGCGTTTCATCTATTGCCTCCTTGAAGGAACCACACCCAAGTAGCACCTCATCTACAAAACCTATAAGCCCGGATGGCGCAGGATCGCGCGCATGTTCACGGCGATGCCAAACGAAACCGTATTGAGATCGTAATGCGTGCTTCGGCTGTAGCCGACCGTCAAATCAATGGCCTTGGTGGGCGAGATACCTAAGCCAGCGCTAAATCCGTTGTCCGCCGCCAGGCTCGAACCACCGGTTGTCTGATGGCCTTGCAAAAACGAAGGGCCGTGACCGGTGGTGCCAGAGCCGGTGCCGCCAACCCGGCTATCTATCGTCTGCGATCCCCATGGCGCAACATCGAAGCCCGACGCCGCTACGCTAAGCCAATTAACGACGTGATACGAGGCCCCGACCTGGAAGTGGCCGAGTTCTCCGTAGGAAGCAAACGGTCGCCGATATACGAACGTATCGGGTATAGAGTTCGCAAGGCCCACCTCAAGGAACGGAGTCCAATGGCCGAAGTCACGATCAATTCGATTCGTCCAGTCGTAGGTGGCGTGCCCCGTGGAGATTCCGTCGGACGTGCTCCCGGTGGGCGCTCGTCCTGTCAGCTGCGTCTTGAAACTAAGCGCAGGATTGGGAAACGAGAGCCGAACCTGCCCGTAAACATCGCCCAAATCCGTAAACGAGTTTGTTGTCGAAGCTCCTGAAGCCGTTGCGGCATTAGCGCGAATAAAATAAACAGGAACGCCTGCATCAACCAGAAGGTGTGGCCCGAACAGGTAGCCGACAGAAGAATCAAGCAGCATTACTTGGCCTTCCGTGTTCGAACTTCCTTCAAATTGCTCAATCCACGTGAAATGGTCTTCAGACCGCATTGCCGGATTCACCGAGGGCGAGGAATTACTGCTGGGCGCACTTCTGTTCGACTGCGCGCGCACTTGCGGCACAAAGAGAACCGCCGCCGCTGCGAAAAGTAGTGAAGCGCATAACCATAACCTTATCTGACTTCTCATCGGACTAAGCGTCGCTCGCATTTGTGCATTCCGATTGTGGATATGACGTCTATTGGGATGAGCTCCCTAGACACAACATCACCCATACAAAGGGGCGCACCCAGAAAGTCGCCGCCACAATTGCGGTTACGAGAATGGAGCGTTTCATTTTCCCTCCTACTGTTCGAGGGGGTTGCGTGGGCCCCCAAGCGTTGTAAGCAAGCCTCGGGCCATTGTGGTTTTTTCTATAAGTGGCTTTTGTTCAACGGCTTATGAAACATTGGTCAGCCACAAATCCGAGTCGGCTCAACACACTGCGGGGCCGGTAGGGTACGGGTCGAAAGGCGTGAATAATCGCGAGCAGACGGTGCCAATGGGCGGTCCTTGGCGGCTAGCTCATTCTAGCAGGGGCTTATTACCATTGCGCGCGTTTACCGTGGATGTCGATCAAGGCTTTCCTCTGGGGTGTGCCATCTGACTCGCCCGGCTTGCAGCTGCAGATCCTTGACCGGCCCCTTTTCCGGCCTGCGAATGCATCTCCGCAGTCGGCCGGGGCTCTTCGGGCGAACCACCCATTTCGATTCGTGTTGATGACCCTGCTTGGACGAAGACCGATGTGCGCGAATGGCGTCCAATCACCTCGACCACGCCGTCAAAGACATCCACTTCTGTCTCCTGCTGACGATTAACCCCTAGTTCAAATTCCGTGCCGCGAACGGCTATTACTGCGCCAGGAGTGCCGAGCTCAAATGGTGGCGCACCACCGGTGCGTTTGGTGATGATAGCCCGTATGCGTCCCAGCAGCAGTTGGAAATAACCCCGGTCGGTAGGACTGGGTTGCTGCACCGTCAATCGCGTGTGCGCGCGGATTAGCACCTGACTTCCATCAGTCAGTTGCAGCAAGAGTCTTCCGCCGCCGGTTTCGAGGACTGTACCCGGTGGCAGTGTTTCGCCAATTACGGGAGTCGACTGCGCCTCGCCAGGCAAGTTTAGATGGATCTTGCCCTTCCAATCAGAAATCGTAGCTCCTGCGAATGGCGCGTTTACCGGAACGGTGTTTGGCTCTTGAGCGAGCGCCGGACCCATCATCGAGAAAAACCCAATTGCGAAAATCCCAGAGTTAATGCACGCACGTCGTTTCATTGTAGCCCCCCACTGAATAGAACCCGCTTGCTGGCAAATGGATTCGAAAGCAGGTCCCGAATTCTGGTTCACTGCTGGCGTCTACTTTGCCTCCATGTTGCTCTGCGATGCGCTTGACGAAGGCCAGCCCGAGGCCCCACCCTGGAGTCGCATCTTCCTGTTCCTGCCTTCGATAAAAAGGTTCGAAGAGGCGCTCCAGTTCGAGACGCGGAATGACAGGACCTGGATTCCAAACCTCCGTCACGATCATGTTACTCTCGGCAAGCACGCGAAGTTTGACCTCTTTTCCATGCGCGGTGTACTTGACGGCATTGCCCAAAAGATTAAGGAGCGCCCCCCCGATCAAGTGCGGATCGCCTTCGAGGGAGGGTAGACCTGAGGCAATCTCTGTCGTAACCAGGATATTGGAAGCTTCCGCCAACGGCTGAAGTACCTGTTTCACCTGATTCACGGTATCCCTAATGTCGAAAGTCTCTCGCCGGAGACGCCGCGAGCCTGCCTCGAGCCGAAGCACATCCAAGTATGTGTTGATCATGGCAATCAGGCGTCCCGATTCCCTAAAAATAGTCGCCGCCGCTTCGTTGCTAGCTGCTTGCCCAGGATACCGCAACAGATATTCAGCGAACCCCTGGATAGAAACCAGCGGCGTGCGCAGCTCGTGAGTCACAAAACTCAGGGCCTCTGCTCTTGCTCGGTCCCGTTCCAGGCGAGCGGTCAAGTCGGTCACAACCAGCAACGTCAACCCAGACGAATTCGTTTGCGACGTGGAGGGCAGCCTCATGGCCCTCAACTGAAAAAGACTATCGCCCCACAGTACCTCGGAATCAAACTTTCCGCCTGGCTGTGCCAATGCCTCACATAATTTGCAACAGGTTGACTCGTTGAAAGTAGACGTCAGGTCATCAAGGTTGGCCGAGGGATTCCAATTTTGCCGGGCGCAAAGATTTTGCCACCGCGGATTGCAAAAGACTAATCGATTGTCCGAGGCGAAGACGGCCAGACCGTCCTGCATCGCATTCAACAACGTTTCGTCAAACGCATAAAGTGAAGTTAGCTCGGTCTGCAGTTCCTGCAACAAATTGATTTTCCAATGCAGATCTCCGATGGGCGGCTTCCTTTCCGAACGCAAAGCCGTGGAGACATTGCGTGGCTTGTCCGACGTTGTCTTTCTCAGGGCAATTTGCAGTTGGTGAAGCCCTTGCGTAACTCTTCTGTCCAGCGAAATGAGATTCTGCAACTGAGCTACGGGCCCGGCCAAGACACCGGCGCAAAGAAAGGGGCCAAACTCAATCAAACGATGCGCCCAGGCAAACGACAAATAGCTCCCGAGATAACTAACTGCAATCAAAATCATAAGAGAAAGCAAACCCCGCCAACCCGGTGATCGCAAAACCATCCAGGTTGCAATAAGCGTGAAGCCTAGCAGCAGGATGACTTGCGGTGCTGTTCCCCAAGGCTTTAAGCCGCGGCCGGACAAGATCGTGTCTGCCAGATTCGCGTGGATTTCTACGCCCGGCATGGGCATCCGTCCGCTTACGGGCGTGGGCACGCGGTCCCCAATTTCTGTGGAGCCAAGTCCAATCAGCACCGCCCTTCCTCTCAGTGCGTCGCGTGTCTTCCCCTCCAACAGGTCCACTACCGAGAATGCCAAAAACGGAGCAGGCGTCTCTCCCGCCTCGAGCTGTCCGCGATAGTTGATGGCCAGAAAGCGTGGCGACTCGCTCTCCACTCCCGTCACTGTGACGTGGGAAGCCTCGCCGATGGTGGGTACTCGGATTTTTCCTAAACGCAAGTATTGGCCGTCATCTTCCAGTGGCGTTCCCAGTGCGATACGTGCAATTTCCAACGCGAACGCCCAGCGCGCGCCTTCAATGGTTAATTCCTGGACGGGAATGCTGCGGCAAATGCTGTCGGGTCCCAGGACCGCTTGAGCATGGCCTATGGCAACGGCGCCCTGGGAAAAAAGTGGCAGCGGTTCGACCCAGAGGTTCCCCCCTGGCGAATTGCTGATCTTGCTTACCAAGACTGCGTTGCCAGCCACCTTGAGCGATTCTGCAAATTCCCGATCCTCATTTTCGTCTTCCGTTTCCGAGAGCAGAATATCCAGGCCGACTGCTTTGGGTCGTTCCGCAGCCACGGCCCGGACGACGCGGGCAAGCATTGAGCGTTTCCAGGGCCAACGACCATAGCGGTTCAGGCTTGCGTCATTAATAAGCACGAGGGCGACATCACGCGAAGTCGCTCGCGCGCCTCGCAAACGAAAGTTCAAGTCTCCCATCCGGCGGCTCAGTTCCTCGACCGGATAACTCAAGCTCATTAGTCCGACGAACGTAATCAGGATCGCATTTAGCAGGAGCCATCGCCTGATTTGGGCGCGATTCCTTGCCAGCTGCAGTTCCACAAAAATCTTCATGACTCCCTCGACTGCAAATCAATGGCTAGGCGGCGCGCCTTTTCATAGAGCGTCTTTCGCTCAATCCCCAACATTCGCGCCGCAAGGGATTTGTTGCCCTTGGCCTCGCGCAATACACGAAGAATTTCCTGTCGCTCGATCTCTTCGAGCTTTCCGCCAAGTGTGGATGACGCGTTTTCTGACGCGGTGGCTGCGCCGGCTCGCTGCATATGCTCGTGCTTCACTTCTTCTGCGGTGATTTGGCCGGTGGCGGTGAAGATGGCAAGCCGTTCGATTAAGTTTTCGAGTTCGCGGACGTTACCCGGCCACCGCAAAGAAGTCAACAGTCGAACCGCATCTTCGCTGATGGTCACCTGGCGCTGGTTGCGTTGGTTAAATCGCACGAGGAAATGCTCCACGAGCAGCAAGATATCTTCGAGCCGTTCCTCCAGGGAAGGAAGTTCGATGGTCACAACGCTGATACGGTAATAAAGATCTTCACGAAATTGCCCCGACTGTATGAGCACACTCAGGTTCTTGTTCGTCGCCGCAACGATTCGAACATCTACGGGAGTGAAGGTGTTCGATCCCAAACGCCGCACTTGCTGCTCCTGCAAAACTCGAAGCAACTTCACTTGAAAACTTAGACTTGTTTCGGAAATTTCGTCCAGGAAAAGCGTGCCGCCATTGGTGGCTTCAAAGAGTCCAGCGCGGCTGCTGTCCGCTCCAGTGAATGCGCCTTTCTCGTGCCCGAAAAGTTCGCTCTCAAGAATGGTCTCTGGGAAAGAACCGCAATTGAGGGGAGTGAAGGGTTTCCCCACGCGACGACTGTGCTCATGGATAGCACGCGCCACGAGCTCTTTTCCGGTGCCGCTCGCTCCGATAACCAGGACGCTGGCCGTACTCGGCGCTACGCGGGCTATGGCGCGGTAAACTTCCAGCATTTTGGGGCTACGGCCCACGATCGCCGTGTCGGAAGAAGAGCTTTCGCTCGGGGCTTTGGCCGGTGGCTGGGGCCTGGTCTCAATTCTCCGCACTACGGCCAGCAGGTCATCGATCAGGAGAGGCTTGCTCAGATACTCCAGCGCCCCCTTGGCGACGGAGCGCGCTACCGTTTCCACGCTCGCATGCGCCGTCATCATCACGCAGTTGCAGTCTGGTTGAAGCGCTTTGAGTTTTTCCAGAAACTCGAGGCCGTTCTTGTCTCCGAGGTAGATGTCTAGCAGGGCAAGGTGGAATGTACCTTCCTGCAGCAGCGGTTCGGCTTCCTCACAGCTGTTGGCAATGCGGCATTGGTAGCCCTCGGCCGCCAGCACTGCATTCAACCACCGGCAAATCGACTCGTCGTCGTCAACTATAAGAATTTGCAGTTGCTGTCCCATGCTGCTCTCCGGGGCCTCGTGAAGGATTAATCAGCATTCTGCCTTTGTCTTCTTTGCCGCCTTGACCTTTCCACTCCGCCAGAAAGCTGGCTTCTCAATCCATTGTCTCCATTCTACGCGCCAATGAATTACCCTTTACACAGACAAAGCACTCGGCTGGCCAACTCCCGCAGGGCAGAAATCACGAAAACTTCCCGCTCCGGGAATCTACGAGTGGTTGTGGACGCTATGGTCGACTATTGTACTGAATCGTCAGAATTTGCTGGTCTTTCGCCCTCATAAGCGTTCCCAAATACACACCCTGAAAGGGAGCAGCCAGAACCACCGTTCGTCGCCGTCTCGGCAGTTTCCTGAGTTGCGACAACACAGGTGTGTTGTCCTTCCCCAGGCGAAACTCATAGGCGGATTGCATTCATTGGACTTATTTCCTCTGAGTTTTGGCAACCGGGATGCCTGCTGAACATAGCCGCAATAGCGCGATTGCGTTGAGGGCATTCTGCTATGCAAACCAGAAGCAGCTATAGTGAAGCACCGGACGGTCCGAGAGACCGACAGGTGGCGCCGCGTCCAATGCGGTACGGGTGGTCGACCTTGGACGGCACATTTGTGCCTCTTGTCGCGGCCGCCCTAGAGCAAGCGGTCTTCCGGACCCAAGCAGCCATCAACGGCGCAGCTCATGTGTTTAGCGCGGACGTCTCGGTGGCGAGCCGAGCCACGGACTTTGAACTCCCGAAGGACCAGACCATCACGATCTCGCTCATCGCCGGACCATCGAAGGGCGTGACGCATCAATTCCATAAACCACGCATTAGTATCGGACGTGCTGGGCACGGCGCTGATATCGAAATCGACGACTCGAAAGTATCTCCTTTGCACTGCGCCTTGGGAGTAAGCCACGGCTCGATCCGACTGTGTGACTTGGGCTCGACCAACGGAACCTATATCGATGATAACCTCGTCGAGGTAGCCGAGCTTGGGCACTTGTCAAAGTTCCGCGTGGGCTCGTCGGTGCTCCTGATCACCATCATCACAAAACCCGAGATGGCCAAGGAGTGAATCCGCAACTATTCGTTGATGTCAGCGTTGTGGTTGCGCCTAACTATCAGACCGCCGTCTTGAGTATTCATTCGGAAAGTCCGTGGTTATGGGTGGAACAGCACTCGAACGCGGTTAACGCGGAGCGTCGACGTGGCCCCGGAACTATCGAACGCGGTACCATACATCGCTGGTCAGGATTTCAAGAAATCGACTTACCTCCTTTAGACATCGCGCGGTGAAGCCTGTCTTCTACGCAACACACTGCATCTGATTTTGAAAAAGATGCGCACAGAAAAATGCGGTTTCCCACATCTTTCGCCTCTTCCGTGCTTCTTGGCTCCGCAGGAATCGTGCGCCGTGGGATCTGGATAAGATGTGGATGGGACACGCGCACAAGGTCTCATCGACCAGAATGCCGAACAGCGTCGCGAGGATGTGAAATACCGTCTCGAATAGTGCGAAAAGATTGGCCTTGGGTTTTGCTCTACCCACCAAAAGTGTCGCAACTTTCGAAGATCATAGTGATAGCGGTGCGTCCCTCGTTTCGGCGGCAGCGCCCATGGCCGCCAAGCCTATGCCGATACCTTTTAGTTTTAGTTTACGGATGGGCACCCGAGACTGAAGGGGTTGTCCACCTCGGAGGTGGGCAGATTGTCAGGATGCCCAGTTCTGCTTCTGCAGGCCGTGGACCAAACCTCTGATCCCGTAAGTGGTTTGTCCTCAATCCAGTTAGTCAAGCGGAAGGGCTCTCAGTCCGTGGTCGTTCAACTCAGGTTGGGGGTGTCCAACTACATCTCTGGGAGCCGTCGCATCCCAACTGCCGCCATGAGCACATGCATTTTGACCCTCAAAAAAGAAGCCACCAAGCCCGCGGCTTCCAATTTTCTGCAACAGCAGGTTAGGTTCGACAAGTTCATCGAGGTCTTCAACAACGAGCGTCCTCAGGAGGCCCTGGACATGAAGTGCTCGGCGGAGGTCTACCAACCTTCCCAGCGCGTGTACACCGCATTGCCACCGCCAGGAACGCTCGAATTCCGCCATAACCCAGCAACAATCCCAGAGCACCTCCGCTTAAGGACAGTAGTAAACTCGGTGAGGAGTTGCCGAATCAGCCTGTTCCTCCCCGCGCCTATGGCGGCGCGGATCGCAATCTCCCGCCTTCGTCTGGTCGCCCGCACCAGCAACAGGTTCGCCACATTGGCGCACGCAATCAGCAAGACGAGTCCCAGCGCACTCACCAGTATGAGCAGCAACGGACGAGTGTCACCGACTAGGGCATCGCGGAAAAGCCTGACGGTAAAACTGGTGTTTGGTCCGAGTGTGTTTGGGAATTTAGCCCGGTATTCGCTCGCGGAAGCTTGCACCCTTGCACGACCCGAATCCCCCAACAGCGAAAGAAATCCAGCGAAGCCTGCATGGATCGCAACTGTTCCGCTACCTCACCACCCGTATAATTCATCACACCAGGGAGGAAGGCAGAGACATCTTGGATGACGCTCGACTGCCCTAGCCAATGCTCAAACTTCGCCGGCGAAGCGTCAGAGTCGAAAATTCGCTCTCCTGTTTCGGAAATCCGCGTTGTCATCAACATGACAAGGCGATCCGACTCGAAAATCGGCAACGGTCTCAGGAGCACCGTGTTGACGATAGAAAAAACTGCCGTCGTTGCGCCAATCCCAAGTGCCAGCGCGACGACGGCCGTTACGATAAACGCGGGGCTCTTAAAAAACATGTGAATCGAATAGTGCACGTCTTTGAAGAGAGCGTTCATCGCTGCACCTCGGTTTTGTTGACCAAGGACAGGCCACATTCATTCCATCCCCTCGCGACGCAAAAGGGCGCGGAGATTTCGCGATGCATGGACGACTCGAAGAATCTCTACTCCGCGTGGATGTGGATGATAAAAGACGAGCATTTTCTCGAAGCCGGTTATCCGGAAGACTCGTAAGGCAGTAAGTTCGGGATGTTTGAGCCGGGGATGCCCGCCCATCTTTGGATTTGCGGCAAGTAGAGCGAATGTCTCATGCGCAGCTAAGAGAAATCGGTGGCCGACTTCCGGGTTCGCTTGATTGGCCAGGTAATAAGCTTGTTCGTCAAGGTCGCGGTCGGCCTTCGGGCGAATGACGTAGACGCCGCTCACCGGCCGCTGGTCTTGCTCAGCCGTTCATCGAGGAGGCGGTGTTTCTCTTGCCAGTAGGATGGTCCAGCTTCGATTGGTTCTCCGGAGCGGAGCCCTTCCAGGGCGAGGGCTTCCAGTTCCTTGGTGCCTTCCTGATCTGCATGGACCAGACGCTCCAGGTAAGCCTCCACGCTTAGCCCTTCAGCTTCGGCCCGGGCGCGGATTTTCGTTTCGAGGTCGCGATCAATGGCAAGACTCATGTTCTCTCCGCAGGATCGGCTTTCACGTTGATTCTACGTCTCTGTTCCGTGAATATCCACGCATATCCCATCCATCATCCGATGCACTACGCAAGACACAGGCGTTTAACGAATGTGGACGGCCTAGGAGGGCCGCCTCTACGGAAAGACAGGAGCCGAGGCTTGAACTTTGGTTCCAACTTGGTTCCAACGAAGGGTCGAAAAACCGGCTTTTTTTCGGTATAAGCGATGCCGATTCAACGGTTTTAAGTAGGTTAACAGCGCCTGCCGCCTGCGCGGCGGTTGTAAGACCCTGAAACTCTACTAGAGTCAGCGTTCGCCGCCACGACTACAATCGGATTACAACGTGACTCGACAGCTCAGGCCGCGTTCTGTGTGGTGCGTTCCTGCTCGATTAACAGCATGGCTCCAGTGTTGGCGATTGTATGGATGGTGGCGGCATTGTCCTGAAAAGGAGAAAGGCCCGACCCCGCTGGAGAGACTGTGACGTTTTCGCCGACCGGGCCGAGCCACGTTGAATTCAACACGAGAAGGTTAGCATGAAGTCTAAACCACGGGAGAAAGCAAATAAGACAACCAACCACCAAACCCACCAAACTCAATGCGATTGGCACGATATGAACCGCAAGCAGCGACGCGAGATGATGCGCCAGATCCAGAGCGAAGACGTCCGCTTGGAAATGGTACATCCCGATGCCGCCGGCATTGATATCGGCAACGAATTCCACTACGTGGCGGTACCGCCGAGCCGTGACAGCCAACCGGTACAGCGCTTCGGGTGCACCACCGGCGAGTTAAGGACGATGGCCAATTGCCGGATTCGGACTGTCGCGATGCAATCTACTGGCGTGTATTGGATCGCCGTATACGACATTCTCGAACAAGCCGGGTTGGAAGCGTACTTGGTGAACGCGCGGGACACGAAGAACCTGCCGGGGTGTAAGAGCGACGTACAGGAAAGTCAATGGTTGATGAAGCTACACACCTATGGACTACTGCGAAATTCCTTTCGGCCTGCGCAGGAGATTCGCACGATGCGGACCTACTGGCGTCAGCGGAATGATCTTGTACAGAGCGCCAGCCGGCACATCCAGCGGATGCAGAAGGTGCTGACGCAGATGGAATGTGCAGTCGTCAGTAATGTGAAGTTGGCACGCCAAACAGCGGTGCCGGTCTCTGGAGTTGTGCCTCGCTCGTGACAGATACGGGCGGTGAGCAAGATGCGACTCCGCTCAGCGCGTCCGCGCAGTTGAACGTCACGGTAACGGGACCGCTGTTGTAGCCGCCGGCGTCGGGTGGCGGATTGATGGAACCGGTGATGGTGGGCGGAGTCATGTCGAGGTTGATGGTGACCGAGGTTGACGCGGTGTTTCCTGCGAGGTCGGTGGCGGTGCCGGAAAGACTTGGTTCGCGCCTTCAGTGTTTACGGTGAGAGGCGACGGGCAAGAGGCGACTCCACTAGTTTTGTCGGAACAGGTAAACGTTACAGTGACCGGGGAATTGTTCCAACCCGCGGCGTTGGGGGAAGGGCTGACGCTCGCGGTGATGGTTGGCGGATCATTGTCCACGCCGATGACTTGAATGGTGAGCACCCCGCCGGTATTCTGTCGCCGGTGCGAGACTATACGGCGATGGCGACGAGAGCGAAACTTCCGGCAGCCGAGCGACACTGGCTTCGCGTGTTAGGCACGTTGAATGAAGCGCAAGCGCGTGTCTTTGTCGC
>Ga0126381_100007528_pt1 | contig 12125 bp, 8 predicted proteins | sample PanSoiMetPlot_28_FD_96465 | JGI IMG/M metagenome (GOLD analysis project Ga0126381, IMG submission 96465) | Tropical forest soil microbial communities from Panama - MetaG Plot_28 | ecosystem: Environmental > Terrestrial > Soil > Tropical forest > Bulk soil | place: Panama | collected 2016-02-17
CGAGGTCGAGGTTAGTGAAACAGTTCCGGGCGAAAATCCGGCCGTCGTTTAGCCGTACACGTACTTCCGGGCCGCGTATGGAATCCAGGAGAACTTCTCCGGCGGTTAATTCCAGTGCGGAAATGCTGGCAGTTTCTGGAATAACGATAGTGTAATCGACCGTTCCGGATCGATCGGAAAAACCCCACTTCGGTTCGGGAGGAAATTTCGTAATGACCGAAACGGCGCCGGGTTTTGTTGAGACATCGATAGCGATCTGGTTCAGGCGCTGGCGACTGTATGCCCTCTTCACTGCTCGCACCTGCACCTCGTTATCGTCTGAGCCATAAACCAGGACGGCTCCGTCGCGATTGTGAATACTTATACTAGTGTTGGGCTCGATCGTGTAAACCTTTTCGACAACCTCTTCGAGCACACGGTTGCCCGCGCCGCCGCAGCCGTTGAGAAACAATAGCAGCGCTGCAACGACTGGCGGAAGTTCTCGCCAGTAAACAGTTCCATATCGCACGCGCAAATCGTATCAGCAGGCACGCGGTTTAAAAGTGATGCGAGCACATTCGCACCCAGGCGGGCAGGCAATGCGCACTCCAAAGCTTTCGCGAAATAGATCCCTGCTCCTTCACATTTCGTACGGAAGTGCTTTGGGAGTGCGGTGCATCCCCGCACCGCTTTTCGCGAGAACTAGCAAAGTGGTTCAAGTAGCGGTCGTGACCTGATCATACCCAGAGCGTGCGATCGAAGGTGCGATATTGGATGGCTTCGCTCACGTGCTCAGGCGTGATTTCGGCTTTTCCGTCGAGATCAGCGATTGTGCGCGATACTTTGAGGATCCGATCGTACGCGCGGGCGCTCAGGTTCAACTCGCTCATGGCCACGCGAATCAATTCCTGGGAATCGCGGCTCAGCTTGCAATGTTCTTTCAACTGGCGCGTTGCCATCCGCGCGTTGCAATTCACTTTCGCCTCGTTGCGAAACCGTTGCTGCTGGACCTGCCTGGCTCGCACGGCGCGCTCGCGAATGGCGGCAGACGCTTCCTCCGCGCGTTCGCTCGCGACATCGCGATATTCCACGGCAGGTACTTCAATGTGCAGATCGATGCGATCGAGCAGCGGACCTGAGATACGTTGACGATAGCGCTGCACCTGAACGGGCCCGCAGCGACATTCGCGCTTGAGATCGCCGAAGTAACCGCATGGGCAAGGATTCATCGCGGCCACGAGCATGAACTCGGAGGGAAACGTGACGCTCCCTGCCGCGCGTGACACGGTAACTTTCCCGTCCTCGAGCGGCTGACGCATCACTTCCAATGCCGATCGTTTGAATTCCGGCAATTCGTCCAGAAACAGGACGCCATTATGCGCGAGACTTACTTCACCAGGATTTGGAAACGCGCCGCCGCCGAGCAGACCAATATCGCTGATGGTGTGATGCGGCGGCCGGAAAGGTCGGATCGATACAAAGGATTGCTCAGTGTCGAGCAAACCGGCGATGCTATGGATCTTGGTGGTCTCGATCGCCTCGTCGAGCGTAAGCGGCGGAATGATTGTTGGGATGCGTTTGGCCAGCATGGATTTGCCCGAGCCCGGCGGGCCGATCATCAGGACGTTGTGACCACCGGCGACAGCCACTTCGATCGCACGCTTTACGTGTCCCTGCCCTTTCACGTCACTGAAATCGACGTCGTAACTTTGGTGAGCCGCGAAGAATTTACTCAGGTCAGCGCGTGTGGGCAGAAGCGCGATTTCACCACGCAAAAACGCGAACGTCTGCCGCAAATTCTGCACGCCATAGATGTCGATGTTATCGACCATCGCCGCTTCCAGCGCATTTGCTTCGGGCACGAACAACGCGCGTCTGCCACGGCGTCGCGCCTCAAGCGCGACCGGCAGCACGCCTTTTACCGGGCGAACGGAACCGTCGAGCGCCAATTCGCCAACAAAACTAAAACTTTCGAACGGCGAACTGTTGAGTTCCTCGGTCACTGCGATCATTCCAAGCGCGATCGGTAAATCGAAGCTCGGTCCTTCCTTTTTAATGTCTGCTGGCGCGAGGTTTATTGTGGTTCGTCCACGCGGCCAGTAATAACCGCTGTTGGAAATTGCGGTAGTAACCCGGTCACGGCTCTCTTTCACGGCCGCGTCTGGAAGTCCGACAATGACAATAACCGGATCGCCGCCGGCGCCGTTTACCTCAATTTCCACCTCGTAAGCGTCTACGCCGTAAACCGCCGCAGAGTAAATTTTCGCTAGCATGCAGCGGCAGCGTTGCAGAAAATCGCTGCGCCGAAAAGCGCCAAATATCCCTCCAAAGTGAGATGCAACAAATGCCGGAAAGTGTGGTCAAATAATCCAAGGATGTGTTGGGCAACCTAGTATTTATTGACCAGTAAAACCCCTACAAAAAAAATTGAACGACAGACATCCAATCGATGTCACAGATTCGAATATTTAACCTTGTTAAATACTTCTTGGGATGCTAGAACGCGTGATCGATAAGGCGTCGACGAATAGGATATACGGGAAGTTGTCGAACCTATTCCCCCAGATGAACGATGAAAAAGAGTTATATGGCTGCTGAAGATAGCGATACAGGAATAAAAATTTACCTGCGCGAGATCGGGCAAATCCCACTGTTGACTCCGGAGCAGGAGATCGAACTGGCCGCTAAGATCAAAAAGGGGGATCGAGAGGCCCGCGCGCTCATGATCCGGTCCAATTTGCGTTTGGTCGTCAAAATCGCGCATGACTACGCAAACCTAGGGCTGCCGCTGCTGGATTTGATCTCCGAAGGCAACATCGGCCTCATGAAGGCGGTGGAACGGTTCGATCCGGCAAAGGGCGGAAAGCTGAGCACTTACGCCGCATGGTGGATCAAGCAGTCCATCAAGCGAGCGCTGGCGAACCAGAGCAAAACCATCCGATTGCCTGTGCACCTTGTGGATAAAATTTCCAAGATGCGTCGCGTTTCGTTGCAGATGAGTGAAGAGCTCGGCCGCGAACCCACCGATGAAGAGCTTGGCGACGAGATCGGCATCGCGAGCGGAAAAGTTTCTCAGCTCAAGACGGTCTCGATCCGACCGGCCTCACTGGATGCACCGATCAGCGACGATGATTCGACTGAATTCGGCGAAATCGTCGGCGATGAGGATGCACAGACGCCGTTTGAGCTATTGCGCGATAAAAATTTGCGTAACGAAGTCGGCGGGTTGTTGGACGTTCTGGACGATCGCGAAAAGAAGATCATTTTCCAGCGTTTCGGTCTGGACGGCGGGAAGCCTAAGACGCTCGAGGAAGTAGGTAAAAAATTCGGCGTCACCAGGGAGCGCATTCGGCAGTTACAAAATATTGCGCTTTCCAAACTGCGCCGTGCGCTCGCGAAGAAAGAGCGCCCGGTGGATGTGGAACTGCCGGTCGAAGCTTAACCTGTAGCCGCTTCCCTATGGGAAGCGTGAGGCTGAGGCTCGACACTGGCGTTGTGTGCCGCTCACAGAGCGGCGGCTACAGTTGATTAAGACGCGCGCGGTAATCGATTTTTCTCGTGCGACCTATCGTCAAACTTTGAAGTGAAAACGCGCTACCCGTCTGGGCATGCCGTGTCATCGTCCGGCGTTTCTTACTTCAATTTGCCTTGAGTTTCTTTCGCAAGGTCCAAGTGCTCCTGAACCATTCTTGCTGTATCGTCAGCAAACTTCTTCAAGTCGGGATCGCTCCCACTGCTTGCTTCCTCTTTGAATTCCGCCAGGTCCTTTTCGTGGTCCTGGACCATCATATCCATGTAGGCCTTGTCTGAACTCCATTTGGCACTGTGCTCTTTGCTCGGAAGTTGGAATCCTTTTTTCGAAGCAATCGATTTGAGTTCATCGTTCGCTTTACTGTGATCGGTGACCATTCGTTTGCCGAATGATTTCACATCTTCGTTTTGAGCCTTCTGTTCAGCTACCTGTCCCATCGCGACTTCCATCATCCCGCCTTTCGCGGCCTTTTTCATGAAAGTCTTATCTTTTTCACTTAATGACGAACCGCCGCCGGTTTGAGAGGTGTCGGCGGCTTTGACGGCTCCGATCAGGCTGATTGCCCCGATTATGAGGGCAAGGACACACAACTGCGAAACAACTCTGATTTTGGTTTTCATGACTTTATTTGGTTGGACTGCCGGGCAGACCCCGGCCTCAAATACAAATCGAAGGCAGCCGGCTCGTTGGACGCGAAAGAATTATGCTTCCTGCGTTGCCAGCCCTGTTGTGCTATGACCCCGAGATATTCCGGTCGTACGAGCTTTCGACACGCTGCGCCACATCGCGGTAACCATAATCCACTTCATAAATCTGTTTCATACAGGCGAGCGCTTTTTCAACATCGCCCGTCCGCTCGCAAATCAGGCCCAGATTGTACACAATCTCCTTCTTCATCTCGTCCATGGACACGATTTCCCGTGAGGCTTCCTCCAGTTGCTTCATTGCCAGATCGAGCATACCAAGCTCGCCATAACAGCAACCCAGCACATTCATCGCTTTTAATCGCGCGTGCGGATTTTGTCGCGCACGTTGAAGCTCCGGCACAGCGTCACGAAAACGCCCGGCATTGAAAAGGTTGTCTCCGAGCTCAAATCGGAGTTGTAGATCGGTCGGATTCCGTTTCACTCGCTCTTGTGCGTCTGCGATAAGAATTTCTGCCCGCCTAACTTTGGCGGTGCGCAGCTGCTCGCATTTTTCCGCGTATGCTTCGTCTCGCCCGGTGTGTGTGGATAGAAATTCCTCGTGTGAACCAATCTCGCGCTCAAGGCTTTTCATTTTCAGATCGGAAATCTTCCGAAGCAATCCTGGGTCCGCTCCCTTGGCGAGATCAGCAGCGTATTGATACCAGCGAATGGCTGACTCGGAGTCGTCCTTTTGCTCACTTAACGCGCCGAGCCGGCGTGCAACGTCCAGGTTTTCCGGCTCCGCCTGATGATGCGCGTAGGTTTCTGCGATCTGTTGATCGAGCGCTTCGCCGGTGAGTCGGATTCGGCTTTGTTGTTCGAGCGAAATAGCTTCGTTCTTATCCTTGATCAGGTCGCGGTAAGTTTCAGCCTGCGTCCAGCCGCCTCTCTTCATGGAAGCGCGGGCCGAAGCGTCTTTGCCCAGACGCAGCGACTGCGCGTCGAGGGGATTGATCGCGGTGAGTTGGTTGTAAATTTCCACTTCGTTTTCGTGGTCCCCGAGCTCGTGATACAAACGCCCAAGCTCATTCAACACTTTCACGTCGCGCGGACTCTGTTCGAGTAAGGTCCGCAACGCGAAAACCGCGATGTCAGACCACCCTGCCGTCATCGCCGCCTCCTTCAGCAGCAAATTTGCCTGGCGATTATAGGGTTCTGCTTGCAAAACTTCCTCCAGCATCTCAACCGCGCGCCTCGGGTCCTTTTTGATCTCTCGTTGCGCTTTCATCACGCCGATGGAAGCCGTCGAGATGTTGAAAAAACTTTTCTTAGCCGATTTGCTTTTCGTGACCTCCGTGCGACGCAGCAGTTGGCGTCCCGTGAGAAACTCGGGCTCCTGCTTAAGAATTTCCCGGAGGAGCGAAATGGCATAACCAAAATTGCGTAGCTCTATGGCGCTGACCGCCTTGAGCCAACACGCGCGCAGCGATTCGCTCAGTTCCTTCTCGGTCTTAACGGCCATACTTGCGAGCAGCTTATCACAAAACCGCATGCATGCGTGAGCGTGTCACAGATGGCAACTCGAACCACTCGACGAACATTGTCGTTTACAACAAATCCAGCTGCGGCTTTTGCGATTCTGGCATCGGCTTGGCCGACTTTTTTCCTCGAGGCTTCGGTTTTGTCTCAGCACGGCTGGAACTTTCCAGATGAGCAAGAATTTCTTTGGCGCGATCGAGAACCTGTTTGGGCAATCCGGCGAGGCGCGCGACTTGGATGCCGTAACTTTTGTCAGCGCCGCCTGCGATAATTTTGCGGAGAAAAATGATCTGCTCGTTCCATTCGCGCACAGCGACATTCAGATTGCAAACGCCTTTGCGTTCCTCGGCGAGCTTGGTCAGTTCGTGATAATGCGTCGCAAACAGACTGCGCGCTTTGATCTTGTCGTAAAGAAACTCAGCCACGCTCCACGCGATGGAGAGCCCGTCAAAAGTGGAAGTGCCGCGACCGATCTCGTCGAGGATTACTAACGACCGGTCGGTCGCGTTGTTGATGATGTTAGCCGTCTCGTTCATCTCCACCATGAAGGTGGATTGGCCGCGAGCCAGATCGTCGCTGGCCCCCACCCTGGTGAAAATGCGATCCACCAAGCCGACCTCAGCGCTCTCCGCCGGGACGAAGCTCCCGATCTGGGCCATTAACACGATCAGTGCGACCTGGCGGATATATGTCGATTTCCCGGCCATGTTTGGCCCCGTCACGATTGCCATGCGAATATTGTCGCCGTCGAGCTCCGTGTCGTTAGGCACAAATTTTTCGTCCACAAGACTTTGATCGAGCACCGGATGGCGCCCATCCTTAATCACGAGTCGGAGCGAACCGTCCAGCTCTGGCCGGCAATAGCGAAAAAGGCGCGCGGTTTCGGCCAGCGCGCAGAGCACGTCGAGTACCGCAATCGCGTCCGCGGTCTGCTGGATCGGCTCGATCTCATGCAAGGTTTCGTCGCGCAATTTCTGGAAAAGCTGGTACTCGAGGTTCTGGGCACGATCGTCCGCGCCAAGAACTTTTGCTTCCATCTCCTTCAGTTCTGGCGTGATGAAGCGTTCTCCGCCCACAGTAGTTTGCTTCCGCGTGTAATGCGCAGGCACGTTCGCGAGGTTCGATTTCGTAATTTCGATAAAATAACCGAAGACGGAATTGTAACGGACCTTGAGTGATTTGATGCCTGTCGCTGCGATTTCGCGCTCCTGTAAATGGCTGATCCAAGTTTTCCCCTCACGCGAGGCTTGGCGCAGGGCATCGAGGTCCGCATCGTGCCCGTCACGAAAAATACCGCCCTCTTTCAGCGCGAGCGGCGGATCATCCAGCAGCGCATTAGTCAGTTTTTCAGCGAGCGACGGCATTTCGCCGATGGCGCTCTGCAGGCGCGCTGGTAGGGCGGACTTGCCGAGCCCGCCGCCATTCGCGACGTTCGGCGCGCCCGGTGGTCGCGCCCTACCAAATTCGATCCGATCAATCAGCTTCTGCAATTCCGTTTTCAGCGCGGGGATTTGCTTCAGCGAAGTCTTCAATGCAACAAGATCACGTGCGTTTCCTGAGGCTTGACTCAGCCGTCCGGCGGCGCGCTCGATATCCCGGATTGACTTTAACTCCGCACGGATCGACCCCAGCAGGTCCGACTCCTGCAAAAGATGGCCAATCATTTGCTGCCGTTCTTGCAGTTCAGTGAGATCGCGTAACGGCTGCAAAATCCACCCGCGCAACTTGCGAGCACCCATAGGTGTGATGGTGCGATCCAGCACACTCAGCAGACTCGTGTCGCGGGCGCCGCGCGGTTCGACCAGCTCAAGGTTGGCTTGTGTCGCGGAGTCGAGCAGAACGTGATTTGCCGGCGCATCGCAGCGCAACGAAGTCAAATGGTCGATTTGGCGCCGGAGTTGATGCTTTAGATAATGGACGATTGCCCCGGCTGCGGCGACTGCCGCGGGCATCTGCGCGCACCCAAACCCGTCGAGCGATTTGACCTTGAAATGTTCGCATAGGGTGAAGATCGCCTGTTCTGGCAGAAACGCGTAGCTGTCGTATTCGAGCACATGATCGATTTCTCCGGTCTGCGGTTTCTGTTCCGAGCTGATCAACAATTCCGCAGGCGAAACACGCGCGATTTCATCGTGCAGCGATTGCCGATCCTGCGCCTGTGTCAGTCGGAACTCACCCGTGCTTAGATCGACGTACGCGAAACCGAATGCATTGCCATCGGCGTAGATCGCGCCGAGATAATTCGCGCGTTTCGCATCGAGCCAGCTTAATTCGCTTACCGTTCCCGCGCTGATGATTTGCGTGACTTCGCGATCGACAATCTTGCGACCGGGTTGCGGCTCACTGGTCTGATCACAAACGGCGACACGCCGTCCGGCGTTGATTAGCCTCCGTATATAGCCCTGTGCGGCATGATACGGCACACCGCACATCGGCACGGCGTTGCGTTTGGTCAGCGCCACATTCAGCAAAGCCGACGCCTCTTTCGCGTCATCAAAAAACATCTCGTAGAAATCGCCGAGCCGAAACAGCAGGAGCGTGTCTGGAGGAATGCTTTTCCGCAGCCGCTGGTACTGCTGCATCATCGGAGTGAGCGCGTCCTGCATAATGAAGTTTACCTTGCTAGTCTCAATTGAACGTCAACAGACGAGCAGCGTGTGATTTTTTATTGGAAATAGAACTAAATACAATCGCGAATGCGCTGCAGAGGATCATGGGGCAGCGATTGATGGCCAGCAGGTGGAAACTTTACACGAAATCAACGTTAAAAGAGCCGATTTGGGCAGATTTGACGGGTAGGTCTCCGCCGAGTAATCTCCCGCTCACCGACTTACAGTATTTCATAAAGCGAGGGGAGTGATTATCGATGCCAGAAGTTATTGTGCGCAAAGGTGAACCGGTCGATCGCGCATTGAAACGGCTGAAAAACAAGCTGGACTCCGAGGGAATTCTCGAGGAAGTCCGCCGTTTGCGCGCGTTCGAGACGCCTTCGCAAAAGCATCGCCGCAAGGCGAGAGCCAACGCCAAGCGCGGCCGAATGAAGTTCCGATTCAATGCCTGAGACAGTTACAAAAGTTACAACGGTTGCGAAGAGGTAGATTGGGAAAATCGTTGTAACGATGTAACTGTTTTAACGCATTCAACGAGCAAAAAACTCTCTGGTTGCCTGCACCAAGCCATCAATATCGTGCCGGCGTGCTTCGACATCGACGTTGAGTCCGTTATCGCGGATTGTCTTTGAAGTGATGGGGCCGATGCTGGCGATGCGCATCTCTTTCGGCCACGGCAGGCCAAGGGCCAGAAAATTTTCCACTGTTGACGAACTCGTGAACGTGATCAGGTCGGCACCGCGCTGAGCGAGTTGCCCCTGCGCTCCGCTGATGTCGCGCGTCTCGGGCACGGTCCGGTACGCGAACCCTTCGTCCACGATCGCTCCTGCGGCCGAGAGTTCCCTGGGCAAAACGTCGCGCGCTTTCTCGGCCCGCACCACAAGGATGCGCTCGTTTTCGATGCTTCCCTGTTTCTTGAATTCGCGCACGACGGCTTCGGCGACGAATTCCTCCGGCTGAAGATCGACGTGCAGATGAAAATCTTTCACGCGCTGTGCAGTGGCCGGTCCGATCGCCGCGATGCGCACTCCGCCGATTTCACGGGCATCATCGTAAAGCTTGAAGAAAATATCGAAGAACGCTTCGACGCCGTTCGCGCTTGTAAACACGATCCAATCGTAGATATGTGCATCCTGCACAAGTTCTGCGAATTCGCGCAAGTTGGTTGGCGGCTCGATCCGGATCGTGGGCAATTCGATGACGTGGGCGCCGAGAGCGCGCAGTTTGTTGCTCAAGACGCTTGCCTGCTTTCGTGTTCGGGTGACCACGATTCTTTTTCCCAGAAGCGGGCGCTTCTCGTACCAATTTAGCGTGTCGCGCATCGATACGACGTCGCCAAACACCGCCACTGCCGGCGCTTCAAAACTGTTCGCCATAGCTTTTTGGGCGATATCCGAGAGTGTGCCTGTGAGCGTTTCCTGTTGTCCCGTTGTTGCCCACCCGACTAATGCGACTGGCAAATCCCCGCGCACGCCGTGCTTCAGCATTTCGCTTGTGACGACTCCGAGGCGCTCGACACCCATGAGCATCACTTGCGTGCCACCAAGTTTGGCCAGGGCGGCATAATCGATTGCGCTTTCCGCTTTGGTTGGATCTTCGTGGCCGGTAAAGAATGTCACGTGCGAGTTATGCGCACGGTGTGTCATTGGAATGCCTGCATACGCCGGCCCCGCGATGGCCGAGGTGATTCCCGGCACAATTTCAAATGCAATTCCTGCGTCGGCGATCTCCTGTGCTTCTTCGGCGCCTCGGCCGAATACGAATGGATCGCCACCTTTTAAGCGAACGACCTGTTTTCCTTCGTGTGCTTTGTCGATTAGCAGCGACGTGATTTCCTCCTGCGTCTGGCTTTCACCGGGTTTTTTACCTGCATAAATGATTTCTGCATCGTCGCGCGCCCAGCCGAGCGCGTCGGGATTTGCCAAGTGATCGTAAACAATAACGTCCGCATTCTCGATACATTCCTTTGCGCGCAATGTCACGAGACCGAGATCACCTGGGCCTGCGCCAACCAAATAAACTCTCCCTTTTTGGCTTTCGGCTTTGTTCATCCTCTCAGTCTCGTCCGATCTTTCGCAGCAATTCTGCAGCTAATTGGTCGCGTTCGACGGACGAACCCTCGACTTCAGCTTGCCGCGGCGTCGGTGGTTCACCTTCGAACACTTGCGCGCGCAGTTTCATCATTCCGTTTTTGATCGTCGCCTGCACGCCGACTGGAAAATTGCAATCACCGTGCAACCGAGCCAGAAATTCTCGCTCTGCCTGCAGACAAAGCAACGTTTCGCGATCGTTCACCGACTCGAGAAGCGAGTTTGTGCTTTGATCATCGGCGCGAGTTTGGAGAGCAATAATTCCTTGACCACCCGCTGGTAGAAAAATTTCGCAGGGAAGAATCTTAAGAAAGAATTGCCCGTTCTCGAAGCCGATTTCAGTTTGGCTTGGCGAAAAGCCCAAGCGCTCCAGTCCAGCGCTGGCTAACACGATACCCTCCCATTCATTCTGGGCGAGTTTGCGCAACCGGGTTGGTACGTTACCACGAAGATCAACGACCTTAAGGTCTGCGCGTTGCCAATGCAGCTGACGTTGTCTCCGTACGCTGCCCGTAGCCACCGTCGCGCCGGAGCGAAGAGAAGCGAGGCCGCCGGAGTGCTTGGAAATCAGCACGTCGTTGATCGGAGCCCGTGGAAGAACCGCAGCGATTTGTGCGCCAGAGTTGGTTTCACTGGGCAGATCCTTCGCACTGTGAACCGCTACATCCACCTTTCCGGCGAGGAGCGCTCGCTCGATTTCCGCCGTGAACAATCCTTTTCGACCCGCGTGGAGATCGACAACTTTGGCGTTATCGCCGCGTGTGACGATGATCTTGGTGTCGATTGTGACGTTCGGATGCGCGCTTCGAATTGCGTTCTCCACCAGCAGGGTCTGTGCGCGCGCAAGCTCGCTGCCCCGCGTGCCGAGGATAATCTTGGAATCTATCATGGTGCCTTCTGTAGCGGCGGCCTGTGACCGCCGGTAACGACTAGTTGGAACGATATTCCAGTCGAAAGACCGCCGCTACAGTTCGGAAGCGCGGAGCGGATTCTCGCCTAGTGAGGGATGCTCGGCCGCCTTAGAGAAACGATTTATTCCTCGCGAGATCGAATCGAAAAAGTCAGTGACATGATCGGCAATGATCGCTTCGGCCGCAACGACCTGCTGCCGTCGGAGTGCAAGTGATTGCTCCGCAACGGAGCGTATGGAATCGATGTCATAAAGATACACGCCCTCCAATTCATTCACGATTGGATCGACGTCCCGCGGTACGGCGATATCGATGATAAAGAGCGGACGATCCAAGCGCTCCCATAACATCGGCGCGAGTATCTCGGATGTCAGCAACGGTGTTTCCGAGGCTGTTGACGTGAGCAGAATGTCAATCTCCCGGCATTGCGCCACCCAATCATCGAACGGCACGGCTCGCCCCCCTACCGTCTGTACCAGCTCGCGCGCGCGATCCAGCGAGCGATTACTCACCCGAAGATCAGTGACACCCCGCGAGACAAGCGCACGCGTGGTGCGCTCGCTGGTTTCACCCGCGCCGAGCACAAGCACTTTGCACTCGCTTAATTTGCCAAAAATTCGTTGAGCTAATTCGACTGCGACGGAACCGACCGACACCGCGCCGCGGGCAATGTCCGTGTGCGTGCGCACCTGTTTTGCCACTCGAAACGCGCGTTGAAATAAACGATGCAAATACGGACCCACCGCACCCGATATTCTGGCAGATTCGTATGCCTTCTTTGCCTGTCCGAATATCTCGCTTTCACCGACGACCATCGAGTCGAGCCCTGACGCAACCCG
>Ga0126381_100007529_pt1 | contig 12124 bp, 6 predicted proteins | sample PanSoiMetPlot_28_FD_96465 | JGI IMG/M metagenome (GOLD analysis project Ga0126381, IMG submission 96465) | Tropical forest soil microbial communities from Panama - MetaG Plot_28 | ecosystem: Environmental > Terrestrial > Soil > Tropical forest > Bulk soil | place: Panama | collected 2016-02-17
ACACTGCACGCTGCTCGAAATCGTCACCCAGGACCATCCCGGATTGCTGTACGAGATAGGTTCTGTGCTGGCGCGGCTGGGATGCAACATCGAAGTCGCGCTAATCGATACCGAAGGCCATAAGGCGATCGACGTGTTCTATCTCACCGCGCAGGGCAGGAAGCTCACCGCGCAAAAACAGGAACTGCTCCGCGAAGTCCTGCAGGGAACGCTTTCCTAGCTTCTCCCTAAAATCACAAATCTCAAAACGATAAGCGGGCGCCGAGCTGGATTTGACGGCCCGGGGTGGCTGCTTCCGTGACGGTGCCGAATTGCGGCGTGTTCACAAAGCGGTCCGTGGCAATACTACAAAAAGACTAGGTCCGGGTCACAATCAAGAGGAAAGCATCGTTAACTTTGTCGGGAAAACGAGCTGGAAAGCTTTGGCCGCTACCCGCGCCTATTTCCTGGATTTCCCTTCGACCCCGGTCCAAGGCTTGACCAGGCCGGAATCGATTCCGAAGAGATCGAGGACGCGGCCGATCGTAGTGTTCATCATGTCATCGATGGTTCGCGGCCGGCCGTAAAAGGTAGGCATGGGCGGAAACACAATGACACCCAGCCGCGAGGCTTCGTAAAGCAGCTTGCAGTGCCCGGTATGCAGGGGCGCTTCGCGGGGCATGACCACGAGCCGCCGGCGCTCTTTGAGCGACACATCGGCGGCGCGCACCAGCAGGTTGTCGGCAAACGAGTGAGTAATGGCCGAGAGCGTCCGAATCGAGCACGGCGCCACAATCATCCCTTCGGTGCGAAACGAGCCGCTGGCGATGCTTGCCGAGATGTTCATCACGTTGTGAACCACGTCGGCCAGCGCTTCGACGTCCTTCACTCGCCAATCCGTTTCCACGGAAATATTCAGTTTCGCCGCGTCGGTCAGAATCAGGTGGACTTCCTCGGTGCCGAGCTTGCGTAACACCTCGAGCAGGCGGATTCCGTAGGGCAGCCCGCTTGACCCGGAAAGGCCTACGATAAGACGCGGCTTTTGACTGCTGCCCATTGGCGCGCTCGTCCTTGAAAGCTTCCTTCGAAATGAAGGATGCCCGGAATCGCAGGGATGCGAAGTTGAGGCAGTAATCCTACCACCGATACCTGGCGGAGAGACTTCCCGGACGCCCCTTTTCGCTTTTTTTAGTAGCAGTCGGCACTATCCGCGCGCGATGGCGGCTTTCTTTCTCGGCGGAGGTTCGATACACGGTCTGGGTTCGCTCGCCTATCTGCTTTTGTCTCTAGGCTTCCGGAGTCCGCGTAGTCAACGACGACGGTAGACGACCACGTCGTCACCGTAAGCGCCACTCGGCGTAAAGGTCGTGGTTCTTCGGCCAAGGTAATCGAGGTCGCCCGTGTGCTGTGCCGGAAGAACATTGTTTGCCAAGAAAATGCCCCCGGGATTCAGCAACCGGGCGATATTGGCCATGGCGAGAGCTTGCTCCAGTCGGTTGTAATAGACAAGCACGTTGGTAGCGACCATGAGGTCGAAGCCTTGTCCGGACGGGAAGTCCACGGTTTCCGCCACGATGTTCGCATTGTAGACCTGTATGTGCGATGCGAATTGCGCACGGATGGCCACGGCGCGAACCGCGACGCCACCCAAAGGAGCGGGGACAGGCAGAGGCCGCGTGGGCGATCCGAGAATCTCGCCAAAGTTCTTCCAATAAGAGATCGCCTCCGGGCTCCACTCCGCTCGAGGGTCGCGCGGAAGCTCGACGGTGTAAGCTTGCCCCGCTCGCCCTCTTTCGGCAAGTTTCTGGATGTGGGTGATGACCGCCGGATTCAGATCCAAGCAAACCACGTCGAGGTCTTCTGCCTTTCCGAGGTGCAGCCGCGCGACCGCCTCGAGCACAGCAAAGGGTTGCAGCGTCTGCAATGGGTAGAAATCGTAGCCGTCCCGTTTGTCGGTGAAATCCAGCCCCGGTCCGATCACGGCAATTCGGCGCATGCTCTCCGCCGTGAGGACGCTTTTGCGAATCATCGCGCCGAGTGTTTCTTCGAGTGCAAAATTCGGCAGGAGCGAAGTGTCGACGGAAAGCCCGCGAGTCTCGAAGAGCGTTCCGCGCGCCAGGTAAACTGCCGACGGCTCTCCCTCTTTTTTTGCTGCATCCTGGAGTTTCTGTTGATAGGCCGCCTGCTCAGCGATGAAGCGGCGCAGGTTCTCCCTGAAGTAGGACTCTTCGGAATTTTTCCCAATGCCCTTGCGCGCGAGAAAATCGCGGACGAAGCGCACCCGCTCGTTCTTGGCATCGGAAGCAAGGGCGAGCGCCAAGGAATGGATGCGGGCCACGGCAGCCGGCCGAAGCTCGCCTGTCTCCGTGGCTGCGAACTCTACACTCTCCACGCGAGGAAGCGACGTGAACGACGTGCCGTAGAGGATCAAATTGCTGATGGAATCTTCGACGCCGCCCTCGATTCGGCCGCGAACCTGCGCGTCGCGGGCCCGGATCCAAGCGTCCCACGCCTCGCTTCCCTTGATCTCGCTTCCGGGAAGCCCGGAATCCGCATGGAGAAGGAGTGTCTCCCGGACTTCGTCGAAACGAAGGTAGCGGACAGGGTTCTCTGCGGCGAGCGCCGCGAGAAGGAAAAAACCGAGGGATGCCGTCCCTGCGGCGCGCCACACACCAAAGCACCTGCGAGAACAAGACAAGTTCCTGGGCTCGGCCGTCATTTCCCGCATCCTAGCTCACGAAACGCCAAGGGGGAAGGGTAAACCCGGGTCAGCGGCGAGCGGAAAGTCCTTCTTGAATGCGCCGAAGCTCGGGCAAGTCCTTGTCGGCCTTGCTCCAGAACTTTTCGGCGGCGACAAACTGTTCGCGCGCTTGAGCGGCGTGGCCGGCGTGCTCGGCGACGAGGCCGAGGGCAAAATAGCCGCCGGCATATGTCGGATCGTGCTCGATCATGTCTCGCGCCACGGATTCCGCCAAATTCCAGTCGCCGCTGTCCCTCGCGGTTTTGGCGATGGCTTCCAATTCAAAGCGCGCGGCGCTCCAGGCATCCGGGCCCGGCCGCGCCAGGATCATTTTCACAATGTCTCGTAACAGAGGCTCTGCCTCTTCGATTTTCTTGTCGCGGAGCAAGAGCCCGGCGCGGAGAATGCTCGGGAACGGCGAGCTTGCCACCAGGTTCACCGGCAAGTGCTCGGTCTCTTGCTCGGCGAGACTCAATTCTTCCTCGGCCCCTGTGGGCCGAACCATGGCAAGGAGGGCCTGCCCAGCGAGCGTGTGGGCAGCAAGCCGCGGCAAAGGCCACTCGCTTTTCCCGAGCTCTTGCGCGGCCTCGAGAGCTTCTTCGTAGCGGCCCCGCGCCAGCAGGAATTCCGGCCAGGCCTTGCGATTAAACGCAAGAAAGTCCGTGTAAGCAGGAACGGCAAAAGCCTCGCGAAAAGCGGCCTCCGCTGCCTTCATTTGTCCCAAGGATTGGTAACACATGGCCAGCAATTGCAAATTGTGGGCATGATGCCAGTCGTAGCGCGACGGGATGTTTTCGGTGCGGTAGTATTCCTCTTCGAGTGATTTTGTCTTGAGAAATTCAGCAATGGCTTCCTCGGTGCGCCCCAGGCGCATCAATTCATGGCCGTGCATGTGGTGGGCGTGGGGAATGGCCGGAGCCATACGCACATAAGTGGCCGTTTCTTCGAGCGCCTCCTTCGTCCGCCCAAGGTTTTCTAGAGTATGAGCGTAGTAGTGATGCGCGGCAAAGTTGTCCGGGGCCAATGCCAGAGCCGTTCGGTAGAACGCGATGGTATCCACGCCCCCGACCTGCCCATGCGTTACAGGAGAACCTTCATCCGCCAGGCCCCGCTGAATCCACAACCACGGGTCATTCGGATATTCCCTTAATGCACCGCTTAGGGATTTTCTGTATGCGACATACTTGTCCGGATCTTCGTTGCTTTCCAGATAATCCAGCTCGTGGTCGCGAATCGTAATCCACATTTGCTCGCGCTTGCTGGCTTTGGATGCCAACGCCTTCACCCGCTCGAAAGCGGCGCGCGCCGTGGCCGGGTCATGTAGACCGATATACGCGTCGGTCAGCCCGAGAAAAGCCATCGCCAGATGGGCATCGAACCGCAAGGCCTGGTGAAAAGAGCGTATCGCCTCAATCCACAGGTAGGAATGAAGGTAGGCCAGCCCTTGATCGTAAAAGGCCTGCGCTTCTTCGGAGGAGGTCGTGACTTTCTCGTGGAGCGTTCCGATACCGGTTCGTAGTGCTACCGGACGTTCCAAAATCTCCCGCGGTACGGGGCCAGACGCTTGATGTCCGTCATGGCCTGCTTGAGGCATGGACGACGCCTGTAGAACAGCTGCGGTGAAGAACACGGCAGCAACTGCGAATTGCGTCAATCTCGGCACTCTTTCTCCCGAACGGCGTTTCTTCGAAATCCGCTTTGCGACATGAATTTGTTTAGACTTCAGTGATCTCGACGCTGCGAACATAGTACCCCGAATCCAGGCGACGGGCCTCGACCGCCGGCTCCTTCACCGACAAACGAATCAAATACCTTCCGGGAGCCTGGGGCGACCAGTGGTGGGTCCAGATGGTCCAGGGATCGTTCGTGACTTGACGGAAGTTGTCAACCGTCACGTAATCCTCATCCGGGTTGAAGCGGATCTGAAGCACCTTCACGGGCCGCGAGCCGCCCCAGGCGATTCCCACCACGTGGTATTGGATCTTGTCCGCAGCGCTCCATTTCTCGATGCGAATGGGCATGGCCGCTTGATCGATCGACGCAGGCGCGAAATCTTTTGCCAGTTGTGGGACACCCTTTTGAAGCGTTCTCCCGGCGTACTCGCGCATTTGGGAAGTTGCTTCCACGCCTTCTTCAACGAGTGTGATTTCGTTCACCCATTTAATACACGTGCAGCCGTACCATCCGGGCACCACCAGACGGACCGGAGCGCCATGATCTTTCGGCAACGCTTGGCCGTTCAATTCGGTCGCCAGAAAAGCCTTTTCGAGTTGCTCGCGCGAGAATATCCAACTGGCGCCGGGAATAGAGGTCCTGGATTGTGCGGCATAGCGATCGAAGCCGGAGATCAAGACGCGCGCGGTTGCGGATTTTGTTTTCGCCTGCTCCAGAATTTCTGAAACCGGTACTCCTGCCCAGTCTCCCACGCTGAGAAGTCCAAATCTCGCCTGGCGGACGTTGCCCGCGCACTCCAGTAAGTGCGTTCCCATGGGCTTGGCGGCTTTCCTCAGCCCTTCGATTCCGAGATTCATCGGCCGGTCGATCAGCCCGCCGAGTTTCACTTGCCAGGTGGCCGGGTCGGGAAGCAGTTCCGAAGCACGCGTACGAATGTAGAAATTTTCCGTGAGGGTAATAGGATTTGCGGGCTCGAGTTTTGCCAGGTTCGAATACAACCGGCCATCGAGTTCCGAGCCTTGCGGGGTGCCTAGCGCCACCGGGCTTTCGTCGATAAAGTCCAGTGTGCCAAGCAGCTTGCCGCTCCGATCTTTCTGCCGCGGTCGGAGCGAGCTCGGCCAAGCGACTCCCGCAAAGTCGAAGAAAAAAGCACTCCCGAAAAGCAAAGACGCTCTCAGCCAAGCGCGGCGTGTCAGCAGCGATTTTCTATGGGCGGTCATCAACCCTGGTGGTCCAAAACGGCGAACTTAAGCAAAACTACGCGGTTTTTTGTGAAGCACCATTGTACACGCCCGGTGATACGTTAGTTTGCCATGACCTCAGGATTTCTGGAGCTGCTCATCACAGCCGAGCCTTGCGGACGTCACTTACAGCACCGACGTATTATTCCTGAGGTAAGCCATGGAGGTTTTAGAACTAGGTTGCTCGCCTTAATGATCCGTGATCTCCAATTTATGTAAATTCATTCTGGCTGCGAACTTAAGTTTGCTCTTGACATCACCGCGGATTAGTACTTGAATGGCGGAAACGATGGTGTTGCCCGGTCTTTATGCGGTTCACGATGGCGCAGGTGTTTTTCGGGGTTCCTGCGAAAACTAAAATCTAAATTCGTCTCTGAGGCTTTGCCGAGAAGGCTTTGGACGAGGAGAAGTTATGAGGCTGCGCACTTTTGCAATGGTGCTTGTTGCTCTGCTCATTCTCACGAATGGCAGGGCGGTTTGGTCACAGACCGTGCAGGGCGTCATCACAGGGACGATCACGGATCCAACCGGAGCCGTGGTGCCCAACGCCACGGTGACCATCACGAACGTCGGCACGAACATTTCCCAGGCGACCACAACGGGCTCTGACGGGTCTTATCGTTTTCCGCTCGTCCCTCCGGGAACCTACACGGTCGAGATCAAGGCGGCCAGTTTTACCACGGTGAGAGTTTCTGGAATCGTTGTTGAGGCCAGCCAGGTAATCCCGTTGAATCGACAGCTCGAATTGGCCAGGGCCCAGCAAGTCATCGAAGTGACCGAACAAGCGCCCCTCGTCCAAACCGCGACTTCCGATCTTGGATTCCAAGTCGACAGCTCCACGATTGAGCACGCCGCGCTGGTTGACCGTGACGTTTTCGATGTCCTGCCCTTTATGGCGCCCCAGGTGAGCCTCGGCTTGGCGGGAATGGCCGCCTCGGGCGGAGCCAGGTCCTCTGGCACGTCTTATATGCTGAACGGTGCGGAGGACAATAACAACTTTAGTGAAGGGGCGCTCAACATTAACCCGCCCCTCGAATCCGTTGAGGACTTTGCTCTAATAACCAATAGTATGAGCGCGCAGTATGGCCGTGGCGGCGGAGCCGTGGTGAGCGCCAGCCAAAAGTCCGGCACGAATAAGTTCCACGGCTCCCTGTACGAGCAAAACCGCAATGCGTCGCTGAACGCGAATGACTTCTTTTTCAACAAAAACGGCAATACAGGGAAACCGAAATACATTAAGAACCAGTATGGCGGTAGTATAGGCGGGCCCATTCGAAAAGATAAGACTTTCTTCTTCTTTACGCTTGATCGACTCAAGCTGCTGCAGGCGATCACTCCTGCGCAGACCTTCGTACCCACGACCGCAGCTCTCAACTATGTGAAGACGCACGGCGGAACGCTGGCCCAGCAGATTCTAGGGTTACCAGGCTACACTCCTGCCACTTCGGATGCCCCGTGCTCTGGCCAAGAAAACATTACTGGGGGGCCCTCAAGCCTGAACAACAACGGTATCAATGCTGCAGATGGTCTTCCATGGGCAACCGGGTGTCTGGCTTCTTTTTCTGACCCGCAGACCACGACGACAAATAGCTATTATGGCCGGGTTGACCAGAACTTCAGTAACTCGGACCGGCTCAGCTTTTCCGCGAACGTCTCGCGATTCTTGTTTGTGGACAAGTTTGGCGGCAATCGCTTTCAGACTCCCTTCGCGAATAATGGCAATATCCCGGCAACCACCACGCAAAATCAGCACAACCTGGCGCTCAGTGAAACGCATACATTTAGCCCGCGTCTTTTCAACGAAGTTACCATTTCCCACAATCGGTTTTTCAATCCAGTCGTCGAAGGAGACCCGTCCAAGCAAACAGCTCCCGAAATCTATATCGATAATCAGTCGCAAGGGTGCAACAACTACGCGTTCGGTCCGCAAGAAGGTGTCCAGATCCAAGCGTTCACTCAGGACCGTTGGGCGTTGCAAGATAATGTCTCATGGAACTTGGGACGGCACGCTCTGAAGTTTGGCGGCAGCGGTAATTACGGGATACTGTACCGCAACTGGGACCTTGGGCTACCAGGGCAGTATGAGTTTGGTAACCTTACTAGCGTGACGGGAACGTGTCCTTCCTGCACCGTTATCACTCCCGCTTCGGACGGCACACTGCAACCGGACGGCACCATTGCCAAAGTGACGAGCGAGGCCAACGCGAGTTTTGCAGGCGACTACCCCTACTTCGAGGAAACGTCGATTAACCCGCAGATTCCCGCCCCCAATAAGGCCAACGCTTATCGGCATTATACCTCGCACGACTACGCCGCCTTCGTTCAGGACGACTGGAAAATGACTTCCCGGCTGACCTTGAACCTCGGGCTTCGGTGGGAGCGGTTCGGTGCCCCGGCCGAGGACCATGGCATTTTGGCGCAATTCACGAACCTCACCTGCAATTTAACTGATCCCGCTTGTGTCGCCGCTGCGCGGGTCGGTCCCGTTAGTCGCATGTGGAACACGAACAATCATGATTTTGGCCCGCGTGTCGGTTTTGCCTGGGATCCGTTCGGCAAGGGAAAAATGGCCGTTCGCGGCAGCTATGGTATCTACTACGACCGCATTTTCGACAACATCTGGTCCAACGGGGCCTGGAATCCCCCATTCTATGCCTTGCTCGATTTCCAGGCCGACAGAGGTGATGCCATCTTTTACAGCAATCCGGCCTCCATCGGCGGAGCGTACAACCCCAACGGCCCAAATGGGCCCATTCCTTATCCAGGGAAGCGCGTGTCCGTGCGCACTATGGACGTAAACATGAAAGATACCTCCGGCCAGAACTACTATTTCGGCGTGGAACGCCAATTCCTTGGCGGGTTGCTCCTGCGGGGGAGTTACCAAGGTTCGATGGGCCGCCATTTACCCGTGTTGTTAAACCTCAACCGCTTCGATGGGATTGGATACAACGCCACCTTAGCTCCCGCACTCCCGAACGCCCTCTATAGCGGCTTCAACTATCGCTCCAATAGTGTCAGTTCCAATTACAATTCGCTGGTGCTCGAAGCGCAAAAGCACATGGGGCATGGTTTGGAGTTTCAGGCGGGCTATACTTACTCCAAACTTCTGGATGTGGATTCCGAACTTTTCTCAGGGTGCTACACGATCGGCGGCTACACCGCACCTCACTATTTCATCACCAATGCGAACAAGAAACTGGACTACGGTAGAGGTGCAGAAGACCATAGACACGCATTCAAATTCAGCACGACTTACGAGCTGCCGTTCCTCAAGAGTCAGAGGGGCTTTGTCGGTCATGCTCTCGGGGGTTGGTCCATCGGCAGCTTTTTCCAGCTTTACACTGGTCACCCAATTAATGTGTGGAACGGCCGCACTAGGGTCCGGGCGCGGACTCGCGTTGCAGCCGGGGGGATCGAGCCAAACGGCTCAACATGCGTTCCGACACCACCGGCAACGACTTGTAACGCACTGGTTTTTGACCAGAATAATATCCCCTTCAACATCGGAGGAGATTACAACCTGGACGGCGTTGGCAATGATCGTCCAGCCTTCCTCGGTTCGAGCTTGGGCTCCGTCTACAGCGGGAACAATCCTGCCGACGGTATATTCACAGACAACCATCTAATAGGGTGCGGTGAAGCAGGTTTGCCCTCAGCCTGGCCCTTGAGCAATGCGTTCGGCGGATCCTGCCCTCCGGCGGGAACTACTGTGAACGCACTTTTCGGTAATCCAGCGTACCCGTCAGGAGCGACACCTTATGAGCGTTTTGGCACTCTTGGCCGGGACGTTTTTGTGGGACCAAAACTCGTCAATGTGGACCTCGGCCTGCACAAGACCTTCAAGGTGACCGAGTCCGTGAACCTTCGCTTCAGCGCGGAAGCCCAAGACCTAGCCAATCACCCCAACTTCGACTGTATTCAAGGGAATTTATCGAAGGCAACATTTGGCAAGGCTCAGTGTTTGGTTGGCCAGGTCACCAATGGGATACAATCCTCGCGAGTTATGTCGCTCAGCCTGCGGCTGTCGTTCTAATTTCCCGCGCCCGGCGGCTTGCCCCGACAAGGTGTCGAGGCTCCGGGCGGAAAAGTTCAACGTAGCCAAAGGGCGGGGAGCAATCTCCGCCCTTTCTTTCTGGACACTCCTTAGCTAAACCTTCCTACATTTATCTTAAGATGAAGGCGTGATCCTCAAGCGAAGGTCTCCTGCCACTGTCGGGCCGAGCCTAGTCCTGTTCTTGCTCCTGTTTTCGCCCTCTTCTCGTTGCTTTGCGCAGGGCACGAGGCATGCAGCCTACGTGCACGGAATCGAAACGGTAACAGCTTCGACCGCCAACGGGTCGAGAACGCATGGTGTCTTCGTCGGGCATGTTCCCGCGGACCAGCCGGAGATCGCCATGGTTGTCCATCTTCGCGAGGGCCGCGGACGCCATGCAATGGCCGCCCACTCCGTCTTTCAACAATGTAGGCAGATAAAGAAGAAACCGTGAGAATCCGGGCCCCATTTCTTCTCTGGTTGCTGGTCGTTCCCTCCGTTCTGCCTGCCGAAGACATCCAGGTACGCGTCTATTCGGCGCATCCTCCCACTTCGCTGACGGTCATGGCCATTGAGGGACACTTGCACTGGAGATCCTGCCCGACGTGCGCCGAGGAGACCGGCCAGAGCTTGACCGTCGAGTCGGCAAAAGCAGGCACCCCTCGAGCGACGAAAGACGCCGAGAAGGAATTCTTGATCACCGGAATTTACAGGTTGCAGCCGCCGGATGGGCCAACCTTCTCGTCCTCGTTTCCTCTGCGCATTCAGGCGCCTGCGGGCGGTTTGATCATTCTCGTCAGCATGCCCATCGAGCAGTACGTCGAACACGTGGTGATGGCCGAGATCGGCGACTTCCAGAATCCCGAAGCGCTGAAAGCCATGGCGGTGGCCGCCAGGAGTTACGCCAAGCGGTTTAGCGGCCAGCATTCGAAGGAAGGATTCGATTTCTGCGACACAACTCACTGCCAGGTCTTCTACTGGAGGAGTGTAACAGAAGGGATTCGACTTGCCGCCGAAGCGACACGCGGAGAGTACGTTTCCTACGAGGGGAAGGTGGCCGCGACGTTTTATCACGAGAATTGCGGAGGCACCACCGCCGCCGGCAGCGAAAGCTGGGACCAGGTTTCCGAGCCTTACCTAACGGTCCACCCCGACCCTTATTGTGTCAGCCGCGGCCTGTCATGGAAAATGACTCTGACGCGCGACCAGATCAACCGAGCTCTCCTCATGTCGGGTTTCGAACCTCCGCAGAACTGGCTAAGGCTCGAAATCAGTTCCCGCAACAGCAGCGGTCGCGTGCGCACGGTGAATCTGTCCGGCGGAAATCCCGCAAGTTTTCCGCTCTCCGGACCCTCCCTTCGCTTCGCCGTGGATCGCATGTTCCCATGGAACAAAATTCAAAGCGACTTGTACGACCTTAGAAATTCTGGCGGCCGAATCTTGTTTTCCGGCCGCGGTGCCGGACACGGCGTTGGCCTTTGCCAGGCGGGCACCGAGGAAATGGCGCGTCAAGGGAAGACGTATAAGGAAATTCTCAGCTTCTACTATCCCGGAACGCAGCTGAGCTCTTCCGAGAGGGAAGCCTGGCAGAAGCGCTCGGACGAACGTTTTGATCTGATCAGCACCGATCCCGATGGGGACTCGAGCATTTTCCCCGTGGCCGAGCGCCTCTTGCGCGAGGCTGAGAGCGACGTCGGCTGGCGCCTGCCTTTTCACGTTCGGTTGCAGGTTTTTTCGACGCTCGACGGCTATCGCCATTCGACCGGCCAACCCGGATGGGTGGCCGCTTCGACGCGCGGCCAGACCATTCGATTGCAGCCTCTTGCGGACCTGCGCCGCCGCTCGATTCTCGAACCCACGCTGCGGCATGAGTTCTATCATCTGCTGGTAGGAACGCGAGCGGCGCGAGCCATGCCGCTGTGGTTTCGCGAGGGCCTGACGCTGTACTTGTCGAATTCCGCGGCTCCCGAAACGACCTCGTCATCGATGACCGTGGAGGAGATCGAACAGATCTTGAGGCAGCGAGACACACGCGAAGATATGGAGAGGGCTTACGCCTCGGCCCAGGCAGTCGTAGCCGCTTTGGTCAGAGAGCACGGCAAGCAAGCGGTGCTTGGGTGGTTAAGCGGGGGCCTGCCCGGCGACCTCTTCCGCAGCGCCACCCGCTCGCCCCACCATGGAGCAAACGAACAGCCACCGAAGAAGTCCCAGTAGATAGGAAGGGAAGGCGAGAAAACCGGTCTGCCGCGCCGGCGCAGCGTTCTGTACTTGCGGGGCAACTCGGAGAGAACCGAGCCTTTGCCGCGGCGATGATTTCACTTAAGATGAGCCTACCGCTCATCTGACGTTTTCAAGTAAGGGATTCGCTCAGATCGGATTGCCGCGACTCTTTGGAGAATGATCGTATGAAACCAATCAGAAGCTTCCTGCTGACGCTCCTCTGGCTGTCCGTCGTAT
>Ga0126381_100007530_pt1 | contig 12124 bp, 8 predicted proteins | sample PanSoiMetPlot_28_FD_96465 | JGI IMG/M metagenome (GOLD analysis project Ga0126381, IMG submission 96465) | Tropical forest soil microbial communities from Panama - MetaG Plot_28 | ecosystem: Environmental > Terrestrial > Soil > Tropical forest > Bulk soil | place: Panama | collected 2016-02-17
ACACCAGGGACCAGGGCGGGCGGTGGAGCGCCGGTGCGACCAACCCGGCCAACTCCAACGTGATGACGCAGCACATCACCAGCCCCGAGGACTACTACTACACCCACCTGTTCACCGACGCGGTGCGCGCGGTCGAGACCGCCGCCGACCTGGTGGGCGCCGAGCAGGTAGTGGTCAGCGGGGCCAGTCAGGGCGGCGCGCTGGCCCTCGCCGCCGCGGCGCTGGCCGGCGACCGGGTCTGCGTGTGCCATGCCGACGTGCCGTTCCTGTGCGACATCCAGCGGGGCATCACGCTCGCGCCGGACGCGCCGTACTCAGAGGTGCCCGAGTTCTTGTCGCACAACCTGGACCTGATCCCGGCGGCGCTGGACACGCTGCGGTACATCGACTGCGCGCTGCTGGCTCGCCGGATCACCGCCGAGTGCCTGCTCAGCGCCGGGTTGATGGACACGATCTGCCCGCCGTCCACGGTGTTCGCGGCGTACAACGAGATCAGCGCGGGCAAGGACATCGCCGTGTTCCCGTTCACCGGGCACACCGTCCCGTCCTCGCACACCCAGCGTCAGCTCAAGCACCTGCGCGAGTTCGGCTAGGAGCCGCCGCCTCAACGCAACGTGTAGCCTGCGCACTATGGCGATGAAGGCTGACGTGGTGGTCATCGGCGCGGGCGCGTTCGGCCTGAGCGTGGCGCTGCACTGCGCGCTGCGCAACCGCTCGGTCGTGGTGGTGGAACGCGAGACGGCCGGATCGCAGGCATCACGTCGCGCCGCGGGGCTGTTCAAGTCCGTGCAGGCCGACGCGCTGAGCACGTCCCTGGCCCGGCACAGCATGGCGAAAGTGCTGAGCTTCGAGGACTGGGCCGGCGTGCCGCTCGACGTCAAGCGATCCGGCAGCCTGCTCATCGCCCGCACCAGCAGGCACAAGGCGATCCTGCGCGAGGAGGCCGGACGATCACGCTCCTGGGGCGTTGAGCTGACCGAGACCGATCCGGCCGACCATGCCGGCTACTACCGGGCCACGGGCTCAGAACTCGCGCTCTGGTGTCCCGGCGACCTCTACATCGAGGAGCCGTACAGCCTGATCCAGGCCTACCTGGCGGCGTGCCGCCTGCGCGACGTGGAGATCTTGGAGCGCGAGCCCGCCGTCGCGGTGCTGACCTCAGGCGGCCGTGTCATGGGGGTCCAGACGACCGGGAACCACATTGAGGCGAGCGCGGTCGTGGACGCCGCCGGGGCCTGGGTCCGGCAGGTGGCCGAGATGGCGCGCGGGCCCTTCCCGCGGTGCAAGGTGGCCGTGGCTCCGTTCCGGCATCAGCTGATGATCACCGAGCCCGCTTCCGCCGTGCGGGCGACCGATCCGGTCATCCGGGTGCTCGATGCCGCCGTCTACCTGCGCCCGGCTAGAGGCGGGCTCATGTTCGGCTGCTTCGAAGCCGACCCGATGCCGCTGGACCCGCGCCTGCAGCACGACTCGTTCAGCACGGACGAGGTCCCGCTGGACGTGGACTCGCTCCGCAAGCGGGCCGACCTGATCGCCGACGAGGTGCCGCTGGCTAGCCAGAGCCCGGTCGCCGACCTTCGCGGCGCCCTGCTCACCATGACTCCCGACGGCCGGTTCGTGGCCGGCCCGATCCCCGACGTGCCCGGCCTGTGGGTCGTCAGCGGCTGCAACGGCTCGGGCTTCTCCTTCTCCCCCGCGATCGGCGAAGCCCTGGCCGGCTGGATCACCGACGGGGAACCGTCCGCTCGCCTGGCTCCCCTCGCGCCCGGCCGCTTCGGCCCGGTCACCGATGACCGCCTGCTCCGCGACGGCGCCTGGCAGTACGCCCACTTCTACGACCCCGCGTAGGGACGAGCGAGGGTTACGGGGTGACTTGCTCGCCTTCGGGGTGGACGGGGCAGCAGGAGGCTACCGGGCAGGTGCGGCAGCCCGGGTTGACGCGGGCCTGGAAGACCGGTCCGGCCATGCCGGCCGCGACGGTCTCGACCAGGTCCTTGGCCCAGGACGGGTCGGAATCCTCGGCCAGCGCCGGCTGGCGCTGGATCTTGGCCCTAGCCGTCAGCCCGGCCTTGCCGACCTGCACCAGCTCGGCACCGCCTGGCTCGGCCAGGCCGAACCGCTCGAACGCGCCGAGCAGCACGGCGAGCTGGTAGACGCCCAGCTGCGGATGCCGGTCTAGCTCCTCTTCGCGCGGCGCGCTCGCGCCGGTCTTCAGGTCGACCACCACCGCGCGGCCTTGGTCGTCTTCTTCCAGGCGGTCCACCCGGCCGGTGATCTCGACCTGGCCGATCCTGACCTTGAGCGCCTGCTCGACCGCGACGAGCTCGCGCGGGTTGGACGCGTGCCAGTCCAGGAACTTACGGACCATCTTCTCGGCCAGCGCGCGCTGCTTGGTGTTGTACCAGACACTTCCGAAATCCAGATGGTGCCAGATCTCGTCGATGCGATCAGCCACCGTCCGTTCTGATGCGCCGGTGGCGGCGAGTACGGCGGCGGCGTGAATCACCGTGCCCAGGTGGCGCAGGACATCTGATCTACCGGCACCGACCGCGGCCTCGAGCAGCCAGCGCAGGCCGCACTTGGTGAAGCTCTCGACCTGAGACGGGGAGAGGCGGACGGCCTGGCCGGGGGCGACGATCGGGCCGACGTCCGAGAGTTCGGTGAGCGCGTACCAGTCGCGCGGGCTGGCACCGCGGGCACCGGCCTGCGCGAGGCGGGCGAGCTGGGCGGCCGCGGCCTGGCGGAGCGCCAGGGGCCGGCCAGTGTCGGTGACGGTGCGCCGCAGGTCGGCGACCAGGGCGGGCATGGACAGCCAGCGGTGTCCCTTGTCGGCGACGCGCTCGACCGTAACACTCTGCTCGTCCGATTCGGCGCCGGCCAGCTCGGTGAGGAACCGGGACGGCCGCTGGTCGGTGTCCTCGCCGCCGGCCGCGGTGACGACCAGCCGCCGGCGGGCCCGGGTGATCGCGACGTAGAACAGGCGGCGTTCTTCCGCGAGCAGCTTGGCGGCCAGCATCGCCGCGTCCACGTCGGTCCCCGGCGCGAAACTGCCGCGAGGCTGCCCGGTGACGGCGGCTTCGGCCAGCTCGTCGACGCCGAGCAGCGAACCGCGCAGGCGCAGGTCAGGCCAGGTTTCCTCCTGGACCCCGGCAACCACGACGACGTCCCACTCCAGGCCCTTGGACCGGTGCGCGGTGAGGATACGGACGCAGTCCTCGCGGACGGCGCGCTCGGCGAGCGTGGTGCCAGCGATCTCCTGACCGGTGAGGCTGTCCGCGAACAGGGCGGGCGAGCCGGGCGGCATCGTGTCGGTGAAGTGGGCGGCCTTGTCGAACAGGGCGAGCACCGCGTCCAGATCCCGGTCGGCGGCGGCACCGGCCGGGCCGCCTTGCTCGCTGGCCTGCTGCCACTGCCCGGCGAGACCGGACGCGGCCCAGATCGCCCACAGCACGTCCTCGGCGTTGCCGTTGCCCGCGATGGCGTCCCTGGCGGCCCGCAGCAGGTCAGCCAGCCGGCGGGCGGGGGCGGCGACGCTGTCAGGTATCAGCGTCAGGTCGCCCGGGTCGAGCAGCGCCTGGGCGATCGGATCGCGGGTGCGATCCCGGTCTTGCTCGGCCTGGGCCTCGACGAGCTGGAGGGCACGGCGGAGACGGCGCAAGCCCAGCGCGTCGGTGCCGCCAAGCGGGCCGGTCAGCAGTTCCGCGGCGGCCGGCTCGTCCAGGGTCTTCGGCTTCAGTGCGCAGCGCAGCACCATGAGCAGCGGGCGGGTGCCGGGCTCGTCGGCGAGCGGCAGCTCGTCGCCCGCGACCGTGACCGGGACGCCGGCCGCGGTCAGCGCGCGCCGCAGCAGCGGAACCTGGGCGGTCGCCGAGCGGACCAGCACGGCCATCGACGCCCAGCCGACGCCGTCGGCCAGGTGGGCCCGGCGGAGGGTGTCCGCGATCAGGGCCGCTTCCTGGGCAGAGCTGTCGGCGATCACGATGGCGACCTCGCCGGGACCGGCGCCAGCCAGCGCGAGGCCTGCCTGCGCCGGCCGCAGGTCGCGGTGGGCGGCGGTGCCCGCGGGTCCCCTGGGCAGGCGGCGGGCCACCCGCCTGGACGCCGCCAGGAGCACCGGACCGCTGCGCCGGCAGGTGCCGAGGGCGACCACCGGGGCCGGGTCTCCTGTCGTGGTGCGGAAACGCTCGGGGAACTCGGTGAGCGCTCGCACGTCGGCACCGCGGAACGCGTAGATGGACTGGTCAGGATCGCCGACCGCGATGAGCTCGCGGCCGTCTCCGGCCAGGGCTTTGAGCAGGGCTTCCTGGGCGGGGTCGCAATCTTGGTACTCGTCCACGAGCACCACGTCGTACGCGTCGCGCTCGCGCTGGCGGGTCTGTTCGCGGCCGAGCAGAGCGGCGGCGATGCGGACGATCTCGGCGTAGTCGTAGGCGGGGACCGGCGCGAGGTCGAACCGGGCGGCGTACCGGTCAAGGAAGTCCGCGGCCGCCGTCCAGTCGGTGCGGTTCCGCTGCCTGCCGAGCTGCCGCAGGCCCTTGCCGTCCAGCCCTCGCTCGGCCGCCCGTAGCAGCAGATCGCGCAACTCTTCGGCGAAACCCCTGGTGGCGAGCGCGGGCCTGAGCCGCTCTGGCCAGCGGGCGGGGTTGTCTGTCGCCTCTCCCCTGAGCATCCGGCGGATCTCGAGGAGCTGCTCGGGAGCGGAAAGCAGACGCGGCGGCTCGTCGCCGGCCAGCACGAACTCCCGGCGCACCAGCGCGTAGGCGTAGCTGTGGAACGTCATCGCCAGCGGGTCCTTGGTGGTCCGGTGCAGGCGAGCGGTGATGCGCTCACGCAGCTCGGCGGCCGCCTTCCGGCTGAAGGTGAGAACGAGAATGCGCTCGGGGTCGATGCCGCGAACCTCGATCCGGTGCGTCACCGCCTCGACGATCGTCGTCGTCTTCCCCGTACCCGGCCCGGCGAGCACGAGCAGGGGTCCCTTGGGATGATCGACCACCTGCCGCTGCGCGTCGTCGAGCCGGGGCGGCGGCCGGCCGGCAGCGGGCAGCGGCCGGCGCACCAGCCGGTACGCGGGCGTGGCTGAGGGCGTGCCTGCGGAGTCCATCGGTCCGATTCCACCACCCCCCACCGACATTCCGCCGCCCATACGACGAACGCCGGCGAACGTGTCGCGGCGGGCTAGCGGTCAGGCTCGCCAGCGGGCGCGCCGCATGTCTACCCGGACCGGGGGGCGGGCGGACCGAAGCGGAGTGCCTTCGGCCAGGTAGTGAACCAGGGCCGCCTGATCGTGGCCGGGAGCGGGGGTGCCGTCCGAATGGATCACCCGCCACCACGGGACGGCGCTGCCGTAGACGGCCAGGACGCGGCCGACCTGGCGCGGGCCTGGCCCTTCGGCCAGGTACTCGGCGATGTCACCGTAGGACATCACCCGGCCAGCGGGGATCGCGTCCACCACGTCGAGCACATGGCTGGCGAAGTCGGTGATCGCGTCACTGGCGGCGGCCCGGTCGGTCATGAGGCGGGCCTGCGCAGGAGAGCCAGGGTGGTCGAAGCGGCGGCCGCCAGCACCAGGCAGGTCAGGGCCAGGACGCTGAACAGGATCAGGGAGCTGTGGCCGCGAGGCCGGACCGGCTCGGCGGCCACGGCGGCCGGACCGCCGCCGAAGTGGGCGCGGGCGGAAACGCCCGTCGCAGTGACGTTGACCCGCGAGGCGACGGCCAGCTTGCCCGCCTTCGCGAGCGCCGCGGTGGCGTCGACGATGCCGAAGCCGACCTGGCTGTCATAGCCGCCGGGCGGGGCGTCCGTGGTGGTGGACGTCATCGCCTTCGCGACCAGGTCCGGCGTGAGGCCCGGGTACCTGGACTTGATCAGGGCGGCGACCCCTGCCACCAGGGCGCACGCCGGGCTGGTGCCGCTGACGTACCAGTACTGGCCGTCCCGGCCTTGGGCCGGCACGTTCACGCCGGGCGCGGCGACCTGGACAGACAGGTTGTCGCTGGAAAAGCCGGCCACGTTGCCATCGGGATCGACGGCGCCGACGCTGATCACGCCCGGGTAGTCGGCGGGGAACGACTCGGGCGACTGGCCCTGGTGGTTAGTTCCGGCGGAACTGCCCGAGTTCCCGGCCGAGGCGACCACCACCACGCCGTGGCTGTACGCGTACAGCAACGCCTTCCGCACCGCGGTGCTCGGCGCACTGTAGCCGATCGACATGCTGATGACCTGCGCCCCCCTGGTCACCGCGTCCTGGATGCCGTTCGCCAGCGACTGCTGGATCTGCGTTTCCGGCTCGTGCTCGTAAGAGCTGTAACGCGGATCCTGGCGGTCCGGGATCACCCGGATGGACAGCAGCTTCGCCGCCGGCGCGATGCCCATCACGCCGCTGCCGCCGCCGTCATGACCGTGCCCGGCGATCAGCGAGGCCATCCAGGTGCCGTGCACGCCCCAGTTCGCATTGGCCGGCTTGGTCGCCACACCGGTGAAGTCGGGGCCCTGCGAAACCTGCCGAGTCAGGTCACTGACCCGGCCGTAGACCCCGCTGTCGATCACCGCCACCGTCACGCCGCCGCCCTGACTGCGCTGCCACGCCGGCCCGACATGCATCATGTCGAGCACCCACTGCTGCCCGGCCCTGATCGTATCGGTCTGCACGGCCAGCGCGGCACCGCCGCCGATGCCCAGGCCGGCCGCGCACACCGCGATCATCGCGGCGGCACCGGCCAGCGCTAGCCGCCGGACGGGCGTGGACGGTGTCAGCATGCGGCATCTCCTGGGCAGTGCGGCGTGGCGGGCTGAGAACCCAGGCCGTTCGCTACCGAACTCGCGACTCCCTGGGCCATGCTAGCCATCTCGGCCTGGGAGTAGGAGTCGTGCGCGAGCTGCACGTGAGGCCGGCCGTCGGCATAGCCCGCCGCGTACATGACCAGGTACGGCCCCGCGGGCATGGTCGCCGAGATCTGCCGGATGTAGTCGTACAACGCCGCCGCGGCGCCGGTGAAATGCACGGTACGCACCCCGGCCGGCACCACTACCGCGGCCCTGGCCGCGGCGAGCCGGGTGCCGGCCAGCCCGGACGACACGGTCGTCGCCGCCCGCGGCGTGGGCAGCACCGCCACTCCCACGGTGACCACGAAACTGCTGGTCTCATCGACGTAGGTGGCCCGCAGGACCGCCTGGCAGCCATTGCGGTGCAGCAGCGAGGCGGCCGCCGAATCGGTAACGGCGGCGGCACAGCCTGACGCGGGCGCGATCGCGACCCTGACCGCCTGGAGGTCCAGCGGCAGATCACCCTGGATCACGCTGACCGGCAGCCGGTAGGTGATCGCATGCGGGAAGATCTGCCCGGCCGGCAGATTCCGCCACCGGCCGCCGATCTGCCAGGACATGATCTGCTGCTGCTGGCTGGCGGTGAAGTGCCTGGGCAGCAGCGCGACCGCGATACCGATTCCGGAGGCCGCGAACCCGAACAGGCCCAGGGTCAAGGCGACGACGGCCGCAGCCCGGCGGAATCGGGAACTTCCGCCCGCCGGGCGATCGTCGGGGACCTGGACGTCCGTCGCCACAAGGAAATGGTAGGGCCTTAGCCGTCCATGGCCAGTTCGAACCGGCCGTCCGAGCGTGTCACCGCTACTCCTAGCGGGACTCCAGGATGACCATCGACTGCGCGGGCAGGCTGATGCCGTGGTGGAGGGAAGAGGCATCGGCCGTGCCTGGCACGATGTTCGAGTTGGTCGCGTTCTGGTCCCCCGCGCTGTAGGTCCAGGTGCTCAGCGGGCCGGCCAGCGGCGCGGCGGGGTGGAACGTCACGGTCTGCGCGGAGCTGGTGTTGGTGTTGATGAAGGCGACCGCGACCTTACCTCCAGGCAGCAGCGACTGGTAGGCCAGCACGTCCGCCGGGTCGGAGGTGCCCATGCTGCCGAGCAGGGCGTGCGGCTGGGCCAGCAGGCCGGCCAGCAGATAGCCGTAGTACGGCGTTTCCGTCACCGGCGGAACCCCCGAGGTGAACATCCCGAAGTCCGGGTTGGTGCACGAGCTACCGGTATTGCCGTAGTTGTTCATGTCCCACCAGTCCACGGTTTGCGCGCCGGCCGAGAGCCAGGAAAGGACATCTCCCGCGGCGAAAAGCGCTCCAGTCGGGGTGCAGACCGTCATCGTTTCGTTATTTGATACGCCGGTTTCTCCCACGACCACCCGGGCCCAGGGGGCATATGTGTCAAGTTCGGTACGGATCTGCTGGTACAGCGCGGGCACCGACATCAGCACCTGAAGGACCTGCTGGTCGGTCGGGTTGCTCCCGCCCGTGCTGCCGCCGAAGAAGAAGGGATAGTAGTGGGCGTCGACGAAGCTGATGTACCTGCCGTCCTGGCCCAGCACCGTGTTGTTCCATTCCGCGTTGTCCGGTACGGCCGCGCCGGATACCTGGTTGTCGAAGGCCCACGGGACGCCGATCCGCGCTGACGGCTCCGCCTGCTTCATGGCCCGCAGGAACGGGCGGGCGTTGGCCGCGTAGGAGGTGGCCAGGGTCTGCGTGCCTGCCGCGTTGCCTTGTGTCGTCTGGGGGCAGGTCGGATTCTCGAAGACCCCGTTCACCGTCGTGTAGGTATTGGGGGTGTATCCCTGGTAGTTCTCCGGGGGCTGAGCCAGCCAGTTGTTCACCTCCCAGCAGCCGTAGTTCTCGTTGCCGACTTCCCACAGGGCCACGCCGTCGCCGGACGTCGTCCGCGCGTGGGTCACCCACCCGGCCGCCTCGGCCGGCGTACCCGAACCGTAGTTCACGGTCACGAAGCTCTGCGCCCCGACCGCCTTGGCTTGCCCGGAGAACTGGTCAAAGCCCAGCGAATCCGACGTCGCGCAGCCCGTGCTGGTCACGACGAAGGACGCCGTGGTGTCGTTGGGCAGGCAGTTCCCGATGTTCGAGTTGGTCTGCCAGCCGTAAAAGTCGGCGTAGGAGCCGCCGCCGTAACGCATCAGCCCGATCTTCGCCGCCTGCAGCAGGGGCTGGATCGTGTTCAAGCCGCCGCCCGCCGAGGTGCCGGCCGCGTACTCGTAATCCCAGGGCGCCGTGTTGAGCCCGAGGGCGAGCGGCGATACCCGGTTCAGCTGCGGCGGTGCGCTCGCGCCGGCCTGCGTCGAAAGTCCCGCCGTCAGCAGAACGGCAAGGCAGGCGGCCGCTGTCACGCGCATCACGCGAGAGGGTCTACTGGACACTGCAACCACGGTTGCTCCCTAAAGTCGGCTGTGTAGTTTTCACGTAACGTCGGGGTCATCAGGTCAGCGGGCTCACCGGCGATCTGGTCAGCAGCCGCCGGGTGGTTTCCAGCCCCCAGCCGTCGAGCTGGTCAAGGCCGTCTCCGCAGCACCGCAGCCCGCCGTAGCGCTCCACCACCGACGCCCACTCCTCCCGCCGCTGCACCTGCGGCCGCAGCATCAGGCAATCCGGGTCGTTGATCCAGAAGCGGCCGTGCTGCCAGGCGCGCGCGATGACGTTCCGCGCCGCGTTGCGCTGCGACGGAAGCGTCGGCTGGCCGCCTGATGGTTCGTAGTCGGCCGCGATGTCCGGACCCACCCGCATCGCGTCAACGAGCCCGGCCGACGGCAGGATCGGTGCGCCGCAGCCGACCAGCACCGCGTCGGGCCCGATCGCGGCGCGGATCAGGCGCAGCCCGTGGCGGTAGGCCTCGACTCCGGTCATGTTCGCGTAGCGGGTGCCTTCATGGGCGCCCGCATAGCAGAAGTCGATCTTGAAGTAGCTGACGCCCCAGTCCCGCAGCGTGCCCAGGACCGTGCTCAGGTACCGGGCCGCATCGGGATGGGTGAGGTCAAGGGCCGTGCAGGAGTCCCGGCACACCGTCCCGGCGTACACCGGCTCGCCGGTCACGGCATCGAGGACCGCCCAGTCCGGGTGCGCGGCGAACAGCTCGCTTGACCGCCCGAGCAGCATCGGCGCGATCCAGATGCCGGCTCGCCGCCCGGTGCCGGTTATCCGGGCGATCAGGCCGGGCAGGTCGGGGAACCGGCCGGACGGCGACAGCCAGTCACCGGGGCACGCCTCGTATCCGTCGTCGATCTGGACGACGCCGACCGGGACGCGCAGCGCGTCCATCGCGGCCAGGTTGGTGAGCACATCGGCCTGCGTCACGCCGGAGTAGTACTGATACCACGAGCACCAGACGGGCGGTATCGCACGGAACTCGAGCGTGGGGGCGGCGCGGGCGGCGAAGACGTCCGCCCACCGGCCCAGCGCGCCCGGCACCCCGCCAGGGCCCGGGTCTGGCGTGATGGTGACCGGCGCGTCGGAAGAGACGACGAGTTCCTCGCCGTGCAGCCTGGCCTGGATGACGGGCACCCGGGTAGCCGCGTCCTGCGTGCCGAACACGGTCACCGGCCCGCCATCGGCCGGATCGACGGCGAGCAGCCCAGCGCCCTCGAAGCACCCGGCCGGCGCGGCCCGGGCGTACTGGCAGTCGATCGCGAGCGACTCCGGCGAGGTAACCGGCTGGGGCGCGGTCGTCACGGGAAGCGCTCCGGCCGGGCTCCACGACTGCCAGCCCTCGGCGTACACCATCGCTCGCGCCCGGTCGACGCGGACAGCGGCGATCTCGGGCATCATTGCTCGGCTACGGCGGCGGGGGCGGAAGCGTGCAGCCAGCACAACGCGCGGTGCTCAGGGCCGACCGAGGCGTCCGGCGGGCGGGTCGCGCATATGTCCATGGCCCGCGGACAGCGCGGCCTGAAGTGGCAGCCCTCGTCCACGATCGCCTCGCGCCGTTCCGCCGTCAGGGGAGCCAGGGGCTGGGCGCCGCCGCCCGGGCCGGCCCGGGCCACCCGCGCGGCCTGCCTGACCCTGCGCGCCTGGGCCAGCTCGGCCCGCGGGACCGAGGGATCCGGCGCAGCGGACGCGAGCAGCTGGGTGTACGGGTGCGAGGGCCGCAGGATCACCTCGTCGCTGGGCCCCTGCTCGACGATCTCACCCCGGTACATCACCATGATCCGCGCGGAGAAGTGCCTGGCCGTCGCCAGGTCATGGGTGACGTACAGCAACGCCAGGTTCCGCTCCCGCTTGAGCCGGTCGAGCAGGTTGAGTATTTCCAGCCGGATCGACACGTCCAGCATGGACACCGGCTCGTCGGCGAGCAGCACGTCAGGTCCTGACGCCAGCGCCCTGGCGATCGCCACCCGCTGCCGCTGTCCGCCGGACAGCTCATGCGGGAACTTGCGCGCGATCTCCTCCGCCGGGGTCAGGTTGACCGAGCGGAGCAGCTCGTGCAGCCGCTCGTCTAGTCCCGATCGGCCGCCGCCGAGCATGAGCAGCGGCCTGGCCAGATGGTAGCGGACGCTGTGCATCGGGTTCAGCGAGGCGAACGGGTCCTGGAATACCAGCTGGACGCGCCGGCGGTAGGCGCGCAGCGCCCGGCCGTGCCGGCCGGCCGGCTTGCCGTCGAGCAGCACGGTCCCGGTATAAGAGCGCATCAGCTGGCCGACGGCACGTACCACCGTCGATTTCCCGCTCCCGCTCTCGCCGACCAGCGCGAGGGTTTCTCCGCTTTTCAGGCCGAACGACACGTGGTTAACGGCCCGTACCCGCCCCCCGCCACGCTGGCGGAAGTCCACCACGAGGTCGCGCAGTTCCAGCACGCTCACTGTTTTTCTCCGCTCGCTAGATGGCAGGCGGCCAGCCAGCCTTCGCGGCCGGGGACGGGGAGAAGAGGTGGTGCCGTGGTGCGGCACAGGTCGAAGGCGGACTGGCAGCGGGCCGCGAACGGGCAGCCGGGGAAGTCTTCGCGCAGGTCAGGCGGGCTGCCCGCGATCCCGCGCAGCTCCCGGCGCTCGCCGCGCATGTCGGGGAACGAGCCGAGCAGGCCTCGGGTGTACGGGTGCGCCGGGTCCTTGCCGACCGCCTCGGCCGGCGCGTACTCCACGATCTGGCCCGCGTACATGACCGCCAGCCAGTCGCTGATCTCGAGCAGCAGCGACAGGTCGTGCGTGATGAAGATGACGCTGAACCCCAGCTGCTCGCGCAGCCGCTCGATCTCGTCCAGGATCTCGCGCTGCACGACCACGTCGAGCGCGGTGGTCGGCTCGTCCATGATGACCAGCTCGGGTTCCAGGGCGAGTGCCATCGCGATCA
>Ga0126381_100007531_pt1 | contig 12123 bp, 8 predicted proteins | sample PanSoiMetPlot_28_FD_96465 | JGI IMG/M metagenome (GOLD analysis project Ga0126381, IMG submission 96465) | Tropical forest soil microbial communities from Panama - MetaG Plot_28 | ecosystem: Environmental > Terrestrial > Soil > Tropical forest > Bulk soil | place: Panama | collected 2016-02-17
GGCGATGCGCTTGTCGCTGACGACGCGCAGCTCGTGATTGTCGTTCAGATCGAAGCCGGCATAAGTCATGGCCGCGAGCAGAAGAATGGTGAGCGTGTGGATCCGCGTCATGTGCGAGAGATAAGCGAGCGGGAAGAACAGCGCGCTGGCCGTGAAGCCCCAGAAGAGAATGATGCCGACGGGCCCCACCCACTGCGCGACCCGGACGAAGTGCAGATTTGTAAAGAGAAGGAAGACGGCAACGGCGGCGAGCGTCAGAAGGCCGAGGAACCATTGCCATCTGGAATCGAGCGACGAGAGCCGCCGGGCCGCCCCAAGGAAGCGGCGCCCCACGCTGGGAGATTCGCGCCAGTCTCCCGTCGCGAGATACACGCTGCCCGATCCGAGGCTCGCGAGAATGCCGAGCGCGGCAAACGTCGCGGCAAGTCCCCAGACCCAGGTGGTTTCGCTGGGCGAAAGTCCGAGGCCCGGTTTGAAGTACTCGAGCAGCATCTGCGCTGCGAGCGCGAAGCCGAGGCCGGCGGATGCCAGCCGCGGTACCCAGTTGCGGAACAGACGTCCCGCGTTCCCCTGGCCGCCGAGACTTGGAAACATCAAGTCGAAGAAGATCGCCAGCGCCAGCCGCGCCACGATGCAGCTGACGAAAACCGAAATCAGCTCTGCCACGATCAAGAGCGGCGACACGCGCGAAGCGGCAAAGGGTGCCGGCTTGACATAAGCCGCGTAGCGCAACACCGGCGTGCCGTCTGCCGTGTGCACATAAGACTGAAGCGGACCATCCGCCGCGGAGCCGTCATCGGCCATGCCGACGATGCCCGTGACGTAACGCTCGAGCGCGTGATCGGCAGTGCCGCTGTCGGCTTGCCATAGACCAAGGACGGCGCCTGCAAAGGCCGTCGCCAGGACGAGCGGCAGGAGCGCATAGCCCCAGCGCATCAGGATGTTCGTCTTCCTGAGCGAGAACGTCGGCGCGTGCGGACCCTTCGGCGAGGCCGCGACGACAAGACCGACGACGATGCAGAGGGCTCCAAGTCCGGCCGCAATGAGCCGCGCCTGCCCCATCGGCAGCGAGCGCACATCAAAGGCGAGCCGCAGGAACGGCGTCGCGGTGGCAAGGCCAAGCGCCAGCGGCAGAAGCCGCGGCAAGCCGTGCGCGATCAACCGCACCGTCCCGGTGCCGTCATAATATTCGGGAGAGACGAGCTCGATGATTGCTTCAGCGGTGAAGCGGAGCGTCATGCAGGCAAGCAACAGCGCACCCGCGATCACGAACAACTGGTGCGGCCGGTCGAGGATGGAATAGCGGAGCGCCTCCTGCATCGACCCTGGGATCGCAAGGTCCGACAGCGTCACCACCAGCACGAGGCTGACGAGCAATGGCACGCGCGCCAGGAACGGAATGTACATGCCCGGGCCGAATACCCGCGGCGAAGCAACGTCACTATTCTCTGTCATGTTCTCCCGCCCGCATCCCCATGCGCCGGCGGCAACGCAGCCGCCGTTAAAGAGCACCCCTGCCCAAACTCATTTTGCTTTTACGGCCTGCACGACCTCTTGGACGTCTTGCGCGACCTGTTTCGCTTCCGCGAAATCCTCGCGGACCGTCTCGACCTTGCCCTGGGCGTCGGCGATGCCCTGCTGCAACTGGCTGATGGTCAAGTGCGCGCGGTGCAGCCGGTAGAGCGCGTAGAGCACGAGCACGATGGCAACAACGCGGATGCGGAAGACCCATTCGTTGGGAAGCTGCGCCGCAAGCGCGTGAAGATAGGTATAAGCCTCGGCGGCGAAGCGCAGACTGTCCTGCGGCGATTGCGGAAGCGCCGGAAATGCCGGCAGCTGGACGCCGGCGATATTTCCTTTTGCCAAGCCCGCCTCCACCCAAGCCGCTCCATCGCGGACCTGCGTGAACAGCAGCATGAGCGTGCTGGCGATGCCGGCCAGGATCGGCCGACTGCTCAGATTGATCGACGAGATCGTCGAAACCACGTGCTCGGCGTTTGCGATCCGGGATCCTGGTTGGACACTCTTCTTCTTGGGCGCCACCAGCGTGACGATCTCCTGGTGCTTGTCGGCGATGGTCTGCTGAACCGCTGCTACGCCCTGCTTCACCTGCGTACTGACATGCTGCTTGATCTATGCCGTCTGATCTCCCCCGGCCTGGGGAGCCGTCGCCGCGGGCGCACTCGGCTTCGCGGCCGGCGCCGTCTTCGGCATTGGCACCGACGGCATGGGCTCGCTGGACTGAGCCGTCTTGGTGTGCGCGACCAGCGGCACGTCCTCGAGCGCCGTGCGGGTGACGGGTCCAACCACACCGTCCGCCTTCAGGTCATGCGTCGTCTGGAAGGCCTTGACCGCCGCCTCGGTCGTCGCGTCGAAGGTGCCGCTCTCGGCGACCTGGTTGCCGGCCAGAGACAGGCGACCCTGGAGCCAAGTCACGTCGGCTCCCGTCATCGGCGGTGCCGTCAGTCGCAATTGACGCCTAGGCGACGATTCTGCCGGTACGTTGACGGGCTGGCTGCTCGTAAGCGAGTCCGCCGTGATGGTGTGCCCGCGCACGACCAACGGCAAACCCAGCTTCCAGTTGCCCGAGTTGATGATCGCCCGGAAGGCGTCCATCCGATAAACGGTCTTGTGCAGGAGCGGATTGGGATAGGTGGCGAGCCATTGCCGCCGCGTCTCGACGTAATCCGACATCCACTGGATTTCGCCGATCTGCTTGAGTTCACCGAATTGCTTGCGGGTCAGGTCGCGCACATGCGCCCAGGAGCCGTGAACGGTGCTGTCATAAACGATTGCGGCGCCCAGCGCCGATTGCGCGCCGAGCGCGTCGGCGGAACGCATCGCCGGATCCCAGTAAACCCGATCGAAGAACGCGTCCTGGACGTCCTGCATGACGGGATCGTTGCCCGCATCTTTCAGGAGTCCGCGGAAGGCGGTGTCGTTGTTGAGCGACACGTCGCAAGCCTGCAGCTTCGACAAGTAAGGCTGAAAGTCGTTGCTCAATGCGCCGTCGCTGCGGCCGCAATAATCCTCGATGAGCAGGAACAGGTTTCCGCTCGCCAGCGTCGTCTGCGAACGACCGTAAGTGAGCTGCCCCGAGTCTCCCGGAAGCAGCGTGACATCACCGTAATTGCCCCTGATCGAACCGGTTTCGAATATATTTACAATGGCTTGCGCAGCCGACTTCTGTAACCCCATGAGCTGCATAAACGACCCCACCCCAAGTCCAAATCGTTAAAAATGAGTTTACGACCAAAAGACTGAAACACCAAGTTGAAGGCCCCGCGGCAGGGCTCGCGCCATATTGTCACCGCTGCGTTGGGCGAGACTGGACCTGTTGCGGCGGCGACCGCAGTAAGCCGTTCAGTTCTCTATTCTATCTTCGAGTATGACAATCCGCGGGGTGAAAGACCGGCACAATGGGATCAATTGCTCGCAGCCGCGCGACAGCACCGGCCACGGGCATTCGTGCAACACCCTCTGCTTCCGCGGTTCGCCAATGCGTGCCCCTGCAGCGCCGCTGCGCGAATTGTCTCCCCGGTCGGGCCCGAGGAATAATACGCCGTACAAGATCGTCAAAGGGTCGGGAGCGTATGACGCTGGATGAAATCGCCACGCAGCGCGCTGTGCCGCTCTCGGTAGTCGACGTGGCGGCGAACCGTTCCAGCCGTGCCATGACAGTTAAGACATTACACCCGAATCGTGTGATCGCCTTCTGGTGTACTGATTTACGATGATCAGCCGAGAGGAATTCGTGAACGCGCTCGTTGCGCAGCTACCGGGTCTGAGGCGTTACGCGGCCGCGCTCGTGGGCAATGCGGCGCAGGCGGACGATCTCGTGCAGGACAGCATCGAACGGGCGCTGCGCCAGTCGTCGCAATTGCGCGAATTGGACAAATTGCCCGGTTGGCTCAGACGGATTCTCTACAACAAATACATGGACGAACTCAGGCGCGATCGCTCACGTGGCAGGCAGCAGGACATCACGGAGAGCGCGAATGACCAGGAGCTCAGCATCCCCGCCTATGACGGCACGGCGATGCGAGATTTCATAAAAGCAATCAACGCCTTGAGCGCGGAGCATCGGCAAATCCTGCTGCTCGTCGGGCTCGAGGACCTCAGCTACCAGGAGATCTCCGACGAACTCGGCATTCCGCTCGGCACGGTCATGTCGCGCCTGGCGAGGGCGCGCGAACGGTTGCGCACCATGATACAAGAAGGGACGTCAGCCGGCACGCAGCCGCCGGCGGCGAAAGAAGAGCCATGAGCGGCCATCCCCGGATCAGCGAAGACGATCTGCACGCTTTCATCGACGGAGAACTCGATGCGACTCGCCGGCAAGCCGTCGAGGCGATCGTCCGTGCAGATCCCACGCTCGCAGAACGCGCCCGCGCCTACAGCGCCGACAAGGACTCTCTGAAGCGTGCATACGCGAATGCAAACGGACGCCCGCTTCCGTCGCAATGGCTCGCCATGGCGGAAGCCGCAAAGAAGACGCGACCGGTCTCGTGGCGGCTTGTCGGCACGATCGCGGCGGCCGTCGTCGCCGGCGTGATCGGCACGCTCACCTTCCAGCAATTGCAGCCGCGCGGGACGAGCGAAATCGTTCAGGCTGCACTCGAAGCACGCGCGACGAACGCGGGCGAAAACATCGCAATCGGCGATGCTGCGCAAGCGCACGAGTTCGACGACCATCTGAGTGCGACCCTTGCAATGCCCGTCAAGGTCCCGGACATGCGCAGGCTGGGGTACCATCTCGTCGGGATGCGCCTTTTTCCCCGCGCGGGGAGCAGTGGTTCGGCGGAGCTGCTTTATCGCGGCAATGAGAACCAGCTCTTCACGCTTTATCTCCGGCGCTCCGACGGCAAAACGCGCTTCGACCAATTCGCGCGCAACGGTTTGCGCGTCTGCGTATGGCAGGATGACGTGCTCGGCATGGTGATGGCCGGCGACGTCTCCACGGCAGCGATGCAGCGGCTCGCGAGCCTCGCCTATTCGGGCCTCACGTCGTAATCAGCGGATAGACTTCGCCGTGAGGGCTTCGGGCGTGTAGAGCGTCGCCGCGTGCGGCGCCGTCACCTTGTAGGCCTGCGGTTCGCCATTGAACGCAAAGCCGTAGACATAGCCGCCCAGCTCGAAATCGTAGACGAACTGGCTGCCGAGAATAACGGCCGGCACGTCGGGCATCAGGTACATTGTGCCCTGCCCGAACTTCCACAAAGCGCCGCGCTCGTCCCAGGAATCGCTGTAGACGGCAAGCCATGTGTCCTCGTCGAGATAGATGCGCCGCCGGGCGACGATGTCGTGCTGTCCCGGCGCCAGCGTCCCTTCCACGACCCACACGCGATGGAGTTCGTAACGCAACGCGTCAGGATTGGCGTGCGCCGTGCCGAGCACGTCATCGACCGGCAGGGTGTAGAGGCGATTGTTGTTGTAGGGAATGTAGAGCTCCCTCTTGCCGAGCAGCTTGAACACGTAGTGATCGAGGCCACCGTAGAAGAGATAGTACTCGTCCATGCTCTCGAAGCCGTCCGCGTCCGGATCCGGCACGTCATATGAGATCGAGGGCGACATGCGCGCGCGATGTTCGCCGGGAATTGTGCGCCATGCGAGGAACGGATGGCGCTTTGTGTTGATGGGCTGCCAGTTGAGGTAGCCCTGCCCGACTTTCGCCGCGGGCGCCGTCGCGACATGCAGCGTCTTGAAGTAATAGCCGCCGAACGAACCGGGTGTCGCGTCTTTATAATAATAGGGAAAGTCGGCCGTCTCGGCGTAGGTCGTTGTCTTGCTCTTGGTGCCGTCCGCCGACACGACATAGGTGCTGATGTTCAGTTCGCGCGCCGGGCCCCAGAACGCCAGCAGATGGTTCCACATCGCCTCATAGCCGTCCCTGGGAATGGGAAAGGGAATGCCGCCCGCCGCGCCTTCCACGCCATGAACAATACCTTCCGGCGCGGCATGTGCCGACGTCGCGTTGCGAAGCACGCTTTGATAGACCCAGTCCGGCGCCGCCGCACTGCGATGGGTAGGGTAAACGTCCATGCGGTAGTCGGGATATTTGGCGAACAGCCATTTCGCGCCGTCGGGCAGCTTGTCAGCATATTTTTGGAAGTTTCGTGACGTGATTGCGAACAGCGGCTTTTCGTTGGCGAAGGGGTCCGGCCGCGGCGCGCCTTCGCGATATCCCGGTGCATTCGCTGTATAACCGCCCGTCCACGGAGGAATCGTACCGGAGGCGTTTCCCGCGCGCTCCGCGCCGATCGGGGTTAGCGACGACTTCAAGGCCTGTGCGTCCTGCTCGGATACCGCAGCGCTCACGCTTGCGTGCGCAATCGTCAGCGCAGGGATGATCCAAAGCAGTTTGGAACGTCGCACGGACCTAGCACCATTGCGCACCTTCTGTGCCGGTCATATACTGACAAGGGGTTCAATGTAAATTTCCGCGTCCAGCAGCAGCCCTCGTATTTGGTCGTCTCGACCGCGCCGGAGACGGGCCCTGGGGGAACGCCGCGCATGCTGCGAAGCCTATATGCGGTCGCTGTCTCGGCCCTGGCGCTTCTCCTCGGCACCCCCTCTCGCGCCGCTGACATTTATTCATCGGACGGTTTCGACATCCGCTGGGACAACACGTTCCGCTATAGCGCGAATGTGCGTGTCGATGATCGCAACCCCTACCTCCTCGCTTCGCCAAACCGTGACGACGGCGACAGGAACTTTGCACCGGGGCTCTCGTCCAACCGGCTGGATTGGCAGTCGATCCTGGATGTGACGAGGGACGGTTTCGGCCTCCAGGCAAGCTTCGATGCCTGGTACGACACGGTCTATCACGCCCGCACCGCGACGGGGGCGAAGTTCGCGCCAGATGTCCGCAACATTGAAGGCCAGTACATCGAGCTTGCGGATACGTTCGCCTATGGCAGCTTTTCGATCGGCGACGTACCGGTCACCGTCCGCGCCGGGCGGCAAACGCTTTTGTGGGGCGAGAGCCTGTTTTTCGACGACAATTCCATCGCAGCGGCACAGGCTCCGGTGGACTATCAAAAGATCGTCACAATGCCGGTGCCCTACTCCAACAATGTCTACCTGCCCGTTGATCAGGTCTCGATCGTCGTTCAGCCCCGTTCGAACATCTCCCTGTCGGCCTATTACCAGTTTGTCTGGCGCGGATCGCGCCTGCCCGCCGTAGGCAGCTATTTCAGCATGACGGACGTACTCGGAATCGGCGCGCAGCGGCTCTACCTGGGCCCGGGCGTGTTTCTCATCCACGATACCGACGAAAAGCCCAACGAGGGGCAATTGGGAATCGCCCTCCACCTGACCGAGGACGACCTGGATCTCGGCTTCTACGCGCTCCGCTACGACACCAAATATCCGATCCTCAACGTCAAGCCCGCCGCTGGAGAATTCAACTCGATCTATCCCTCCAGCATTTGGCTCTACGGCACGAGCTTCAGCACCTATGTCGACAACATCAATGTTGCTGGAGAATTGGCGTGGCGGCACCGGGTGCCAATCATGGGCTATTCCCCACCGGATGCATTCGCTGGTCTCCTCGCGCGTGGCCAGACGTTCAGCGAATACGCCGACGGCAACACGCTGCACGCCCAGGTATCGGGCGCCACCACGCTCCCTCCCGCCGGCCTGTGGGATAGTGCGGATCTGAGTGCCGAACTGTCTTCGAATTACATCGTAAATGTGACGGACAACACGGCTCTGCTTGAACTCGGCAGATACAAGTTTTCTACAGCTGTGCGGACGCATTTTGAGCCGCACTATTTCGAAGTGGCGCCCAATCTCGACCTCTCCCTGCCCATTGGTCTTGGTTATGTCATCCACGGACAGTACGGCTCGGCCTACATGGTCGGTCAGGGCGCGGGCGATTTCGAAGGCGGAGTATCGCTTCGCTTCATGTCGGTGTGGACGGCCGATCTCACCTTTACGCGCTTCTTCGGCTCGACCACCCGCCAGCCGCTGACGGACCGAAGCTTCATTGCATTCGACATCGAGCGCACCTTCTGAGCACCCGCCTCACCGATTAATCCCCCACCCCGAGGAATAATCCCACACGGGCGTGCGTCTCTCCTTTAGCGAACGATTTTGTCACGTTTCGCGGTCCGCTGGGGGCCGTGAGGTCCGGCCGCGCAAGCGGCGGGCCTGGTGCGAGAGGAGGAGATATGCCGCGCAATCTGAGCCCATCGGATGTGGCGAACTTCCGCGAACGGCTTTGCGACGTGGCCACGCAACTTCTTGCCGAACTAGGCCAGGAAGGCTTCAACATGCGCGAACTCGCGGCGCGCATGGGCGTCAGCGCGATGACGACCTATCGTTATTTCAAGGACAAGAACGAGATCCTGCTGGCGGTGCGTGAACGGGCGTTCGCGCGCTTCGCCGACCGGCTCGAGGCCGCGACATCGTCCTGCGCGAGCCGCGAAGAGAAGCTGGCCGCGCTGAGCCTCACCTACGCGGCGTTCGCGCGCGACGAGCATGTGCACTACGCCCTGATGTTCGACCTTTCTTCGCCACAACCGGGCGCCGCTGCAAGAGCGGAAGAACTGCGTGCGCGCGCGGCGATGTATGGCTGCCTGTCCGAGACACACCACGAGACCGACACCGAATTGGCTGCGTCCATCCTGTGGTCCGCACTTCACGGCGTGGCAGCGCTGCACGCGACCGGCAAGCTTGGAGACGTCGAATTCGAGCGCGCGCTGGCCGAAATCGTTCACGCGGCGGCGGCCACACCGCGGGGCATAGCGGCCTTTCCGAAACGCGTCCTGCCGGCAAACGATGCGACACCGGCCGTGCGCGCGAGCGCGTCGGCAGAACCCAGCTACAATCACGTTCTGGCGCTGGCGCCCGCCGAATAGCGATCCGTCACGTCACGAATTGCCCGCGGGAGAGCGGCGTCACCGCCTCGCCGTTCAGGTAGGCCTCGACCTTGCGGACGACTTCTTCCGCCGCGGCCCTGTGCATGTCGGGCGATCCGCCGGCGATGTGAGAGGTAAGAAACACGTTGGGGAGGCGGCGCAGCGGATCGGAACGCCGCGGCGGCTCTTCCTCGAACGTGTCGAGGCAGGCGAAAACGTCTCCCTGTTTCAATCGCGCATAGAGGGCCCGAGGCTCGATCAGCGCGCCGCGTGCGATGTTGATCAGCACGGCGCCGGGGCGCAGCCGCGCGAGCTCCGCCGCGCCCAGGCAATGGCGCGTCGTCTCCGTCAGTCCACGGTGCAGCGATACGACATCGGCGGCGAGCACCTCGGCGAGCGGTGCGGGCGCGGCGCCATGCGAACGGACTTCCTCTTCTCTCGCATGCTCAGAACTAACGAGAACGCGTGCGCCCGCAGCGATGAGTCGCCCGGCGAAGGCGCGTGCATTGGCGCCCCAGCCGATGAGACCGACCGTCGTGCCGGCGAGATCGCGCGCTCCTGTTGTGCTGGCACCGCCCAGAATGGGCTTTGCCTTGTGCCATGCGGAAACAAGGACGGGCTCGACCACGCTGCCGCGGAGCGCGGGCCGCAGTGCGCGCGCCCAGCGCAGGAGGCCCCCTCGCAGGCCGCGCGCTTCTCCTCCCGTGCCCCATCCGCCGCGGCGCATGCTTGCGTCGGATGCGAAGGCACGCCGGCGCGCGAGGATCGCCAGGCCCAGGGCGAACTCCGCCACGCTCTCAGCATAGGCTGCACTCGCATTGACGATCCCGATACCGCGCGCTGCGAGTGCATCCGGATCGAGACGCGATACCGACAAGGCCGCCACGCCGACGAGCGTCAACGAAGGCAGCTTATCGAGGACGTCGTCGGACAACGGCGCGGAAGCATTTCCAAGGATTGCCGCCGTCACGTCTGCACGCGGTTCGGGCGAGTTCCTGACATCGTCGAGTGAGACGAGGCGGTGGCGGCCCAGGATCAGCTGAACGGCACGTTCCAGTCCCTCCGGCCTGACCAGCAGGATCGCCTGAGCCGTGGACGTGCGCGCGCCCGCACGCACGGGAACAGAGGACGGTGGCAGCGCAACGCGGCCGCGATGGCCGTTCTCGATGAGCTCCGCCAGGAACAACGACGGCGCCAGCGCCTCGATCGCGTGGCGTGGCGCAGCGCCTCTGCCGATCGCGTCCAGGAATGCCACATGTTCCTTCTCGAAACTGTCCGGGGAAGAGTACGACGTTCTGGACAACGCACCATTCTTCGCGATCGTGAATTCTCCATCGTCTATGGAGAGGCTCTCGCCCGGCGCGTGGAACGCGTAGGCCTCACGACGCGCCCCCGCCTCGTTGTTGCAGAGGAACGTGCCCTGCGCACCGTTCCGCCAGCGCATGATGGCCGAGAATGCACACGGCTCTCCGTTGGCGCCGCCGTCCGCGAGCGCCGTCATCTCTTCCGGCAGGCCGCCCATCGCGAAGACAAGCGCATCCAACGCGTGAATGCCGTTGGCGCCGAGCCAGCTGCTCGCGCCGAACGGCGCCGTCTTGCCGAGCTCCGGCTTGTGGAACACCGCTTCACCCGTGCGCCACCCGGCCGCTCCGGCACGCGCGCGCGCCGCGTCGAAGGACTCGTAGAACCGGCGATTGTGACCGCCCACGGCGACGAGCCGGTTCGCGCGAGCTGCGGCCGCCATTTCGCGCGCTTCCGAGAATGACGGCGCGATGGGCTTCTCGACGAATATGTGCTTTCCGTGCTCCAGCGCCTGCACGCCGTAGGCGAAATGCATCTGCGCGCTGCCGAAAATGTAAACGATATCGATATCGGGACGAGCGATGGCGGCAACGGCGTCGCCGCTTGCCTCCGAGAATCGATATTTCCGCCGCGCCTCTTCGGCGCGCTCGCGCCGAATGTCGCAGATGTGGGCGAGCTCCACCCTACCCGCGCGCCGCAGCTTCGCCAGAACCGGAAGATGATACAGGTTCGTCGTGGGCCCCGCGCCGATGACAAGCACGCGCAAGGTCATGAGCTGCCCCGGCCGATATGATCCACGCGCCGGCACAACGCCGCATAGTCCGAGGCGATCGCGTCCAGGCGCTCTAGTGTTTCATCAAGCTTCAGCGGTACCGGCATTTTATGCGGACCCTGCAACGCCGGCAGCCGCGCGATGGCGTCCGCGATATCGCAGGCCGGAACGATCGATGCCTGTCCGCCGGCGATGAGATGGCCGAGCGAGGCGCGCGCCTCTTCGCTCAGGAAGATGGCCGGCACGCCCAACATGGCACTCTCTGCTGCCGCACCGGAGCAGAGCGAGAGCACCACGCTCATATGGCGAAGCAGCGTTGGCAGCGGAAATTCGGATGACGCTTCGATCATAACATTCGCCCGTTTCAGCGACAGCAGGCGGCCGAATTCCGCATCCTGTCCCGGATGCGAAGCGGGGTGGCGCCGGATCCACCACCGCCAGCCGGGCGGTGCGGCGTCGATCTCGCCGGCGAGCGCCTCCCAGATCGCGCGGCGTCCGCCGATGGGCTGGAGCGCCACGAGGATTTCACGCTCATAGGGCGCGCCGCTGCGCGCACGGAATCTCGCATCCTGCTCCCGCGTGAGCGGCTCGTCGTCGTCCAGGAAGCGCGCGAGCTGCGTGTGGCCGCCCGGCACGCTCTGATGCCAGCGCTGGGGAAGCCGGTCGCTCCAACGCCGGATGACCGCCGAGTCTTCTTCCGACCAGTTCCAAAACAGCGCAGGAAGCGTGCGATAGCCGCATTCGGGCACGGCATCCCAGCTGTAAGCCTCGTGCGCGCCGGCCTGCGGATCATGCTGCAGGTCGATGGATAATATGCCCTGTCGCCGGCAGGCGAGCACGAAGGCGTGCCCGAGCTGCGCATAATAGGTGACGACAAACGCGAGCTTCGGCTCGACGGCGCACAGCACCCGCTCGAACGCACTTGCTGTCGCAGAAACAATGTGCGCCCGTTGCGCCAGCGCACGGGCCTCGAAAGAGGGCGCCTCGACACCGCGCTGCGCGAGATATTCGACAACCTCATCATGTGCCGGAAGTTGAACAGGTGTCGAAGAAGAAAGGCCTTTGAGCCAACCCTTCGCGCCGACGACATTCGCGGCAAAAGTGCGGCGCCGCCACGGCAGGCGGCTGAGATTGCCGCTCTGCATGAGAAATGTCTTGAGCCCACGCCGCTCGAGCGCCGCCATA
>Ga0126381_100007532_pt1 | contig 12122 bp, 12 predicted proteins | sample PanSoiMetPlot_28_FD_96465 | JGI IMG/M metagenome (GOLD analysis project Ga0126381, IMG submission 96465) | Tropical forest soil microbial communities from Panama - MetaG Plot_28 | ecosystem: Environmental > Terrestrial > Soil > Tropical forest > Bulk soil | place: Panama | collected 2016-02-17
GCGGTCTGCCGCGAAAGCCGCGCCACGAACCGGGCCAGAGCGTCGCCCAGCCGTGCGTCGGAAGAAGCGCCCGGCACTGCCGAAAAGCCGACATCGATGGCTAGTACGCCCGTGCCGTAATCTGCTTTGGCGGGCAGCGGCATCAGAGCCGGTGGAGTGCCGCCTAGTATCGTAGCGGACACAAGAAGAGAGATCGAAAGAAATCGCATCATCGTATTACCGAAAACCTTCATAATACTGGAATGCCCGAACTGTGGCTGATCCGGCATGGCGAAACCGAATGGAGTCTTTCCGGCGCGCACACCGGCCGCACCGATATTCCGCTGACCGAAAACGGCCGGCGGCAGGCGGAAGCCCTCGGGCGCGCGCTGGCCAACCACACGTTCTCGCTCGTACTGACGAGCCCGCTGGCCCGCGCGCGCGATACATGCGCGCTCGCCGGTCTGGGCGCACAAGCTGAAATCGACCCCCACCTGCGAGAGTGGGATTACGGCGATTACGAAGGCCACACCACGCAGCAGATTCGCGAGCGCAATCCACAATGGTCATTATGGCGGGACGGAGTTCCGGGCGGCGAAACCATCGAGCAGGTGGCCGCGCGCGCGGATGCCGCGATCGCCCGAGCCGCGGCAGCCGGAGGCGATGCGGCCCTTTTCGCTCACGGCCATTTGCTTCGCATCCTTACCGCGCGCTGGCTCGGTCTCGAACCGGCCGCCGCCCGCCTCTTCGCACTGGGCACTGCGTCCATCAGCACGCTCGGCTACGAGCGCGAAACCAGGGTCATCACCCGGTGGAATATGAGCCCGGACCGTGGAGAATAAGAGCATGACCAGAAGATGGTTTGGTGCGCTCGCCTTTTTCGCCGCCGCGGCATTGTGCCCGGCGCAATCTTCCTTGACGATTCAAGGAGTGGATGGCAAGGCGGTGGAGCTTTCCGCCGCCGATTTGTCGAAGATGACGCAAGAGACGTTCACAGCCGGCGATCACGGGACTACAGTCAGCTTCGAAGGTGTGCCGCTGGCGGAGGTGCTCGGCAAAGCGGCTCTGCCGACGGGCGAAAAGTTTCATGGCTCGGGAGCTTCTTATTACGTCGTGATCGAGGCGAAAGACGGTTACCGCGCGGTTTTCGCCTGGGCGGAACTCGATTCCGGCTTTATGGACAAGCCGGTTTACCTCGCGCTGAAACGGGATCGCAAGCCACTGTCCGACAAGGATGGACCGTTCCAGGTGGTGGCGCCAGGTGAGAAGCGTGCCGCTCGGTGGGTACGGCAGGTGACCGCCATCCGGATCCGGCCAGCGATTTGATAGCGCGCTACTTCTGGATCATCACCTCGGTGGATTTGATGACGACGGTCACGCTGTCGCCCGGTTTCAACTTCATTTCTTCCACGCTGCGGCGGGTAATGACACTTTCGATTTCGTTTTCGCCTACCTGCACCACGACGTGCGCCATGATTGTGCCGACGTTCACTTCCTTGACCTGCCCACGGAGTTGATTGCGTGCGGAAAGAGCCATGGAGACCACGATACGGCATCGCCGGGATCAGCGGTTGGTATCTTTGGATTTCGCCGTAACCAGATTGACACGGACCGGTTTCGTACCCTCCGGCACCTTGGCCGTGCGGCACACCAACTGCAGGGCCGCTACCGCTGAGACCACGCGTGCGCCGACGCGGCTCGAGTCGACGCCGCTCAGCACGGCGACCTGAGGAGACGGCAAAAAGATTTCGAATACCCGGATCTTCTCGGCGCCGCTCAGCAGGTGTACAACCAATTCTTCGTCTTCCTTCAGCGCCTTCTGGATGGCTCCGATCTGCGAAAGAATCACCGCGCCCGCGGGCTCGAGCGACGGCGCAGGCGACGCCGGCTTTTCGGTGGCCGATAGAATCGCCTGCTGGGCAATCTGCTTGGTGATCTCGCTAAGCGCCATTGCGTTTCTATCGTACCCTGAAACTATGCGGTCATTCGACAGCCTCTCCGAGCGCGAAATTCTTGCGTTGGCGATTTCTCTGGAAGAAGAGGACGAGCGCATCTACGCGGACTTCGCCGAAGGTCTGCGCAAGGACTTCCCCGCCACGGCCGAAGTATTCGACGGCATGCGCGTTGAGGAATCCGGTCACCGCCGCCGGCTGATCGAGCTGTCACGCGTCAAGTTCGGCGACCACATTCCGCTGATCCGACGGCAGGACGTGCGCGGCTTCGTCAACCGGAAACCCGTCTGGCTGAAGCAGCCGCTGAACCTGGAAGCCATCCGCAGCTACGCGGCGGCCATGGAAGTAGAGACCCGGCGCTTCTACGAACGGTCGTCCAGCCGCACCTCAGACGGGCAGATCCGCCAGCTACTGGACGACCTGGCGCAGGAAGAACGATCGCATGAATACCGCGCCGAGGAATTGAAAGATGCCAATCTCGACCCGGGCGCCCAGCAGCGGGAAGAGGAGGCCAATCGCCGGCTCTTCGTGCTGCAGATCGTGCAGCCCGGCCTCGCCGGATTGATGGACGGCTCGGTCTCGACGCTCGCCCCGGTCTTCGCCGCGGCACTCGCGACCCGCAAACCGTGGGACGCGTTTCTGGTGGGCCTCGCCGCATCTGTTGGGGCCGGCATCAGCATGGGATTCGCCGAAGCTCTTTCGGACGACGGCAGCCTGACGGGCCGCGGACACCCATGGGTACGCGGACTCATCTGCGGACTGATGACCTCTCTCGGCGGTATAGGCCACACGCTTCCATTTCTCATCCCCAACTTCAACGCCGCCATGACCGCCGCGATCGCCGTCGTGGTCGCCGAATTGGCCGTCATCACCTGGATTCGCCACCGGTACATGGAGACGCCGCCGCTCTCCGCCGCCCTCCAGGTCGGGCTGGGTGGAGCACTGGTGTTTGCGACCGGGATATTGATCGGAAGTTCGTAGAAACGCATCATCGAGTCGCGAGCTTCCAGCTACGGGACCGAACCCGCGGCGAAGAGTTCAGGCCACGGCTCTTGTCTCGAAGCTCATCGCCGCTTTTTCGTAACCTTTTTCCTGCCGCGCAGTATAACCATCGATGACGGCACTCGTCTGGGATTTGCGTTATGCGCTGCGGACGCTCAGGAGATCGCCGATGTTCGCTTCGGTGGCGGTTTTGTCGCTGGCTTTTGGTATTGGGGCTAACACTGCCATCTTTACGCTGGTTCACCAGCTCATACTGCAGTCTCTCCCGATTCCTCATCCGGAACAGCTCGTGCTGCTTTCGGCCGTGGGACGCCACTACGGAAGCAACAGCGGCGCCAACGCGCTTTCGTATCCGATGTACACGGATTTCCGCGACCAGAACCAGGTCTTCTCCGGCATGTTCTGCCGCAACGGCAAAACTCTGGCCGTCAGCTTCGAAGGCAAGACGGAGCTTGTGGCGGGCGAGGAGGTATCGGGCAATTATTTCCACGTGCTCGGCATCGGCGCCGCGGCCGGCCGGGTGTTCAATGCTTCCGACGATCTCTACCAGGGCGCGCACCCGCTCGCCGTGCTCAGCTACGCGTATTGGAAGACACGCTTCGCGGGCGATCCAAACATCATCGGCAAGAAGATCGTGGCCAATGGTTATCCGCTCACCATCATCGGCGTGAGCCAACAGGGGTTCGACGGCACGGAGGTCGGCTACTCGCCGATGATCCGTGTCCCCATCACCATGGAGGACACCCTGCCGCGCACTCCTTACCCGCAGTTGAGCGACCGGCGCCGCCGCTTCATCCAGGTTTTCGGCCGGATGACGCCCAGCGAAACCGTCGAGCAGGCCAAGGCCGGTTTGCAGCCGCTGTTCCACCAGATTCTGGAAATGGAGGTGCGGCAGAAGGAGTTTGCCAAGGCGCCCGACTTCATGAAGGCGGCATTCCTCAAAATGTCGATGGACGTGCTGCCGGGCAACAAAGGGCGCTCCCAGCTTCGCCGGCAGTTCTCGAAACCGCTGTGGGCGCTCACCGCGATCGTTGGGCTGGTGTTGCTGATCGCGTGCTCCAATCTCGCGAACCTGCTGATCGCGCGCGCTTCGTCGCGGCAGAAGGAGATCGCGGTCCGGCTGGCGATCGGCTCCGGGCGCGGCCGGTTGGTCCGGCAACTGCTGGTGGAAAGCCTGGTGCTGGCTCTCGCCGGCGGCGCCGCGGGCATGGGGCTTGCGGTGCTGGTGGATCGTCTCCTGATCGCCTTCCTGCCGACGACCACGCTGACTCTGACGCTCAGCAGCAAGCCGGACCTCACCGTGCTCGGCTTCACGCTGGCCGTTTCGATCGTCACCGGCCTGCTATTCGGGCTGGTGCCCGCGCTGCAATCGACGCGCCCACAGCTCGCGTCGACGCTCAAAGACCAGGCCGCCGCTGTCGTCCATGGACCGTCGGTAGTGCTGCGAAAGAGCCTCGTTATTCTTCAGGTCGCGCTGTCGCTCGTCCTGTTGATCGGCGCTGGTCTGTTTCTGCAAAGCCTCCAGAAGCTGCACGATCTCGCCCCCGGCTTCGATACCTCCAACCTGCTCACGTTTCAAGTCGTGCCAACCTTGAGCGGTTACAAACGCGAATGGGCGCGCGATTACTACCGCCGTCTAACGGAGCGCCTGCAGAGCCTGCCCGGCGTAAGCAACGCGACGTTGGCGGTGGTGGCGATGCTCGAGAACAACGAGTGGGACAACTGGGTCACGATTGAGGGTTACACGCCCAAGCCCAACGAAACTCCCGACCCGCACGTGCAATTCTGCTCCGACAGCTACTTCCAGACTATGAAGATTCCCGTGGTGCTGGGCCGCTCGTTTCTTCCGAAGGACGACGAGAATGCGCCGCACGTGGTCATCGTGAACGAGAAATTCGCCAAACGGTATTTCGGCCAGGCCAACCCGATCGGCCGCCACATGGGGATGGGGATAGACCCCGGCACAAAGACTGACATGGAGATTGTGGGCGTGGTGGGAGACGCCAAATACGAAAGCCTCCGCGATCCCGTACCGGAAGAGATGTACGTTCCCTATCGGCAGCGCGAATACGTGAACAATATGAGCGCTTACGTACGCACCGCCGGCTCGCCCGTGAACCTGTTCGCCACCATCCGGCAGATTGTGCGCGATGTGGATGCCAACGTACCGCTCTACCGGTTGCACACCATGGATGAGCAGGTGGAAGTTTCGCTCCTGACCGAACGTCTGCTGGCCGGCCTTTCTTCCGCTTTCGGCCTGCTGGCGACGCTGCTGGCCGCGCTCGGGCTTTATGGCGTCATGGCCTACATGGTGGCGCGACGAACCCGTGAAATCGGCATCCGCATGGCGCTCGGCGCCGGTGGCGGGTCGGTGGTCTGGCTGGTGATGAGGGAGGTCATGACGCTGGCGGCGGTCGGACTCGGAATCGGCCTTCCCGCCGCGTGGCTCCTCACGCACCTGGTGGAGACCCAACTCTTCGGCATCAGCGCGACCGATCCAGCGACCATGCTGCTGGCCGCCGTGAGTAGCAGCGGCGTGGCCGCGCTGGCCGGCTATCTCCCCGCGCGCCGCGCGACCGCTATCGACCCGATCCGGGCGCTCAGGTGGGAGTAGGTCGTATTCGGAGTCGGAGGCTCACGAGCGGGGCTGTCGTTGGCGGGGCACCACCCACAACCAGCGATCAGTTTCCGGAAGGCTTCTCGACGTGGTCGATCACCAGGGTTTTCACCTTGCCCATTCGAGCCTCCAGTTTGAGGCCGAGCTGCTGGACGGCGGTGAAGATGCTGATGTCGTCGAGACTGGGCTCGCCTTGGAGGTTGGGCCGTGTGGAGGGGGTGTAGACCAATTTAAGGTCATAGATCCCGGTGAGACCTGTCTTATCGACGACTGGACGATCGAGGAAGGAGTTGGCAACCGCATCCACTACATCGTCCATCGTTGCTTTGGTGAGCGTCACTTCGTAATTGCGGCCGTGGACTTGAAGATGTCCGGTCGGCGCGGCGTCAGGCGAACTCTCCTTCAACTTCGGGCCGTTCTTTCCGACGACCAGCTCATACACCGGGCTTTCGCGGTTCTCCCAATGAACCCGCAGTTTGAATCGATCCGCAAGCAGCGCCTGCAGCATCTGGCGAAATGCGCTCTTCGCCGGCGGGGTATCGCCTTCCGCCTTGGCCGCGATATCGTACATCGTGTCGCCCACCGGCGAGTAGACCGCCGGAGGTGAGTCCACCTGGTAATTCTTCAGACCGTACGCCCACATGATCAGGCCGCGGACCATCTCGGCCTGCGCTTGCAGGCGAACTCCGGAAGTGGTAATCCCGATCACGTGCGCGGGATCCGGATGAACCCTGATGGACGCCACTTCGAAACTGGGGGCAAATGGCGCCGACTGGCCCCACACGCCGGCTGAGAAGAGGATCGATGCGATGACGCCGCTGGTGGTTCGGATCATGCAGAGTAGCGCCTCTCAGAAAAGACGGATCATCAACGATAAACGTTGAAAATATCGTGAGCCGGGTCGTGCGTGTAGTGGTTCGCCCCGGCGCCGCCCAGGCGCAACGAGGCATTCAAGATCGCGGATACTGGAACGAGCCCCGCTAACTTGAGCCTCGCCACCCCGTGCATTCCAGCAGATGCCATACAACCACATTCCTCGCAAACCGGCCTGCCGCCTAATTGGCAAGGGGTGACGTTCGTTTTCAGATCGGCCGAGACACAGGTGGTCAGCCGCGCAAATGTGCACTCGTTGGGGGAGCGCGGAGGATGGCGATAGCCCTCGAGCACCATGCGCGGCAGATGCACCTTCGGAAAGTGCGACAGGGCAGCCAGCTGTCCGAGAAGAATTTCGCGATCCTGCGGGAGGAGGCGTTCCTGAGAATCGTCGCCCTCTTGCGGTGTATAGATACTGAACCAGATCTTGCGAATCTCAGGCCGGCCGGACCAGAAACTGCAGAAGTCAGCCAGGTAGCCGTTTCTTGCCAGCATTGGTTTGGTCACCGTGCAGTGCACACTGATGGAGTGCCCGGCGATATGCTTCAGGATGCGGTCGTATGTCGCGGGAGCGCGTCGCCGATCGTGTTCCGGCGCGAGGCCATCAATCGAGACCACCAGGTGTAGCGACCGGATCGCATTCCACTTCTTCGGGATAGGGCGGACGGCGCTGGTGACCAACTGCACTTCCACACCGATGCGATCGAGCAACGGCAAAATTTCGGAGAGTTCGCGATAGCGAACCAGCGGCTCTCCGCCAACGATCGAAACATGAACGGGTCGAAGGCGCCGGACAAGCGATACGACGGCCCGCACCAAATCCGCTCCGCGGTAGTCGGCAAGCTGCCGGAGGGTAGTGTCGATGCCGAGATGATCCGGGGAATACGCGTAACATCCCGGGCAGCGCAGTGGGCACTCTTTGGTGATTTCCAGGGAGAGAAATGGGCGGCTCCCCCGCAATACATGCCCCCACACACGCAGAATATCCGTTTGTCTCATGAGCTCCTCACGGGGACAAACACCTTCGTTCTAATAGAGGATGAGACGCTGCACAGATGGCGATCGGTGCATTCTGTGTGATTTGGGTGTGAAACTGGAGACAGCCGCTCAAAAACAAACACTCAGACGTCAGGAGTCAGAAGACGGAATGCGCCCGGGTCACGCGGTTTGCCAGAGCAGGCGGTCCCGCACATAACCGGATGCCGCCAATCTGACTTCTGTCTCCGGACTTCTGTCTGCCCGCTACGGCGCCGGCTCCACGTGCACAAGCACGTCCTGCACCCAGTCGAGCTGCTCCAGGATGCGCTGGCGCACCTCGTGGGCGATTTCGTGCGATTGGCGGACCGTCATATTTGGATCCACTTCCAGGTGGAGATCGACGTGGTAGCGCATGCCGGTCTTGCGGGCAAAGCATTTCTCGACGCCGAGAACGCCATCGATTGTATGAGCCGCCGTGCGAATACACACCATCTTGTCGTCGTCCGGCATGGTGTCAATTAATTGCAAGGCAGTATCGCGAGCGACGCGCACGCCAGCGAGAACGACGATCAAGCCGACGAAGAATCCGCCGTAGCGGTCGGCATCGAGGAACCGGTGCGGATTCAGGAAAGCCAGCCCGACGGCGCACAGCGCGATCACGGCGGAGACGGAATCCATGGTGTCGTGCCAGGCGTCGGCGGCTATGGCCGCGCTGCCGCTCTTGCGGCTATGACGAAATTTGAAGACCGCCATGCCGCTTTTGATTACGAGAGAGGCGATAAGCGGCCAGATGACAAACAGCGATAGCGCCTCGTGCGGCGTGCCTAGCCGCTCGAACGAACCGAAGGAGATTAAGGTGCCGCCCGCCGTGAGGATCAGGCCGATGAGCAGGCCGGTGAGGATCTCGACACGCCCGTGGCCGTAGGGATGGTTTTCGTCCGGCGGCTTGGCCGCCAGCGTGAGGCCGAGCAGCACAAAGCCGGAGGAAAACACATCGGAGCCGGATTCCAAACCATCCGCAAACACCGCGGTGGAATGCCCCGCCAGACCGGCCGTGATCTTCGCCAGCGCCAGAGCACCGCTGATCGCCATGCCGGCAGCGGCAATCTGTTGACCGGTCTGCATGGAAAGCGCGGCTCTCTACGCCCGCGCGGGATCCCGTGTCTCGGTGTCGCGCTCGAATTCCGCAAACGCCGCCTTCGCCCGGGCGGCATCGAACTTGCCGTCGCGCGCCAGCCGCGAAAGCGCGGCGCAGACGATCGACTCGGCGTCTACTTCAAAATGCTTCCTTAGAAACTGGCGGTTGTCGCTGCGCCCGAAGCCATCGGTGCCGAGCGATTCCATCCGTCCAGGCAGCCAGGGCGCCACCTGGTCGGCAACGACCTTCATGTAGTCGGTGGCGGCAACGATCGGCCCTTCCGCGCCTTCTAACGCTGCGACGATGTAGGGTGTGCGCGCCGGCTGATCGGGATGCATGCGGTTCCAGCGCTCCACGTCGAGCGCGTCGCGGCGCAGCTCGTTGTAGCTGGTAACGCTCCATACGTCGGCCCCTACGTCGTAGTTCTCCGACAGGATCTTTTGTGCCCGTAGCGCCTCGTTGAGGATGGGGCCGCTGCCGAAGAGGTGAAGCAAGGCCTTCCCCTTCTCCGCCGGCTGGAACCGGTAGATGCCCTTCAGGACGCCCTGTTCATCCAGGCCTTCCGGCATGGCCGGCATGGGATAGTTCTCGTTGTAAAGAGTGAGATAGTAGAAGCGCTCCTCGCGCTCCTGGTACATGCGGCGGATGCCGTCGCGCACGATGATCGCGATCTCGTACGAATAGGCGGGATCGTAGGCCGCGCAGGTGGGAACGGCCGAGGCCAGAAGCAGGCTGTGACCGTCCTGGTGCTGCAGGCCTTCGCCGGAAAGGGTGGTGCGGCCCGCCGTCCCGCCGCACAGAAAGCCCTTGCCGCGCGCGTCGCCGAACGCCCAAATCTGGTCGCCGACGCGCTGGAAGCCGAACATGGAGTAGTAAATGAAGAAGGGAATCATTTCCACGCCATAGTTGGCATAGGCCGTACCCGCGGCGCTGAACGAGGCCATGGAGCCCGCTTCGGTAATGCCTTCCTCGAGAATCTGGCCGTCCTTGGATTCCTTGTAATAAAGGAACATTTCGGCGTCGTGCGGGCGATAAAGCTGGCCCTGGCTGGCGTAGATGCCGAACTGGCGGAAGAGCGACTCCATGCCGAACGTGCGCGCTTCGTCGGGAATGATCGGCACGACGCGCTTGCCCAACTGCGGGTGCTTCATGAGCAGCAGGAGCACGCGGACGAACGCCATGGTGCTCGAGACCTCGCGACCCGCGGAGCCTTCGAGCGATTCCTTGAAGTAGTCGAGGGGCGGCGCTTCCACCGTACCGCTGGACTCCGTTCGGGCGGGCATGTAGCCGCCGAGAATGCGCCGGCGCTCGTGCAGATAGGCCATCTCGGGGCTGTCGGCCGGGGGCCGGTAAAAGGCTGCATTGCGCGCCGCCTCATCCGGAATGGGTATTTCAAAACGCGACTTGAAGTGTTCGATTTCCATCTCGTTCAGCTTTTTCTGCTGATGCGAAATGTTGCGTCCTTCGCCCGCTTCGCCCAATCCGTATCCCTTGATGGTGTGGGCCAGCACAACCGTGGGACGATCCTTGGTCTGTACAGCCGCTTTGTACGCGTTGTAGACCTTGCACGGGTCGTGCCCGCCGCGCTTCAACCGAAGGAGGTCGTCATCGCTCAGATGGGAGACGAGATCGAGCAGCTCGGGGTACTTCCCGAAGAAGTTCTGCCGGATGTAGGCGCCGTCTTTGGTGACGTAGGTCTGAAATTCGCCATCGACCACTTCTCCCATGCGCTTCTGAAGGAGCCCGGTGGTGTCGCGCGCCAGCAGGTCGTCCCAATCCTCGCCCCAGATCAGCTTGATCACATTCCAGCCAGCGCCGCGGAAGGCCGCTTCCAGCTCCTGGATTACCTTGCCGTTGCCGCGCACGGGACCGTCGAGCCGCTGCAGGTTGCAGTTGATCACGAAGATCAGGTCGTCGAGCTTCTCGCGCGACGCGAGCGTGAGCGAGCCCATGGATTCCGGCTCGTCCATTTCGCCGTCTCCGAGAAACGCCCAGATCTTGCGGTCGCTGGGAGGAATGATGCCCCGGTTTTCCAGGTACCGCATGAAGCGCGCCTGGTAGATCGCACTGATGGGGCCGATACCCATGGAAACCGTGGGGAAGCTCCAGAAATCCTTCATCAGCCAGGGATGGGGGTAGCTGGAAAGGCCTGGGGTATCCCGCAGTTCGTGTCGGAAATTCTTGAGGCGCTGCTCATCCAGCCGGCCTTCGAGGAAAGCGCGCGCATAGACGCCCGGAGAAGCGTGGCCTTGAAAATAAATCAGGTCGCCCGGCTGATCGCCGTAGTGCGCGTGAAAGAAATGGTTGAAGCCCACTTCGAGCAGGGTGGCCAGCGACGCGTAAGTAGAAATGTGCCCGCCGATGCCACTGTCGTATTTATTCTGCCTGACCACCATGGCCATGGCATTCCAGCGGATGAGACTCTTGATGCGGCGCTCCATGGCACGGTCGCCAGGATACGGTTCTTCATCTTCCACACGAATCGAATTGACGTATGGCGTGTTCAGTTGAATCGGCAGTTCCGCGCCATTCGTGCGGGCTCTCTCATTCAACTGCTCCAGCAGGTACGCGGCACGGTCGGGACCGGCTTCATCGATTACCTGGTCCAACGCTTCGACCCACTCTGTAGTCTCCTGTGGGTTCAGGTCTACAACCCTCTCATTCAGTTTCTGGTGCATGGATATCTTCATTATAAAAAAAGCCGAGGGAGCAAAGGAGCAATGGGAGCCAAGGAGGGCGGAGATCTAATTGGAGCCATGCCCGAACCCGGGGAGTCTGTGGGCAAAACCGCCGCTCGCAATCGGACCGGACGGCCCCGCCTCCTGGCTCCCTCTGCTCGTTTGCTCCTTGCTTCTTCTTCCCCTACAATATTTTCGCGGGGTACCCTTTGTCCCCCTTGCAATCCCAACATTCTGTCGTATAACAGTAGATATTCCAGGAGGTTCGAGCGATGGTCACGTGTCCGGTATGTGAAGGCACGATCGATGTGGACGAAGAAGACGTAGACGAGGGCGATACCATCAGTTGCGATGAGTGCGGCGCTGACCTGAAAGTGGTCGGAACCGACCCGCTGGAGCTGGAGTCGGCGGAAGAGCTCGAAGAGGAAGAGGAGGAGAAGGACGAATACGTCGAAGACGAAGAAGAGGAATCGGACGAGGACTGGAAGTAGGCGTCCATGAAAACAACGATCTCACTCGCAATGGCTGCCGTCCTCCTGCTGGCCCTCGGCCCGGCTTGCGCGCAGCAGCAAAAGAAGGGGAGCGACCAGACTCGCAGTGTGCAGGGTGTAGTCACCGACGCCGACGGCAAGGCGGTGGCCGGGGCCGTGGTCCAGTTGAAGAACACGAAAACTCTGCAGATCCGCTCCTTCCTCACTCAGGAGGACGGCAGCTACTACTTTCACGGCCTGAGCCCCGACATTGACTACGAGCTGACGGCGCGCGCCGCCAGCGGCGCCAGCGGAACCAAGACCCTCAGTTCATTCGACACTAAGAAAGAAGTTGTCATCAATCTGAAACTCGACAGGAAGAAGTAGCGGCGGCCCAAGTGGCACCGCTGGTCCTCCGGTTTCTACACCTTTTCA
>Ga0126381_100007534_pt1 | contig 12122 bp, 10 predicted proteins | sample PanSoiMetPlot_28_FD_96465 | JGI IMG/M metagenome (GOLD analysis project Ga0126381, IMG submission 96465) | Tropical forest soil microbial communities from Panama - MetaG Plot_28 | ecosystem: Environmental > Terrestrial > Soil > Tropical forest > Bulk soil | place: Panama | collected 2016-02-17
CCGCATCCCCATCGGCAGCGTGAAAGACAACGTCGACCACATGATCCCCGGGATTGGCATCGCGCCTGGCACTTCGGGCGCGAAGGCCAAGCTCGCGATTTATTACTACTACCTCCCGACCGACGCCTGTGACCCGCAGACTTGCCGGCTGGACGTCGGCTATGTCTCCTCGGTCAACGGCGGGAAGACCTGGGGCGCCCCCATCCAGGCCGGCGGTCCGACGCCGGTGACCAGACTCGTGCCGACAGAAGGCGGCCGCATGGTGGGCGACTACGTCGGCACCGCCATAGCCTCCGGTCGCGCGTTCGCGCTCTTCGCGATCGGCCTGTCGCCAGTCGGCCACAAGCAGTTCAACGAGCCAATGGTCGTCGTGCCGGGCGGCGAGGCAATTACCGGCGGCCCGAATGCAGGTCCGTGAGCTGGGGTGCTACACAGTGCGCCCCATGAACGCGGCCAACTGGTCAGCTGGGTTCGCGTCCGCCGGGGCCGGACGCTGCTCGCCGACCGGGCTGCCTTCGCCGCGGACGCGCGCCAGCAGCTCCGAGGCCCGCATAGCGGCCAGCACCCGCTCGGCCAGTTCACGGTCGAGGTCGGTTGACTGACCCGTCGCCTTGGCCAGGTCCCAGGAGTGGATCACGAACTCGTTGCACCGGTAATCGGCCAGCACCGCCCCCGTGCCCTCGCCGTCCGGCGTGGGCACCACCTTGCTCAGGAAGCCAGGCTCGCTGAACGCGGCGGTGAGCCGGGCCAGCGAATCCCGGAATGAGGCCGCGTGGTCGTCGCCGACGTAGTCGACCGTACGGTCCGGGGGCGGCGCGCCGGTGGCAAAGCTGACGAAGAGCAGGTTGCCGGTCAGCATGTGGTTGATCAGCTGTCGGACCGTCCACTCGGTACACGGCGTGGGGTCGCCGAACTGACTGGGCCGCACGGCTGACACCGTGGCGTCCGCTATAGCGGCAGCTCGCTGGAAGAGAGCGATCGGATCATCGCGCATGGCCCCATTGTGGTGGACCGGTCCGGGTCAGGTTTGTCGGACCCTCGTCATACGGTTCGAGGAGCCTAGATAAGTGCCCGATGACCGGGATTAGCAGGCGGGCCTGGCGGTCGGGGCCCCAGTGGATGGCGCATTCCGCTGCCGGGCCGCGCTTGAAGGCGGCTGGGAACTGGCCGGTCAGCGGGTTCACCGGCCAGAGCCAGCGGCCCGCCACGACAAGCCGCAGCGTTTCGCCCTCACGAAAGACCGTCGCGGACGGGCCGAGGGCGATGTCCACCTGCACGATCTGGCCCGGCGCTAGCGCCGAGCGAACCGCGAAAGAAGGCACTGGGTCGAATGGGCGGGAGGCGGGCTCGTCGAGGGCGCGCAGCGACGCCTTCAGCCAGCCGGTCGCGACACGGTCCCGGCCGAAACCGTAGGACCCTTCGAACGGCACGTACCGGCCTCCGCGCCACTTCTCCACGCCCGCGAACAGGTCGATGTCGTCGGCGCCTCGTGCTTCCACCCACAGTCGCAGCGCCATCGGACCTGTCAGCTCGACGTCCGCCGGGACCATCCATTCCCAGCAGGCGCCGCCCGCCCGCGTGCCGAAGGCAATGGTGCCGTCGGACGTGGGCGGGGCGACTTCGAGCCCGGTGGCGGTGAGGTAGAGCGGCCGCCATTCGGTATGGTCAAGCGGCCAGGTGTCCTCCTCGCGGATCTCCGCGATGACGTCGCGGCTCTCGCGGACCTCGAGCCGGACCGGGGGCGGCGGCGCGACGTCGTGGCCGCGCAGGTAGAGGTCGAAGAAACGCAACTGAGCGGCTCGCGCGTCGGAGGAGTAAAACGTGAGCCACTTGCCACCGCGGTGGGTGTACAGGAACCGGTCGGCGCTGGCGATGCGCTCAAAGCCACGGAATGAGCCTCGGGTGTGCAGGTTGTTGTCAGAGAAGCTGCCGCAGATCAACGCGGGCACGGTGATGCGGTCCAGCGCGGGCACCTTCGACTTCCACCATTCATCGCGCAGGGCGTGGCGGCGTGCCTCCTTGGTGATCTTTTCGTGCTGGCGCACCTTCTTTAGCGACAGGCCCCAGAACCTGACGAAACCGGTCTCGCGGATGCCGCCCGGCCGTGCCATGTCCCTGTAGGCGTCGGTGAAGCCCTCCCACGGGCAGATCGCCTTCAGGCTCGGCGGTGCCAGCGCCGCCGCCTTCCACTGCGAGATCGCGAGGTACGAAACGCCGATCATGCCGACCGCGCCGGTGCTCCACTCCTGCGCTCCGGCCCACTCGATCAGGTCGTAAACGTCTTCGCCTTCCTGGTCCGACATCAGGCTGGACTCGCCCGCCGAGGTCCCGGCGCCGCGCAGGTCGCAATTGACGACCGCGTATCCCTGGCCGGTCCACCACGCGGGGTCGGGCGCCTCCCAGCCGGTCAGCGAGGAAAACCGCACCCTGTCCGGCTGACGGAGCATCCGGTACTGGATCGACACGCGGTATCCAGTGCCGAAGCCACGGCGGCTCGGCAGAGCGTCCTTCCCGTACGGGTGCGCGCAAAGCAGCACGGGAAACGGTCCCGGGCCGGCCGGCAGCACGACGTTCACCCGCAAGACGGTGCCGTCCCGAACGGTGACCGAGAGATCCCGGAGCACGGTCAACGAACCCGCGCCAGGCTCGTACACCTGAACCCGCGGCCGCAAAAGCCCCGGCAGCCGCCCCAGCGCGTACGCTACTGCTCCCGGCCGCCGCCAAGGCCTGTCCAGTCGCGTCATGCTCACCTGCGCGCCCTGTCCGCCCACGGTCCAATTTTCCAGCATGGATCGGTAGGGGGAGAGGAGGGGTGGTCACTTTCCGCACTGGTCGGCCGAGGAATGGGGAAGGGCGGTCAGAGTACCGAATGGGAGCGGCTGCGACGCGTGCCGGTTGTAATTCGATCCTCGTGATGTGTGGAAGCCGCGAAAGCGGTTCCGCGCTTCCTGCGCGAAACGGCCGCACCGCCATATGACATCTGACTCATGGGCGTCTTCTGCATATCTGGCAACGTCATCTTGTCATTCATGTGCGAGCGTGACCGTTTGGGCCGCAAGTCTTGAGCGGGCGAAAGCCGAACCACGCTCAACGGCAGGCGTCAAGACTTCACATGCATTCAATGGGAGAGTATCCTGCAATTCCAATTCGACCGGCACATGACGGGGGCGGCGAACGTGTACGGTTCATCACTGGCTCTAGGGGACGTCACAGAAGAGTCGTCACGCGAGTTCCACAAGCCACAAGAAGCCACAAGTCTCTTGTGCGCTACCGCTCCTAGCGCGCGGAATCTGATTGCGCGGGGAACATCGTGGCAGCGGCTAACAGAAGGCCTGCGGGATTCGGACATAGAGAATGTGATCAAGAAAATGTCGGCCACTATTAGCCAGGACGCGAACCGGTTGGGGATCGATGAGCGAACATTTCGAACACAAGTGCGCCTGCACCTCCCGAGTATCGGACGATCTGATCTGAGCTCAGCCGGGCCCGTTTCGGTTTACGAGGCCATCAGGCTGCAGGTGATCGCACGTTGCAGCGTGATCAAACTCTCGATAGAGCAGGCGGAGCATCTCGCCTACACATCGCTCTTGCTTGGTGCCTACAAGGTGAGACGAGACCTGACTATCGAGCGCCATGACGCCGCTCCCGTGCCGCTCACGTTCGGGCCAGTGCAACCTAGCGTCGGCCACTTCATACAATCGCGCCTGCACTATCTCCAGAGCGCCAGATGCGACACGATGCTCGAACTCGGGATGCATGTTCCAGAGGCACCGATGCCGCTCAGTTACGTGGGATTCTCAGCCTGCGACCGAAGTTACATAAGGCAGGCGATCTCCGCGATAGATCAGCAGGCCGGACGCGCCGACATCCTCGTCCTGACCCGCATGTACGGACTCCCAAGTGCTCCGCCGAACCTTATGAGCCTGCTCATAGCCAGGGCTGCCCAGTTCCTGCGCGGTTCGACTTCCGCCCGCTATATCGTGACCGCATTTAATCCGATGCTGGGATTTCCCGGTGCCGTCTACCGCGCTGCTGGTTTCGTGCCGTTCGCTCTTGCCCCGGTCACGTATAACTACGATGACAACGGGTTCTACGCATCGCGGCGTCAGTCAGGCGGCTGTCTCACGCAGAAGCTGGACACTCCAAGGAATGTCCTGCTGATCTTGGGAGTGGATAAGGCGGCAAGGCGAGTCCTTTCCAAGCTAACGCATGTGGTGGACATTACCCGTCGAAGCTATCGGAACATAGACGAACAGCTTACCGAAGCTATGTCTAACTGCAGGAAGGAGCTGGATGCTAAGCTAGCTGACTACAGGCGCCTTCTGCAGATTGCTTGGTCTGCTGACACCGCGCATCCAAGCTACGTGAAGTCTTTCGCCGAGAATCCTGGACCCCGCGGACAATGTGGAGTTGCCTCGGTCTGGCTGGCGCGTGAACTGCGAACAGTATATGGTGTAGAAGCCACTTATTGTTATGGTCGGCTTGAAGCTGATATTCCAGGTGTGGAGCCCGTGGATCACCATTGCTGGCTTGAAGTGGGACGAAGTTCAGACCCCAATCGACTGGTAGTCGACCTAACATGTGATCAGGCCACTGGGCTCGACCGCGAAACTCTGTGCGACACTTACGGCGATCTGGCAAAGCAGGGGCTCCACTATGTCGCCGCATTCCGACGGCGGCTAGACGAGCTCAGGCAAGACCGCGTATGGCCGCGGTTCCTCTTGCTAAATGATGCCGTCGATGAAGTTCAACGCGGGCGCCGTTACAGGCGCTTGGCCACGATCGTCTGATGCTGCAATCCGGGTGATTCGCCATGCCTGACATTCAATACACCATTCTGCTTCTTTCGTCGAACCTTAGACGAAGGTATGCCGAAGATATACTGACGGCTCTAGCTCTGCCCGAAGGCGCGCTAATACAGTTTAGGTACGATGCGGAATATGTTGCGCCATCCTTGCAACAGATTGTTGCGAACGGCCGAGTTATCGGAGCAAAAGTCATCCTTGGGTTCATTGCCGATGCGAGTTCACCGGCGCCGTTTGTCGTCCCGGTGAGAATCGCGACAATGACACACGCTGAAAATGTGGCAGACATGTTCATTCTGCGGCTGCGCGTCGGTGACTATCCAGATCTGGCCGATAGTCCAATGAGCTTGGCGGAGATTAATACGGAGAGCAAGAGATTCTATGACAAGCTCGTCCAACTTAACGGACGTTATTATCCTGCGGTGGTTAAATTCCCAAACCTGGGTCTCAATTCAACCGGAGATCCAGCACAGAAGTGGATCGGGATTGTTCGGCGTCTGGCCAGTCATGCTACTTTCGCTACCTCATATTTTGTTCGCATAGATCCGCCTCTTTCGACATCACGGCGCAGGGTCTCGTTTGATCCGTCAGGATCACTGCATCTTCGTGACGGCCAGTCCGTCAAGCTACCGGTCAGCTTCTACTCGACTCAGTACTCGGAGGGCACTCGGGTCTCGCTGTCTTGTGCGACAGATGGCACGTTCTTGAGGGTTTCATCCGACGATACGTATGACGTAGCTCTCAGATATGACTCTGTCGAGTTCTGGCTGCAGCCGAGTACAGAGTCGTTCGATGCACTGGCCAGGGCAACGATCAGACTGACATGCGATCAGGCTGGCAGTGCGGCCACAAATCCGGCACCTTTGACGACGAACGTATATTTCCCCGTAGTGGTCGTAAGATCCCGCTCGCGACTGGCTATAAAGGTTGCTGCTAGCGCGATCGGAGCTTTCCTGGTTGCGCTGCCCGCGATACTCGGCCAGGAGTCATCGCTTAGACTGAGAGTGGTGGTTGCGGTCACCGGTGCTCTGCTCCTGGCTTTCGCCACAATCGTGATCACCCGAGGACGAAGCTAGGTTCGCCTCATGGCGCCTTTCGCGGCGGTGTCGAGAAGAGTTGCGGCATCTGAGCGTAGCGCTGGCAGAGTTCTTCGAATACATGCGACAGCCTAGGGTACGTGTCAGAAATTTTCTTACGTGCTATTTTTTCGGATGCCTTGTACGCTCGCCATGTAGGTCGGGCTGGGTGATAATTTGCGATGATCACAGACGCGTGCGGCAATATCTTGTCGAGAGCGTAGACAAATCTGCTTTCCTCGTCCCTCAGCTCCGCGTAGTCATCGAGATATCGAAGGAGCCAGGGATACTCGTTGCCGAACTGCTGATGGAGTTCGATACGAGCGGCCTGCTCTCGCTTGAGCTTGGACGCCCGTGTTTCCGAATCGGAATATATAGGGGTATCTCCAGCGTAAATTTCTTCGAGATCATGAATCAGGGCGTAAGTGCATATCCGTGCCAAGTCAAGGTTACTATCGAACAGTGGGGCGATACACAGGGCTGCTACGCCGAGCGAAAATGAGTGCTCTGCATCATTTTCACGTCTTTTATGATCGAATGGTACCGTTGTGGCTCGTTCGATCCGGTACGGGGGAGTCGCTAGTTCATGCATGAGACGAAGCAGTGTGTCCGCGTGAAGCTCTGCGGTGCCTCTGTCGTCTTTGCCGTGCAATCTTCCCCCTCGCGTTATTAGTGGATCGAGCTGTGTTACTACTATAGGGGCGCTCCGCGGCCGGGACTGAAAGTTGCTTACCTGAGGTGAAATAGACAATCGCCTTACTCGTGCGTGGCCGCAGAGATCGGCGACCGATGGTTGCGCGCGGACTCGTCGAGGACCAGAGTCCGGCATTGGACTACCCGGGAGTCGTCCATGCTTGAACTTGGAGGTGACCAGCGCACACAGCGGCAGAACAAGATTGTCAGACCTCTGGCTTACGATTCGATCGTAAGTTCTACTAGCTTGTCGGAGGTCGCCATGACAGCCCAGTACAGTGCGTCAACACCCAGTTCTCAGGAGCCCGACCGCGAGCGCATCGTTACGCTCATTGACTTCGATGACGAGGAGCAGATCTACGTTTGTGATGACTTCTTCTACAACCGTGTGCACGATTGCTGGGAACCCCGCCCGGAGTGGATGCATCCTGATTGCGCAAACACGCTGCTAGCACAGCAGCAAGGCACATGCTGCATGTACCCGGCAGACGCCCTGGTCGAGCGGGCGCTGGATCTGGCCGAGGAGGTCGACCGCACGCTCACGGGGTTTGACCGCGACGGTGGCGACTGCTCGCAGACCGCAGGTGAGCTGGCCCGGCTGCTGGAGTCGGTGCCTGCGCTGGCTGCCGAGATCCACGACAGGTTGCCTGACGCGGAGCGAACGGTCGTAGAGCAGCTGCTTTGTCCGATCGACCGCCTGTTGCTGCTCGGCTTGGAGTTGGCGGGCCGGCCAGGCTGCCCGTGGGCGTGCAGCGACCACGGTGCACCCGACAGGCGGGCGGAAGTCGCACTGCTCATCCCCGTGCTCGAGCGATGCGACGAGGCCCTGAGGGCGGCAGTCCTCCCGCAGCCCCGTCGGCGACGGCGCCGCTAGTGAGCCGACTCGGCGGGGTGGGTCTGCTGGTCGTGCCAGTCGTTGAGTATTGACATGGACATGGCGTAGATGCGGTCCGCGAAGGTCTTCGCGTCGTTCGTCACCGGCAGCGGCATCGGCGGAACCGGCGCCCCAACGAACTCGCACAGCGGTTCCCAGCCGTCAGCGGGGGACCATTCCAGCAGCCGGTCCGGCGGGACGGTGGCGCGTACTTCCTCGTTGAAGAGCTCCATCGCGGACGCGGTGTGGTCCAGGTCAAAGCGTGTGGGGTCGGCGGCGAGCAGGCCGCTGTTGACGAGGATGGGGCGCATGAGCTCGGTGTACTTGGCGAAGCCCGGGTTGACGCGCTGCGCCGTGAACGCCAGGTCGTGCATCATCGTGTCGCCGTACAAGACGCCCCAGATCGTGTCCCGCATGCTCCGCGCCCACGACTGCCCGTCGCGGACGCTAAGCAGCACCTTGGCGTCGGGGTACGCGTCCATCAGCTCGCGGTAGAAATACGCGCCCGGATAGTCCACGGTGGCCTCGAAACCGGCAAAGATCTTGTTCCAGTCGGGCTGGCCGTTAAGGGCATCTATCCACTGCGGTACGAGACTCATATCGGTGAGGATGTTGGCCATGTGATAACAGGGGCCTGCGCCGAGCATTTCGAGCGCGATTTTCTGTGTGAGGGTCGCCGTTCGCGGCAGGCCAGCTCCGATGATTTTCACGTCGTTTCTCCCCGGTTTATGGCAGCGCCTGGGATCAACTTATCGGCAGTGCTGGGGGAGACGGCGCGCTTCGTTCCGGATAATAAGAAGGGTCTTTAAGAAGACTTTCCAGAGCGGGAACCAAGGATAATTCCCAGCGCCGCGGCGGCGACCGCCCCGACGGCGGTCTTGAAGGTGGTGGACTGAAGGAAGCCGGGCCGTTCGGCGATCTCGTAGGTCTTGTACGTGTCGCGGTCGACAAGCGCGGTCACCAGGTAGCCGCTGTCGTCCGCCGCGCGGTACATGACCACGGGCGCCGTGTCGTCGTCGGGGACCATGGCGTAGTACTGCCTGCCGTTATCGGAAGGCGCCACGACCTTCTTGCCTTCGGCCTCACCCCCGGCGGTGCCGATGGCCGCGATCGCGCGGGCGACCGCCTCGGCCTGGGGACGCGCGAGTTCGCGCAGGGAGTCGATCGCCGGCTGGGTCATGCGTACGTTCGACTGCCCGCTCTCGGTAGCCATCGTCGCGGTCACCCCCTCAGCGTAATCTCCTGCCCCGCTGGATCCAATGTAGGCGCGTCAAAGGTAGTCGGAAATGACCGAATCGGCCTCTTCCGCTTGGGCCTCGCCCTCGGCGGTGTCGGCGGCCTCGCTGGTTCTCAGCAGGGCCGCCGCGGAGGCCGAGGCGGCGGCGTCGATAAGCGCGTGCATGGTCATGATGCCCGCGAAGAGGTCGGTCCATGATTCGGCGTCTATGCGGCGTTCGAGCTGGTCCATGGCGGCGAGCTGGTCCTGGATTTCGCGTGTCTCGGGGAGGAACCCCCGCACCCGGTCCAGGATGTCCTTGGTCTCGCGGAAGCCGTTGCGTGCCTGGTTGATCAGGTCAGAGCCAATGTTGATCGTCGTGCTCACCGTCTGGCGGAGCTGGCTGATCTCATGCGTCTGTTCTTCGATGCGGTTGCTGAGGCGCTCGAACTCGAAGCCGCCGATGCGCAGCTTCTGGGCGTCGGGGATGAGCAGCAGGATCACCGCGAGGAGGATGTACACGAAGTCGGTGACGTCGGGCAGGCCGCAGGTCTGCGTCGTGGTCGCCTTCGACGGGCCTGTGGTAACCGTGACGACCTGGCAGGCCAGGTGGGTGCCTGAGGCCAGCCAGTAGGCGAACACGGCGAGCGCGGCCAGGGACAGAGCCAGCGCCAGCACCCACCGGATCGAGCGGGACGTGTCAACCCAGTTGGCGGGCGCGTCGAGGAGCCTCGCCGAGTGGACGGGCGCGGACGCGGTGGCTGGGGCCGATTGGGGGGTCGAATCGGACGTCACCCTGCATATCTTGGCTTATTTTGGCCAGCTTGGACTCCGGGGCTCGCCGTTGCGCCGCTATAGCCTGGTATGTCATGGTGTGTCAATATTTATCCGGAACGGACCGTCCCGACTGCTGCCGGGCGAGTGTAACGCGCGCCACTCTCGGAACACCTTGCCAAGCGACTTAGGGTTGCCTAACCTAACTGCGTACCCCTCGACCGGCAAACCTGGAGGCCATGTGCTCGCCACACTCGTGATCTTCCTGCGCGAGGGGGTCGAGGCGAGCATGATTGTCGCGATCTTGCTCGCCTACCTCAACCGTCTAGGGAAGCGCGAGCATTTCCGCGACGTGTTCCTCGGTGTGGGCGCCGCGCTGCTGGTGGCTACCGCGGCCGGCGTGATCGTGTACACGACCGTCCACAACTACGACGGCACTCGCGGCCAGACGATCTTCGAGACGGCCACGTACCTGCTCGCCGCGGGCGTGCTCACCTACATGACGTTCTGGATGCGGAACCACGCCAGGACCATTTCCAAGGAACTGCGGTCCCGGGCCGAGGCCGCGCTTGACGGCAAGGCCAGGTGGGGACTCGGCCTGCTGGCCTTCCAGGCGGTAGGCCGTGAAGGCCTGGAGACGGTGGTCTTCACGCTGGCGATCATCTTTTCCACGTCGACGGCCGGCGCGCTCGGCGGCGCCGCGATCGGACTGGCCGGGTCGCTGGTGATCGCGTTCGTCATCTACCGGATGGGGCACAAGCTCAACCTGGGCAGGTTCTTCACGGTTATCGGCGTGCTGCTGATGGCCTTCGCTGCTGGGCTGCTCACCGACGCGGTCGGGAACATGCAGGAACTCGGCTGGCTGCCCGTGCTTAACTCGCCCATGTGGCACACGGACCGGCTCCTGTCGCAGGACAGTGCGTTCGGGGATGTGCTGCACAGCTTCTTCGGCTACAGCGACGCGCCGACACCGCTGCAGCTCCTGGTTTATGTCGGCTACCTGGCGATCGTTCTGGCCGCTTATCTGGGCCCGCGCGCGGGGCGGCGGGCGCAGCGCAAGTCACCGCAGGTAGCCTCCCAGGCGTAACTGGTTCTCGCTGCTGCTCAGGGGATCGCGGAAGCGGGTCCAGGAGCGGGGTGTGTCGGCAGCAGCACGGGGGATCGTGGCTGCCGGGCGAAGTCGAAATCCGCGTACAAGTCGCCAAGGACAGACGCGTCCTCGCGGACGTCGGGCCGCGCGTCGGGACGGCCGTCGGTCTTGGGGTCGAGCCGCGCGCCATTCAGGAAATCGTCCTCGATGAACTTGTTGTAGGCGTCGAACGACAGCGTCTGGTGGTCGATGAAACCTGCTTTGGCGTAGGGGCTGATCACCAGCGACGGCACGCGCAGGCCGTACCCGTTGGCGTCCACCTGCGGTGGGACGACCTGATCGTAGAAACCGCCCCAGTCGTCCCAGGCGAGGAAGATCGCCGTCGAGTCCCAGTCCGGGCCGCGCATGATCGTGTTGATCAGGTTGGTCACGTACGCCTGGCCGGTGGCCAGGTTCGCCGGCGGGTGGTCGCTGTCCGGCTGGGCCGGGGCGATCCACGACACGGCTGGCAGCGTGCCACGCTCGGCGGCGGGGTAGAAGTTCGCCAGATTCTGGATGTTGCCCTCCTGGCCGTCCTGCCTTACGTCGGTGAACGCGGGCAGCGGGTTCCAGATCGAGGGGGTGCGCGCGCCCTGGGCGACCGGCGCGCAGCCCGCGGCGGTCTCGTCGGGGTTGTCGTCGCAGTCGGGCTGGACGCCCTGCTGCACGTAGTAGGCCCACGAGACGTTGTTCTTGTGCAGCAGGTAGGTCAGGTCCGTCCACGAGTAGAGGCCGAGTTGCCGTCCTTCGCCTCCGGCGCTTCCGGTGCTTCCGGCGAGGAGCGCCTGCCGCTGGGCTGGCGTCAGCGTGCCGAGGCATGCCGCCGCCGCGGCCAGCACCTTGCGGCTGGTCAGGTCGGCTCGCTTCAGCTTCGTCACGCCATGGGCGCGCATGCAGGCACGGAACGCTTTAGGGAGGCTTTTGAGCTTTGCTCCTCCGGCGCCCTGGGCCGGGTCGCTGACGCAGCTGTCCGGGTTGGCGCTCGCGCAACTCGCCGACCAGTTGCTGACGAGGTACAGGTGAGACGGCAGGCTCCACGAGTCGACCGGCTCGAACATGTGGTCGTTCAAGACGAAGTCGCTGGCGTAGGTCCAGTAATTCGGGATCTCCCGCGCGTCGTGATAGCCCATCACGTCCGGTTCGCTGCCGGGCAGGCACACCCTGGTCGGCGGGTTCGTGGCGGAGCAGCCCCGGCTGACCGTCTTCTCGGCCGACCGGACGAAGCCGTCCATCTTGCCGCCGTCGACGTCCGTGATCGCGTTGCTCAGGTTGTGACCCGCGCCGCCGTTCACCAGGCTCGGGTCGTGGAACGGTTTGTCGCAGCCGCCGGTGCGCGGGTCTGGCACGCAGACCGTGAACTGGCCATTGTTCGCCGGGATGCCGTCGGCGCCTGGGTAGGTGCCGAAGAACGAATCGAAGGACCGGTTCTCCTGCATGATGATCACGACGTGCCTGATCTTGTGGATGCCAGTCTGCGCGGTCGCGGTCGCTGTCGCTGTCGCGGCGGTGGGCGAACTCGCGGGGTGCGAGGGCGGCGCGAACCCCGACGTGCACG
>Ga0126381_100007535_pt1 | contig 12122 bp, 13 predicted proteins | sample PanSoiMetPlot_28_FD_96465 | JGI IMG/M metagenome (GOLD analysis project Ga0126381, IMG submission 96465) | Tropical forest soil microbial communities from Panama - MetaG Plot_28 | ecosystem: Environmental > Terrestrial > Soil > Tropical forest > Bulk soil | place: Panama | collected 2016-02-17
GATCAACCCGTCGACCAGGTAGAGCTCGGCGCCGGCGGCGGCGCATTCCGCCCTGGTGATCTCTGGTGCCCCGACCGGCATGACGATCAGGCTGCGCAGCCCAGCGCGAGCCGCGTACACCGCCCACGCGGCCCCCGCGTTGCCGTTGGTCGGCATCGCGACGCCCTGCACGCCGAGCTCGGCCGCCCGGGACACGCCGACCGCCGCCCCTCTGGCCTTGAACGTGCCGGTCGGGATGAGGCCCTCGTCCTTCATCAGCAGCTTCGGCACGCCTAGTTGCTTGCCGAGGTTGGGCATCGCCAGCAGCGGCGTCATGCCCTCGCCCAGGCTGACGAGGTGGCTCGGTTCGCGGACTGGCAGCAGTTCGTGGTAACGCCACAGGTCGGCCGGACGGCTGGCGATCTCGGCCGGGCTGACCTGCGCGGAGACCTGTTCGGAGTCATACCGGGCCAGCAGCGGCGCACCACATTCGCAGGTGCCCTGGACCTGGTCGGCCGCGAACCGGCGGCCGCAGCGTGAGCAGTCGAGGTGAGTCAGCGCCGAGTAATGCTTTGGTCTGGCCGTCATGCGGTCAGGTTACGACGCGGCGGGCAGGTCGTCGGCGCCAGGCCGGTCGCCGACTTGCGGCGCGGTCGGCAGCACGCAGTAGACGGTCTTGCCGAGCCCTGCGGGCAGGAACGAATACGACCATCCGGTGGTCAGCGCGTCGACGATGAACATGCCGCGCCCGCTCTCGGCGTCCGGCGCTGCCTGAGTCAGCACCGGCGGGCTCAGGCTTCCGTCTGTGACCTCGATGCGCAGCGCCTGGCGCGCGTAGCAGAGCGTCAGCAGAATCTGTCCCGCGCTCGCGGCGCCGGTCCCCGTCGCGTCAGTCGCCGATCCGGTCGCATTGGCGGCGTTCGCCACCAGTTCCGAGGCAATCAGCGCGGCGGTCTCGACGTGTTCGGTGCCGATGCCCCACGACCTCATCGCCCGCCGGACGTGCTTGCGCGCCTGATAAGGAGCGCTAGGTGAAGCGGCAAGCCTGAACCGCGCCATCAGCGCTGATGACGATGCCTGCGCCAGCATTGCCTCTTCACCTCCTCACATGTAATGTCAAGTCTTTAATAAGATGACGAATTCCCTCAGCCGCCGGTTGTCATGAAGTTGTCACGGTAAGATCGCAATCAAATCGTCATCACTTCGGTCTTTCGGGAAAATCTTTTTTATGGTATTATGAGGGAAATGGCTTGATATTGTCGCCGCCATGACGAATTCCCCTCATGAGACAGCCCCGCAAGAGACGACACAGCAACCTAGCCGGACCGCGCTGACCGCGGCGGCCGCCAGGGCCGGTCACCTGATCGTCGACCACGAGCCATTCATCTTCGCTGACACGCTGGCCGCGGATCTGCTCGGCGACCGGGCCGACGAACTGATCGGCTATCACCGGGTGCACGGTTCCCACCTCGTCCTGGCCGGTGCCCGGACCCAGGTGACGTGTCGCAGCAGGTACACAGAGCAGGCCCTGGCCGGCGCGCTCGATCGCGGCGTCGCGCAGTACGTGATGCTCGGCGCCGGCCTCGACACCTTCGCCTACCGCTCGGCGCTGGCTGGCCGGCTAGCGGTGTTCGAGGTCGATGAGCCTGCGACACAGGAGTGGAAGCGGCAACGGCTCGCCGAAGCCGGCCTGGCCGCGCCGCCGAACACCCGCTTCGTGCCTGTCGACTTCGAGATGGACTCCCTGACGTCGCGGCTGGTGCGCGCCGGGCTCGACTTGGCGGCGCCGGCCCTTGTCAGCTGGCTCGGCGTCACGATGTACCTGACCCAGGACGCTATCGGGGCCGTTCTGGCTGAGGTCGGGCAGTTTGCCCTTGGCACCGAGCTCATACTCGACTACATGCTCCCGGCGGAACTGCGGGACGAGATCGGCAATAGCTACGTCGAGCAGGTCGCGCCGGCGGCTGCTCAGTGGGGCGAACCGTGGCTGTCATTCTTTTCCCCTGGGCAGATGACCGCATTGCTTGAAGGCCACGGCTTTGCCGGGGTCAGGAACATCGCCCAGCGGGACGTGGGCGCCGATGAGATGTGGCGGCGGACCGACGTGCTGCGCCCGGCTGATCTTTCCAAGCTCGCCCACTCCACCCTCAATGCCTGAAATGGCTGGCAGATAGGCCTGGGTCAGGTGCTGGACATCGCCCTTTCCGGGTGAGGCCGACGCGCCGGCTGCGGGGTATGCATTGGCAGCATGACTGAGGAAACGATCACCAGATCCAGCGTGCCCAGGCGGTCAGTCGGCCGTGCTTGCCTGGCAGTTGTCGCGCTCAGCTGCAGCGGCGCGGCGTTGGTGGCAGGCTGCACTTCGTCGGCCACGAGCAACGCGAGCAAGTCGCCAAAGCCAGCGGCGGCCTCCGCCGCGGCTCATTCTCCTGAGGATTCAGCTTCCGCCGCGGCGACCGCGGCTGCGTGCGTCCACATCAACTCATTGCGAACGTCCCTGACCAGCTTGACGCACATCAAGGTGAGCGCGACTTCTGCCGGCGCGCTCAGCAAGGACCTGGCAAACATCCAGAGTCAGCTGAGCGCGCTGAAGGGCCAGAATCTTGGCGCGTTTTCCACTCAGGCGAAAGAGCTGACGTCGGAGCTCAACAAGATCAAGATGGATGCGGGCGAGATGAGCTCGAACCCAACCAAGGCGGCGAAGTCGCTGAGCACCGAGCTCGCCACCGTGAAGACCAAGGCAGGGCCAATGATCGTCCAGATGAAAAAGGTCTGCCACGTGACCTAGCCTGACGGCTCGGCCACCTCGGCGATCGCAGGGGCATTGACGATTTCGGCGGCGCCAAATTCCCAGTACGCGCGCAGCGCCGCGATCTTGCCCGCCCCGTCGCTGTGGTAGGTGTAGACGCCGCGCACGACGACAACATGCCGGCCGCCGGCCAGCGTGGTCCTGATGATGCCGACGTCGGCGACTTCGTCGCCGCAGAGGTAGGAGCGCTCGATGTCGAAGCTGATCTGGTCGTTCGGCGCGATCACCGTGTCGTAGAACGCCGCGATGGCGGCCAGTCCTCGGTGCCCGTCCCCGGCTGGATCAAGCGGCGACGGCCCGATCGGGTCGGCGACGACCGCGTCCGGCGCGAACAGGTCGAGCCAGCCGGCCCGGTCCTTGGCGTGCACCGCGGCTTGAGATCGCCTGGCAAGCTCCCGCGCGGTCGGCTGTCCGGTCACGTCCGCACCTTCTCGATGACTTTCTCGGCGTAGGCATTGAGGGCGCCGATCTTGTCGGCCAGTGGCTGGGTGTCCGGCTTGACGTCGTACGGCCACCTGAAGCCGACGATCACGTCGGTCACGCCTTGCTGCTCAAGGCGCTTGACGCCTTCTGGGTTGTAGGCGTCCATCGAGATCACGTGCACCTCGAACGACCGGTCCGCGGTCCCTTCTTCCCGTCGCAGTTCGCCTAGCCTGGCGAGCAGCCCCGGCAGGTCGGCAGGATCGCCTCCGCCGTGCATCCAGCCATCCCCGTTGCGCGCCGCCCGGCGCAGCATCGCATCGCTGTGGCCGCCGTACAAGATCGGAATCGGCGCCGTCGGCGCCGGCGACAGCTTGATCGGCGGAACGCTGAAGATCTCCCCCCGGTATCCGAAGTACTCGCCGCGCGACAACCCTCTGATGATGTCGACCTCCTCGTCGAGGCGACGCCCTCGGCGCTGCCAGGGAACGCCGAGCACGTCGTAATCCTCGCGCCATGGGCTTGTGCCGACCCCGAGGAGCAGCCTGTTGCCGGTCAGCACGGCGACCGACGTGGCCTGCTTGGCCACAAGAACGGGATTGCGTACCGGCAGCTTGAGCACGAACGTGGTGAACCTGAGCCGCTCGGTCACCACGCCGAGCGCCGGGATCAGCGAGAACGGCTCGATGAACGGCTTGCCGTCAAGGAACTCGCGGGTGCCGTCCGGGCTGTACGGGTAGGTGCTCGTGGCGTGCTCCGGATAGCAGATGCTGTCGGGCACCACCATCGAGTCAAACCCCGCCGCCTCCGCCGCCTTGGCGAGCGGGACGTAGAAGGACGGGTCGGTCATCGACTCGGCATAGGAGAATCGCACGGTCCGATCTTGCCAGCCCGCCGCCGAAAACGGTAGAACACGTTCTAGTTTCGGCTCAGGGAGCCCAGCCCGCCAGGGCGTTCAAGGTTGGAGTGCTGCCAGGTCGGCGGTGATGTAGCTGGCCATGGCGGTCGGCAGCGCTGTCCGCAGGTCCGTCCCGAGCCGGTCGCCTGCCTCGGTGAGCCGCTCGGCGAGGCGTAGGGCGGCGGCAGCCAGGCGAGCGATATCGAGGTCACTCACCGTGCCGGCCATCTGCGCGGGCACCTGGTCTGGCGCGAAGTCGAGCAGGCTGGTGATCCCGTACTGCGGGTTGGGCACGTCCTGCACCGTGGCGAGCAGCCGCCAGGCCTCGGCGCGCGCCTGGTGCAGCCGTTCGAGCGCCTCCCAAGCCGACCCGCGGCGAATGTACTTGCCGACATCGGCCAGGCAAGCCCAGCAGTTGAAGGCCCACTCACGCACCTGCTGCGGCGTGACCGGGCGCGGTTCCCATTTCGCTGTACGCATGTCATCGGGGTCGTACAGCACGACTTCGTCCTTGACCCCTGGATATTGCTCGGACGCCGGGATCACGACCAGGTCAACCTGGCAGCGGTTCGCGTACTGGGCGAAGATCCGCTCGTGGGGCATGGTCACCCCGGGCAGCCTGTGACGGTAGCTCTCGATCAGCGCAGCCAATGCGTCGACGGCACGGTGCACGTCCGCCACAGCCGCGTCGAAGTCGGGCGAGTCGACCCCCATGCCCGTGTCGAGATCGGACAGCCGGTCGCCTGCGCCCCTGCCGACCGAGCAGGCGACCACGAGGTACCTCACTCGCTCATCGGCCTCGCACCAGTCAAGCAGGCCTCGCAGGATGGCCTGCTGCCCGGCGAGTTCGTCTGGTAGCTGCTCGATCCATTCGCGTCCGGCGGAAACCATAGCGCCATGATGCACCACTGACTTGCCGCGACATCGCCGGCAAGGTAGAACATGTTCTAATACGAGGCGCTAGTTAGCACGTTGACGCGGCCTGGAGGCAACAGGTGGACCTTGTCGAACTCGAGGAGATCAGGCAGCTCAAGTACCGCTACTTGCGCTGCGTTGACTTGAAGCTCTGGGACGAGATCGGCGATGTGTTCACCGAGGATGCGTCGGCTGACTACGGGACGCCCGCGGCCGGCCGGCCGCTGAATCTGAGGAGCCGGGAGGAGATCGTCAAGTTCCTGCGGGACAGCCTCGGCAACGGCATCATCACGCTGCACGCCGCGGGGCAGCCGGAGATTCAGATCGACGGTGACCACGCCACCGGTACCTGGCGGTTCACCGACACCGTGATAGCGACCGACTTCAAGGTCGCGATCTGCGGCGCTGCGTTCTACGAAGACCGGTACGTGAAAGGTCAGGACGGCAAGTGGCGGATGTCCCACACCGGTTACGTGCGGATATACGAGTCCACGATGTCGCTCGATGACCTGCCGAGCTGGAAGCTCACCGCGAACCGCTGGGCCGGCACGGCGAGCTGACCGGTGTCGCTGACTCAGCCGTTCGCGGACGCGGTGCTGGAAGCCGAGAAGATCATCACCAGCGCGCCGCACGTGCAGACCGAGCAGGACCTGGCCGAGGGCTATGAGTACCTGGCGGGATCGATCCGGGCGTCGCTCCAGATGGCCTGGGCCTACCAGCTCGACTTCCCGTTCTTCGTCGCGTCCACCGGCCCGTACACGAAACTCGGCCTCGACAACCCTGACACTTTGTACTTCCACTCTTACCTGCGCGACGACGCCGAGTACGTGGTCACGGGCCGGCGAGGCAGCACGTCCGACCTCAGCTTCCAGGTGCTCGGCGGCGACTACTCACCCGTGCAGGTGCCCGACAGCCTGACCGCCTTCGACGACCGCGAGATCGACATCGCCGACGACGGGAGCTTCGAGCTGCGGTTCGGTCCGGCGAAGGCCGGCGCCAAGCAGGGCGGTGGGGGCGGGGCGCGCGGGCAGCGCAATTACTTCACGCTCGGCGAGGGTTCGGCCATGCTGATCGTGCGCGAGGTCTACAGCGACTGGGCGGCCGAGCGCAGAGGAATGATCAGCATCAGGCGCGCCGACCGGGCCGGGGCTGCGCCCGTGCCGCCGGACACCAGGGCGCTGGCCAAGCGATACGCGGTAGCCGGCAAGATCCTGATTTCCCGGCTCAAGACGTTCCTGCAATTCCCCGACTGGTTCTACCTGAAGCTTCCCGTCAATACGCTGACCGAGCCGCGTTCCACGCCGGGCGGCCTGACCACCCAGTTCTCCTCGGTGGGGCATTACGACCTTGACGACGACCAGGCGATGATCATCACTGTGCCCGCCGCGCCGAAGTCGGTCGCGCCTTACCAGGGCATACAGCTCGGAAGCATGTGGTACATCTCGCTCGACTACATCAACCACCAGACCAGCCTGACCGCGGACCAGGCGCGCACCGACCCTGACGGCATGATCAGGTTCGTGGTCAGCGAGAAAGACCCTGGCCTAGTTAACTGGCTGGAAGCCGCCGGGCATCGCCGCGGCTATCTCCAGCTCCGCTGGCAGCGGCTGTCGCGCGCCCTCACGGCCGCGGAGGGCCCTGCCGCCGAGGTGGTGCCGGTGACCGACCTCGCGCAGCGGCTGCCGTACTACGAGCAGGCCTTGATCACCAAGGCCGAGTACCAGGCCAGGATCGCCGCCCGGCAATCCGCCGTAGCTACCAGGATGCTGGGATGATGGCGCGGTTCATGGCCGATCGTGGCCATTTTCCAGCCACGGCGCCCAGATACTCGGCAATCGTGACATTGTCATCTGATCCGCCTAACCTGATGCGGGGAGCACAGTGAAGCTATTGCAGGGCAAGGTCGTCATCGTCGGTGGGATCGGACCTGGGCTCGGCCGGTCGATCGCGATCCGCAGCGCAGAGCAAGGCGCCGACGTCGTGCTGGCCGCACGGACCGAGTCCCGCCTCGAAGAGGTCGCCAAGGAGGTCACAGCGCTGGGCCGCGAGGCTCTCGCGGTACCGACCGACATCAGCGACCCGGAGGCAGCCCAGCGTTTGGTCGATGCCACTCTCGGCAAGTTCGGCCGGGCCGATGCGTTGGTGCACAACGCCCTGGCGATGCCGCCCATCAAAGATCTCGGTGTGGTAGACCTAGATGCCATCCGCGTTGCTTTCGATACCAATGTGATCGCGGCTTTGCGGCTGACCCGCTTGTTCACGCCCGCGTTGATCGAGAGCTCGGGTTCGGTGACCATGATCAACTCGATGGTCGTGCGGTTCTCCCAGCGAACGATGGGGCCGTACAAGATGACCAAGGCGGCGCTGCTGGCTGCCGCGCAGTCGCTGGCCAGCGAGCTTGGCCCGCAGGGGGTGCGGGTGAATTCGGTCGCCCCCGGCCACATCTGGGGTGATTCGTTGCAGTGGTATTTCGGATACCTGGCCAAGAAGCGTGGGGTTGAGTCGCAGGTGATCTACGACGAGACCGCGGCCAACATCGACCTGCGTCGGCTGCCGCTTCCCGACGAAATCGCCGACGCTGTGGTGTTCCTTTCCTCGCCGATGGCGCGCGCCATCACCGGCCAATGCCTCGACGTCAACTGCGGTGAGTATCACCATTGACCAGGCTGCCGCGGATGAACCCTGACTTGGCGGGAACGGTGCAGCGCGACCCGTTCTCGTGGACGAGCCCGGTCCCTACCGATCCGCCGCGCGACCGGGTCGGCACGCTGGGTGACCTGCACGCTTCGGCGACCAGGCTGACCGGGCTGAAGGAATTCGGCGAGGACGAGTACGTCGACGGACTCGCCGTCCTGCTGTCCTCGTACGCCACGGACGAGAAGCTGACGCCGCTCGGCCAGAAGAGGAGCCGGGTGTTCCTCCGCGACGCGCTGGTCGCGCGATTGCTCAGCGAGGCGGCCTGGCGGCACTACCCTGACCACAGCAAGGTCTCCATCGACCGGCCGATCTTCATCACCGGGTTGCCGCGATCCGGCACGACCGCGCTGCACCGGCTGCTCAGCGCGGACCCAGCCCACCAGGGGCTCGAACTCTGGCTGACCATGACGCCCCAGCCCCGCCCGCCTCGCGAGCAGTGGGCGGCGCACCCGGTCTACACCGCGCTCGCCGAGGGATTCAGGCAGCACCACGTGGAGCACCCCGAGTTCATGGGTCTGCATCACCTCGGCGCGGATCAGCCCGAGGAGTGCTGGCGGCTGCTGTGTCAGTCGATGAGGTCGATCTCGTTCGAGTGCCTCGGCCACCTGCCGACCTATTCGTCGTGGCTCGAAGGCAAGGACTGGACCGACGCCTACCGCAGGCACAGGAGGAATCTGCAGCTCATCGGCATGAACGACGGTGACAAGCGGTGGGTGCTGAAGAACCCGAGCCATTTGTTCGCGCTCGATGAGCTGCTCTCGGTGTACCCGGACGCGCTGATCATCCAGACCCATCGGCTGCCTCGGGTCGTAATCGGTTCAGCGTGCAGCCTGTCGGCGCACGCGACGGCCGGCTGGTCGGAGAAATTCCTCGGATCAGTGATCGGGTCCGATCAGCTCGACCTGTGGGCGCGCGGGCTCGATAAGTTCATGGCCGGCCGGGCGCAGCACAGCCAGGCGCAGTTCTGCGACGTGTGGTACGACGACTTCGTCACCGACCCGATCGCGACCGTCGAGTCGATTTATGACTACTTCGGGCTCGAGCTGACTGGCGCGGCCGCCGACGCGATGCGGGCGATGGCTGCCGAATCGGTCGGCCCAGGCGGGGGAGTGCGCCGCGATGCATCGTGGCGGCATATGTACTCACTGTCCGACTTCGGGCTCACCGCCGACCAGGTCGACGAGCGATTCGCCGGCTACCTAGGCACCAGGAGCTGACCGAGCCCGGGAGGACCGGTCCCGCGCGCCCAGAGGCGAGTGGGGGAAGCAGGGCCCACTCCCTGGCGAGCATGGCGAACAACAAATCGTCGGCCCACTCGCCCTTGAACCAGATGCTCTCGCGCAAATAACCCTCGCGACGCATGCCGACGCGCTCGAGCAGCCTCATCGACCCGGTATTGCGCGGGTCGCAGGACGCCGTGACCCGGTGCTTGTCGCGGCGATCGAACAGGTAGCCGAGCAGCGTGCGTACCGTGTCGATGCCGTAGCCGCGGCCTTGCTGCTGCCTGGCGATGGTGTAGCCGATTTCGGCCTGGCGCGGGTCCGCGGCGTCGGACTTGGTGCCGCAGTCACCGACCAGCTCGCCGCTCGAGCTGAGCACGACGGCGAATTGGAACCACTGGCCCGGCGTGTCTGGATGCTGCCGCTGCATGGCCCTGATCAGGCGTTCTCCGTGGGCAGGCGGGTAAGGCGCGTCCCAGCTCTGATAGCGCGCGACGTCGGGGTCAGATCGGTAAGCCACGAACGGCTTCACGTCGGCGAGCTTGAGCCGGCGCAGCGTAACGTGTTCGCCTTTTAGCTCAGTGAACTTGTCGTCGGCCATGACCAGCTCGCGCATCCTTGCCTGCGTCGCTGCCTACCTGCGCCTGGATTCCGGCAGCTGCGACGGGCCCACCCGGGTGTGCAGCCAGTCGTGCAGCGGCTGGGTGGTCAGGATGAATGCGGCCACCTTGTCCTTGGCCGCGGCCGTGCTCAGCCACGGCTCTACCGGCCATTCGCGCCAGGCCACCACTCCCTTGTAGCGGAGCAGATCAATCCGAGGATGATCGGCTGGGTAGCCGCGCGGCGCTGTCTTGAGTACGTTCCTGCCCTGCACGGAGATGTCCTGGCTGGTGATGGCCGCGATTATCCGCTCGAGCTCGTGCCCGGTCACGTCCTCGGCGACCGCCTCGCGGTACCTGACGAGCTGGTCGCTTGCCATCTCGTACATGCCGTTGCCGGCAGCGAGGCCGCTGGCCGAGAACTGAACGTAGCCAGGGCCGATGACGGCGCCTATCGCGGTCTTGTACGGCGACTTATCGGCGCTGAACCTGATGTCCCGGTTCGGCCGGAAGATCTTGGTCTCGCCGAATTGCTTGCCAAGCTCTTCGGTCAGCTCATTCATCGGGCCGAAGACAGCTTCGTCGTAGATCGCCTTGTTTGCGGTCCAGTAGGCCTTGGAGTTGTCCTCCTCGAGGCCGTCGTAGAAGTCGAGCGCTTCCTCTGGCCACCCATGGAATGCCACGTTCTTCATCCCCCGGCTGCGGATCGGGTCAAGGTTCTCCGGGCCAGCCTAGTGAACGGCTGGCCCGGAACCTGCCGATATCGGCTACCGAGTCGTGGCGGCTAGCGGGCGCCGAGCTGTCAGCAAGATGGCCGCTACCGCGCCCGCACCGCCGAAGAGCGCGGCGATCAGGACAAGCGCGTGCCGGAATGTGGTGACAGGATCACCGATCGCCAGCCTAGACAGCACGGCGACGAGGCCGGCTACGCCGAGCACGGTTCCGATCTGCCGCGCCATGTTGAGAATGCCGCTGCCGGTGCCGAACCTGGCCGCGGGAAGGGCCGAGGTGCCGGCGCCGAGCAGCGAGGGAATGGACAGGCCCACGCCGGCGCCGCCGAGCAGCTGCGCAGGAAGCAGGTGGGTCAGGTACGCCGGGGCGACTTGCATCTGGGCGTACCAGAGCACCATGGCACCCGCGTTCACCAGGCAGCCGATCACGGCGACCCGGCCGGGTCCGCCGAGCCTGGCTGCCAGCCGCGGCGCGACGAGGCTCGCGAACGGCAGCACCATCAGCGGGCCGGGACCAATGGCCAGGCCGGCCCGCACCGCCGAGTAGTGCCACACCCCGGTCAGGAACTCCACGGCGTTGAGCACGAACGCACCGAAGGCGGCGTAGTACAGGATCGAGGCGGCGAAGGCGCCGGAAAAGACACGTGAGCGCAGCAGCCCGAGCTCGATGACCGGCGAATGGTGCGCGCGTGACCTGACCACCATGGCCACGCCGCAGGCAACGGCCGCGGCCAAAGTGCCGAGGAAGGCAGCTGAGCCCCAGCCCCAGACCGGCGCTTTGACCAGGCCGAAGGCGATGAGGCCGACGGCTGCGGCAAGCAGCGCCGCCCCAGCCACGTCGGGCCGGCCGGCGGTGTTGTCGTCCCTGCTCTCCGGTATGACCCGCGCGGCGAAGGCAATCGCGACGAGACCGACCGGCAGGTTGATCCAGAACACCCAGCGCCAGTTGAGCTGCACCAGGCTGCCGCCGACCACCGGGCCGAGCGCGGCGCCCAGTGCGCCGACCGCTGACCAGGCGCCGATCGCGCCCGACCTGGCCTTGGCCGGGACCGAGGCGAGCAGCAGAGACAGCGAGGCCGGCACCATCAGGCCAGCTCCCGCGGCCTGAATGATCCTGGCGCCGATCAGTGCTTGAACGCCGGGCGCCAGGCCGCACAGCAGCGATCCAGCGGTGAAGGCGACCAGGCCTGCGGCGAAGACACGCCGCCTGCCGATCCTGTCAGCCCACCGTCCAGCCGGCACGAGGATGGCGGCGAACACGATCGTGTACGCGTTCAGCACCCAGGACAACGACCCGAGGCTGGTGCCGGGGTACTGCCTGCCGATGTAAGGGAACGCCAGGTTCACGATGAACAGGTCCAGGCTCGACATGAACACCGCGAGCGAAAGGACGGCGATGATGGCCGCGACCGGCCGGGCGCGAACGCGGCCTGGCGTCCTTGGCTCGGCCGACCCCGTCGGATCGGGTGACGTTGTCAACGGCGAGGTGCTCACGAAGTCATCCTTCACGACTGAGTCTGATTTCTGGACTCACTGTAACCCCGCCGCAGCCTGTCCGTCCACTTTTCGGACTAACTCAGTCTACGTGCATCCAGTTTTCGGACTTAGCTGGTATGATCCGTTGCATGGTGTCGCCGTCAGCACAGCCCAGACCTTGTTCGGTGGCCCGCACGCTCGAGCTTGTCGGGGAGAAGTGGGCGTTGCTCGCTGTCCGCGAGGTCTTCCTCGGCAACCGCAGGTTCGACGAGATGGTGCGCAGGATCGGAGCCCCTCGCGACACACTCGCCGCCCGGCTCCGAGCCCTCGTGGGCGCCGGTATACTCGAGCGACGCCAGTACAACGATCACCCCGCCC
>Ga0126381_100007536_pt1 | contig 12120 bp, 10 predicted proteins | sample PanSoiMetPlot_28_FD_96465 | JGI IMG/M metagenome (GOLD analysis project Ga0126381, IMG submission 96465) | Tropical forest soil microbial communities from Panama - MetaG Plot_28 | ecosystem: Environmental > Terrestrial > Soil > Tropical forest > Bulk soil | place: Panama | collected 2016-02-17
ATCGCCGCGAACGTCAGCGGTCGCACAAACTCCTCTGCGGCCCGGGTCATCACCACATGCGGATCAAACCCCGCATCCTGAAGCTGGCGCACTACTTCGACCGCCTTGTACGCGGCAATCCCCCCGCACACCCCCACGGTAACCTTCACGCGATCGACGCCCATACCGAGGCCTCCCCCCTCTATTAATACGCTCCCGATCCAAATCCTTGCCCTCACTTGTAACCGCAAATTCATCTTCCTGACAGCGAAAACCCGCTATTCTGCTCGTTCCATCAGTCGGCCCATGAACGTTCTCGTCATCGAAGACGACAAGCGAATCGCCTCTCTCGTCGAACGCGCCCTCATCGGTGACGGCCACCGCGTTACGCTCTCGCACAATGGCCGCGAGGGAGCCGACCTCATCCTCACCTCCAAATTCGACGCCGTTCTCCTCGACGTCCTGCTCCCCGGGATGGACGGCTTCGAGGTTCTCGAACACGTCCGCTCACGTCACTGCAAGACCCCTATCCTCATGCTCACCGCAGTGGACGCGGTCCCGCGCATCGTTCACGCCTTCGACCTCGGCGCCGACGACTACCTCGTGAAGCCGTTCATCCTCGAGATCCTCCTCGCCCGCGTCAGCGCAATCGCTCGCCGCCTGCCCACTGCGTCCGAGGCCGTCGTCAGCGCCGGGGGCATCACGCTCGACCGCAGCCGCCGAGTCGCCATCCGCGATGGCCGCGATATCCCTCTCACCCGCAAGCAGTTCGAACTGCTCGAAACTCTGATGCGCCGCTGCGGTCTCATCACCTCGCGCGAGTTGCTCATCGAGGCCGGCTGGGGCTGCGTCGCCGACGTCAAGGAGAACACCCTCGACGTCTACATCCATGGCCTTCGCGCCAAGCTCGAAGACCTCACCGACTCGCAATCCAGCGAAGCCCGCAAGCCTCTCATCCGCACCATCCACGGCGAAGGCTACATGTTCGTGGCGGCTTAACCTCTAACGCCATGCGTTCACCCTCAGTCCGCCTCAAGCTGATGCTGCTCTACTTGGTGGTCACCCTCGCCGGTCTCGTCATCTTCGGACTCATGAGCTTCGGCGCGCTGCGCTACGCCCTCCTTGAGGGCAAGAAGATGCACCTCAAGGGCCGCGAACAGCGCCTCATCGCTCTGCTCAATGAGAACAAGGCCAAGGGAGTCACCACGCCTCTCGAAGAGCAACTGCGTGCCTATGCGCTCGTCACCCACGAAGGCAATCTGTTCCATATCCACAACGCCGACGGTAGCCTGCTGTTCCCGCACGAAGCGGGCACTACCGCTGACTGGATTCCACCCACCGAGGACTGCGCACAGCCGGTCTACCGCTCGGCCACCTCCGAAGACCAGAGCATTCTCGTCCTTTGCCACACCATCCTCATCGACGGCCACCTCGCGCGCCTGCACATCGGTGGCTCGCTCGATGAGCAGGTCGAGATCCTTCGCCTCTACCGCAACGCGCTTCTCCTGTTGATGCCCGTTCTCCTGGCGCTCTCCGTCGGCAGCGGATACTTCCTCAGCCGCCACGCCCTCCAACCGGTAGACCGCATGACACGCGCCGCGCTCGACATCGGCATCGGCAATCTCTCCCAGCGCCTTCCCGTTCCCTCCGCGCGCGACGAGATCCAGCATCTCGCCGTCGCCTGGAACCAGCTGCTCGCGCGTCTCGAGGCCGCGGTCTCGCGTCTCAGCCAGTTCTCCGCCGACGCCTCGCACGACCTCCGCACCTCCATCACGGTCATCCTCGCCACCGCACAGCTCTCGCTTCAGCGCCACCGCACCGAGAGCGAATACCGCGAGGATCTGGAGAAGATCGTCACGGAATGCCGCACCGGAGCCACGCTCCTCGATGCGCTCCTCTCCCTCGCGCGCAGTGACAACTTCGTCCACGAGGTAGCCTTCCGCCAGATCAACCTTTGCGATCTCGTGGTCAGTGGTTGCCGCCGCGTCGAAGACCTCGCCGAGGCCGGTGGAATCCTCCTCGACTGGCATCTGCCGCGCGAACCCATCTTTGTCGAAGGCGACGAGCTTCTCCTCCAGCGCCTCCTCGGCATCCTGCTCGACAACGCCATCCGCTACACCCCCGAGCATGGCGAGATCCGGGTTGAAGCCGCCATCTCTGGAGATGAAGCAGTCATCACGGTGTGCGACACCGGCATCGGAATGTCGGAAGATGTGCGCCAGCGCGTCTTTGATCGCTTCTACCAGGCCGACCTCCGCGAGCGGAAGACGCAGGCCGGAGCCGGCCTCGGCCTCTCCATCGCCCGCTGGATCGCCAACGCCCACCGTGCCTCGCTCACCGTTGAAAGCACCCCGCTCAAGGGCTCCGTCTTCCAGATCTCTTTCCCGCTACCCACATCCCTCTATCGCTGCGAACCCAAAGAGCAAGCCGCAAACTAAGTCTTTCTTCCTTGCTTCAGCCCAAATCTTAAATCGACCTTATAAAAATCAGCCGTTTTCTAAGGATTTTCAGTGCCCGGCGCAACCAATCCCGTAACCGCGAAACGCCGACAATCTCCAGCAGAATCAATCCGTTCTCGCTCTCGCTTCCGAACGCCGCGGAGGGCAAAATCGCACAATGTAACACCGCATTCACAGCCGTTTCTTAGTTTCAAAGAACCGAAAAATTCAGCCGCAACCACATTTGGAGGAACCCTTGAAGACCCACTTCCTTATGCGCTGGAGCCACGTCTTTGCCATCGGCCTGTTCGTGCTCTTCATCGCCGTGACCACTTCCCGGCTGCACGCGCAGTCCGCTACCGCAACGCTCGCCGGCACCGTCGTCGACCCGATCAATAGCGTTGTACCGGGTGCCGCCGTCACCGCGCGCAATGAATCTACCGGGGCTACTCAACACACAACCTCTGACCCCCAAGGCCGCTTTACCTTCGCTGCTCTGCCTGTGGCAAAGTACACGGTGGAGGCCTCGGCCTCCGGCTTTGCGTCCACCTCGAAGCGTGCCGTGCAACTCTCACCTACCCAGCCGCAGGAGATCTCGCTGACGTTGAGCGTCGCTGCTACGAGGGACGAGATTACCGTTGAAGCGGCGAACGCTGGCTCTCTGGCGGCGCAGCTCGCCCCCATGGATGGCCTCCTCGATGCGCGCTCCGCACGCACTGAGATCAGCACCGGCTTCATTCAGAACTTCACCTCGCCCATCTCGGACTACAGCGAACTGCTGCAGATGGCTCCTGGAACGTTCAGCATCAACTCCAACGGCGTCGGCCTCGGAGACGCCAAGACCTACTTCCGCGGCTTTCCCGATGGCGACTACGACATCACCTACGACGGAATCCCCTTCAACGACACGAACTCGCCGACGCATCACTCCTGGGCATTCTTCCCCTCGCAGTGGATCGGCGGAGTCGACTTCGACCGCAGCCCTGGCTCAGCCTCCACGGTCGGGCCTACGCCGTTCGGCGGCTCCATCAACCTTCTCTCCAAGGAGATGCCGACCGACCAGTCTATCCGCGGCGGCGTTTCCTATGGCTCCTTCAATACCCTTCTCTACGATGCGCACTACGACTCCGGCAATTTCGGAGGCCGCGCACGCCGGTCGAATCTCTTCATCGACGTTCACCACTTCACCTCAGACGGCTACCAGACCTTCAACTTCCAGACCCGCAACGCCGGTGCGCTGAAGTATCAGTTCCACATTTCGGATAAGTCGACGCTGACGGGATTTGCCGGTATCGTGTGGCTCGACTCAAACACGCCCAACATCAAGGGCCCCACCCGCGCTCAAATCGCCCAGTTCGGAGACAACTACCTTCTCCAGAATAGCGATAGCACGCAGGCAAATTTTTATCAGTGGAACTTCTACCACATCCCCACTGACTTCGAGTACGTAGGCTATCGCTCCGAGTTCGCGCACAACTGGCATCTCGATATGAAGCCATACACCTACAGCTATTACAACGCGCAGTACTACGCCACAACTCCCAAAGGGACTGGCCTCATCACGCCGACGAACTGCCAGCCCCTCAAGGGAGTGCGCACCTGCGCTGTCGACAAGCTGAACAGTTATCGCAAGTACGGCCAGACCAGCACGGTCAGCCAGGTTTCCAAGTACGGAGTCTTCCGCACAGGCTTGTGGTATGAGTGGGCTACAACGAACCGCTTCCAGGCTCCGTCCGATCCCTTCACCAAGCAGGACGATGTCTTGCCCAACTTCCACGAGCGCTTCTATACGAACTCCTACCAGCCCTTCGCCGAGTATGAGTACCACGCCACCCCGAAGCTCACCCTCACCGGCGGGTTCAAGTATGCGCACTACAGTATGGATCTCACCCAGTATGCCGACAACGGCAAGACCGTCGGCAACCTGGGCGGTAAGCCATACGTGAACAACTTCGCCGGTTTCAACTCGTACCTGCCCTCGGCCGATGCGAACTACCGTCTCAGGAGCAACTGGTCTGTATACGGACAATACGCGACTGGCAGCATCATTCCTCCCAGCAGCGTCTTCGATTACAACCAGACCGCCTCTTCGTCCAACCCTGCGCCAAAGATCACGGTTCTGCCTAAGCCCACCACGGCAGTCACCTTCCAGGCTGGAACCGTGCTCAAGATGAAGCGCCTGACCCTGAACGGCGATGTGTACCACACGCGCTTCCAGAACTCTTACGGCTCCGCGCTGGACTCTGAAGGAAACACCTACTACGTCCAGACTGGCGACTCCATAACCAAGGGCTTCGAGGGAGAGGCGAACCTCTACATCGCGAAAGGTCTCAGCTTCTATGCCAATGGAACAGCCGGCGTCGCGAAGTATGCCAGCCACGAGGTCAATGAAACTCCGCTTACCAACTATGGTCAGTGGGTGGCCAATACTCCGGCAAACACACAAGCGTTGGGATTGACCTACCAGCAGAAGTATCTCGATGTCGGAATCTTCAACAAGCGCATCGGGCCTATGTGGAACGACAGCGGCTCCTACAACCAGGCTGTTCCCATCGACCCCTTCAACGTTACCAACATGTATTTCAACTACACCGTGCGGAGCGGCTCGCGCTTTGATCAAACAAAGATCCGCCTGAGCTTCAACAACCTCTTCGACCAGCACAATGTAACCGGCGTGAACCCTGCCACGGCAGCGCAAACCTTCAAGCCCGCAGGTAGCGATGTCCTCACGCTTATTCCAGGACGCAGCATCATGCTTACGGTAGCCTTCGGGTTCTCGCCAAAGCGGTAAATTGAGGAACCCTCGCAAAAGGCCCCGGTATCATACCGGGGCCTCTTTTTTCTCTCTTCCCCGGCGACGTCACTTCAATTCGTCTTCCACTCGACCAACTCTGGTCCAAATCCGATAAGACAAAGCTTTCGACAACTGCATTACTTCAGCGTCTCCACTGGAATCCCCTCAGGAATCTTCAGCTCGAACTGGTCATCATCCAGATGACCGTTGAGCGTCAGCTTCGTTATCGTCACCGTCAGGCTGTAGTGGTCCTTCGGGCGCTCGATCTTGATCTTCGTCGGAAATGGTATGTTGTCGTAGAACTGATAGGCGCTATAGTACGCCTTTGTCACTACCTGGCCATTCTTGTCATAGATGTCCTGCTGGTACGGCAGAAGGTCGATCGAGTTAATGTGGATCACCCGCAATGTCCGCACGGTCTGGCCCTCAGGCTTGGCCAGGATCTGCAGCGCATAAGCCGGCTCTTCGATGAGGTCCTTCTTCTTCTTCTCGTTCTCGATGATCCGTATGTCGGTCGTCATCGAGATAATCTCGTCCTCGTCCGGCCCCTGGATGAACATCGAGTCATAAAACACGTCCGGACGCAGGTTCCACAGCCCATTCTTTGAGGGCGTCGTCACTGTGTTACTCCCCATGATCGCCCGGTGCCGCGGGGGAATCAGCAGCTTGAAGTTCTCCCCGTCACTCACCATGTCCAGAGCCGAAGTCCTAACCACCGGAACCAGCAGCAACACACGCAGAAACTCCGGTTTCCGCATCAGGATGTAGCCGGTGAAACTCAGCGACTCCGTCTCCTTGCCTTGCAGCGCCCCGCCCGTAATCGACGACATCTCAACCGTCGCGTTAAACGTCTTGATGCTCTCGTAGCGGTGCGCCAGTTGCTGGGCCATCTGTTCCAGCGACGTACTCATCACCACGTCGGCGACGCGTGCCTTCGGGACAACTCGAGTATGGCTCAGACAACCGGTCAGAGCCGGTGCCAGGCCGATCAGCCCAGCGGCCAATCCCTGTTTTATCTTCATGCACACAAACACCCAGTATACCCGTCTCGGAACTCTAAGGTTACAGACGAGTTAGATGAGCGAGAGACGCCTCCGGTTCGGAAATTCTTCCTCGATTACGCCAGGCGAGTCACCGTCCCTGGGCCCTTCGGTACGCCGTGACGTTGTCGTTGTGCTCCTTCAAATTGGATGCAAAGCGGCTATGTCCCGCCGCGTCGCTTACAAAATATAGATAGTCTGTCTTCGCCGGCGACATCGCCGCCTTCAGCGCTGCCACACCCGGATTGCAGATCGGCCCCGGCGGCAACCCAGCATGTACATACGTGTTGTACGGAGACTCCGACTTCAGGTCCGACGCATAGATCGTTCCCCGCCAGTGGTCCTCCAGCAGCGCCGCGTAGATCACCGTCGGATCGGTCGCCAACGGCATTCCCTTCGCCAGCCGGTTCGCAAAAACTCCCGCCACCAGCGGCCGCTCGTTTCCCTGGCTCACCTCCTTCTCCACCAGCGAAGCCATCGTCACCAGCCGGGGAACATCACCCGAAATCCCCAGTTGCATCGCCACCTGTCTGAACCGCCGCACCATCGCCGCCAGCATCTGCTCCGCGGAAGTGTGGTGCGCGAAGTGATAGGTATCCGGAAACAGATACCCCTCAAGCGACTCCGGCTGCCTTTCGCTCCCCGCTGTCCACTCCGCGATCAGCTCCGTATGCTTCCGGGCGGCCTCAAGAAACTCGTCGCGCTTCCCCAGTCCCGCGTTCTCCACCGCCTGCGCAATGTCGAAGATGTTGTACCCCTCCGGGATCGTCAGGCTGACCGTGTATACTTCGCCTCGCGCGATCTTGTCGTATACCTCCGTCATCGCCACCGGATGATCGAACTTGTACTCGCCCGCTTTCAGGCTCCTCCCGCCGCGTAGCGTCGACACCGCGCGCAGTAACTCAAATCCATGACGGCTGCGGATCACGCCCTTCTGCTCCAGCATCACCCCAATCGACTCCGAGCCCGTATGCGGAGCGATATCGACAAACGTCTCCGTATGCGGCCCGTAGGGAGACCTGACCATCCAGAAGGCGAAGCCCGCAAGCAACAGCAAAATCACCAGCAGAGTCCCGAGAAACTTCAACGCATTCGCCTCCATGGCCTGACAGGGAGCAATCTCCCGCCAGTTGCTCCATTCTAGTTCTCGGTCATCTTTTCAACAGCAATTTCCTCGATCAGATCAGCACACCTTGAAGTAGCGCAGCGAAGAGCTCAATCGTCACCAGAGGCTCTTTGCTATCCCTATGATTTATCGGCCACTTCCCGACGATGTCCAGGCGAACATCCCCGGTCAGCGCCTGCCGCGTATAATTGAATTTTGACTGCACACGCGCGCCTGCCGGCACGAGTGAGGATTCCTGTCCCACATTGCCGGTGCGCTTCTGGAAAGGCCCCATGCCCGAACACATCATGAAACGGCTCGAAGAGGAGATCAAGCAGCTCGAATACGAGCTCACCACCGAGCTTCCCGCAGAGATCAAGAAAGCCGTCGCCCTCGGCGACCTCAGCGAAAACGCTGAATACCACATGGCCAAGCAGCGCCAGGTCTTTGTCAACGCCCGCCTCGGTCAGCTCAAGAAGCGGATGGGCGAGCTTGCCATGGTCAACCTGAGCAACATCCCCAAGGACAAGGTCGGCTTCGGAGCCACCATCACCGTCTACGACTCCGTCAAAGACGAGGAGATCGTCTATAAACTCGTCACCAGCGAAGAGTCCGACGTCACCAAGGGGCTCATCTCGACCACCTCCCCCATCGGCCGCGCCCTGCTCGGCAAAAAAGAGGGCGAGGTCGCCACCGTCGTCACCCCCAACGGCAAGCGCGAACTCGAAGTTCTCAAGCTGGTCACGATCCACGACGAGGTGTAAGGTTGCATCGCAGCCCCATCTGGCTGCGAGGAGAAGTTCAGAAGCAGATGACCCAAAGATGACTTGGACAAGCGCATTCGGAAAGGGCAGTGGCTGGCTGCTGCAAAAGATCGTCAACGGCCTTGCTCTATCCCGAATCTCACCCAACACCCTCACCTTCATCGGCCTCATCATCAATATCATCGCGGCCATCTTCTTCGGCTACGCCAAGGGATCGAACGCGAACCGCATGTTCTTGTACGCCGGTCTGATCATCATCGGGGCCGGCATCTTCGACATGGTCGACGGCCGCGTCGCCCGCCAGACCAACCAGGTCTCCATCTTCGGGGCCTTTTTCGACTCCGTCATCGACCGCTACTCCGACGTAGCCATCTTCTTCGGGCTCATGATCTACTATGCTCGCGGAAACCGCCTCTTCTACGTCGCGCTCGTCGCCTTTGTCATGACGGCCTGCCTCATGGTCAGCTATACCCGCGCCCGCGCCGAAGCCCTCATCGGAACCTGCAAGGTCGGCTTCATGGAGCGCCCCGAGCGCATCGTCTGCGTCATCCTCGGCGCCCTCTTCAACAAGTGGGGAGTCATGGCCGCCGCACTCTGGGTCCTAGCCGTCATGTCCACCATCACGGTCATCCACCGCATCCGCTACACCTACGAAGAGACCGAGCGCCGCAAACTTCAAGCCGCCCTCGAAACCCAGCCCGCAGAACCTCCTGCTCTTACCACCCGCTAAGCTGGTCCTTAATTTCCCAACGAGAATCCATACCAGGCAGCGGTCAGAGAATCAGACCCGCCCGCGGATTCTGTACATCGTCGCTCGCTCACGATACACCGTAGCACCGAGGTGAGGTCACGGCGAGGCTTCGGCGAGATTGATGTGAGTCACCGCCTCGAGTTGAATGAACAAGATAGTGCGGCCATCGCGAGACGCGGCGAGTGAGGGGGACGAGGGCATAGGCATATGCTCCAAGGGCAACACAGGATTCGACCGGCCGGTCCGAAAATCGTAGTAATAGATAGCTGGCCGAGGTGCTGCATCTGAATCGAGGAAGTAGATCCCGTTTTCAGTGATGGCGAATGCTCCCCAATAACCAATATGAAGAGCGTCCGTGATGCGAACTTCGGGTCCGCCGGAGAGCGGGCGCCGCCACAGGCCGCCGAATTCGCGCTTCGCATAATACAGCGTCGAACCGTCATACGATTCCAATGCTGAAATCCCACCCTGATCTGTAATCCGTGTCTTCTGACCGGAGGCAAGGTCGAGCTTCCAGATTTGCCATTCTCCGCTTCGATTCGAAGTAAAGTAGATTGATCGCCCATCGCGAGACCATCGAGGTACGAAGTTTTCATATTGATCCGCAATGACAGCATGGAAGTTGCGTCCTTCCGAGTCGATCATCCATATCTGGCTGCGGTCCCCAGGACGGTAGTCCATCGCGATCCATTTGCCCTCGGGTGACCAGTGCGGACTGCCGACCCAGCCCGGATCAGTAATCCTGGTAAGCTGCAGCGGATTTTGTCCATCGACGTCAGTTCTCCAAATATCTAATCTTCCTTCCGATCGCCCAGATTGGACGACAACATGTTCGTCGTCGGGGGCCAGTTGCGGTGAACTGTCATGCATTGAAGAAATACTGATGTTCTTGACTGAGAGCACTTTTCTACCCGCCGAGGCAAGGTCCACACGCCACATAGAGAACGACCCGGGTCCTTCAACGTAAGCGAGGCGGCGACCATCACTCGAGAGAGAGCCTATCGCGGGAAATGTTAATGCTGGCTCGATCGGGCCACCTCCGACAGAAACGCGCACGGGGCCGCGAATCTCAGCGGAATGGAATACCACATATCTTCCATCAGCTGTCCACATGATCGGACCGCCCGCCCCGTAGCCATCCGTGAGCTGATGGAGGTTCTTACCCGAAAGATCGATGGTGAAAAGGTGCGCGTGACCTATAGTTGCGGTGCGGAAAAATGCCACGGTCTTGTGATCTGGGCTGAGGGTCGGGGCTTCATCGCCTGAGTCCCCGCCCGGAGGCGGAGACGTCAGGCACCGCTTTTCACCCGTAAGCAGCGAAAAGAGGACGATGCCGCGGAGTTCATTGGGAGCGCATTGATCGGCGAGCAACAGCGCTTCCCCGTTTGGCGTCCATTGAGGCCACCCGGCACCGACAAACGTAAACGGGCACACAACCTCGGTAACCTTGCGCTCCAATCCCCCCAGTGCGGGAACCACAAAGACCGCACCGCCGTTGTCATCGCAATGCCCATAGGCGATCTGGTGGCCGTCGGATGACCAGGCAGCGCAGCAGATGAACCCGCTGGTGTTGTGCGTCAGTCGGAGTGGCTGGTCCCCTCCGATCAACGTCACGTACAGATCGTCCCACGGTTGTGTCTCGCTTCTCCAGGTGAACGCAACCTGTTTTCCGTCGGGCGAGAGTGCTGGGTCCCGGACAAGCCCTCGAACCGTAACGACGGCTCTGGGAGCCTTGACAAACGACGGATACGCCGAACCTGCGTTCGCATGTGACCGCCCGGTGCCAAAGAAATCGATCATTGCTAGCACGAGGGCCGTGAGCAGTACTGCTGCTGCAGTGATCAGCCACCGAGGTGACAACTGCGAGCTAGATTGCGCTGGCGAGACCGGACTAGGCAGGGTCGGGCTCCCGTTCCCCTTTTGGGGAGAAGGTTCGGGATCGATGGCGGAAGTTGAATCAACCGAGAGTTTTTCGACCGGCATAAGAAAGCGATAACCGAGAGTCTGGACCGTCGCGATATAGCGCGGCTCCCGCGAACTGTCGTCCAGCAGTCGCCGAAGCGTAGCCACGCTGCGGGTCAGGGAGTTGTCCGAGACAGCGGTATCGTGCCACACCGCCTCCATGATTTCGTCCTTGGTCACCAGCCGCCCGGGGTTATGAAGCAGGTAAATAAACACACGAAAAGCGGTCGGCTCAACCTTTACGGTCACGCCCGCGCGGGTGAGAGCGAATTCACTCTCCCGCACTTCCACGTCTCCGAATCTGAAAATAGACGACTTGCGATCCATCACAAACCCGTCACCCGCTTTTCAGAAAAGGGTCAGATCACTGTCATGACGGTGCCAAGGCACGGATCGACATTGCACCCAGCCAACCGGGCTGAGGTGATTCGAAATGTCGATTCTCAAGCTCTTGACCTCCGTCAGTCTTGCCGTATTCACCGCAACCGGACTGCATGGGGAAAGGCGCTGCCCTGGAAACGTGGCTAGTGTATCCCTTCGCCAAGTCCAGGGAGCACTTATTGTGGTGCCGCTGCGCGTGAATGGAGCCGGCCCATTCGATTTCCTGGTAGATACGGGAGCGCAAATCACAACCGTTGATGACGGGCTAGCTTCACAACTCGGTCTTCCTAGCAATGGGACAACGGGTTTTTCCGGCGTCGCTAGCTACGGACGCAAAGCCTTCACCTACCTCGCTACGGTAGAGGTTGCGGACCTTCGGGTGACTGACGTGCTTGCCGTGGTAGATAACCTAACCCAACTGCACGCAGCAGATGGAAAGATCCGAGGCATCCTCGGTGAGAACTTTCCGGCGCATTTCGATCTGCTCATCGACAACCCACATCACGCGCTCTGCCTGGATGACACCGGTGCCATGTCTGCGGGGATGAAGGGAACACGAGTGGCTCTGGCGCAGGCTTATGGGGCGGACCATGATCTGCCGTTTACGCGCCCACTCGTAATCGAGGCCCATATGGAAGGCATTCGGAACCCTGTCTTGTTCAGGCTCGATTCAGGGAGCAACGTCCCCGTGATTTACGGCGGCCGTGATCAGTCGGTGGACATCCGGAGGACCACCCAAATTTTGAAGCGAGAAGTGGACGGATTGGAACAGGATTTTGCGGTGCTCCAGCCGAAAGATGTTGCGGTTGGTGGCGACAAGGTGCGGCAAGTGATCTGACCTTGCCCCCGCAAAACGTATCCCTTAGCAAGGTGCTGTAATAGCGAAAGGGACGGCAGATGAGGAAC
>Ga0126381_100007537_pt1 | contig 12120 bp, 10 predicted proteins | sample PanSoiMetPlot_28_FD_96465 | JGI IMG/M metagenome (GOLD analysis project Ga0126381, IMG submission 96465) | Tropical forest soil microbial communities from Panama - MetaG Plot_28 | ecosystem: Environmental > Terrestrial > Soil > Tropical forest > Bulk soil | place: Panama | collected 2016-02-17
CACCGCGTCCAACGCCGGTGTGGCGGCATTGATTGGCGGAGCGGGAGCCATGTGGCTTTTCAGCTACCCGAAACACAACGAGCACTGGCGCGAGACTGGCTTCTTGGCCGGCGAAGCTGTCTTGAACAGTTTCGTTGTGGTCGAAGCGATGAAGTATCCGCTAGGACGTGAGCGTCCTTTTCAAGACAACGGCAACGGCAGCTTTTTTAGCGGAGGGACCTCCTTCCCTTCTGAACACGCTGCTGCCTCATGGGCTGTCGCGAGCGTCGTGGCGCATGAATACCCAGGGCCGCTGACAAAGATACTGGCGTACGGACTGGCCACTTTTGTCAGTTACTCTCGCTATCGCGCTAGACAACACTTCCCGTCGGACGTTTTTATCGGCAGCGTCGTTGGCAATATGGTCGCTGAGGGTATCTACAATCGACATCACGATACGGAGCTTGGTGGGGCACCTTGGGAGTCGTTTCGCAGTTACCTGCGTCAAACGCACGCCACTTCAAGCGCGAACATGGGTTCACCATACGTGCCCCTGGATAGCTGGGTTTATGCCGCGATGGACCGGCTGATTGCGCAAGGCTTTATCAAATCTGCGATCGTTGACATGCGTCCGTGGACGCGGTTCGAGTGCGCGAGGCTCGCAAGCGAGGCTGGTGAGCAGCTTGAAGATGTAGACGCGAGCGTGTCGCAACCCGCCAAAATCTATCGGTCCTTGGCAGCTGAGTTTCGAGAAGAGTTAACCCTAATGGAGGGCGGTGGCAATACGCGCGCTCGGGTCGAGTCGGTTTATACGCGCGTCACTGGAATCTCTGGCCAGCCACTTTCAGATGGATACAACTACGTCTTCGGCCAGACGATCATCAACGATTTTGGGCGGCCATACGAGGAAGGCGTTAACAACGTCACGGGCGTTTCAGGGTGGGCTACGGAATCGCGTTTTGTGGTTTACGTTAACGGAGAGTATCAACATGCCCCGTCCGCCCCGCCACTGACGCCATCGGCACGCGAGGTGATCGGACAGACTCAGGTTGTGCCGGAGCCACCGCCTTCGGCGATCAATCAGGTCGACCGCGTCCAATTACTTGATACCTATGTGGGCATGACACTTGAAAACTGGCAGTTCACGTTTGGCAAGCAAAGCTTGTGGTGGGGACCCGGCAGGGGTGGGCCAATGATGTTCAGCAATAACGCACAGCCGATCACCATGTTCAGGGTGGACCGCGTCTCGCCCTTCAAGTTGCCTAGCTTTCTTGGCTACATCGGCCCCATGCGCCTCGAACTCTTCCTCGGCGAGCTTTCCGGCCAGAATTTTGTCTTTCGGGAGAACGGAGGATTGCTAGGAAGCTGGACCTCACCCCTGTCACCGCAAACGATGATTTCTGGAGAACGATTCAGTTTTAAGCCGACCCCAAATGTTGAATTCGGCTTCTCATTGACCACTCTTTTCGCTGGGCAAGGGCAGCCGTTTACGACTCATACTTATCTCAAAAGCATTTTCAGCACGGGAAACACCGGGCCCGGGGCTCCGTCAAAGCCTGGGGATCGTCGCTCCGGCTTCGACCTCACCTACCGCCTTCCACTGTTGCGCAACTGGGCAACGTTTTATGCTGATGGTTTTAACGAAGACCAATTCACTCCCGTGGCGTATTGGGACCGTGCCGCTTGGACGGGTGGGCTGTATATTTCGCATTTCCCTAAAGTGCCCAAGCTCGATTTGCGCATGGAGGGCGTGTACACAGACCTTCCGATTGGCGGCAATGTCGGGCCTGGTTATTGGTACTGGAATGCTACGTACCTTAATGGGTATTCAAACGACGGAAACCTAATAGGGAGTTGGATCGGTCGAGGAAGCCAGGGTGCTCAAGCGTGGTCGAATTATTGGTTGACGCCGAAAAATAGAATTCAACTCAATTTCCGGCACCAGAAGATCAGTGCCCAATATATTCCAGGCGGCGGTACCATCACTGATTTTGGTGGACAAGGAGATTATTCTCTGCGCAAGAACGTCGATTTGTCCCTTTCTTTGCAGTATGAACGTTGGCTAATTCCTTCGATACAGGCGGGTACCTCCCGGAACTTTACGACGTCTGTCATGCTCCGGTTCACACCTAGCAAGTCGTTTTATCCGAACGCGCGTTTAACGTCATCAACGAGTACAGAGTCCGCTGAGCAAGAAAGCATGGGGGGCCGTCCGTGAACCAGAACAAGCATTCCCTCCCGGAGAGCGTGCCGCGAGAAACGATGGCCATCGACATATTGTCTGCGCCCTCGGCGGAAGAGATTCGGAGATCGCGGGAGCTAGCGGTCTGGCGTTTGCGACTGGTTTGGGATCGCCGGAGCTTGCTCTGGCGCGTGCTTCTTTGGAGCTTCCTTGTAAGCTTGCTTCTGGCCCTGTTGATTCGAAATCGCTACCAGGCGGTCGTCCATCTCATGCCTCCCGAGGGTCAGTCGGGATCAGCGCTGGCGATGCTGAGCGCACTTGCAAGCAAGACAGGCGGTGCGGGCGGCGTGGCCGGCGTGGCTGGCTTGGCTGGTGACTTGTTGGGAATGAAGAGTACAGGCGGGCTGTTTGTCGGAATCCTCGGAAGCCAAACCATACAGGATCGGCTCATCGAGGAGTTCGACTTGCGTCGCGTTTATGGCAGTCCAAAGATGAAGATCGAGGATGCTCGCGACAAGCTGACAAGAAACACAGAGATCTCTGAGGAGCGAAAGAGTGGAATTATCACAATCCAGGTTACGGACCATGATCCGAAACGTTCTGCAGCAATGGCCAACGCCTATGTTCAAGAGCTAGACCGTCTCGTGGCAAAGGTGAGCACGTCGGCGGCGCGCCGGGAACGCATATTTCTGGAAGACCGCCTCAAATCGGTCAAGCAAGATCTGGATACAGCATCCCGAAATTTCAGCGACTTCGCGAGCAAGAATACGGCAATCGACATCCCCGCGCAGGGCAAAGCGATGGTCGAAGCGGCGGCACGCTTGCAGGGAGAGTTGATCGCTGCACAATCAGCACTCAGCGGCTTGGAATCTATCTATACAGACGAAAATGTCCGCGTTCGTGCGATGCGTGCCAGGGTGGCGGAACTTCGAGCTCAACTGGTTAAGCTCGGCGGAGAAGCGGGCTCTTCCTCTGACTTATCATCAAAAGAAGCTGAGGCTCTTTACCCGTCGATTCGCAGGCTTCCTGTGCTGGGCGTGACCTACGCTGATCTGTACCGACAGACAAAAATTCAGGAAACGGTATACGAGCTGCTAACGCAACAGTACGAGCTGGCGAAAGTTGAAGAGGCCAAGGAAATCCCCAGCGTGAAGGTGCTGGACGCTGCCATCGTGCCAACCAAGAAGGTGTTTCCGCCGCGTATCGCGATCATATTTCTTGGCATGACGCTAGGACTCGCTGCGGCAGTCGGCTGGATAATGGCGAAAACACGGTGGGAATCGGTGGACGCTGGCGATCCCAGAAAGGCGTTTGCAGTGGAAGTATTTACGACCTTTCATGGGTATTTTCCGATGTTCTCGCGGAACGGATCTGCGGATTCAAACGGCCATCGTGCCTGGGCGTTTTGGGTTAGGCCCGAAAAAGCAAAGGTCAAAAAGCACGACAGCGGAGATATCCAGACGAAGTAACGGTGGGTTTGGCAGTAGTTGATTGAGAATTAAAGGCTTAGGTCACATATGCCCTGTAAGTGACGGGGCGAAGCCATAAGTGGCCTCGGAGTGCTGAGAGGATGAAGAGCTTCTCAGAAAACGCGACGAGCGATCCGTTACGACCAGCCGCACCGATATGGTCGTGTGAGGCCCGATGGTACGCTGCGTATACAAGCGCGAACCACGAGAAGCGCGTCGCAGAGCAACTTGTTGTCCGAAGCGTCGAGCATTTTCTTCCGGTTTACGAATCGGTGCGTCGCTGGAAAGATAGGCGCGTGAAGCTGGCCATGCCGCTGTTTCCCGGGTACGTCTTCGTGCGGATCACTCTTCGTGATCGGTTGCGTGTTCAGCAGGTTCCAGGCGTCGCGCGGCTCGTGGGGTTTGGCGGCATGCCGGTTGCCCTGCCCGAGGAAGAGATGCAAGCGCTTCGAGCAAGTATCGCACGAGGCCTTCGTGCCGTGCCGCACCCGTTCCTTACGGCAGGGCGAAGAGTGCGAGTGAAGAACGGTCCGATGGTTGGATTGCAGGGAATTCTGAAGCGCCGGAAGAGCCAAAGCCGGTTAGTTGTCTCGCTCGAATTGATCCAGCGGTCCATGGCAGTCGAAGTAGACGAGGCGGATCTAGAACCTGCATAAGCAACTGTCTTCCAGGCCGGGGAATAGCGAATTATTCTGCGGTTAAGAATTCGGAAGGTTGAGCAGCGCGCAAGTAACACCATCGGTGAAGAGATAAGGTGTTGACTGTGCTTGTTACGCTATATAGGGCCAGCTAGCTATGAACAGAGCATCCAAATTCCTGGGGGGCTTTCGAAGACTTAGGAAGAAGAGCTTGAGGCAGATAGCGGCGATTCCTAGGGTCGCATTAAGTAGGGCGAGGAGCGTGCTGTACCCGCATCCACCTCCGCCGCCGAGCGGGTTCACTCGGTTCGACCAAGTATTGAATTATTCACTTAAACCAAGTGATATTTCTGACCATCTGCTTACTTTGTTCGTTGAGGCTTTGGAAGTCAGGCCGAAGCTAATTGTCGAGCTTGGAGTTCATGATGGAGATAGTACCTTCGCTCTAGAGCGCGTCGCGGAACATTTTGGGTCCAAGCTCGTTAGTGTAGACATAGATGACTGTTCAAATGTATCGGCCTATAAGCACTGGTTTTTCGTCAAAAGTGATGACGTCGCATTTGCGAACGAGTTCACGGCTTGGTGTGGTGAGCAGGGGATTCACCCTGCCGTCGACGTCCTGTTTATAGATACGAGTCACGAGTTTGAGCATACTCGAAGCGAGATCGCTAGCTGGTTTCCCTTCTTGTCGGACCGGTCTAAGGTCTTCTTTCATGACACGAATATGGGAGAAGTGTACGTTAGAAGGGACGGAAGCATGGAATTCGGGTGTCATCACCATAGAGGCGTAGTTGCAGCCATCGAGGAGCGTTTAGGGCGCAATTTCGACGAAACTCGTGATTTCGTTGATTCCACGAAGGACTGGATCATTAAGCATCATGCGTCGTGCAATGGACTGACGATCTTGGAAAGAATCCCGCGCGAGATGAATGTAGCAATCGAGGAACTTGGCACCAACAGATTGAGTCTACTATCGCCTTAGAAACGTGTACCTTATTCATCCAAAAAGGTGGGCGAATTGAAGAGTGTGGCGGCCCATGGCCCGTTGTTGGCGCGGAATGTAGTCTGGAACCTGCTCGGCATTGGTACACCAATGTTCGTAGCAGTCTTTTTCATCCCGATTCTCATCCGGGGATTGGGCAAAGAGCGATTTGGTGTGCTGACACTCGCTTGGGCGCTGATCGGGTACGCCAGCCTGTTCGACCTCGGCCTTGGTCGGGCGCTTACGCAGTTGGTGGCGCGGAAATTGGGGGCGGGAGAAGAGCGGGAGATTCCATCCCTGACATGGACGTCTCTTCTCCTGATGCTGTTGCTGGGAGTTGCGGGCACTGGGGTCGTCTTCCTGATTTCTCCCTGGCTGGTTGGGCAGGGATTGAACATCTCCGCGGCGTTGCAGCGGGAGACGCTTCAATCATTTTGGTTGCTGGGGCTTTCCATTCCTTTTGTGATCGTCACTGCCGGCCTGCGCGGATTATTGGAGGCACACCAGCGCTTTGGCTTGGTCAATTCGTTGCGGATTCCCATGGGCGTGCTCACGTTTGGCGGGCCATTGTTGGTGTTGCCATTTTCGAGGAGTCTTGTTCCGGTGATCACAACGCTGGTTGCCGGGCGGATCGCCGCCTGGGCCGCTCACCTGCTGGTGTGCCTGCGGGTTCTGCCAGAGTTGGGGCGCACCATTGAGTGGGAGCGCTCGGCTGTCGGGCCGCTGCTGCGCTTCGGGGGATGGATGACAGTGAGCAACGTGGTAGGCCCCTTGATGGTGACGCTCGACCGCTTCTTGATCGGCGCGCTGGTGTCTATGACCGCCGTCGCGTACTATGCAACGCCTTATGAGGTCGTTACGAAATTCCTGGTCCTCCCGGGTGCGCTGGCAGGAGTCATGTTTCCTGCTTTCTCGGCGATCTTTTTGCAAGATCGCGAGCGCGCTACACTTCTCTTTCGTCGAAGCGTCAAATCGCTCTTCCTGACCCTGTTTCCAATCACGCTATGCACGGTCGCGCTGGCGAAAGATGGCTTGACGCTTTGGCTTGGGGCCGAATTCGCTCAACACAGCTACCGCGTACTTCAGGTCCTCGCCGTAGGTGTGTTCATTAATGGCCTGGCGTATGCGCCTACCACTTTATTGCAAGGCGCAGGAAGGCCGGACCTGACCGCCACGCTGCATCTCATCGAGCTTCCTACATATCTACTGTTGCTTTGGTGGCTGATTCGCACGCACGGGATTGAGGGCGCGGCTATTGCCTGGTCCGCGCGGGTGGCGGTTGATGCTCTATTCTTATTTGCACTTGCAAGACGCTTTGTGCCCGGTGGGAGTCGGATAGGGCTTCGGACGGTGCTGCCATTGGCCATGGGCCTGCTGGTCATAGGGCTTGTCACTCGACTTCAAAGCTTCGCTGTTAAGGGCGTGTTCCTGCTCGGAACTATTCTGTGTTTTGCGCTTGTGGCGTGGTTCCAGATTCTCACTCCGGAAGAACGGACGATGGCGCAAAGCTACCGTTAAGGGATCGTCTGCTCTGTTAAACCAGCATCTTTGGGGGATTTAATGGATGCGGCGCCTGTGAGACAGGGCGATGGGAGTTATGACCTCTGCGTGGCATACCGCATCTATCCGAAGGTTACGAAGCCAGCCCAAAACCTGCCCTTCGGTGACGACAAACTGCGCCAAGCGGAAATTTGCCTGCGTTCCTTCAAGAATTCTCTCGGCTTGCTTCGAGTCAAGGTGTGGGCGATTCTCGATGGATGCCCCGGCGAGTTTCGCTCCCTTTTCGAGCGTCACTTCGCACCCCAAGATCTAATTTTTGTGGAAGTTGGAGGGGTAGGTAATAGGGCGACGTACGGCAAGCAACTGGATATACTGACCGCGCAAGACGATGCCGAATTCGTGTACTTCGCGGAGGACGATTATCTTTACCTGCCCGGTCAGTTTCCGCTTCTGTTGAAATTCCTTCGCGACGGCGAGGACGTGGACTTCCTGACACCCTACGACCACCCTGACTGTTATTCGTCGGACTTACACAACGAACCGAAGTGGATGAAGGTCTTTGAAGGGCATCACTGGCGGACGGCATCATCGACCTGCCTGACGTTCCTCACGAGAAAGAGCACGTTGATAAAGCATGGACGCGTGTTTCGCACATACTGTAGCCGGAACGACGATTGCGCGATGTGGCTGAGCTTAACGAAGAGCCGCGTGTTCGACCCTCTTGCCATCCTCCGGTATTTTGCGCGACGAGAGTCTTACAGGAAAGCACCGCTGAAGGCTTGGCTGTTCTGCTGGCGTCAGATTTTACTTGGGAAGAAGGCAAGGTTGTGGCTTCCGGTACCCGGGGTGGCCACGCACCTGAGCACGGGGTTATTGTCACCGGGCTTCGACTGGCTTACGTTCATGCGATCAGAGGGATCCCGGACGGAAGTGTTACAGGCATTAGGCGCGGGTCCGCTTGGAGAGACTCACTCCCGTGGCTGAGATGTTCGCGAGAACCATCAACTTAAGGAGGCCAGCGCTAAATGATGGTTCTGGCCGGATTGGCACCGACGTAGAAGCTGTGCTGATCGCCCTCGTTGGGGCAGCGGCCGCCGTGGCTGCCGTGTATGCACCGCTAGGGACGATCGTGGGGCTCGGAGCGCTGCTCAGCTTTGTGTTGATGACGGCAATGCGGCGGCGCGAGTGGTTTTTGCTATGTTATCTAATCATTCCGACAATCGGTGTGGGAGAACTCGGGAGGTTTGAGACCAGTGGCGGCACGCTCATCGCCCCTTCCCTCATTGTTGTCGCTGTGTGGGCAGGCGGGTTCTTTCTGGCTGTGCTTTTTGAGAAAGATCAGTCCTTCTGGCGCCTCCCATTGTCCGGATCATTTGCTGTGTTGTGGCTAGCCATCCTGCTCTCGGTGATTAACAGTGTGTCCGTGCTCCACTGGGCGCGCGGTTTGCTCGAGGCTATTCTGGGATTCGCGTTTTTTGCTTACCCGTACGTTTACTTGAGAAACCGGGAACAACTCAAAGTCTGCCTGCGGGTGCTGGTTTGGCTGGCAGTCCTTACCGTGGCCTTTGGTTTGTTACAGTACGCCGCATTTGACGCACTTGAGGGTTTGTTTCCCTTTTTGTACTCCGAAAAAGAAATTCCGTTTATCGAACACTGGCAAGCTGCGGGACGGATGGTTGCGAATTGGGTCCACCCGAGCGACTTTGCGTCTCTATTGAACATAGCTGCCCCGATAGCGCTTTACTCCTTGTTAAGTGCCCGAAAAAACCGATTGGTGCCGCTGCTAGTGTTCTTAGTTATTGGCGTCGGCATTCTCTTAGCGGCTACGCGGACGCCCATTGTTGCTTTTTGTGTATCGAGTGCACTGCTTTGCTTCTTGATGCGTGCCCGAAGGACTGCCCTGTTGATCATGACGGGCGCAGCTGTGCTCCTGCTCCTTGGGCCGTCCCTGTTTTCGCTCTCGGCGCAGCGTTTCAACTTCTCGGAAGAAGGAAATCTCACGAGTTTTGAAGAACGCAGGCTGTTGTGGTTGGCGGCCGCATCCTTTTTTGTCCAGCATCCGGTAGTGGGCATCGGCTCAAGGAACTATATGGACCATCCAGTTCTCGCCGACCCGACGCTGGGCACCCATAACGTTTACCTCGAAACGGCAGCTGAGACCGGTGGCATAGGTCTTTTGGCCTTTCTATATCTCCTGTATCAAGGATTCCGTGTTGACTTCAGCGGAGGGAAAACCCGCCTGCCGCGCGAATTACGAAATCTGCGATATGCGTTTCTCTGCTCTTCGCTCGCGATCTTGATCGAGGGGATGACGGGCAATGACTTTTATGTGTGGCAAGTTTGGTGTCTGTTCTGGCTCATTCGAGGGTTGTCTGCGGCCATGTCCACGAGGCCAGAGGCATTCGTCGGAAACCATGAAACCGCAGCGGCTTAAACAATCGGGGCACATCGGGCCGGGCGTTGAGTCGGTATTGGCAGGCGGCGGCTTGCCTATCGTTGTGGATAACGGCTCCACCGATGACACACTTCAAATGGTGCGTGCAGAATCCGCGAGGCTCGCGTCATCATACTGGTGAAAATCGCGGTTCTGGCACTTTTATGAATCGGGGATTTCAGGAGACCAGAAGCGGCTGCGTGATCTTATCGAACCCCGATGTGCTGTTTCTGGAGGGTTCGATTCGGCAACCGACGGGGTTTATTGCCAGCATGGTTAAAGTCCGAACGGCCCCTGCCGGTGGTTTATCCTCTACGGTTTCTGCCGTTTCCGCCTGAGTCAATTGGAGCCAAAAGCTCTAGGACCTAAGCTTGTGCGAGAGGATCCATGGATAGCCGGGAAGCACATTGCGGCGTTGAGGCTGTCGTAGTCACCCACAACAGTGAGAAGCACATCGCCCCCTGTCTTGACTCGCTTTTAGCGGAAGGCGCCCTGCCGGTCGTTGTGGATAACGACTCCAACGATTCAACCCTTCGATTGGTGACGGAAAAATACCCGCACGTAAGGCTGATTCCGAGCGGGGGCAATAAGGGATACGGGAGAAGTGTGAATACAGGCTTTCAGCAGACACAAGGCGAATTTGTGCTTTTATCGAACTCCGACGTTATTTATCCAGGTCGGTCGATTGAGATCCTGGTTCAATTTTTGAAGCACAAACCCGGCGTGGGTCTCGTTGGAGTACAGCAAGTCTTTCCGAATGGCAAATGGCAGCGGAGCTACGGTGACCTCCCGGGAGTGTGGTCAGGTTTCAAGGCTGCAATCGGGATCACCACGTTCCAGCGCGCACTTCGCGCTTGGCTCTGGCCGCGTAGGATCGACCACAAACCCAAGGATGTGCCCTACGTTGATGGGGCCATACTGCTTGTACGGCGCAATGCTTTTGAATCTGTTGGAGGATTTGACGAAACCTTTTTCCGCTATGGGGATGAAGCGGACCTTTGTGCTCGAATGCAGAAAGCAGGCTGGCGCACTGTTTTTTGCCCGCAAGCGCAAGTCATACACCTTCGCGGTGGTGACTCAACGCAGATCATCCCCCTGGAACTGTTCCGGAACATGGTCGAGGCCGAGATCAAGGTAGCGCAAAAGCACCTTCCCGCTTCGCAAGCGAGCGTTTACTTTTGGTTAAAACAGCTTGAATATCGACGCCTTTCGTTAATGTACAGAGTGCTGAGTTTGTTTACGCCGCAGAAAGTGACAGGCGGAATCAGACGGAGAAGTACCTCGACTCGCGATCTGGCCAACGTTTGGCGGGACAGCCGTCGGCAGATTCTCGGGACTAGCTATCTGAAATAATCGTGCTGCGAAGAGCCTGACCAAATGGAGGCTGCATGGTAAATGTCCTGGTAACGGGAGGGGCGGGATTTATCGGCTCACACTTGGTCGACGCGTTGGTGGAACGCGGTTACAAAGTGATTGCGTTCGACAATCTCGATGCCGCGGCTCATCCGCAGCCTGCCAAATGGCCGCCGTATGCAAATCCGAAGTGCAAATACATTTTGGGCGACGTCCGGGACAAAGAAGCGCTTCGGCGAGCGATGGAAGGGGCGGAGGTTGTGTTCCATCACGCGGCGGCTGTGGGCAGCGGAATTTCGATGATTGATGTGGGACGGTTCGTGGAAGTGAACTCGCTGGGGACTGCAAACGTCTTGGAGTTGGCGGTCGAAAAGCGTGAGCGGATCAAGAAGTTGATTGTGGCGTCGTCGATGACCGTGATGGGCGAAGGCACCTACGAATGCGAGAATCATGGCGAGTACTACCCCTTTTTGCGGCCGGTGGAGCAACTGGAACGGAAAGAATGGGAAGTGCAATGCCCGCGGTGCGGCGCGGCTTCAAGGCCACTGGCAATGAAAGAAGATCGCCCACTGCTTCCACTGACGATCTATGGCTTGACGAAAATGGATGAAGAGCTGGAGACGATGTTAGTGGGAGGGTTCTACAAGATACCGGTCGTGGCATTCAGGTATTTCAGCGTGTACGGGCCTCGACAGTCCCTGACGAATCCCTACACAGGAGTGATCGCGCGGTTTGGGACAAGAGTGATCACCGGGAAAGAACCACTGATCTATGAGGATGGACATCAGTTGAAAGACGTGGTTCATGTGCGAGATGTTGTGCGGGCGAATCTACTGGCGATGGAGCGGAACGAGGCGAACTATCAGGTGTTCAATTTGGGCAACGGTGAGGGTCTCAGCGTGTACTGCATTGGAGAGCTGATCGCAAAAAAACTGGGAACCGCACTCCGCCCAGTTTTGACCGGTCAATACCGCCGGGGCGATGCTCGGCACGGCTGGGCAGATATTTCTAAAGCGCGGCGACTCCTGGGATGGGAACCGTCACTCTCCGCGGAAGAAGGATTTGCTGACCTGTGCCAGTGGCTGAGAGACTTGCCGGACGAAAGGCTAGAGGAGGCGATTCACGCATACGAAAGCGCGGAGCGTGCGTCGGAAACACGCGCCGTAGCCATCTAGCTGAAGGAAGCCATACTGGGTCATCAAACGAGAGCGAAGGAAGAAATATTCGAAAATGACCACCAATCCTCCGCTCTGATTAGAGCGAGTAACGCATGAGTAGGCTCTTTGATCTTGCCTTTTTCCCGTTGTATCAGTTAAGAAGCTCCTATTGGAGGAGCAGAAGGTAAGTTGGCATTGGAAGTGTCGAGGAGCAACCTTACTCGAGGTGCGATTGCGGTTGGGCCCGACTATTCTGAGGACGCCTTCGATGTGCGCAGAGCCCAAGAGAGACAGAATGGAATCACAGGCGCACCACGTTTGTGATCGGGGATGCCCGGAAATTGCTCTTTCCCGCAGAGTCTTTCGACTACGTCTTCAGTGTCGCGGACGGGCGAGAATATCCGTCTGTTTCGCATGTACTCAAAG
>Ga0126381_100007538_pt1 | contig 12120 bp, 6 predicted proteins | sample PanSoiMetPlot_28_FD_96465 | JGI IMG/M metagenome (GOLD analysis project Ga0126381, IMG submission 96465) | Tropical forest soil microbial communities from Panama - MetaG Plot_28 | ecosystem: Environmental > Terrestrial > Soil > Tropical forest > Bulk soil | place: Panama | collected 2016-02-17
ATTCGTCTCCAGGCGCGGCGAGCACCGGCACGCTGGGTGTAATTACAAAAGGCCCGCGAATAAGTGTCTCGCGCTCGCCGGAAGCCACTGCATCATCCGCGATGGCGACAGCCATGATCTTGAGCGTGCCATCAAAATAATCAGGCACGTCATAAACGACTTCACGCTTGCTACCATCGGCATCGACGATGCCCGACCAAAAGACGACCGGCTTCTCAGTAACCCGTTTAAAAGGATTTAAGCGTTGAATGTCGCCGCCGCCGCCAAACGCCGACACCGAACGCAGCAGTGAAAACTCCGGAATGATGAGATCTACAATCTGCGCCGTTTCAACGCGCAGCATGCATTTGCGAAAATAAAATCCAAGCGGATCCGGTGTCTTGTAATCGGTGACTTGCAGAATGCCTTCGTCTACGGCGAAGATAACGATCTTGCTGGGCCGATCCGATTTGTAATTGATGTGCAATGGTTCGCCGGGTTTAGCCGTTGCCGATGCATTGATTTCAACATTGAGCCGGCGTTTTTCTTTGTTCGCAGTGAATGGCACTACGCCGTAGCTCAGCGGGCTGACGAAAATTTCTTTGGAATCGAGCGCTCGAACGAACGCGACGTTTACGTAACCACTGCCTTCAAAATCATCCGGAACACGAATGTGCTGGACGCTGCTGACCGAATCTGCCCGGAACCATTGCTGTGTGTAAACGTGGTCGCGCTCTATCGTGATTAGTCCGCTACCAGCATAAGGAGCGGTGACGCTGACGGCGATTTCATCGCCGCTGTTGTACTGTGCACGATCGAGCTTCACTTGCAGCTCAGCATTCTTTTCGAGTGACCGCGAAACTGCGCCACGGCCAATCACACAGAATTGCAGCTTGGTGAGACGCCGGTCCTGGTCGTCGCGCAACTCGAACACGTAATTGCCTGGCTCGTCGGTCGGAAGTGCGTAGTGGAGACCGTTTGCCGAAACCGAGATCTTTTCTGATTTCGCCACGCGCTCTTTCAAGACCGATTCATAGGCAAAGTTCCCGTTCTCCTGCTTGGTTAGAATGGAGACATGTTCCTCCGCGATGACGTTCGCGGTCACGTTTGCCAACGCGATACGGTTGAGCTGCGGATCTACGACGACGAGATCGACTGAGCGCGGTTTATCCGTCTCGATGTAACGCAAGTCACCGTCGGGTTTGCAGCCGATGACGTACGGCAAAGCTGAAACGAGCGCGTCTACTGTGCCGGTGACACTACGCCCGCCTTCCGCCTCGAATCCTTCCGCGATGAAACGCATGGAATAAGTCGCATCGGCGAAACGCTCGAGCTGCAGATCAAATTCCGTTTTGCCGCCGTCGTCGGTTTTGTTCTCACCAAGCTCGACCGTCTGTTCGTGCCGTTCTTTCTTGTCGTCGAACAACGGATCGAAAAAGACATAGTTTGGAAATTCTGAAAAAGAAAATGCGCTCGGCGCCAGCTCGAGGCGCGCGGTTACCTTGCGATCAGTTGCCGGCGTTCCATAAAGATTTGCTAGCACAACCGCGGCACGCATGTCCCTTGGCTGGATCCAGCCCCGTGATGCATTTTGCGAAAGCCGCGTCTCGATCTTCATCCGATCCGGCAGAAATTCTTTTACGTTCGCCGTCGTCGAACCGAGCAACGTGGAGCGCTTGCTGTTCTTGACGAGGTAAACGTTGAAGCTGTAGAGGCCTGTCGGCGATTCATTCGCGGTCTGATAGGTCAGCTCGGTGAATCCGCTGTCAGGCAAATTGATCTTTCTGGTCTGAACCCGGTGATCTCGCGCGTCTACCACTTCGGTTTCAACCGGGAGCCCACCGAGCTTGCCATTCCAGTTGCGCTGTTTAACGACGATACCGATGTGAACGTCGTCGCCGGGCCGGTAAACGCCCCGCTCTGTGAACACGAAGGCATCGAGGTTCTCCGGCAAAACACTGTCAGCGCCGTCAATGTCAAACCGTGAAAAGTTCAGCTGCCGATCTTCGCGATTGTACGGTATGAACGATACGTCATCCCCATTACGGGCCAGGAATGCAACCGGCGTTTTCTCTCGCGTTGATTTCTCGATAGATCCGAACGTGCAATGGCCGTTGGAATCGGTCGTAGCGCTTTGAATCGCGATGCCGTTTTTGCCCAAAAGATCGACAACGAGATTCGGCAAGGGTGTCCCTTCTTTGATTGACATAAGAAAAACATCGTGGCTGCCGTCAGCGTTTTTCTTCGTCAGGATCCCAATGTCAGTGACGAGGATGAAACGTGAGTCACTGACCGCTTTGATCGCTTTTTTCTTCTCCGAATCCCAACCGCGGGCAGTCACGAAAAAGAGACCGCGCTCGCTGCCGCCATCTGCCGGCTTGCGCAGATGCTCGGAAAAGTCGAACGCCGAATAGTTTGCTTTCCATTTGTTCTCAAGCGCGATTCCCTGTTGCTCGAGTGCAATGCGGGAAATGTTTTCCTCGTCAAACAAATCGGCGTCGCGGAAATGCGGATGTTCGAATTTTCCTTCGGTTTGACTAACTAGATGATTGATCTGCGTCGTGGCGACACGCGCGATCTCATATTCGATTGCGCTGAGCCCGCGTGAGCGGATGGACAGCTTTCTTTCGCCGTTGAGCGCAAGCAGGCCGCCCTGGCCTTCGATCTGGACTTCGCGCGGCAACGCCGGGACGGCGACGACCGCATTGTAATCTTCAGTCAGCGGAAAACCGCCAAACGCCTGCACGCCCTTGTTCACGCGGACGTAAAGCTCGCCGTCGCTTTCAATGCGCACTCGAAACGCATGCTGCCGATCAAGCGGCTTCTCGGACTCCATCGGCGAAAATGCTACTCGATGCGCAGCGTCCAGAACGTCGTCGGGAACATCAGTCGCACTTTTCCAAAGCTCAGTTTCTTTTACTTGCGATCCCACCGAATCATCACCGGAATCATTTTCTTCGTTCGCAGCAGTCGACTCATCGGAGCTTTGATTGGGGTCTCCTTCCGTTTCGACTTCGGCGGCTCTTTCAGCGTCGGAAACTTTGCGTTTGGGAAGCAGCCGAACTTGGAGCGCCTTCGCCAATTCTCGGGTGCTGATGTCGGCCGTCGTGGTCAGCACGATCAATTGCTCGGGCTCGCCGCTTTTGTTGCGCGCGACAGTGGTTTGAATCGAATCAATCTGAAACATCGACGCCACCGAGGGGATCCGGAGTTTCTGCTCGATTGCATCCCGCGTCTGCGCGCCGCCTTGGGAGGTGCGAAGGCCTTTCGTGACCGTTAAATTGAGAAAATCCTCGTGCTCCGGCAGTATGACTTGTGAGCTGTGGATGTAAGCGACGCGACGATGCAACCCGTAGCTCGCAGTAAAATGCGGGGCAGGGTCGTTAGGCGGAAAAATATTTGAACCGCCAACCATCGTGAGTTGGACGTGTCGCTCCATTTCGCCGGGATCGACCGCGTGCGTCAGCTCCAAGGTCGCACTGACATCGCGTCGTCCCGCGTTTGTCGGATCCTGGTAAATTTCCAGTTCTTTAATGGTGACTGAAAATGGCGGCGTGCGTGTTTCATAGGCGAGCCGCTCCATCAAGACGTGTCGCGGAAAGAAATTCTTGTCGAAGACCACTCTGAATTTCTGATCTGCCGGCCAATCCTCTGTCGGTTCGAACACGAGAATATCGGCCTGAGCCCAGTGCCACGCGCCATTCAAGTTCGGCTCAAGTCGCACGCCTTGCACGGATGGCTTCTTTAAGTCTTCCAGACGAGCAGCGGATTCGCTGAAACGAACAACTAGTCGCGGGAACTTCAGTTCTTTCTCCAGCTTGGTGACTTCGATTGGAACGATCTTGGCCGAAACCCTTTTTGGTTTCGGTAGATGCGAATACCACTTCCAGGTCCAGACTCCGGCGAACGAAATCAGAAGTATCGCAAGCAGTCCCGACGCGATAAGCCTCGGATGGGCGCGTCCGAAGCGACTGCACCCAGCGACGCTTCGGCTCAACCAACCCGGTGGTCGCCAGGAGATGTTTCCAAAAATCAGCTCAACAAATCGTCGCAGTGTGTGGGCGAGCCGCGAGGTGGATTTGTTCAGTCTGGAGAGAAGCTCGGGTGTATTCATGAGGGGAATACGGCCGCCGCACCAAAATCTTTCAGAAAATTTCGGACCAGCCCGTTGCGCGCTGTCTGGACGCCGCGGCGCGGCGTCCCTACGATGTCCCTGTGAAGCAGCCCAGCTTGCTTGCGACGCGGCGCAGCTTGGTTGAGCGTTTGGCCGATTGGGACGATCAACTGCGCTGGCAGGAGTTTTTCGACACGTATTCGAAGTTGATCTACTCAGCCGCGCGCAAATCCGGTCTCACTGATGCTGAAGCACAGGAGGTTTTGCAGGAAACCGTCATTACGGTTGCGAAGAGTATCGGCAAATTGAAATACGATCCGGCAATTGGTTCGTTCAAAGGGTGGCTGTTGCAGATTACGCGCTGGCGGATCGCCGATCAGTTTCGCAAACGGGAACCCGGGAATGCGAAACTCGCTCAGTTGTCGGACAGCCGCGCGACCGCTACAATCGAGCGTGTTCCCGATTCAGGCGGCATTGATTTAGATGCGGTCTGGGAAACGGAGTGGAAAGAGAATCTATTTGAGGCAGCAATCGCCCGGGTAAAAAGACAGATCGAGCCGAAGCAGTTTCAGATTTTTGATTGTTACGTGCGTAAAGAATGGCCGGCACAGAAAGTTGCCGCGCGATTGGGAGTCAATATCGGCCAGGTGTATCTGGCGCGACACCGCGTCGCCACGCTGTTGAAGAAGGAAATTCGCGCACTCGAAAAGAGGGGCCATTGAGCGGCGACTTCCTCTAGGGAGCACCCGCGCCTCGCGTGCATCTTTCGGCGGCCCTCGCCGAAACCCTCTGCGCACTGACGCGCCGGTTGGATTTAAGCAAGTTCGAAAAGTTCGCGATAGCGAGGGCAACATCGCAACCACGCGAGGCGCGTGCGCTCCCCGGAATTGCTTCGCGTCACTCGCTTGTGTAAAATCGTCCATTCCCGATCAGGTTACGGCTCAAATACCAGTCATTCCCGATCACGAATTGCTGCGCGTGATCGGGCGCGGCGCTTACGGTGAGATTTGGCTGGCGCGGACGGTGACCGGTGCGTTCCGCGCGGTGAAAGTCGTCTATCGCAGCACGTTCGAAAGTGAACGCGCGTTTCTCCGGGAATTTGAAGGGATGTCAGCTTTCGAGCCAATCTCTCGCGCGCACGCCGGCTTTATCGACATCCTGCACGTCGGACGGAGCGCCGATTATCTCTACTACAGCATGGAGTTGGCGGACGATCATCTGGACGGCCGCAAAATCGATATTGGTAGTTACGAACCGCGAACGTTGAGGACCGATCTCGCGCACCACAAACACCTCTCCGCTGACGAATCAATTCGGCTCGGGCTTTCGTTAACCGAAGCGCTCGAAGCGCTGCACAAACGCGGGCTGACTCATCGCGACATCAAACCGTCGAACATCATTTTCAGCGAAAGCGTGCCGAAACTGGCCGACATCGGATTGGTGGCGGCCAGCGGACAGCGATCGTTCGTTGGCACGGAAGGTTACATCCCACCGGAAGGGCCGGGTACGCCTCGCGCGGACATTTACAGTCTGGGAAAACTTCTTTACGAAACGTGCACCGGAAAAGACCGGCTCGATTTTCCCGAGGTCGCCTCGCAGCTGAGCAGGCGGCCGGATCGCGAACGTCTGCTGCAACTCAACGACGTGTTGGTGAAAGCATGCGCCAACGATCCGACCAAGCGTTACCACTCGGCCGCGGAAATGAATCGTGATCTGTCCGCGCTGGACCAAGGTGAACGCCCGCGACGATCGCGCGCGAAGATTTTACCAATAACGGTATCAGTCGTGGTTCTTCTGGTCGCGGCAATCGGCCTTTGGCTAAAGTTATCACAACCAAGCGGTGATCTTCACCTTCAAACGACGATCCGGACGGATCCTGCCGGCGCTCTCGTCGTTTTAGGCGATCATGCGCAAAAGAGCCCCGCGACATTCGCAGACTTGGAACCGCGCAAGTACAACCTTCGCATCATGAACCCCGGGTACGAACCGGTGGAAACAAGTGTCGACTTCAGACGCAAATATTTACCAGACCTGCCGCCGTTTCGGCTTGTGCGAAGCAGAGGTGCTCTTGAAATCCAATCCGAACCGCCAGGTGCGCAGTTTTCGTTGCGAAGCGAGGACGGGCAGATTTTGCGCGAAGGCGTGACGCCGCAAACGGTAGCTGAGCTTCCAACCGGCAAATACTCAATCGTCGCGCGCCACGGCGATTGGGAGATGCGCAGCGACATCGACGTGCAGCGGGGCGACACCGCGAACAAATCGTTCGCGTTTCTTACAGCGCTTACAAACATCACCAGCGAACCCACCGGCGCAGAGATTTTCGTGGATGCACAATCGCGGGGGCGCACGCCGCTCCGTTTGGATTTGCCAGCGCGTTCGCACGACGTGGTCGCGCATTTGGGGGGGTGGCCAGACGAACAGCAGAAGATTGAGGTCGTCGCGCAACGAGACAACACGATGCATTTTGTGTTCGCAAATGGCAGTGTGAAGATCACCAGCGCGCCGGGCGGCGCGACTGTGATGGCGAACGGAAAGGATTTGGGTCAAACGCCGCTGGTGATCGAGGAAGTGAAGCCTGGCGACGTCATGTACGAACTGCGCCTGTCCGGTTACAAGCCTGGGTCGGTCAATGGCAAGGTCGAGCCGCAGCAACAGACGTTTTTGGCAGCGCGTTTGGAAAAGACCGTCGGCCCTGCTCCCGGACAACCATTTACAAATTCATTAGGCATGAAGTTCGTTCCGCTTGGCAACATTCAGATTTCGATCTGGGAAACGCGAGTGCAAGATTACGAAGCGTTTTGCCGTGCGACCGGGCGACGATACGAGCCGCCCGATTTCCATCAGACGGCAACTGATCCGGCAGTAAAAGTGAGCTGGTTCGACGCAGTGGCCTTTTGCAAATGGCTAACCGACAAAGAGCTAAACGAAAATTTGATTGACGATCGAGTAGGCTATCGGCTGCCGACCGATGCCGAGTGGAGCATGGCAGTCGGTTTGGTGAATGAAAGCGGTCCGACGCCAGAAGCGCGCGACGGCAAAATCAAAAACGAATTTCCATGGGGAAAACAATGGCCCCCCCCAAGCGATGCAGGAAATTATGGGGGTCCAAGGCGCCGCACCGCAACACTGCCTGTTGGAAGCTTTAAGCCCAATTCGATAGGCCTGTACGATGTCGGCGGGAACGTTTGGGAATGGTGTCTCGACACTTATAAAGGCGACAACAATGCAACTGGTCGCGACTGGGGAGTGCTGCGCGGCGGTTCCTGGGCCACCAGTAATCGTTCCGAAATGCAATCTTCTTACCGAAATGTAGTCGATCGCAACGAGCGAGATGTGATTTACGGATTTCGCTGCGTTCTAGCAACGAAACCTGAGGATGACGCGAAAGATGAATAACGCGCCACCGATTTCAAACTTCGAAGATCAAGCCTGCGTATGACGGGCGTACTGTCTGTCAACGCCCTTTGGAAGCAGGCGTTTGCGACCGCGTTGACGCCGGCGTGCAAGAGTGGCGCGGCCGCCCTTTGTTCGCATACGTGCGCGAAAACCATGCTGGCGTTTACGCGTTCGTTTCGATGGCTGATAAGTGCGTTTCATAAACCGTGATCTTGCTCGGCTTCGATCTGAGAGCGGTTACACTAGGGGCACCAGCAGCATTGTCAACGACACCGGCGGGATTGAAAGGCCACCGACTCGTAAGACGGCGCCGTCATTTCTGATCGCATCAGAAGGTCTAATTTACAACATTGCCAACAGGGCCCATTTTTGAAATAACGACTCGCAGCAAAATGGCGGAACAAGAAAATGTCGTGATCGAGCCGGCGACTGAAGCCGACTTGGACGAGTTGTCGAAATTGCTTGGCGATTTGTTCTCTCACGAAGGCGACTTTCGTCCTGATAAAGACAAACAGCTCCGCGGATTGCGGCTCATTTTCGAACAGCCCAGTCGTGGGCGCGTTTTTGTGCTGCGCCGCAATGGCGCAATCGTGGGAATGATCAATTTGCTCTTCACCATCAGCACGGCTGAAGGCGGCTTCGTCATGCTTTTGGAGGATTTGGTTGTGCACACGCAGTTTCAAGGTCAGGGCTACGGCAACAAGCTCCTCGAACACGCAATTGATTTCGCGAAACAGAAAAACTTTCTCCGAATCACACTGCTGACCGATCGACCGGAAAATGTAGCGCAGGCGTTTTTCCGAAAGCATGGCTTCGTCGATTCTTCCATGATTCCGATGCGTTTGTGGATCGCGCCGCAACAAAATAGCGACTAGAAGTCGAGTGCGGTAGCTACCGGTTCCGCCACAGGACGAATTCGTCTCGCGTGAGGACCCACGGCCGGTTCGCGGTCACGGTTTTTTTTCAAGACGGCCGCAGGGCCGTGGCTACAAGGTTATCGCTGCTCTTTCCGGTCGATCCAGGTGTTCAGCTCAGCCCCGAGACGCGTTTTGAATTCGGCGCGAAACCGAATTTCATCGACGGCTTTGGCCATCTCCGGCGCGGTTGCCTGAGGCAAGTTCTTTTCGGCGTAGTGCTTCAATTCGTCAGCGCGCGACTGGTCTGAGAAAAAGATAAACAAACTTGGCGCGTAGCGGTTTGCACCTGCCGCATCGACTTTTGCAAGCAGTGTTTTCATGTTTGCCTTCGCGAAGTCCCAGGCGATATCGGGACGGCCGCTGTCGCGGGCGACTCTTGAAACCAGGAATGTGGCGCGGCTAGTTGGCAACTCGTCTGTTAGCGCAATCGCAAGCGTCTTATTCACCAGTTTCGGATCGGTGGCACAAGCAAGCGCATTATAGTAATTCTGTTTGTCCTCACTGCTTGTGGTCTTAAGTCCGAGCTCGTGCAGTTTGTTCCAAGTGTTCTCATCGGCGTAGCGGCCGACTACGGCCAAAACCGGAGCACGAAGATCCGGTGGGAGCGATGTGGGATCTGCCAGGTATTTGTCGAAACGCTTGCGGGAGCCGGCGATAATTTCGGGATCATTCAAATCTCCCAGGGCGCTGATCAAGCTCGCGCGTAGCCGTCCAGAGTTGGGCGACTCGCCTGCTTTCGGTTCCCATCCCAACGTCTCAAACGTCGGGCACAAAAGTGATCGGGCATACCGTTGGAATTTTTCACGTTCAGAACTGCCGACCAACAGATCGTTCATGAAATCCAATACATTGATGAACTGTTCGCGTTCGGCTAGATCGGTTGAAGCGGGCAACTTTTCGACTAATCCCAAGTATAGCGAGACGGGCGCGCGCCCGGCTTGCACAAGTGCCCAAGCATCGCTCATAAGATTGACGCTATCTTCAACGCCTAACTTCGGCAGCGCCTTGAGCAACAATTGCCATGACGGCTCGTCGTATTCGACGCGATAATTCCCAGCGCCATTGACGTTCAACTTGAGCGCGCGATCGGCGGGAATGTTTTCCGGCGAAGCAGTCTTCTCGGTCATCAGCAAAGTGGTCGATGTTCCACCAACGACCGAATACGTGAGCGGGACTTCCCAGAGTAATGGCGGGGCGTTTTTGAAATTTACTGTGAAACGCTCTTGAGAAAATTGGACCTTCCCGTCGGCCTCTCGCTTAACGTTCACAACAGGAAATCCCGGCTGTTCCGTCCAGCCGGCTGCAATTTCAGCTACTGATTTGTTCGAAGCTTCAGAAAGCGCATTCCACAAATCCGCAGTGGTTGTGTTCGAATACTCATGCGCGGCCATATACCGCAGGATTCCATCGCGAAAAACGTCTTCGCCGAGAAAACTTTCCAGCATTCGCAGGAACGACTGGCCTTTTTTGTAGGTGATATCGTCGAACGCGCTGTTGGCTTCGGCTTCCGTCGCGATACGCTGCTGAATCGGATGCGTGGTGGAGCGCGCGTCGCCTTCCATCGCCGCTTCCTTCGCGATTCCGGTCCGCCGAGTAGGATCTCGCGGTAGTTTGCGGGCGAGCCAGACTTCCCATTGCGGATTGAAATGCGCCGTGCATTTGCTGCCCATCCACGATGCGAACCCTTCGTTGAGCCAAAGATTGTCCCACCACGCCATGGTTACAAGGTCCCCGAACCACATATGCGCCATCTCATGGGCTACCACTTCATAAATATCTTGTTTGGTCTCGGCGGAGGAATTTTTCGGATCGAAAAGGAGCACCGATTCGTAATAGGTAATGCCGCCCCAATTTTCCATTGCACCACCGAAGCCGCCGGGAATAGCAATTTGATCCAGCTTCGGCAATGGATACGGCACGCCGAAATAATCGTTGTAGTACTTCAAAATCTGCGCCGAGGCCTCGAGCGCATACCGACCTAGTTCTGCCTTGCCTTTGGTGGCGATTACGCGGATCTGCGTCGCGCCAACCTGCGACTCGATAAGATCGAGTTCGCCCGCTACGAATACATTCAGGTAACTGGACATTGGCGGAGTTGACGCAAAGCGCACTTCTTTCCCGCCCGCGACTTTTTGCTCGCGCTCGATCGGCATATTTGAGACCGCGAGCCAATTCTCGGGAACCACAGCGGTTAGTTGAAAACGCGCGCGAAACGCCGGTTCATCCCAGCACGGAAAGAATCGACGCGCATCAGTCGCTTCGAATTGCGTCCCGAGCATGATTTTACGCGCACTGCTGCCCTGTTCCTGATAACGCATGTAGAAAAGCCCCTGCCCTTGCTGATTGATCTTGCCCGTGAAATGTAGTGCGAGGAAGTGATCGCCAGCCGCGAGTTCTGACGGCAACGCAAGCGTCAGCAGTTCCTTTTCATTGTCGGCCTTGATCGCAGAGAGCGGTAATTCCTTTCCATCGACAGATGCCGCGTCAACCTTCAGGTCTAGGGCGTTCAATACCAGTTGATGGACCGCGCTCCGCACGCTCAGCTTCACGGTCTCACTGCCGACGACCGTGAAATTGTCGAGGTTCGGAACAATGCGAATTGTGTACTCGGTCGGGACCACTTCTTTTGGAAGTTTTCCGGGCGTCTCGTTGAAGTTGAAGGGCTTTTCCACGGCGGTGACTAACGACCTTATCAAAAATAAAACCAGAAGTGCGAGAAGTGGAACGCGCATTCCTAAGAGTTCCGTCATTCCGAACGAAGTCGAGGAATCCCGCGAAAATTAGCGTACCGTCGCGCCACGGGATGTCTCGACTTCGCTCGATATGACTTGGCGTTCCAAGACTTGTTGGTACAGGACGATTACTGGACAACTAATATCAGCAGCAATTGTCCCCCACCCACCTGTGGGCCTTTGATCACGAGCGGGCTGCGCTTGCTCAGCTTGGTTTCAGTCTCGAGCAAAAGCTCCTTCTCCTTGTAAAGCTTCAGATTCAAAACATAACCACCCTGGGTTTCGCCGCGGGCGTCTACGTGCAGTGCAAAAAATTTACTCGTCGCAAGCCAATCTTCCTGACCCGTTTTAAGAATTTTTTCCGATTGGCCAATCACTTGAAATTGGTTGTAGCCGAAAAACTTTTTCAGCAATCCTTCGATCCGAGTCAATTCCGACGGAACCGGCTGTGGCTGCACAACGTTCTCAGCCATCACAAGCCCACTCCAAACCGTCTCCGCCGCCTGCGAAACCGGTGCCACGGTCATCGTCAAAACAAGAACAGAGGTTACGACCGCCAGCGAGCGATGCATGAGTGGTTATTTCGCGGCGTAATCGGCCGGCAGGCTCTGTAGCCCTTCGGTCCAAAGAACCGTTGCATGGTCTTGTTTCACCTCGAAGATCGAAACTGTCGCATTCGGACTAACGACAGGATCGACCCGGGCATTCAGAATCTGCGTCAGATATTGCGATTCCTCTGCCGGCCGTTCCTGGCGCATGACCAGGACGGTACAAATCAAAAACACAGCGAGCGACGCCGTGCCCGCCGATAACAAGCGTGGAATCGTCCACCAACTCAATCTCGGACTTCGGCGAGCGCGCTCTCGATGTTGCTCGCCGCTTTCCTGAACGATCCTTTCCCGAAGCTGATGACTAAAAAAGTCTTCGTTCTGCAGTGGATGCGCACTCAACTCGCGCTTCAAAAGCTGACCGAGTTTTTTTG
>Ga0126381_100007539_pt1 | contig 12119 bp, 9 predicted proteins | sample PanSoiMetPlot_28_FD_96465 | JGI IMG/M metagenome (GOLD analysis project Ga0126381, IMG submission 96465) | Tropical forest soil microbial communities from Panama - MetaG Plot_28 | ecosystem: Environmental > Terrestrial > Soil > Tropical forest > Bulk soil | place: Panama | collected 2016-02-17
CGCGCATAACCGTCGGCCATGTGCGTGGCGCCTTGCTCGTGACGTACGAGGACGTGATGCAATTTCGATTTGCCCAGCGCGTCGTAAACCGGCAGAATCGCGCCGCCGGGATAGCCGAAGATTTCACGCACGCCGAGCCGCGTCAGCACCTCGCAAAGAATTTCCGCACCCATTAACTTCATACTGACCTCACATTTTGAAGACGCTCGGCCGATGCCGTAAGCGAAGCGGCGGGCGTTGTCACCGCCCCAAGTGAAGGGGAGGAAACCAACAGCGCATACTTGGCCATCACACCGTTCGAGAATCGCGGGGCCGGCGGCTTCCACGAAACCAGGCGCTGCTGGATTTCCGCCGTCGTGAGTCCCACGTTCAACTGGCGATGGGGAATGTCGAAGGTGACGGTGTCGCCGTCCTTTACCGCAGCGATGGGACCGCCATTCGCGGCTTCCGGTGCGACGTGTCCCGCCATCAAGCCGTGCGTGGCGCCGGAAAAGCGGCCGTCGGTCAGGAGTGCCACAGAATCGCCCAGCCCCTCGCCCACCAGCGCGGCAGTGACCGCAAGCATCTCGCGCATCCCCGGGCCGCCTTTCGGTCCTTCGTAGCGAATCACCACCACGTCCCCCGCCTTAATCGCGCCTTTCTCCACCGCGGCGAACGCGGCCTCTTCACTGTCAAAAACGCGCGCCGGACCGCTGAAATTCTGCAAATTGTGTCCCGCGACCTTGATGACGCAACCTTCCGGCGCGAGATTTCCTCTCAATATGACCAGCCCGCCCGTGGGCTTAAGCGGCGCATTAAGCTTGCGAACGACTTCCTGCCCCGGCGCTTCTTTTGCCGCGCTGGCCTCTTCGGCGATGGTGCGCCCGGTCACGGTGACGCACTCGCCGTCGAGGAATCTGCCCTCTAGCATGCGCTTTGCAACGAGCGCGGTTCCGCCTGCTCGGTACAGATCGGTCGCGACAAATCGCCCTCCCGGTTTCAGATCGGCAAGAATCGGAACTCGGGAACTGATACGATCAAAATCGTCAATCGAAAGAGGAACCTTTGCTTCGTTGGCGATGGCCAGCAAATGCAACACAGAATTCGTGGAGCCACCGGTGGCAGCCACGCCTGCGATGGCATTCTCGATCGCCGATTTCGTGAGGATCCTTGAGGGGGTCACGTTTTTGCGAAGGAGATCGATCGCCAATTCGCCCGAGCGCCGGCCTGCGGCGGCCTTTGCCGCATCCGTAGCGGGAACGCTCGAAAGCCCCATCGGCGCGATGCCCAGGAATTCCGAGACCAGCGCCATCGTGTTGGCGGTAAATTGTCCTCCGCAAGCGCCCGCTCCGGGGCAGGCGGAGCTTTCCAGCGTCTTGAGCTGGGCGTCGCTCATGCTGCCGCGAGCATGTGCGCCAATGGCTTCGTAGACATCCTGAATCGTGACCGCGTGGCCTTGAAACTCCCCGGGCGCGATGGAGCCACCGTACAAGACAAGTCCGGGAATATTCAGCCGCACCAGCGCCATGATTCCCGCGGGGATGGTCTTGTCGCAGCCAACGAGAACCACGAGCGCGTCAAACAAATTGCCGCGCGCGACCAGTTCAATCGAATCGGTTATGACTTCTCGGCTGACCAGGGAAGCACGCATGCCCTCGGTGCCCATGGTGATGCCGTCGGAGATGGAAACGGTGTTGAATTCAAGAGGCGTGCCGCCGGCCGCGCGAATCCCTGCCTTGACGTGTTCTGCCAGTTCGCGCAGGTGATAGTTGCAGGGGCCGATTTCGATCCAGGTGTTGGCGACGCCGACGAACGGTCTCTGGAAATCGTCATCTTTGAGGCCGCAGGCGCGCAGCATCGCGCGCGCTCCCGCGCGATTCGCGCCGTCGACGAGTGCATGGCTTCGTGGTTTGAGCTGTGAGTCGGTCACGGGATCGTTCCTCCGCTTTCAAAAACGGCAGGCCATTCCGGAAAGGATGCTCCAGAAAAACGAAAGCCATCATCCGGGTCTGGATGATGGCTGAATCCTGCGCTTCGTTTTGGCTTATGCCGCCATCATCCGCCGGTGCGTCCTCCTACGAGGACAAAGCCAATTCCTACACTCACGATGGGTACTCGGCCGCTCTCGATTACGGCCTGGCCGCCCCGCGTGGTGGTGATGGCGATGCTCGTCATATCGCCATGAAGATTATCAGGATGAGGCAGCGGAAGTCAATCAGTCCAATTAATAGTTATGCTGAATCAAATAAAGGCAAGTTATGGAGGGAAACGGCCGCCGGCGGCCACCCGTCGCCCCTTTTGAAGAATCTCAATTCTTTGCAGGAAGGTATCTCTGGACGATTCTTTACGCATCTAAGTGGGCAAGATCGGGCCAGGTTTTCTCGCGGTGGCGGACGGAACTTCCATAGGAAATACGACGGATATCTTGGTCGTAGGAGGCGGTCCGGCGGCCTGTGGCGAAGGACTATTGCCCGGCAGACTCGCGGCCCTTCGCGAACTTGCCATCCACATCGCGACCGGCGACGGGCAGATCTTCCGGCGGATTCACTTCATCGACGGATCCATCTTGGCCAAAGCGGAATTCACGGGTGAGGGCGGCATCGGTGTCCGGCGGACGGTTCTGCACCAGAAGATGGTCGAGAGGGCCAAACAATGTGGTGTTCGATTGCTGTGGAAGGCTCCGGCAACGGCCATCCTGGCCGATGGCGCGGTCGTGGGAGGAAAAACGGTTCATGCAAAGTGGATCGTCGGCGCCGACGGAGTTGATTCGCGTGTCCGGGCCTGGAGCGGCCTGGAGGCAAGCGTCGACCGCAAAATGCGGTTTGCACAGAGGCGGCACTATGGCGCGATGCTTTTGCGTGATGGCACAGAGGTCTCTTGGGGTCGGAAAATCCAGGCCTACGTGACGCCGCTGGCGCACGATGAAACTTGCGTCGTAATGATTTCGCGCGACCCTTTCATTCAACTTTGAGGAGGCACTTGGGGAATTTCCTCGATTGAGCGGCAGTCTAAGGAATGGCGAGATCTCGACGAAGGCTCTTTAGATGGCAAAAACAGCGGGTCACAACGGAAAGTGTGGATTCTTGAAACTGCTGTGGGCGAGCGTGGTTGCGGCACTTCCTGCGCTTATTGCTCTGCCGCAGGGAGCTGCGCCGCAAGCACGCGCCGGCGCTTTGATCTTTACGGTCGATCCGACCCAAAGCGACGTGCAGTGGGCACTCGGAAGTACGCTGCACGCCGTACATGGGACTTTTGCTCTGAAAACTGGCAACTTACAGTTCGATCCCTCAACGGGGAAAGTCAGCGGTGAGGTCGTTGTGGACGCCACCAGCGGAAGGAGCGGCAACGATGGGCGCGACCGAAAGATGCATAAAGAAGTCCTCGAAAGTGCGCGGTTCGGCGAAATCATTTTTCGGCCAGATCGTATTACCGGAAAACTCGAAATGCAGGGAGACTCCGCCTTACAGGTTCACGGAATTTTCCTGCTTCACGGCAACGCGCACGAATTGACCGTGCCAGCCGAAGCCCATCTCTCCGGAGATCATTGGAGCGCCAGCGCGAAGTTCACGATTCCCTTCATCGAGTGGGGGCTCAAGAACCCAAGCACCTGGCTGCTTAAAGTGGACCGCTTGGTTTCCATCGAGCTGGAGCTCAAAGGCACAATTCCGTCACAGCCGGCGCAGTAAATACGAACCACAACCTGCTGGCAATGCGTGCTAGGAAGCAAAGTGCGGCGGGAAATACATTCCATGGATGAGGCTCAGCGCGTAAAGCTCCATTTGTACACTGAAGGAAGCAAGGACAAATCCTCTCCTGGTCTGGTTTTCGACGATCCGCAAGAGATTTGAAAGGGCGAAGACCAGTTCCCCGATTTTGAGCAGGAGCCGGCTGGGCCATACGAATTCCAATGCGCCAGGGTATGCGGGATCCACCATGGCCGGGTGAAGCGCAAATGGATCGTCGAAGCCTAGCGGACTCCGCCCGCGGTTGGAGCTGTTGTATGATCTCTGGCTGTGAACATCACCTTAAATGAAGTGGAATGCCGAATACTGGGATCGCTAATCGAAAAGGAAGTCACTACTCCGGAATACTACCCCCTTTCGGTGAACGCGCTGGTCAATGCCTGCAATCAGAAGTCGAACCGGGATCCTGTGATGAACCTGGAGGAGGCCGTGGTTCGCCAGGCGCTGCATTCCCTGGAGGGCCAGTCGTTGGTGCGGTCGGTCAGTCCGGCAGACAGCCGTGTGACCAAATACGAACATCGGCTGCAGGAAGTCTTCAACTTCTACCGTCATGAGATTGCGATCGTGTGCTTGTTGCTGCTGCGCGGCCCGCAGACGACTGGAGAATTGCGCGGCCGTTCTGAACGCATGCATTCCTTCGACGACCTGAGCGCCGTGCAATCGAGCCTCCAGCATTTGATGAAGCGCGAACCGCCGCTGGTTGAGCCGCTTCCGCGACAGCCGGGAACGAAAGAGACACGCTACGCCCACCTTTTCTCAGGGGATGTGCAGCAGGCAGAGGCGGAGCCAAAGGTCAAGGCGCCCGCTTTGGAAGGTGTCGTTGACGGCGACCGAGTGAGACGACTGGAAGAGGAAATCACTGGGCTCAAGAATGAAATTGCGGACCTGAAACAGCAATTCACACAGTTTCGAAAGCAGTTTGAGTAGGGCAGGAGAAGGCGGTCTGACCGTAGCTGGGCGCAAAAAGCGAAACGGCTCAGAGGGAGCACTCTCTTGAGCCGTTTCTGGTCACTAAGTCAACGGTCCATCGACCGTCTCTCCGTAGGTCTCCCGAGCCGGGGATCGGCGCCCCGTCACGAGACCCTTGGCACTATCCGCGTGATTCGCCGGCATTCCAGACCGGTCCGTTCCCCTTGCGCTTACCAGAGAGATCCATGCCGCCGCTGCTAGCCACAGCAGGATCTCTCCGGAAAGACCCGGTGCAAAACACGAACTGTCGGGCGCCGGCCTAGAATTGGACTTTCAGCGACAACTGCAACTGACGCGCCGAGCCGAAGTCGCCTGTCGGAAAGCGTGTGCTGGTGATCCTTCCGAACGTGGAGCTTTGGGCATTCAGATTGGGGTTCCCGAAGTTCGGATGATTCAGCACATCAAAGGCTTCGGCGCGGAACTGCAGGTTCATGCGCTCTGTAAGCTTCGTGTTTTTGACTATGGATAGGTCGGTATTGACGAAACTGGGTCCGGTAAGTGCATTGCGGCCGAGATTGCCGAAATGACAACTGTTGGAAATGATCGGATAAGCGCCCGAGGTAGTGGGCACATTGCTGAAAGTGCAGGGAAGGGTAAACGCTGCATTGGGAGTTGAGGAGCATGCTGGAAGTGCCGGCGCTGGCGAGGCGGGTAGGGGCCCGCTGTAGTTTTCGCATACAACCGCATTGCTGAACCACTGTGCGGGATTCCCGGTGTTGGTTACTGACGACAGCAGGTCGGGTCGCAATCCGCCGCCCGCGACCAAAGGAACGGTGCCGGTAAAGTTGGCGATGCTCGTAGTCAGGTTCAAAGGATTGCCGGTCTGGGCCTGGACGATAGTGCCCACTTCCCAGCCCGACATCAGCGCCGTCAGGCGGCGGCCGCGGAACGGGAGTTCGTAGAATCCGCTCACCACAATGCGATGGCGCACGTCGAAGTCGGACAGGCCGCGGTTCCCGGCGAGATTCAAACTGTTTTGCAGGATCGTGCCTTGCGTGTTCAGCGAATTTTCATCGATTGACTTGGAATAGGTGTAGGAGGAAATGAACTGCAATCCATGTGAAAGGCGGCGGTTCAATTCCACGACCACCGCGTTGTAATCGGATCCCGCGCCACTCGTAACTTCGTTTATGTTTCCGAGAGCCGCGCCGGGGTCAATCGGACTTGAGGCCGATAAGGCCGGGAACGGCCGGACGAGGACGCCACCGACTAATGCCAACTGGTTGAGGTTTCGAGCAATTCTGAGATGCGTCCCTTTCGAACCCATGTAGCCGACGATCAAGCCGGTGGACGGCGTGAGTTGCTCCTCGATGTTGAAGTTGTAGGACTGGATGTAAGGATTCTTGAAATTGGAGTCGATGGTGTTCGGGGCGAAGGTCCTGCCCGCGACAGTAGCGGCGTTCGTGAGCGAGACCGGGCTCGTTGCCGTGCCTGTGGCCGCGAGGGGTTTACTGAAAGGAGGATTGCTGTTTAGCCCGGTGACAATGCCGGTAACGGGCTCGTCGGTGAAGATGGCATACCCGGCTCGAAGAACTGTTTTCTGGTTTTTGAAGGGACTCCACACGATGCCCACCCTGGGCTGGACATTCTTGTTGTTCGTCTGGAAAGGCTGACTGATTCCGTTCGTGCCCACTTGTACCAGGGAAACCGTGGCAGGGTCGAAAACGCTGAAGCGATTGGCGACTTCCGTGGGAGTCGAATACCAGCTATAGCGGATGCCAAGCTGCAAGGTCAGGTTGGGCCTCCATTTAAAGCTGTCTTCGGCGAAGCCATCGTAGGCCGGGGAGAGAATGCGGTTCGCCGGCGTTCCCGCAAAAGAGAAGCTTGATGCCGTGTCGCTCAGGAAGTTGGCCACGCTCGAGAATCGAAAGATGGTGGGATCGAGCGCGAAGTTATTGTTGTAAACGCGGCGGACTTCGCCCCCAAAGGCGAGGCTATGGCGCCCCTTCAGCCAGCTCAACGTGTCGTTCGCGATACCGCTAGTGTCGCCACGCCCCTGGGGAAACACCGCCGGCCCGCCGAAATTGAGAGCGCCTCCTTGAATGTCAATTTGCGCGAGCCCAATGGCAGCGTTGACTCCGCTGTTGATGCCAAAATTGGCCGAATTCAGCCTCTGGTTTGGATTGAAAACAATGTGGATCCGGTTGTAGCCGACGCGCAGCGAGTTGGTCACGGATGGCCCGAAGACGTGATCCTCACCGATGGTTCCGATCTGACGGCGAGACGAACGTGTGTCGCCCCATCCGGGAAGGGTATTGCCCTGCAGCGTGGGCTCCTGTCTTAAGTCCTGTTGGAGGGCGATGTATCCGTGCAGGCGATCTTTGCCAGTCAGCTCCACGTCGATGTCGCCGGTCCCCTGGTCGATGTTGACGGGTGCGAGGGCGGAGCTAACCAGGAAAGGAAGCCCGTTTTCCGTGGCGTTCGATGCGGGGATCAGGGCTGCGAGCGCCTTAACCGCAGGATCCGTGCTCGCTTGCGCCTGAGCCTGCTGCGCGGGAGAAAGGACCAGGCTGTTGATCGTTAATCCCTGGCGCTGCCGCAATCCTTCATAGCTGGCAAAGAAATGCGCGCGATTCCTGCGAATCGGTCCGCCGGCGGCCGCCCCAAAATTGTTCCGTTTGAATGGCGCTTGGTCCACGCTGGTGGGGTTGAAAAAGTTCCTGGCGTCCATCGCGCTATTGCGGAGGAAATCGAAAAACTCGCCGTGGAATTCGTTGGTGCCCGAGCGCGTGGCGATGTTGACAATGGCTCCGGAGTTTCGGCCGTACTCAGAGCTGTACGTGGAATTGTCGACTTTGAACTCGGCTACCGTGTTGATGGACGGTTGGAAGGTGATTTGATTCTGGACCATATCACTGAGGTTGATGCCGTTCACCAAGAAGTTGACGGTATCTTCTCGCTGTCCCGCGGTGTTGAATGCGAATGACCCCTGGCCGCGCAGGGGAGCGGTCAAGAACCCGTTTTGCGGAGGAGTGACTGTCCCCGGGGTAAGCAGGCTCAAGTCCACGAAGTGGCGCCCGTTGAGCGGGATTTCCTGTGTCGTCTTCTGATCGATGACCTGACCCATGGCAATGGTGCTCGCATCGATTACGGGTGTGTCCACTTCGATGCTGATCTCTTGGCTGACTTGGCCAATCTGTAGCTGGACGTTTTGCGTAACCGTCGTGGCTGCGTTTAGCGTGACATTGTGCACCACGGAAGTCTCAAAACCGGTTGCGCTGATGCTAATTTGGTAAGGCCCAATCGGGAGCGCGGGAACCAGATAACTGCCCACGTTGTCGGACTCAGTGTTCCACTCGACGCCCGTGCCTTGATTCTTTACAACTACCTTGGCGTGCGGGATCGCCGCACCAAGGGCATCTGTAACGGTGCCTTTGAGGACGGCCGTGGACTGTCCGAGCGCGAGATTTCCCAGAGCAAGCGAGAACAGCACGAAGCAGAAAAAGCAAATGCGCAGAGTACGCAGAGACGACCTATCCTGAACAACTTCCATAATGCTTTCCTCCTAAAGTTAAAAGAAAAAAACAACCCGATGAAAGTGAGCAACTTTCCACCGGTTCCGTGGTGTTGGCTAGGAGAAAAGCGCCTCGGAACGGCATGAAACGAAATCTAATGAAGGACGTGCCCCCTTTTTCGAAATACTATCTACGGTGAGTGCTGTCAATAGTACGAATGTACTTTCCGACACCAATCAGTTAACTCGTGACCAACTCATGAGGGTGGTTCTGTAGCGCACTGGGGCTGCGCGACGCTTTCGAAATGGGCAGGCACATCCTAATGGGAGTCAACTTTATTTGCAACTTGCTTCATCTCCGCTATAGACAGGGAGTCGGCCCCTGTGATTGAATCACCGGCACTAGGAATGAGCTATGTTGTCCCCGTTCCACATATTCAAGGTGCAAAGCGACGGCAGTCTTCACTGGATAGAAGGGGCGATAAATGTGGAACGTGCGAAAGCGCGTCTGAAAGTGCTCGCGGCGTGCTCATGCGGTGAATATGTCATCACCGACTTGACGGGCAAGAAGATTTCCACCAAGTCGTTGCCCAAGCTGGCGGTATTTCAGATCGGTTACAACGAAAAGGAGCTGGATGCGAGGGCCGAGCTGTTTCGGCACTGCGGCCACGAGGTCATATCCGCCGCTGATAACGAAGCTGCAAAGCGTGTTCTGGCCTCGATTCAGAGCGTCGATGTTTTTGTCATTGGCCACATGGCGCCCGAACAAACAAGAAAAGAAATGGTGGATTGGTTGAAGGTGAATTTTTCAAGCGTCAAGATCGTTGCGCTGATTCCGTCCGCCAGTCGCAAAGTGCCGCGCGCCGATTACAACATCATTCTGCAGGATGGGGACGAGTGGCTGTCAGCTTTCGCAGCCGCTGGGAGTTGAGCCGCGCCCAGAAATTCTCGATGGTCAAGGGGCTTTCTAAGCTGCTTGCCCCACTCCTCGATAGAACCAGTCGTACACGATCAGCGCGGCGATCAACCAGCGCCAATCACTAGCAGGAAATCTCGAATAGCTCAATCAGTCGGACCAACCTCTCTTCGGGCCGCGATTGCGCGGTCGCCACGGCCCTCGCCGACTCATTCTTCTTCGCAAATCCGAAATTGCAGGTCCCCGACGTGCTGCGAGTACTCAGAAGGGTTGATGACAAAATCCGGGATCGAATTGCAATCTGTTCAACAGCCTGGAAGCACCGCCTCCTGCACAAGGTAGCTGCTGCCAGCCCTCCCCGGCAGTCTCGAAAACGTTTAGTCCTCCGTGGTTAACGAAATCGCTGCTCCTGGTCACCTGCGTCCCGCGTCCCGTCTCGAATAGGATTCGCGGCATTGATTACGTATTGCTGGTGATCCACCGTGAAGACCTTTCGCCCATAGACCTTCACTTCCACGAAAGTCTCGTCCCTGAAGGGCAGCCAAAAACCGTCAATTCTTTGATATTCCCGGACGAACTCCGCTCGATTTACCCAGAACGACGGTTTTCTAGCGGGCTGGCCGGCCATTTTCACGATGGCGAAGTCGACCGCATCAATCCATATTTTGCCCTCGAATAGATATTTATCTTTGCGTTTCGGCGTGGCGGTGAGAACGAAGCAACGGTACGGGCCGACCTCCTCCTCGCCGACCAGTGCGAATGCGTAGTTAGCTTCAGTGATCGCGCTGTTGTGATGCTCCACGCCGGAAGATGTTTCGCCCTCGCTCTGAATCAGGCGGTCGAACACCAAGTGGCGCACAATCCCCGATCCTCTTTCGGACGTCTTGTCGAACGTCTTTTTGTCGGGTGCTTCGTAATCCACGCGTACCACCGTCTGTGCTGCCAATTTCCCTTGAAGGTTCCTGATCTCGTAAGTCCGCACGGCCGAATACCGTTGCAAGCGCTCGTTTCGCATGCGGTTTCGCTCCAGCATCGTTGCGATGATGGCGTCGCCGGCCAAAGCCGTTGGGGTGCCGTAGCTGACCGTTTCCTCCGGTGCTTTAACGGCGGAGCTCTGGCTTTGCCCAGTCGATGCCCCTGAGGTTGCCCCCAAGATGAAGGCGATGACGACCCATTTCTTCGACCGCTCGACCTGGATTGTCACGGCTTACAACCCTCCTTTTCTTTCCACGTTCTTTCGCGCATATGGCGGTCTACAGAACGGAAGCGAAATCATTCGCGCGGTATGGAAACCCGTCACCTTACAAACTTCACGAGGCCAATCTCCTACATCGCTTAGATATTCAAGCACAAGAGAAAGATATACGTTTTTTCTTGGAATTCTCTCCGCCGTCTTGAGGGGAAAACAGAAGACTCGCGAAATCGTTTGTGTCTCTTGATTCTTGCATCTCCACGTTGCAACAGTACCTGGGGGCGGGGGGCGAATGCCCATGTCCGCTGTCGGAACCGGGGATCACGACGGATGTGTCACCAGTTTCCGCGAGAATTCAACAACTCTCTCGATCGCGCGGACAACCAATCCAGGCTCGTCTTGCATGATCCAATGATTGCTTTTCTCCGCTGTCAGATGCTTTCCAAGAGCTGCGCGCCCAGCCATCGCCGCGTGTTCTTTACGACGGTGCTCTGGGGCGGTACGCGCGGATAGAATCACTACAGGCTTATCGCAAGCACTATCGAGTTCACCGATTTGGGCAGCGCTCACAGGAAGATTTTCGAGTTGACTCGCGATCGTTAGAGCAAATTTTTCCTGAACCCAAAAAACCGAGGCCATGGCGCGCTCGTTTGCCGGCAAAGCCGTAAACCACGGACTGGAAACGGACCCGGACTCAGCGGGGGCGCCTCGACTGATGAGGCGAACGAGGTGACCCGCGATTCGTGCCGCGCGCGTGGTCAACAGAAAAGCAACGAAACGCAGGACGCCTAGGCGCGAGAGCAGCGCCGCGCGCCGGCACACCTTAGCGCCAATACGAGTGAGCTTTTGATCGTGTTCGGAAGGCGGGTTCCACTCTGCCGGCGCAACAGGATCGACGAGAACCATGCCCGTTACTTCCTTGCTGAAGCGCGCAGCGAACAAGGGCATGGTCAAACCGCCAAAGGAGTGACCCACCAAGACGTAAGGCGGGGGAATGCCCGCTTGCTCGAGCAATCGATGGAGCTCATCGACGATGCGGTCTGCCGTTCGAGGCATCGGACCCAGATCGCTCCAGCCCAATCCGGCCCGGTCGTAACTGACCACGCGGTAGGATTTTGACAACTGGCGTTGGAGACTGCTCCAACTGAGTACGGTCGACATGAGCCCCGCTTCCAGCACAATCGTAGGACTGCCGCTTCCGGATTCGAGAAGATGAACTCGGTGATGGTCTAGATCGACCAGTCGGCCTGGCGGCGGACAGCGCTTGCGGTCGCGCCGTGTTCCTGCCGCCTGGTAGAGCGCGCCAAAAAAAATGACCGTGCACGCGCAGAAGACAAACCAAATTGCCAAATGAAACACGCCCGTGACTCCCGTGAGCGGACCCACCTCTGCTTAGATGTCTTGACCCCGGATTTGGCTATGCAAATCTTCCGCGGCGCGATACGCCACATCAACACAATCGCCGATGGACCGGCCCCTCAGAAAGTTGCCCGCGAGATAGAGATTCGGAAGCTGGCTCAAGATGCGGTGAATCTCCGCGACCCGCTGTGCGTGTCCCACATTGTATTGCGGCAGCGCGTGCGGGTCTCGCCAGACCAGCCGGGCCACGGGCTCGCTAGAAATTTCTAGGATATGGCTGTTTTCGGCGGCGACAGCTCGTGCACATTCTTCGTCATTCATTGCTCCGAATGCGCCGTTCGACTCTCTTCCTGCAAAGCTGGTGAACAAAACGTTTCCTTCGGGGGTGCGCTCTTTGAACAGCGACGAATTCCAAAATGTGCAAATGGTATGGAGGCCCTCGCGGCGCGGAACCATGAAACCAAATCCATCCAGCCGGTTTGCGACCTTGGACCGCTCGTAGGCCAA
>Ga0126381_100007541_pt1 | contig 12117 bp, 12 predicted proteins | sample PanSoiMetPlot_28_FD_96465 | JGI IMG/M metagenome (GOLD analysis project Ga0126381, IMG submission 96465) | Tropical forest soil microbial communities from Panama - MetaG Plot_28 | ecosystem: Environmental > Terrestrial > Soil > Tropical forest > Bulk soil | place: Panama | collected 2016-02-17
ACTTTAGAAGAGAATGGCGTTCCGGGTGTCGTCTATAACGGTGCGGGAACCCACCGCGTTGCCGGCGACGAAGGGTCGGACCACGCTCACGGGCACGCGCATGAGCGTCCGGAGCATGTCGCGAACTCGCGCCTGGGCTTCTTTGACTTCGTGGCACCGCCCGCCTATCACTGGCACCCACGACCGGCCGGCAAATTCTCTCACGCCCCGGCGATCCACGTCCACCTACCAAACATTGTGCCGCACAAGGTTTGGATTCCAACCTTACCTCCCGCGGGGGGCGGCGACACTCACTTGCCCGTCCCGGTGACCTATCATGGAGGCGGAGACCAAAACCTCATTTACGTTTCTCAAGTCAATTGGTTGATCAACAATAACAACGTCAATGCGCCGAGCAACGTCGTGGCTCAGAATGACGACCACGCCGCCAAAACGCTGGGTTGGATGCTCCATGAGGCCGCCGGCTCGTCGTTCGATTCAGCTCTCCAGCCCGACGGAGTCGACACCACCTCGCTGCAGAACTGGGTCAACGCTCGCGATGAGCACGCGTCCCAGACCTACGGTCCCGACATTCACAATGTCCAATGCGGAACCACCGTCAACGGCGTGTTCGAGGGCAACGCGGGCGCAGATGTCCATTAGCCAACCAACGATGTTATCAACAATGCAGCAGCGGCGCTCAACCAGGGCTTTGCTGGGTCGCTTCCGCCGCCGACCGGAGACGGTGCCACGGAGTCAGTGCATACCGTCTCGGTCGGCTCGAATATTCTGGTGAATGCCGCAGTGCTGGCCAATCTGGACGGCCTGACAGCTTCGCTGGTCATAGGCGGAGATTTCTACCAGACGAGTGCCATTATTCAAACCAATGTGTTCAATGAGCAAGATCATATCAATGTTGGTAGCGTCGGTGGTAGTGGTACTAGCATATCAATCGGCTCTAATACGATCCAAAACATTGCAGATTTCGAAAAAGATCCCCCGACGCTTACCTCCGCCACCGGAACCACGCCGTCCGGCTTGGATTGGACGGTTGACGTACTGCACGGCTCGCTTTTGGACGTGCACTCACTTGTGCAGACCAACTACCTTAGCAACAACGACGTCGTTTACCAAACCACGTCCACTGGCATCAGCGAGGTAATCACTGGTGGAAATGATCTGCTCAATTCCAGCCTTCAGACTTTCTTGTCAAATTACGATCTCATTATTGTGGAAGGAAATTACCATCAGGACGATTTGATCTACCAGACTAACATTGTTCTGAACAGTAACTTTATTACATTCGATGGCGGAGCTGGGACCCACACAGTATCAGGGGGACAAAATACTGTCGTCAACGACGCCAGCATCACTGACATCGGTGCTAAAGATTTTCAACCGATGACCCAATGGTCGCAAGGGATGGTGCAAGAATTAGAGAACAATCAATCATCGGTCGAAGCCTCTCTGATAGCTGGGGTTTTCCCAGGATTGTCGGGGACGGCACACGTGCTCATTGTCACGGGAGACTATTACGACATCAATTACATTTCGCAGACCAACGTCCTATCAGACGCCAATGTCGTTAAGCTAGCAGGTGGTGGTACGCAACTCGTTGTGACCGGCCATGATCAGGTCGTCAACGCCGCGTCGATTATCGACGGCGTAAGCCTGACCACCCCGTATTTGCACGGGACTCCATACAACGACATGATTCTCATTCAGACCAACATCATAAGCGACGGCGAGAAGATTACCGGAAACAATCCCAACCAGCTCGCACCCGAACTCGTCGCATTCACGCAACCAACCGACGCGAGCCCTCATGGGCCATGTGCGGGCGGTGCGTCGGCAGACCTGCACCACCACTATCATAGCGACATCATCTCCGGCATCTTGCACTAGGTTGCGCGCAGCCGTGATCGACAAGCTTCGTGCCGGCAGCGGGTGTTCGGCGCTGCCAACAAGCGAGGGGCTATGAACGACGAAGTGCATGACTGGCGCCGACCGACGACGGCGCCGACCGACGGAGAACAGCACTCTCCGGCGGATGGCAGTGGTTTCCGACCGAGAGAGGTCGAGACCGAAACGGGGTACGCAAGGCAAGATTTCGCTGCCAAGGCGCCCGGCGCGGATCGTAACCCGCGGGCCGACGCCGATTTGGTTGCTCGCACGAGCGCCCGCGAGAAGCGTCGAACGGACATCAGGATCCCGCGCGGTCAATTCGGACCCGACGGCGCGCCGCGGCGTGACGGCATTGATTTTGCCGCAACCGGCGCCGGACCCGAGAGCGTCGGGCGGGTGACCTCAGCCCTGGTTCGTGCCGCAGACTTCCGCGGGGTGGTTGACAAGAGTCTCGCTGCGTACCGGAAATCTGTAGAGACCGTCGATTTCGTATCGTTGCTTGCCAATATGCTTATCGGCGTGGGGGCGACCGATTGGGCGGCCGCCGTGCAGAAAAGGTACGGGAGCGCCGTCGCGAAGCCCGGCAGTGCCAATGGCGCGGATCCGAGCACAGGTGCGTCGGCAACCCCGCTACAGAGTCGTGCCGCCAATCGGGATTTTCGTGAGGTTCTCGGAAAAGGCCTCTCGCAATGCCGGAAAAATCTAGTGACCGTTGGCGTCTTCTCTTTCTTCGTTAACGTCCTCATCCTTGCGATGCCGATCTATCTGTTTCAGCTTTCGGATCGCGTCTATACGAGCCGGAGCACCGATACGCTCGTAATGCTCTCGGTGATCGTCGTGGGGGCCATCGTTGCCCACGTTTTGCTCGATATGATGCGACGCCTCATCCTCACGCGGATAGCCGTCGAAGCGGAGTCAAAATTGGGTGCACCGGTGTTGAGCGCCGCGGCTAAAGCGGCACAAACCGGCTCGAGCCGCGAGTTCCAGACGCTAGGTGACCTGCAACAGCTACGTTCGTTCATCACTGGCCCGGTCATCTTACTGATGTTTGATGTTCCGGTAGCACCGGTTTATTTGCTCGCAGTGTTCCTGATCCACCCCCATCTCGGCTTCATTGTTGGGGGAACCGGAGGGGTGTTGTTCATCGTCGCCCTCATCAACCAGAAGCTGACTGCCGTCCCCTACGCACAGGCTAGCACCTACGCGTCACGCGCCAATTTGGCCGCCGACGCGATGGCCCGCAATGCCCAGGTGATCAACGCGATGGGAATGATCCCTGAAGGCGTGCAGATTTGGGGACGAGAAACCGCGGAATCGCTCAAGGCCCAAGTTGTTGCCCAAGACCGCAATATCTACTTGGCGGGCCTTTCCAAAATGGTACGCCTGTTTACCCAGGTCGCTATCCTTGGGTGGGGCGCATGGCTATCCCTGCATGACGAATTGACCGGGGGCATGGTGATTGCCGCATCGATCGTCGGTGGTCGGGCACTGGCGCCGATTGAGGGAACGATTGAGGGCTGGCGCAGCTTTATTCATGCGCGCTCCGCCTATGCACGCATAAAGACCTTGTTGCAAAACTCCCCGCTCAACCTTGAACGGCTGCGATTGCCGCACCCCCGGGGCATGCTCTCGGTTGAACGCATCCTCTACGTGCCGGCAACGACCAAGAAGGTCATTCTCAACGGCGTCTCGTTTCAATTGGAACCTGGCGAGTCCTTGGCCATTGTTGGCGCCTCCGGCTCGGGGAAGTCGACCTTGGCGCGCATGCTCGTCGGCTCTATCAATCCGACGGCGGGTAATGTGCGGCTTGACTGGATGGAGCTGCGCAATTGGGATCCGCGCCAGTTCGGCGAAAGCGTCGGATATCTTCCGCAAGACGTGCAGCTGTTCCCGGCGTCGATCAAGGCCAACATTGCTCGGATGCGCGAGGATGCGACGGATCAAGCCGTCTTTGAGGCTGCCGAGCTCGCGGACGTGCACGAAATGATCTCACAATTCGCGCACGGTTATGAGACGCAAGTACTGGTTGACGGCAGCCCGCTCTCCGGCGGCCAGAAGCAGCGCATCGGGCTGGCGCGCGCCTTCTTCGGCAACCCGCGTTTGGTCGTGCTCGATGAGCCCAATTCCAATCTCGACGCCCCAGGCGAAATCGCACTCGGAAAGGCGCTGGGCCGTGCCAAGGATCGAGGCATTACGGTCGTGGCGATCACGCAACGGCCGGCTTTGCTGAGGAGCGTGGATAAAATCATGATCCTCAAGGACGGAACGGCGCAAGCGATGGGTAAGCGCGACGATATTCTGCCGCTGCTATCGGGCCGTGGCCCCGGCAATGGCACAGCGCCGAGCAACACTGCTGCCATCATCGAAGCCTGACGGGAGGAAACCATGTCTGCTTCAGGGGTCGTCGGCCGCGATTGGTACGCGGAGGTCCCGCGCGCGACACGCACGCCGACCATGGCGGGGATCCTCATCATGGCCGTGAGTATCATCGGCTTCGGAATCTGGTCCAGCACGGCGATGATCGCAGGCGCCGTGATCTCATCCGGCGCATTCGTCGCTACCGGCCAGAACAAGATCATCCAGCACTTGGAAGGGGGCGTCATCCGCGACATCCTCGTGCGCGAAGGCGATACGGTCGAAGCGGGCCAGACCGTTATTCAACTCGACGACACGGCTCCCAGGGCGGAGCTGGATCGCCTCGTGCTTCGCCATGCGCGGTCTGCCGCGATCGAAGCCCGGTTGTCGGCGGAGATTCGCGGAGACGCGCAATTGCCGTTTCCGACCGAGCTAGTGCCGAGACGCAATGACCCGGACATCGCCTCGATTGTCGATGCCCAACAGCTCACCTTCGACGCCTGGCGGAAGAATCTCGAAGCCGAGACGAGCGCGTTGCGCGACGCGATCAGCGCGTTTCAGGAGCGCGTTCAAGCCGGGGAGACGCAGCTGCTCGCGGTGGAGCGCCAGCTGCAGTTGATCGGTGAAGAATTGGCCACAAAAAGCCAACTGTTGCCGAAAGGGCTGATCCGGCAATCCGAAGTCTTGGCGCTTGAGCGCGGTCAGGCCAACCTCCAAGGCGAGATTGGACGGCTCAAAGGCGATATTGGCGATGCCAAGGAACAAATTGCCCGAACCCAGGAACAGATCGTCGGCACCCACACCAGCGCCGTCAAGGAGGCCGTTGAGCAGCTCCATCAAGTTCGCGGCGATCTGGCCGACTTGCGAGAACGAATCCGTACGCAACAAGGCGTGCTCGAACGCATCAGCATTAGCGCCCCGGTGCGAGGCGTGGTCGTGAAGCTCAGGTATCACACGCCCGGTGGCGTCATTGAGCCGGGGAAGAACGTCATGGAGATCGTTCCGGTCCAGGACGAGTTAATCATCGAGGTGCGGGTGCGGCCGCAAGACATTGACCACGTCAAGACCGGTCAGGAAGCGTCTGTGCGGTTGACCGCCTTGAACCGGCGGGTGACGCCAACGCTTTTAGGGCACGTCGCGTACGTTTCTGCTGATGCGCTGCCCGACGAAACTCAAGCCTTCCAGGCGCGGGACGTGTACGTGGTGAGGGTCCGGCTCAACGATAACCAGCCCGCCGCCGTCCGTAGTTTCAGGCCCAAACCCGGTATGCCGGCCGAGGTCTATATCAAGACCTCGGAGCGGACCTTTTTTGAGTACCTTATGCAGCCGCTCAAGGACAGCATGTCGCACGCTTTCCGCGAATCCTGACGCGGCGAGGTCAGGGTTCTGGCCCGGATGGCCCGTTGCTCACATAGGCATCAAAATACCTTGCCCAGAGTGCGGATCGGTCGTCTTCGACCTGGCCGCAACCCAACAGCGAAATCCGGCCCTTAAGCAGGCTCTCTTCGCTTCGGCGATCAAGCAGGGCCACGGCCTCGAAAAATGAGGTGGCGTTGCGGCAGCCAAGATCGAAAGCCTCGTCGCCAGCTGCGGTTAGGAAGCAAATCTCCTCACCGACGAGATTTGCCGCCATTCCCGTGATATCCGACCAGGCTCCGGCCTGCGCCGAGGCGAGAGCCGCCGTGCCGAGCGAGCCGGCGTTGCGGGTCGCGAGAAGCGTAATGAGCATGCCGAGAAAGCCGACAACGTAAGGTTCGCGCCATACGGAATCGGGTAACCCGTCCAATCGCTGTCGGGTCTTGTCCACTAAGGGGCTGATGGCCGTCGTGGCCGCTCTGCGCCCTCGGCGCGCCCTCCACAAACTGAGCACGTCCCACGTTCGCTTGACCTCGAACTCGATCATGAACGTTCGGGCCTCGCGCTCATCGGCAATCTGCGCGGCGGAAAGCCCGCCGTTGACGCTGGGAAGGGCGCGCGCTAACACGCCTGCGCTGTCTGAAGTCGGGGTTCGAGCGGTTGCTGGGGACAGACCCCAGCGCAAAATCGTAACCGTTGCGGGCAGCTTCGCTGCCCCGGGGACTAAAAGCAATTGGGCATTCCGGTGTGGGGTCTGCCAAGTTTCCGGTACCGGTGAGCGTAAAGTCGCTGATACTGACTGAGAGGGTTGGGACCACGGTTCTAACTCGGGTAGGAACGTCGCCGTCTTGCTGAAGAAATCCTCGCACTTCAGGGTGGGGAAGACGTTAAAGCGGATTTAGCCGCAGACGCCGGCGCTGGCGGATCCACAGCTGTCGACGCGCGCCAGCGCGCCGTCCGTCGAAGCGGTTTTTGAGAAGAGGTGGTGGTGTCGCGCTTACCCCCGAAACCGGATTTCGCGGCAATTGAAGCTGAGGCTGCTGCGCACCAATCCGCCAGCCGCCGCACGTTCATTTTGGCAGTCATCGGAAACCTCGTCTACAGCTGGTCGAATAATGAAAGCATGTTCATTTACGTGCTGATGTTGTTGATGAAAACCGACGAGGCTTCGGCCACCGTGGTATTCGCCACCCTGAACACCACGCGCGCGCGTCTCGATCTCGTCGAGCGCCTCGCAAAAATCAAGATCGAGGATCGAACCATCGAAAAAGAACTCGAAAGGCTCGTGGCAAAATTCAACGACTATACCAGGATCAGGAACGAATTTAATCACTGCATGTATACGGTTGATGAGCATGGCGAAATCACCCACACGCATTCCATCAGATTGCAATCTGGCCGCGGCCGGCTCCAGCTCGGTGTGGTGCGGAAATTAGATGAGCCCCGACTCAAGGAGATGCTGGGCGCAATCCGCAATCTCACGCAGCTCAACCGCGACATCTGGGATTTTCTCCCCCGCTTGCAGGCGCATCTTGAGAGGCCCGACTCGGGCGGCAAACCGGCCCCCCAGGAGGGATGACCGGCCGTGGCCGCACAGACCGAATGTCCTGCAGACTGAGCGCGGGCAACAAGACGGGCGATCGCCGGTGTGCGTTCGATGCTTTGAAGGGTCGCGGCTGACCTAGGATGATGCCCGTGCGGCACGCGCCGAGGACTGTTTTCGGCCGCTTATCGCTCAGGTCTCGTCGATCGATCCACCGAAATCTCGATGATCCAACGTCACGGCGATGCCGATCCACGCGCGAGGCAAGGTATCGCTCGGCACGGCTTTGCGAATCCGAGCGGTGGTGAGGGGTGGGTGAACGCGAGGGCTCGCTGGTTTTGGCGACGCCAGGCACATCCCGAGCGTCGACAACGCGCACGCGCATGGGACTCAAGCCGCGCGGATCAATGCCACGCTCTTGTGAGCGAGCGACACCGAGCGTGAGGTTCCACCAATCCGTTCTTTTCCGGGGGCACCAAGACAATGTTGCGTTTTACCCAGTGAGCGGATGGGTCATCGACTGCGGCGCCCTTGCGTCGAGGCGCGACGACGAGAAGCCGTGCGTTTTGTCGATGTTTTCCTCAGCTTAGATGCCTTTGCTGTGTTCTTGGCTGCGATCTTCCTCGTAGCCCCTTTGCGAGGGGCCGGTTTCCTCGCCAGAACCTTGCGGGCAACCTTCTTGGTGGCCGCGCGTTTCTTGCCCACGCTCAGCTTAAGCCCGTTACGGGCGCTGCCCTTGGGCCCAGCCACAGGCTTCTCGCTGTGGACTCGGCTTGCCGCCCGCCGGCGGCTCTTGGCGGCGATTTTCCGCTTGCGACGGGACGGGCGACCCCACTCCTTCGCCAAACGCCTTGCAGCCGTTTTTTTCCGGGACTTGTTTCTCGATCGCCTGAGCTCTTGAGAATCCGTGCCCTCGGCAGCCGCTTCGTGCAGTCCTTTGGCGTCTGCCGCGGACCTGCTTGTGGACCCCTGTTTGCTATCCGGGCGGACGGCCGCTTGGGTTTCTGCATCTGCCGCGCTTCTGGCAGCTCGTGGTCGACGCGGGCGGGCCGCGCGTTCTTCTGCCTTCTGCCGGAACAAGGCCTCGAGCGGATTGACCGACGTGAGACTCTCCAACACGCGTCCGGTCCGTGGTTGGGCAACTTGCGTCGCGGCGGGGGACGGGGTGGTGGAGGCGTCCCTCGCCGGTGCCGGGATTCCAGCCCCTTGCGTCCGTGGCGCCAAGTCGGCGCTTCGCGCACCAAGGTCGTTCCAGGCGGGAACAGCAGCCGATTCGGAACCGCCTTGCCTATTGAATAACCGATCAGCCGCGACTTTCGCTGCTTCTACGGTCGGATCGTAGCCCTTCGGACCTTCGCTGAAAGGCGTCACGGCAAAGCCGGCGGGGCGAACAGCGCCGAAGCGAACTTCCCCTTTGCCGTTGGGATCGTCGGTTCTGCCAAGAGCCAGAGGCAAACGCCTCCTACTTCTCTTAACCTCGATCACGAACGAGATGGAACCGCGTCGGCCCATGTGTCCTCCAAAGTCAGGCGTGTCGGAAGAATCATTTAGGTACGTGCGACTCTGTTTTCTATACGGACGGGACGTGGTCGTTGTCTACTAAAGTATTTTTAATGCGGTTGGCTCAAACATGCTTGCGGTCCGTATCGCACTGTTGTCCAAGCGCCGCTTTTTGCAACGCAAGATTCACCATTTGATCAGTGGATAACATCCACAGATGGCATCGATCCGATGCTGGCGATCGAATTTCATACTCCTTTGACCGGATGGACACCGCGATACGCGGCGGTGCCTTATCAAGGTTCCAACGAGGTCACGTTGAGTCCAGCACCCAATGCGGCGAACCCGTTGCGCCGACATCAATGCTCCTACCTTCACGTGGTGATTTCTGGGCATAGCCCAGGGTGAAGCGAACTGGCGTCCTTAAGCCTTCCTGTAGAAATCTGACTTGATGGTGTCGTCGACAACGTTTTGGCAGTCAAAGGGTCGCAAAGTCTGATAAGGTTGGGTACGGAGACCCGCTCTTTCCGGCCTCCGATCGAGAGGCGGCCCTGTTCGCTAAGCCGACCCGGTGAGCATGTCAAGGCTGGCGGCCTCGTCTGCCTGTCGCCAAGATCCTCAAGGCGCGCGACAAAGGAGTGAGTATTCCGAGGCGGCGCTGAGTCGCGAACGCCATAGGCTTGCTCATGTCCGATGACGATGGCGATCGTTCGATTGGGATTTCCAGGTTTTGCCAAAATGTATCTCGTCACATGGTGCTGAATTGATGATTGCAGCATCGACTTATTCGCCAAACAGATGCCTCGCGCACTCGGGTTAGACCCGAGCGGGTGTGAACGCCGCAACGCTGCAAGGACCGCAAACCATGGCGTTTTCGCCATGACGCCAGCAATCAGGACTCGAAGCTTACGGAGGTTCTTCGCCGACGTGCAGAGATCTGCGACAATCGGGTTTATCTTTGTCCTCCTGAAGCCGCCTGGAACCGCTGGTTGCGCGTGCACGCCGGCGTCATAATCTTTACGGCCAACCTGTCGGAATGGTCGCGGCAAAGCCCGTTCGAGTCCGGCCTCGCGTCACGCTACCTAAATTAACATCATCGGCGATGCGAAGGTTCCAGGCATTGATCATAATGCGAGCCGCCGATCCGCATCTTTGGGGGCGTTGACTAAAGATTGCCATAGCTCGCTATCCGCGCCGGATGACATGCAGGGCGAGCGAACGACCGCCAGCTAAAGCAGGCGGCTTCATGAGCCATTGCGCTACTTATCGCTCCAAGGCGTCCTCTCTCCCGTTCACAGGTTGCAGGGTCGTTCCAAGCCTGGAAGTTCCGGAGAACTTCGGTGTTCAACTCTCAGCCGTCTCAGTGTTAGCCGGCCACCTATCCGCCGGAACTGGTCACTGAAACTCCGAAGATCCCGTTCGACGTCACCGGCAGCTGACACTTGAAGCCTCGAAACCTCAGCCGAACGTAGGAGCGATATACGTGTTGTGTTGCAGCAAATCAACAGAAGGCCCGCATTCCCTGCCAACTAAAGCAGGCGGTCCCTGCGCAAAATTCTTATGGGGCGAGATCGACCGGTTGACGGACCGTCGAGGCGCCGGAGCGGTGCGCGGCGATACGACAGCGGAGACGGACGGTCGTCACGCCTGCCGTCATTTGCGGCGGTCGATCGTTATGCAATCGTGCTCGAGGTGGTAAGCGGCGCCCCTTAGGATCATGCTGAAAGAGTTGAACTGCATCCTGTCAGCTCAAAGAGCCCGTTCAGCGTCACTGGGGAAAGCGATTTCGGCTTGAAAACCCCGATTGAATGGCAAGGATGAAAGTGATGAAAACTCGGTAAACCAATAGAAGGCGCGCATTCCTGCCACCCTCAAAAGGAGGCAGTCCCCTGCGAGGATATCTATGGCCTATGAAACCATTCGTGTCACACCGGTCACGCCGCGCATTGGTGCGGATGTTGACGGTATCTTGTTATCGAAGCCACTGAGCAACCGAGAGGTCGAAGACCTTCACCACGCCTTAGTCGAACACCAGGTTCTGTTTTTCCGGGATCAGCCGCTGGATGTGGAGAGCCACAAAGCGCTGGGCCGGTGTTTTGGTGAATTGCACATTCACCCCAACACGCCCGGACCGGAAGGACATCCGGAGATTTTGCCGATCCACGCCGACGCCAATTCCAAGCGCGTTGCCGGGGAAGTCTGGCACTCAGACGTCTCTTGCGACGAGCACCCACCAATGGCGAGCGTTTTGTACCTTCATACGGTGCCGCCGACCGGTGGCGACACGTTGTTCGCTAGCCAGTTCGCCGCTTACGATACGCTTTCTTCGCGTTTGAAGATGTACCTCGAAGGGTTGACGGCGACGCATTCGGGGGATCCCTACTATCGCTCTGCCAATTTGCGGGAAGGGCGCGACGATACCGGTAAGGTCTTTCCGAAGGCGTCGCATCCCGTCGTGCGCACGCATCCGGTCAGTAAGCGTAAGGCGCTCTACGTTAATCAAGGGTTCACCACCCATATCGACGATCTGCCAAGGGAAGAGAGCCGCGCGATTCTCAATTATTTATTCGAGCACGGCACACGCGCAGATTTCCAGGTGCGGTTTCGCTGGCAACCGCATTCGGTTGTGATCTGGGATAATCGCAGCGTTCAGCATCTCGCCATCTGGGACTATTATCCACAGGTCCGATCCGGACGTCGGGTTACGATCAAAGGGGACCGACCTTTTTAGGCGGTGGCTCTGTTCAGGTATTTCCCCCGGCATCGCTGGGCGGCACTGCTGACGGTGGTGCAGGCTTTCCGGAGCGGCGGCTGCTCACCGCGGGGCTTATCCCCGAGGGTGGCGCGAGTAACAAAGCGCGCTTGCGCTTGGCGGCAGCGCGGGACGTGGCGATTGACCTCACCCAAAGGCATTTTGATCGCGGTCGACGGATCAAATGGGTTATTGAACGCTCGGACGAGACGATGGCAGATTGGTGGGACGTGGGGGCGGGCGCGCCGCCCTCATCGGGTCCTTGGATTGGCGTAAGCGCCGAATATCGTGGCGGTGACCAGGCGACAGGTCGATCACCGATCCGCAGTGACTTCGTGGCCAAAGAACCCCTCGGCAGTGCCGTGAAGGCACGATCGTTGCGCGAGCGTGCGTGGCCGATCGCCTGGTGTCGCCATCTTCTTGAGGTATCAATTGAGACGGCCATCGTGGCCTTCCAGGAACGATACTCCGACGGGCAAAAATACTGGCGTCACCACCACCGTGGCGGCGCAGCGACAGGGGTCAGGGAGGCGGAGAGCGGCGCCCGGCGGGGCGAATGGCGAAGCCAGAAGATCAGGCGTGCGAGCCCCTTCGTGCTGGTGCGCGTTTTTGTTCTTACGGTTCTCGGGTTGGCGCCAGCGCACGCGGATGGCGAAACGCCGCCTGTGTTGACGTGCTCGCCGCACGGCACGGTGATGTCGAAAAGTTGAGCTCTATTTCGGCACGG
>Ga0126381_100007542_pt1 | contig 12116 bp, 6 predicted proteins | sample PanSoiMetPlot_28_FD_96465 | JGI IMG/M metagenome (GOLD analysis project Ga0126381, IMG submission 96465) | Tropical forest soil microbial communities from Panama - MetaG Plot_28 | ecosystem: Environmental > Terrestrial > Soil > Tropical forest > Bulk soil | place: Panama | collected 2016-02-17
AAGTCAATTATTGCAATTCTTCATGTCGACGTTTGTGTATCGTAGCCCGGCGATTCGCGCTGCAAGAATTTAAGCCGACTGACGCCAACGACTCCAGCTGACGACTCCCAAGTCCGGTTGGGGCGCGTCAGGTAGCATCGACAGGAACTCGAGAAGATTGCCGTCCGGATCGTGAAAGAAGAGTGAAACGGCCGGCATCCATGCAAGTACAACGGGCTCTTCCGTCGGCACGCCCCAGAAATCGATTGGGACAACACCGGCGGAGCGAAGACGCGCCGGTGCTTCCATTAAGTCCCCCAGATTCGATCTGAAGGCAACGTGAAGACTCAATCTCTGGGGTCCCGTCCCGACCTCCCACAAGCCGAGCATTGAGTTGCCGCGCCCACCGATCCAGTAGAACGCGACCCGCCGTTCGGGAAACGCCCCAGCAAGTTCAAGACCAGGAATCTGGCCATAGAAGCCCATCGAGCGCTGCAGGTCCGAGACAGTCAAGTGAGCTTCGAACAGGCCTTGAACCGGAATCATCGCGTCGCCTCGGTTCGATGTCGCGTCCGCGGCCCTCGCAACTGTTCTGCCTTGTGAATACTCCATCCAGAGGCTCGTACATATTGAATCCCGAGCCAGACCCGAACGCGGAACGGTAGAACGGCAGTGACGTCTCGCCTCACGTGGTCGATTTTAGTCCTGAAAGTGTCGAGCGTGTAGATGTTGCCCTGCGAATCGACAACGCGACATGTCGGCGCCGTGGAATCGGGGCTGACCTTCGTCCTGGAACATGTTGGAGGGGTGAGTGCCGCGGTCGACCGCGCAGCCGGCCGCGGTGCCCGTAAGTAAGGCGGCGATATCGTGTGTCTTTTTGGGCGTACGCATTTACTACGGGGAAGTTGCTTGGCTGTGGCTCAGTGCGCGAGAGTCCCCGTCACGCAATTCAACCGTCCGTGTGTCGGACAAGTGGAATGCCCGCCAATAGTTAAGTACGAAGTCTGCAAAACGCTTGGGCCATGAAATCGTTTAAGCGTTCGCCTGGTCGCGATCAGTTGCCGATCGATCTGCGCTCGCTGGATGTGCCAGTTCCGGAGATCTGGAACCGCAGCGCGGACGAGAATCCTTCTTCTTCGCAAACGGAGTTAACCTGAATAGCGGTGTCGTACGACGCTCATCTCGCCGACCGCATTCGGTCGATCCTGAATGGTGCCGTCGAATTTTCCGAAAAGAACATGTTCGGTGGGCTTACGTTCATGGTCAACGGTCGCATGTGTTGCGGTGTTCTGAAAGACGACCTCGTACTGCGGCTTGCGCCGGAACATGTCGACGCAGCGCTTCGCCAGCATCGGCATATCCGACGAATGGACTTCACCGGCAAGCCGATGAAATCGATGATCTACATCGGCCCGCTCGGCACGGATTCTGAGCAAGCGCTGGCAGCGTGGGTTCAGTCCGCAGTGAGGTTCGCCCGAACTCGCCCCGTTACAAAAAACGGATCTGGATCCGACAGGGCTCCTCGCGGTCCGCGACATTAGAGGCAGTTGGGGTAATTCTGCCGAAATGAGCGGCCCGATTCCGCCGTGCCCTAGAGCCGCTTGCGATAGTGCACACATCGGTCCACGACTTCGAATCCCAACGCTTCGTGGCACATCTGTGACCGCGCGTTGTCAATCCACGTGTCGGATGCCATCTCGACGCAGTCGTAGCTCCGGGCCCAATCTTCCGCCGCACAAAGCAGTCGGCGGCCAACACCGCCTCGACGATGCTCCTCGCGGACATACCAGCCCTCCAGATAGCCAACCGGGTGCCTCGGATCACACCCATCAGCATGGGAACGCAGGTCGACTTCGGCAAACCCGATCAGGATGTCATCCGCGATCTCCGCGACGAAGTTGACGAGCGGCATGACGCCCGGCGTGTGCCCGGCCAATATCGCCTCAAGCTCGCGCGCATGTTCCGATGCCGACGTCGTCGGCCATAGCGCCTCGCGAAGGCGGGCCAGTTGATCCCGATCGGCCAGCCGTGCTTGTCGGATACGAACTTGCATTGGCAAACAGTCTAAGAGGCCTTACTAGCCCACGCCGGCCCGTTTCTAATCTTCCCTTTTCAAAACCGTGCGTGCCGCTTTCCGGCTCATGACTTAACCATGATCTTCTTGGCTCTATCCGGGGACGGCTGCAAGAACATCCATACTAGCCCGAATCTATCTCCGCCAAATCTTTCCGCGCTCCCCTACACGACCAAGGCGCCTTGAGAACAGCAGTTCCTTCGGCACCGGAGATCACTTGCACGCTTACGCGCTGCGACAAGAAGGTGCGAGCCGAGCCCCAGCCCAGGAACAGCGCAATGTAGGGTCACCGCCTCGAGTTCGTTATTTCTGTGAGAGTACGTGAGAAGGGCTCTGGGCAGGCCCTCCTGCCGGGCAATAAAACCGTGGAGTTCGTTCGCCTGATGCATTACGCCGCGCGAGACGACGCGAATAGAGCCGAATCGCTCGATAAGAAACGTGTGCACCCATTCGGAATCTGACGGCTCAATCTCGCTGATCTAACGGCAACGTTCATCGGCGTAGTCGTCCTCAGAGCGTCGGTTGGCTTCCGAAAGCAGCAGGCAACTTCGCCACTTCGCCTGCCAGACTTTTGCGCTTCAGTTATGACACACTTCCTGAGCAACGACGCAAAAAGCAGGGGATCGTTTTGACACAGTCATCAAAATCAATAAGTGTTTTGGAATCAATGGTGGGCGCTCAGGGACTCGAACCCCGGACTTCCTGCTTGTAAGTTCAACAGTCACGGGTTATATTGCTGATTCTTTTAGCGGGCTAACCTCGTTTCTGCGGCGTCTTTGTGTTTCTACGGCGCTTATTGCATAACCTTCTGCACAACAATTTCTCCAGTTGTTCCGACCGCGTGCCAGTTGGAGTCCGGAAGTTTCGGTTTCCACTGATGGCAGTGGGCACCTGATCCGCACCAACAGCATTGTTGCTCACTCGGCAGCAGCCTGAACAAAGAGCCGCAATGCTGAAACATGCGGGAGCGTGCGTGCGCGAACTCTTTCAGGACAGTCTATTCGACGAGCCGGTCTCCGCTCCCGTCGTCCAAAGGGCTGGCAGGATTGAAGTGGTGCGCCGCCGGCGCGAAGAGAACGATCAGGACATTTCGTTCGGGGCGCGCCCGTTCATCCTCTGCGGCCTGCCGATCCGAAGACTGCCACCGGAGAGCCTCAGCTATTCCCGCCGTAACGGCCGCTTCGTTCTTGAAATCGTGGGGCATCCGGATTATGGAGTCCCCTTCGGACAGGATCGACTTGTTCTGCTGTGGCTCGCGACCGCCGCGGTCCGACAGCAGAGTCCCGTTGTCCGCTTCGGCAGCGCGGCGGAGATCCTGTTGGAGTCGGGAATGCCGACGAACGGCTCCCATTACCGACGACTTCAGGACGCCTTCCGTCGGGTCTTTGCCAGCACGATCTTCTTCGGAACGAAGGACGAACGCCGGGAAGGCGAAGTATGGGACTGCGGCCGGGGTCATTTCTTTGACCAGATGAGATTGTGGTTCCGGAATGAGAATTTCACAGGCGGGCGAAAGCCGGAAAACATCGTGACGCTTGCACCGGCGTTCTGGGAGGAACTAAGGAAGCACCCAATACCGGTCGATACGGAAGTGGTTCGCGCGCTTGCCAACAACCCCGGCTGTCTCGACCTCTATACATGGCTTACGTGGCGCTGCTTCCAGGCGAGGGACACGCAACGGATTCCCTTGTTCGGGCCGAATGGTCTGGCATGCCAACTCGGCGTCCAGGATTATGCTCGTGAGCGAAAGTTCCGGGAGCGCGTCCGGGAATGGCTGGAATTGGTCCGGCTCTGCTGGCCGAGGTGTCCTGCTGTGGTCACGAAGAACGGAGCTTTCCTTCAGGTGGAGCCGGCGATCTCGGTGGCTACGCGGACTTGTCCGGTTGGACCGATTATCTGAAGTGGCAACAACTTATGGTGTGAAAATCCGATAGTTTGGCGGCACAAACTCGGATTTTCGTACCATACGCCCTCAGGAGGTTTTCTGGCGACTTACTTCCAGGCCTGTCCGATGGCGCGCAGAAGCAGCGACGGAACGAGCTTTCCTGCATTTTCAGTCCAATGGTAAAGCCGCGCCTGCCGGGCGATTACCCAGGTGAACGACAGATACTGATAAACCGATTCCTCAAATTCCTCTGCCGTGAATACGTGTATGTCAATCGGGTGCAGGACATCGTGGAGTTGCCATCGGAACGCCGAGGCGGTGGCCGTAACGCGCATACTCCCCTTAATCACGAACAGATCGAGGTCGCTTCGCTCACCGGCTGAGCCGAGCGCATAAGATCCAAAAGTACCAACCGCAAGCGGCGCAAAGGCGTCGACGATCCTTTGCGAGATCCCGGTTATATCGTTTTCGGTGAGCACCGGTCAGTCGATCGAGTAACTGAACACCAGCAGCATGTCCCCTGTTGTCGCCGGATCGTAAGTTCCCGCAGCAACCGCAAGAGTAAGAGAAACAGGTGTTGTCAGGGCGAGACCGGTAACACTCGTCACACCAGGCCCTAGTTTTAAATCTTTCAGACTTCCCGTTGGTCCGAACTGGGCATCAATGCTTTGCGTGGGAGTTTCGGATTGCACAACATAGAAAGCCACGCCGGTGATCTTCACGCCGGTTCCCAGGTTCGAATAAGGGAAAATGATGTTCGTCATCGGGAGCGTGAGCGTCTGATCGGTTCCTGCCGGACCGGCGGGATTAAGAAAGCTGTACCACGCGCTGCCAAACGTACTTCGGACGCCGACCAGAATGGAGCGAGACGTCTCGATTTGACTCTTTATAGCTGTACGAACGATATTGGCGGTCGTCTGATCGCCTCCGCCGCGAGCCGTGTAACGGATATGGAGCACAACATCGCTGATGGTCGAGGTATCGAAGTTGTTGTCTCGTGGATCGAGTTCCAGATTCCACGTGCTGATCGCTCCTTGGCCTTCGAACGGAAGCCACCGCTCGTCCCGGAGATTCGCGTCGAATAGTCCCGCGTCATTTTGGCCGCTGCTGGTGGCTATCGTCTGCGCGCCCGCGGCGGCCACCGGCGAAGCGATGACAGAAGGGTCGGTCGCGGCCGCCGTGGCGCTCTGCGGAGAATATGCTGCGCCCGGCGGCCTGGTTCGAACCATAGCGCTGGTCAGGCTCAAAGTGGCGTTCACTCCTGTGTAGGGCCCGGTGACGCAGGGGATGGTGAGCGCCACCGAACGGAGACGGCGGAAGTATTGACCGGGATGATCGCTTTCGAAAAGAACCTCGTCCAGCGCAATCGGACATGTTCCGGTCTGTCGCAGGAGCACCAGAGCGATGGGAGCGCTCAGCGCAAGTGAAATATGCTTCGTCAATTCGAGTTCACGGGTATTGGCGGCAAGATATTGCGCTTCCATCCGGCGCAGATCGAACATCAGGCTTTCGCCGGCAGTGAGTCCTTTGTACCGGCTGTCCCAATACCCGGTCTGAATAAACGTATCCGACGCGCCGAGCTCGTATTGATAGGCATTCTGGGCCTGCAGTGCCAGCGAGGCCGCGAGCTGATACCCCTGTGTGTGGACGGTTGTGAGTTGACTCGCCATCCAGTTATAGAGCTGCGAATTCGTGTACTTGTTGGTGAGGAAATCGCTCACCGCCCGAGCGTTCGAGATCTGTTGAGTTTGTATCGCAAGCTCTTTCGCCGCAATATCGAGACGTTGGTTGGCGGCGGCAATCTGGCTGTCCAGCTGTGTCAGCTCGGCTTTGGCCAAACTCGCCTGGAGCTGCCATTCATCCATCCGCCGCTGATAGCCACCGGTCGTAGCCGCTATGCCGGCATGTTCACCGAGAATGCCTGCGAGATCTCTGGAAACATCCGCCCATGATGTCGACGAGTGGCCGAGGTTATCCCCGCCAAAACCGGTGGTTACATGCGCGGTTCCTCCAAAGCCGGACACACCGGCATTGAGCTTCGGGAAAAGATGAGAGAAACCGGCGGTTGTATCCAGTATCAGGGCAGCTTCGTTCAGGATAGTCGCGGCTTGCTGCAGTGAGATCGCCGTAGACTCCGCCTCGTTCATGAAGGTCCGCCCGGTGTAAAACGCGTACCGCAACTGAACTGTCGCCTTCTGATTCTGAAGAGCCGCCACCTGATCCTGCGCCTCGGTCACTTGCGTGGTCTTTACATCCAGCATCCGAGTCTGGATGTCGAGTTCCTGATTTGCTCTCAGCACGCTGAGTGTCTCGCTGTCCTGCTTCTCGAGCGCCGACAAAATAAGCGATCCATAAGCCCGAACGTCGTTGGTGAGTTCCACAGCTTTCTGAAGATATGTCGCGAAACGGTAGATCGGAGCGGTCGGCGCGGCGCCGGTAAAACCAGCCCCGCCAGCTTGCGCCTCCACCAGTGCGAGTGGATTGATCGGCGGCGCATACAAAGGCAGCGGCTGCGAAATACCCTGCAGATTCCGGCAATTGCGAATGTTGTCAAGACGTTGGGAAACGGTGTCCCAATAGGCCAGAAGCTGTTCGTTGGGCGGAACGCAGAATAAGAGCGTGTTGGCGTTGCCTGCCGCAAGCGCCGGAAGTGGCGTGGTTGTGGCGCCGTTTACGATCGCTTGCGGCGGCTCCGGCGCGACGATCGCATTCTCAATACTCACAAGCACGCTCGAGAATCCGCTGCTTGCGGCGAATCCGGGAACGGCCGTGAGCGAGGCGTACGTTGCTGCTCCGGATCCGGTCCCGTTCTGGCTGGCTGCTGGCCGCAGCTTTTGGGGCGGCGGGCCAAGGATCAGGTCGGCGATGATATACAACTGCTCGGCCTGATTGACTGTCTCAGTCGTGTATTGGCTGTAGTACGAATCGCCCCAGGCGATCAGGACGTCAAGGACCTTCATCACCGTGGCTTTGGCATAGGCCGAGATGCGAAGACTCGCAATCGCGTGCGGATCGAACGGATTCGCGATCCAGTTGGCGATCGCCCCTGTCGCGGCGCTATCGTCGATCGACTGCTCCTGATCGGCAGTCAGAGTAGTAAGGATGTTGCCGATTTGTTGGCTCAACCAGTCGCTTGCCTGCATGGCATAGAAAGGCGCCGTCTGCCAAAAGCGTTGCGGAGCGGCGTCTGCGCTGTTGTCGGTGGGGTTAAAGATGTATTCAAGCCATGTCAGCGCATCCTGATATTGCTGATTCTGCAGTAGCAGAGAGGCCGCAAACATGGGAACGTGATAAAAAAGCTCCCAATTGTAAAGTGAGTAAGCTCCGGATGACCCCGGGGAGAAGTCAAGCGCGGCTTCACCGGGATCCGGGTTCCAGAAGAGAGGCGGAGCCCCCGGAAAGCGCCCCTTAACCTGCGCCTGTGGGTTGTACGTCGAAGCGAAATTGAAATCCAAGGCAGCGCCCCAACCCCGCGCCGTCTGCGGGTCCACCTGCAGGGATCGCGCCATGAGCGTGGGAACGCCGCCGGTCTCGAGTTGCCGAAGAAACGTTCGGGCGTACGGATGATAGAACGTTTGAAATACATATCGCGTATACCACTGCGTTGCGCCCTGGTGATTCGGGATTTCTTGGTACCCTGCCGAAGAAACGTAATAGTGCGGCTGAACCAGATAGGTGCGGCTTGGGTCGTCGACGAAGAAGGGATCAAGAGAATCGAACTTGGCTTCCTGCTGAGGGTAAACGATCCTCGGTCTGACGATGGTGCCAAGCAGCTCAACGGAACCGATATTGATGGACCCCCCGCTGGCGCCCAGTGTGCAGAGGACGTTTAGATTCTCAGGCGTGTCCCGCGAGTCGTCGCTGTATTGACCATAAACCAGATCTTGGCCCGAAAATATGTATTGCGTAGGGGTCGAAATCTCTCCCGACGCTTCGCCGATTGAGATCAGATCAAAGGTCGGCTCCTGTTTCGTGTCGACCAGGTTACTGTCCGGCGCGATGTTGGTCAACTCTAAAACCGACGCCGGGGAATCCGGAAACGGAACGGTAACCACGGCAATGAGACCGGCTGAGCCGAAAGGGGCTGAGCTAAGCCCGTTCGAATTGTAGACCTGTATCTGGAGATTAAACGAAGGATCCTGAAACGCCCGGAAAGTGAAATAAATCGGATCCTGCAGGGCGCCCACAAACACCTTATTCTCGATCGTGCGTTTGGCCTGCCACTGGCCGGCGCTCAGCTCGCTCGTCGAGAATTGAATGGCCCAGAATTTTTGCGGCGCAGGCTGAAGCGGATAAACACCGGTTGTGGGATCAATCACGGGAACGGGTTGCGGAGCCGCTCGTTCGGAAGTCTGAGTGAACACGGCCCAGAGGAGGTACAACCTGCCGTCCCATGTAAAAGGAACCAGGTGCTGCGACTCTATATCGAGATTAAGGGCTTCCCATGCGCTCCAGGTTCCCGTAACGGACGTCAGGCCTGCGCGCTTGCGGTAATACCATTGCCACGGCGCCACGCGCGTGCGCGCAAAAACGTGTAATACGGTCGACTGATCCGGCCTCGTCTCGTTATAGTGAGCCGCCACGTGGAGGCGCGATACGTTGACAAGCTTTCTGATGTAGTTCTCAATCGCCGTCTCGGCGCTGTCCGCATCGGCATTGGTCTGCCGAAGATCGCTCTCCAGGTCCGAAAAGAACGGCGAGGCATCTTTGCGAGTTTCCGGCAGCACGTAGTTTTCCGGATAGAGAAATACTTCGCGATTCGCCTGCCACAAGCGATACTGCTGCCTCCACGGCCACTCACTCCAGTGTGGATTGGTCATGTCCACAACGATCCCCAGAAACGTAACGCTCAGGAAACATTGCTGGACGAACTGCTGGATTGCCAGCGAAGGCTGAAGAAGGCGCGTCATCGACGCGCAGGGATTCATCTCCGGATCGATCAGATAGTAATCGAAGATATCGTCCGTGCTCAGCATCAGAGGGATGGGCGGCGTGGGGGCCGCAGGTTGCGCGGGGCCCGGGCCAAGAAGGTACGCAACCAGGGCATCGCGGCGGCTTCGGCGCAGCGCATCTTCCAGTGGTTGAATGGCTGCGAACCAGCCGCTCTGAGGATATTGCGCCCGTAGTGTGGCCATCGCCGTCGAAGCGGTAGCTTCTGTAGCGGGAACAGCGGCGAGTTGAAACAGAGTCGCGCCGCTCATCGAATAGCGCCCAGCCACGTCGAGGGCGCGGGCTATCGAGGCGAGCACGGCGACATCCGCAAGAGATCCGCTCTGCCCGGGCAGCGTCAGACTCGGCGCTGTCGCAGACAGAGCGATCGCTATCGCCGCAAGGTCGTTCACGCTCGCGTTGAGCGCTGGTGCCAGCTGGGAAATTGCCCCGGTGGCGTCCGGAGGCGCCTTGGGCGGCAGCCATTGGCCGAGAACGTCAAACAAACTTGGTGTCGTGGTAGGCTGGCGCCGGTTGAGCTTAAGCGCGCGGAGAAGCGCTTCGAAGGAAACGTACGGGCTGTTCGTCACCGGCGAAACCGGCAGAGCGCTGGGGTCGAGCCAGTTGAACTTGGCCGCGTTGTTCACAACGAAGGCGAACTCGCTCTCGGTTGGCTTAAGCGCGGCGAAAAGCGCGGCCGTCTTCGCCGTGGCTGTGAACGCAGCGATGAGCTTGGGAAATTTTGCGGGATCGACGGCCGACGTTTGCGCCAAAAGCTGAGTGACTATCGCGGAGGGCAGCGGGAGAATTCCTGTCCCGGCCACAACCGTGGTCACGATGCTGGCCGGCGCTCCTGTCGCCGCTGAGAGGGCGGTGATAAAGACGACTTGGATCGCAGCCGGATCGTAGACGGGCGCAAGCTTGGCAATACCATCGCGAACACTCTGCAGGACCGCTGTGGCCTGCGTCGAAGTGAACGTCAACGAACTTCGATTCGCCGATCCGCCTCGCAGCAGGTAATCGAGATCCTCGACAGGGAGGCCAGTTCCCTTAATCAGGTCGAGACGGCGGAGGAATTCCAGCGTATCCACCGGCGCACCGCCAAAAGGCTTTCCGCCCGTTAGCTCGATCCACAAAATCAGGTCGGAAACGTCCAGCGAGAGTGACGACGAGAGGCGCTGATAATTCAGCAGCGTGCCGAGCGTGGTAAGCGAGAGTTGGTTCGGAGCCTGAGTGAACGCGATGATTGCGGAAATATCGCTGGCGCTTAAGCCAAGCGCCGCACCGATCGCGCTTTGTTCCGCGGTCGGCGTGGCCCCGTCGGACTGAATGATGACGTTGCCCGTGAGAAGCGCAGTTGCAACGCCGCCGGAATACCATATCCCGACGAGGGTGAATCCATTAAGGGTAAAAGTATTCGGTCCTGTGACAGTAATCGTGAAGGTACTGTTGACCGTGGTGATTCCATTGAGAAATCCTTTGATCAGAACCTGCATTCCAGTCTGAAAATTATGCGGCAGTGCAGTGACAATGTTGGCGTCAGACGACGAGCTGGTGAAGGTCACCCCATCCAGAGAAAAGAACACGCCGCCCGTCGCCAGTTGGACCGCCGGATTGCGAAATACTTCGCTGTATGTGGAAGGAATTACGATATCTTCATCGCCTAGGTGGCTGATGACGTCCCGCGTTTCGAGCGGCATCCAGAAGCCTAGAACCTCCTGGAACGGCAGCTTGAGCCTCTGTTGCACCGAAATGGCGTCAGACAGATAGGGCAGGAAGGCCGAGGAAACCGCGCCGCCGGAGCCCTCGATCGCCCAATCGAGTTCCCACATCTGGAGACCCGATGCGGTCCAGAGGCGCAGGAAGCGATTGGCCCGATCCAGAACGTCGGCCGTAAGACCGGCGAAAACCATGAGATCGGTATCGGGACTGAGCACCTGCAAAACGCCGGCAGTAGTCGTTCCGGCCTGAAGGGTAACGGTGGACTGGGTAACCCAGACTACTTCGAGAAGCTGATAAAGCTGCTCAATGCTGAGGCCGGCGCGGTTCAGAAGGACGGGAACCTTGTTAAGAGCGGCCACCCAGTCGGTCGGTACCGGCGAGTAGGGCGCCCGAGTCTTGGGATCGATCACCTGCGAAGGATTTTGAGCCAACCCCCACCGGTCCCATGCGTTATGCGTATCCGCGCCGACAATAATCGCCTGCATTTCCGGATTGATGCCGAAGCTTGCCCCTGCAATGGCCGCAGCCGGAGAAGCGGCGGCGGGACTTCCCGCAAAGAGGCTCAGAACGTCCGCGCGAGAGCTGCCAAGCGCCTTGACGTACGCGGCCGTTCGTGCGAATGCAAGATCGAAAGGAAGAGAGAGCGGAAAGAGAGCGTTAGCCGTGGCGGTATAGGCCGCCTGTAAGACATTCTGAGGGATGGCGCGCCGTTCGTCTGACGTGCCGGTTGTATCGATGACCGTACCGGGATTGGCGGGCGGAGCGATTGCCGATTCTAAAATCTCGTTGACTATGTCGATATATGGCAGCGTGATGTTCGTGTTGTTGCAGCTGAGGGCAACATATTGGATATCGGGCCGGCGCATGAAAAGCGCCTGGCGGGCGTTGGCCGGAATCGGCGGGGTTGTGACCGGAAATCCGGTGGCGCCGATCTGGCCGAGGTATTGCAACAAGTCCACCAGGTAGGCGGCGGGGCTGAGCACGGACTGGCAATCCGCGCATTCGAAGTAATCCAGCGAACCGAACAGCGCTTGCATGTCGGGCAGACTTGTCAGCAAGGCGGGGTTCGGCACAGTCGACGCCAGAGCGGCCACAGGGGTTGCGTTCAACGCGGCATTGAACTGTCCGTATGCGGTGAGCGCTGTGGCGTACGTCATTTGCGCCCGCGCATAAGCGAGCTTCGCTGCGGACGCGCCTCCTGGCGCATTGCTCATCTGGGCAACGAATGGCTGACGCCCGGTGAAATACACGCTCTGGGCGGAGTGGTGACCAGCCTTTGTCAGAGCCTCCACGGCCTCGTAATCCGGCCAGAGCCGCGCCAGCCGTTGCGCGGTCTTCACATCGGCAAGCGCGCGCTCCGAAAGCTTGAGCTTGTTTGATGTCAGGAAAGGATCGACGTTCGTGAGCTCGAACGTAAACGCCGGATTGTCTGAAAGAAACGCGACGAGTTCTTCCTTTGTTTCTGCGAATGACGACGCTTGCGCTTTAGACAATCGGCCCGCGAACGCGGTGGTTGGGTATTTGGCA
>Ga0126381_100007543_pt1 | contig 12115 bp, 7 predicted proteins | sample PanSoiMetPlot_28_FD_96465 | JGI IMG/M metagenome (GOLD analysis project Ga0126381, IMG submission 96465) | Tropical forest soil microbial communities from Panama - MetaG Plot_28 | ecosystem: Environmental > Terrestrial > Soil > Tropical forest > Bulk soil | place: Panama | collected 2016-02-17
ATGTGCTCCACCAGGTCTATGCCGTGCCGGCGCAGGTGCGGCGCCATGCGCTTCTTATCACGGGCATATTGGGCAACCTCCGCGCTGCGGAACAGCAAGGCTCGCAGATCCGGCTCCGGCCGCTGCCCGACGAGCCCGAAATGAGTCCACGAGGTCCAGTCCCGGGCAAGCCGGGCCGCCCGAGCAAGTGTCCGCACCGGTGCCGGGCCGCGATGCAGGCTCGTGCCACCAACCTCGTCGGCCTCGAGCAACGTCGTCTCGGCACCAAGTTCGCGCGCTTGCAGCGCCGCCGACATGCCAGCAGGTCCGGCTCCGATCACGAGGACCCTTGTCACGCTCGTCACTGTCGGTATATACCCGGCGTCGAGCGGCCCGATCAAAATCCTGCAAACCCGCCGAACTTCGTTACTCTGTGTATCTGCTGGTCATCGCGGGTATCCCGGCGGCATGCTCGATCTAGACCCCGCGTTTCGTCCGGTGCGCAGGCCGGATGGTTATCTACCGCTCGAAGATCTCGGCCTTATCGGTGACGGCGCGACCGTCGCGCTTGTCGGCCTCGACGGTTCGATCCCATGGCTCTGCTTGCCTCGCTTCGACTCCGAGCCGCTGCTCTGCGGACTGCTCGATAACTCGGCGGGCGGCCACTTCACCGTAACCCCGAACGAATTGGTCGAGGCGCGCCAGCGCTATGAGCCCGACACCGGGATCCTGATCACTGAGATGCGCAGCCAGACCGGCGTTGTGCGGATCACCGATGCGCTGGCGTTGCGCTCGGGTGCCGACCTCACTGATGATGCCCCGGCCGGGCGCGCGGAGTTGGTTCGCACTGCTCAGGTAATTTCCGGGAACGTGCAGCTGCACGTGGACCTGGAACCTCGGGGCGGCGCGCAGGCCCATGCTGCGTTCAGCGGAATCGAGATTCTCCCTTCGCGGCGGCCAGACATGCGGTTGCACCTGCGATCGAACCGTCAGCTCGATGGCCTTCACACCACCCTGGACCTCGCCGCCGGCGACCGCCTCGACCTCGTGCTTTCGTGGGGGCGTTCGCACCGCCACCATCGGTTCGATGCTGAAGCACTCATCGACGGCACCGCCGCTGCGTGGCGCCGGTGGATGGCCAACTTCGCTTACACAGGCCCGGAAGAATCCCTGGTCCGGCGCGCGGCGATCACTCTGAAGCTGTGTGACGACTGGGTTAACGGCTCGCTGGTGGCTGCCGCCACATCCTCGCTGCCGGCTCCGGTGGGTGGCGAGCGTAACTGGGACTATCGCTATACCTGGATTCGGGACGCTGCGTTCAGCGTCTTCGCCATGCGCCGGATCGGATTCGGGGGCGAGGCGGACGCCTTCCTTGGCTGGGTCCTGGATGCCTTCGAGCGCAGCCGTCGGCCCCGAATCATGTACGACGTGGACGGCGACCGCGTGCCAGATGAGGTAGATGACACCGAACTGAGCGGCTACCGGCACTCATCCCCGGTTCGCTGGGGCAACGGAGCTGCCGATCAGCGGCAGCACGACGTGTACGGCGAAGTGCTCGACTGTGCCTACCAGTGGGTTCGGCAAGGCGGCGAGATCCAACCTGAGTTGTGGGCAGGCTTGGCGGACCTCGCTGAGCTGGCGCGCGAGGCTTGGCGTGAACCAGACCAGGGCATCTGGGAAGTGCGCAGCCCAGGCCGGGTTTTCACCTACTCGGCGGCGATGTGCCAGGTTGCTGTTGACCGGGCAGCCGCAATCGCCAAGCAGCTTGGCTTGCCGGGTCCGATCTCGAATTGGAGCGCGTCCACCGATGAGCTGCGCCAGGTGATCCTTAACTCGTGGGACGAGCGCACACAGACACTAAGTGAGCATCTCGACGGTGGCGGCAGCCTGGACGCTAGCCTCTTGGCGATACCACTGCGTAACGTCCTGCCGGCCGATCACCCGCGCATGGTCGCCACCACGAGAGCGATCGCTGAGCGGCTGTCGGCAGGCGATGGCCTGTTGTACCGGTATCTGCACCACGACTCGCCGGATGGAATCGCCGGCGATGAGGGCGCCTTCGTGCTCTGCAGCTTCTGGCTAGTCGACAACCTGGCCAAGCAGGGGCGGGTCGAGGAAGCAGCAGAGTTGTATTCCTCGCTCTGCTCGCGAGCCAGCCCGCTCGGATTGCTGTCGGAACAGATCGACCCGACTACGGGAGCGTTCATTGGTAACTTTCCGCAGGCGTTCAGCCACATAGGCATCATCTCCAGCGGAGTCAATCTCGCCCGGGCTATCGCAGGCGCAGCGGCATGATCGACGAGCTGATCATCTTCGGCGCGACAGGCGACCTCAGCCGCCGTTACTTGCTGCCTGGTCTTGCGGCACTGCACGCCCGCGGGCACCTTCCCGACGCATTGGGTTTCACCGGGGCAGGCCGGGAGGACTGGGACGACCAACGATTCCGGGCCTGGGTAGCTGAGCAGCTGGACCGATATGCAAGCTCAATGCCCGCAGACTCTCGTCACGCGATCACGTCGCGGTCGAGTTACCACCGTGTTGACGTTAGCGACCCGGCTGAGGTCAAATCGGCGGTCATCGGGAACGGGGCCGTGGCCGCATATCTCGCCCTGCCGCCGGCGGCAGCTCCAGCCGCGGTATCGGCGCTGCACGCCGCTGGCCTTCCAGAGGGCAGCAGCATCGTCTTGGAAAAACCGTTTGGCGAAGATCTGGCGAGCGCAGAGGCGCTGAACCGCAAGCTTGATGATCTGCTTCCAGAGGAGGCAATATTCCGCGTCGACCACTTCCTGGCCATGACGACCGTGCAGAACGTGCTCGGCTCGCGGTTGGCCAACAGAGTGCTGGAGTCGATCTGGAACAGTTCGCACATCTCCGAGATCGAGATCATCTGGGACGAGACCCTGGCGCTGGAAGGCAGAGCTGGCTACTACGACGGCGTCGGCGCGCTGAAGGACATGGTGCAAAATCACCTGCTCCAGCTGCTGTGCCTGGTCGCCATGGAGCCGCCGATCAGCCTGGGTGAGCGCGATCTACGGGATCGGAAGGTCGACGTTCTTCGCTCAATCCGGCCACTGACCAACGATGACGTCATCCGATGCACGAGGCGCGCGCGCTATGCGGCTGGCCGGGTTGGGGACCACCCCGTTCCCGGATATGTCGAAGAAGACGGCGTGGACCCCGCGCGCGGCACAGAAACCTTCGCTGAGATTGAACTTGAACTCGACAACTGGCGCTGGTCCGGCACTCTATTCAGGCTCCGCAGCGGCAAAGCCCTCGGCCAAGACCGCAAGGAAGTGGCGGTGCACTTCCGGCCGGTTCCGCATTTGCCGTTCGGTCACGTCGGGGAGGCCGGGCCAAACCTGCTCAGATTCGGACTCGACCCGGAAAATCTGAGCCTGGAGCTCACTGGGGTCGGCCCACGCGCGCGAACTCTTGAGCCGGTCACGCTCTCTGCTCACATCCGGCCGCCTGAGCTGCCGGCCTACGGCCGTCTGCTGATGGACGTCATGGAAGGCAACGCGGCACTGTCGATCCGCGGCGACGAGGCCGAGGAGTCATGGCGCGTGGTTACACCCGTCCTTGAGGCCTGGTCGCACGATCTGGTTCCGATGCAGGAGTATCCCGCGGGGTCGGCTGGCCCGATGCTGCGGAAGTGAGTTACTACGAAGCCGGGTAGTAGTTCACAGTGACGTCGCGCGATGACAAACCCAGCACACCTCAGCTTGCACCGCTGCTGCCCGCCGGGGAACCGGTCGAGAACTTGCTGCGACGCGCGCAGTACTTCGTGCCTGGTGGAACGCCGAGTGCGGACTTCCGTGCGGTGCACCGGGTTGGCGGACGGAACGCCGAGGAGTTCTATCACGAGCGCTGGCGCCACGACAAAGAGGTTCGCTCGACCCACGGTGTCAACTGCACTGGCTCATGCTCGTGGAAGGTGTACGTCAAGGACGGCATCATCACGTGGGAGACCCAGCAAACCGACTACCCCTCGACCGGGCCAGACTCGCCTGAATACGAGCCGCGCGGCTGCCCGCGTGGTGCGTCCTTCTCCTGGTACACCTACTCCCCATCGCGTGTCCGCTACCCGTACGTGCGGGGCGAGCTGCTGTCGGTATGGCGTGAAGCGCGCGGCAGACTGGGCGACCCGGTGGCCGCGTGGGCTGAGATCACCGGCAACCCGGAAACGAGCGCGCGTTACAAGCAGGCGCGGGGCAAGGGCGGCTTTGTGCGCTCGTCCTGGCCAGAAGTCAGCGAGCTCATTGCCGCCGCACACGTGCATACTGTCAAGGCATATGGTCCCGACCGCGTTGTCGGATTCTCGCCCATCCCCGCGATGTCGCAGGTGTCCTACTCAGCCGGATCCAGGTTCCTGTCGATGATCGGCGGAACGATCCTGTCGTTTTATGACTGGTATGCGGACATGCCGATCGCCTCACCGCAGGCGTTCGGTGATCAGACCGATGTGCCGGAGTCGGGCGATTGGTGGAACTCGTCGTACTTGATCATCTGGGGAACGAACCTGCCGATTACGCGGACGCCAGACGCGCACTTCATGACCGAGGCGCGCTACCGCGGCCAGAAGGTCGTCGTGGTCTCCCCTGACTACTCCGACCACACCAAGTTCGCTGACGACTGGCTGCCTGCTGCGCCGGGCACCGACGGTGCGCTGGCCATGGCAATGGGACACGTCATCCTCACCGAGTTCTTCCGCGATCGGCAGGTCCCCTACTTCACTGACTACGTCAAGACCTATACCGACTTGCCGTTCCTGGTGACGTTGCGGGAACGAGACGGCGCGTACGTGCCCGACCGCTTCGTTACCGCCGCCGACATTCGCACGACCGACAGTGAGTCGGACGGCGCCGGGCACAAGACCGTCATGCTCGACTCGGCAACGGGGACGCCATTTGTGCCGAACGGGTCACTCGGGTTCCGGTTCACGGAGGCGGGAAAGGGTCGCTGGAACCTCGACCTTGGCGGCGTTGACCCGGTGCTGACGCTGTATGGCCGGCACGAGCAGGCCGTACCGGTTGACCTGCCGCGGTTCGACATCGGGGCAACCGAAGGCGGAACGTCTGTGCGCCGCGGCGTGCCCGCAGTGAATGTGGGTGGGTTGCTGGTGACCACCGTGTTCGACCTCCTGCTGGCTCAGTACGCGGTTTCGCGCGTCGGGCTTCCGGGCGATTGGCCAACGGGATACGAGGATGCCAGCACGCCCGGAACACCGGCGTGGCAACAGCCGATCACGTCCGTGCCTGCCAGTGCGGCAGCGCGGGTGGCGCGGGAGTTCGCCCGCAATGCCGAGCTGTCCAAAGGCCGGTCGATGATCGCGATGGGGGCTGGCACGAACCACTGGTTCCACTCCGATCAGATCTACCGAACTTTCTTCACGCTGATCATGCTGTGCGGCTGCCAGGGAGTGAATGGCGGCGGCTGGGCACATTACGTCGGGCAAGAGAAAGTAAGGCCGCTGACCGGCTGGCAGCAAGTGGCATTCGGGCTGGACTGGCAGCGGCCGACACGGCATATGACTGGCACGTCGTTCTTCTACCTGCACTCGGATCAGTGGCGGTATGAAAGCTTCGGTGCGGGCGAGCTTTCCAGCCCGCTGGGCCGTGGCTTGTTTACCGGCCGCACCTTCGCCGACTGCGTGGCACAGGCCGCTCGCCTGGGATGGACCCCGTCGCATCCGGCTTTCGACCGGAACCCGCTCGAGCTTGCCACCGAGGCAGAGCAGGCTGGCAAGTCGGTGCCGGACTACGTGGTAGCGGAACTCCAAGCGGGCCGGCTGCGGTTTGCCAGCGAGGACCCCGATGACCCCGTCAACTGGCCGCGGGTGCTCACAGTGTGGCGGGCCAATTTGCTCGGCTCATCCGGCAAAGGCATGGAGTACTTCATGCGGCACCTACTGGGTGCCGACGACGCTGTCCGGGCCGAGGAGTCCCCTGCCGCGCTGCGTCCAGTTGAAGTGACATGGCGAGAGCAAGCGCCCCGCGGCAAGTTGGACCTGCTGACAACAATCGACTTCCGCATGACCAGCACGTGCACTTACGCAGACGTCGTACTGCCTGCCGTGACTTGGTATGAGAAGCACGACATCTCCACCACCGACATGCATCCGTTCGTGCATTCGTTCAATCCAGCGATCGCACCGCCGTGGGAGACGAGAACTGACTTCGAAGCGTTCGCCCTGATCGCAGCCGACTTCTCCCGTCTCGCGGCCAACCACCTGGGTACCCGTCGCGACGTGATCGCAGCGCCGCTCATGCACGACACTGCTGATGAGCTTGCCCAGCCTGGCGGCGCGGCCAGGGACTGGAAATCCGGCGAGTTCGAACCGGTGCCTGGCGTGAGCATGCCCAAGCTGATCACCGTCGAGCGCGAGTACGGCGCAGTGGCGCAGAAGATGGCCGCCCTCGGCCCGCTGGTGGAGACTCTTGGCACCAGCATCAAGGGCATCTCGTGGGTTCCCTCGGAAGCGGTCGACTACCTGCGCCGTGCGAACGGCGCGGTGGACGGCGGAGTGGCGGACGGCCGCCCCTCGCTTGCACGTGACGTGCACATGGCCGAAGCAATCCTCGCGCTCTCCGGTACGACCAACGGGCACGTCGCGGTTCAGGCGTGGCAAGCGCTTGAGGAGCGAACCGGGACAGAACTTATTGACCTCGCCGGTGAGCGTGCCGGAGAGCGGATCACATTCGCAGACACGCAGATCCAGCCCCGCGCAGTGATCACTTCGCCTGAATGGTCAGGCAGCGAGGCCGGAGGACGCCGTTACTCGCCGTTCACGGTCAATGTTGAGCGGAAGAAGCCATGGCACACGCTGACCGGGCGCATGCACTTCTTCCTGGATCACGACTGGATGGCTGAGTACGGCGAATGGCTGCCGGCTTACCGGCCACCGCTGGACTATGCCAGGCACTGCGGTGGCCAGGGCGTGCACGAAGAAGGCCGGCCGGAGATCACGGTGCGCTACCTGACGCCGCATTCCAAGTGGTCGATTCACTCGGAGTATCAAGACAACCTGCACATGCTGCGCTTGTTCCGCGGCGGCCCAGTCATCTGGATGAGCCCAGGGGACGCCGCGACGATCGGGGTAGCCGACAACGACTGGATCGAGGCATACAACCGCAACGGGGTCGTCGCCTGCCGGGCTGTCGTCACGCACCGGATGCCCGCCGGCACCGTGTTCATGTACCACGCTAAGGACCGGCATCTCATGACGCCGCGTTCGGAAATCTCGGGCTGGCATGGCGGGGCGGATAACTCGCTCACCCGGCTCGTGGTCAAACCGACGCACATGATCGGTGGTTACGGACAGCTGTCGTTCGCGTTCAACTATTACGGCCCTACCGGCAATCAGCGCGACGAGATCTGCGTCATCCGCCGCCGCGCCCAGGAGGTGCAGTACTGATGCGGGTTATGGCGCAGATGGCGATGGTCATGAACCTGGACAAATGCATCGGTTGCCACACCTGCACGGTGACCTGCAAACAGGTTTGGACCAACCGCCCTGGCCTTGAGTACGTGTATTTCAACAACGTCGAGACGAAGCCCGGAACTGGATATCCGAAGCGGTACGAGGACCAGACCCAGTGGAAAGGCGGCTGGATGCTTGACCGCAAGGGCAGGCTTCAGCTCAAGAGCGGTAGCCGCCTGCGCAAGCTGCTGTCCATCTTCTGGAACCCCGACCTGCCGTCTATCGAGGACTACGGGGATCCGTGGACCTACGACTACCAGACGCTGATCAGCGCACCGGCCGGCACCCCCAATCCGAGCGCGCACTCCATCTCGGCGCTAACTGGCCGCGACATGGACCTGCGCTGGGGCAGCAACTGGGAAGACGATCTGGCTGGTGCGCCAGTGCACGCCGCCAGAGACCCCGACCTGGCCGGGCTTGAAGATCAGGTGCGGCTGGCGTTCGAGCAAGTCTTCATGTTCTATCTGCCGCGCATCTGCGAACACTGCCTCAATCCGTCCTGCGTCGCTTCCTGCCCGTCAGGCGCGATGTACAAGCGTGAAGAAGACGGCATCGTGCTCGTAGATCAGGACCGCTGCCGTGGCTGGCGGTTCTGCGTGTCCGGCTGTCCTTATAAGAAGGTGTACTTCAACCACCGGACAGGCAAGGCCGAGAAGTGCACGCTTTGTTTCCCCCGGATCGAGTCGGGACAGCCGACGATTTGCTCAGAGACCTGCGTCGGCCGGCTGCGTTACCTCGGCTTGTTCCTGTATGACGCCGACAAAGTGCTCGCCGCGGCCGCCACCCCGGACCCGCAGGACCTGTATGAGGCACAGCTGTCGGTTTTCCTCGATCCAGATGATCCGATGGTTGCCGCCGAAGCCCAACGTCAGCGCATCCCCGCTGACTGGATTGACGCTGCCAGGCGCTCTCCGGTGTATGCGCTCGCCGTCAGGCACAAGGTCGCGCTGCCCCTGCATCCGGAGTACCGGACGCTGCCGATGGTGTGGTACATCCCGCCGCTGTCGCCAGTGGCCGACGTGGTGCATGCGGCCGGTTACGACGACGCGGATCCTGACCGGGTCTTCGCGACCATCGACGCACTGCGAATCCCTGCTGACTACCTGGCCAACCTGTTCACGGCCGGCAATGCCGACACCATCAGGAAGGTTCTGCGCAAGCTCGCTGCCATCCGCGCTCACATGCGGGCTACCCAGCTGGGACTTGCACCCGACCAGAGCCTGGCGGCAGCGGTGGAAACAACCGTCGCCGAACTAGAGGACTTGTACCGGCTGCTGGCAATTGCCAAGTACGAGGAGCGGTACGTGATACCAGCCGCGCACGCTGAGGACGCGGGCCGGCTGATGGCTCAGCATGAGCAACTGTTCTGCAGCCTCGACCACGAGGGTGGTCCGGGGATGGGTGGCACCGGCCCCCCTGACCCTGAGTCGGTGGAGTCGTTTCATCCCGCGGGCAGTCAGACCTTCCGCGCTGATGACGGGCGATTGCACTTCAACTTGCTCGGGTGGGACGGCAAAGGTAGTGCCCCGCACCTGTTTCCGGGAGACGGCTCATGACCGCCAACGCCTTCAAGCTGGCGTCGGTACTGCTGCAGTACCCGACTATGGCGCTGTTCGACGGGCTCGACCACCTCGACTCGGCGGTCGCAGCCGTCGCCTCCCGGTCCGCCCGAGACGCTCTGCGAAAGTTCCTCGTCTGGCTAACGGCAACCGCTCCGGACGACGTTGCACGTCACTACGTTGAGACCTTCGACCTGCGGCGCCGGTGCGCGCTGTACCTGACGTATTACCGATACGGCGACACCCGAAAGCGCGGCATGGCCATGCTGACATTCAAGGCCGCTTACCGGTCCGCCGGATTCCAGCCGAGCGAGGATGAGCTTCCCGACTACCTCCCGCTCGTGCTGGACTTCGCCGCGCTGGATGCCAGCGGCGCCAAGCTGCTACGGGCACACCGCGCGGACCTGGAGTTGCTGCTCAAGGCACTACGGCAGGCCGAGTCCGCCTACGCTGACGTGGTCGAGGCTGTGTGCGCACAGCTTCCTGGGCTCCGCCGGCCCGACCTCGCAGTTGTCGCGCGAGCTTGGCAGGATGGGCCGCCCGCAGAGGAAGTCGGACTTGAGCCGTTCGCCCCGCCCGGCTATTTGACAGGCGAGGAGTCACGCCGGTGAATGACGCGACTGCGCCCCAACTATTCTGGTGGGTCGGCCTGCCTTACCTGGCGCTCGGCATCTTTGTGGTCGGTCACATCTGGCGGTGGCAATATGACCAGTTCGGCTGGACCAGCCGCTCGACCCAACTGCAGGAACGGCGGCTGCTCAAGTGGGGGTCACCGGTGTTCCACTACGGCACCTTCGCTGCCATCGCCGGCCACATCATCGGCGTCCTGATCCCCCAGTCGTGGACGCACGCGATCGGGATCCCTGAGAGTGCGTACCGTTGGTTTTCCGCTGCCGCAGGCACACTCGCTGCCGTTCTGGTCATCGGTGGCCTGGTAGTCCTGGCTGGACGACGGCTGCTGGTACCACGAGTGCGCGCTACAACGAGCCCGGTCGACTACCTCGCGCTGATCTTGCTGCTTATCGTGATCCTCACCGGCATCGCACCGACCGTCGGCGTCAACTTGTTCGGCCATGGCTACGACTACCGGACGACTGTTGCGCCATGGTTCCGCGGGCTGTTCTCTGGCTCGCCCGATGTGCACGCGATCGCCACCGCGCCGCTGATCTACCAGGTCCACGCAACAGCTGCCTGGGTGATCTGGATGGTCTGGCCGTTCAGCCGCCTTGTGCACGCGTGGAGCTACCCTCTGTGGTACCTATGGCGGCCCTTTATCGTCTATCGCAGCCGACGCGCCGCCCCGCCTGCAGAGCCAGGAACCAGCGGTCGAAGGTGGCGCAAGATTGGCGTGCCGTATTAACCCGGGCGCACACCCCGGCGACTTCGCCGACGGCCAGCCAGTCACCTGTGCGAGGCAGTTTTGGCCGCTTCTTCAGCTGCCCTGTAGGCCGCGACGGTGGCCTCCTTGCCTGCCCGGAATTCGTTGATCTCAGCAATAAGCCGGGTGCTCACTGCACTCAGCCGCTCCTGCCGGGTCCACAGGTCCGCATGCTGGCTGCGCAGGTCGGCAAGCTGCGCAGCCGCGCCGTCAGCCAGGCGGGAGTCTTGCGGCTCATTGGCCCGCTGCTCTAGTTCCGAGATCTGCAGATCCAGCCGCTTGCATGCTGTGGCCACGTCAGCGACCTGCCTGCGCGTGCGCTGTAGCGCCACAAGCTGGCGCTGAAATGCGGCTTCCAGGCCGGGCGCTGCGACCCAGAATCCGACCTTGCCCATCATCCCGCGGGCCGTGCTGCCTGGGCGTCCCCGCCAAGCGCCGCGCACCAGGCCAGCCAGCCGAGCCGCCAACTTTTCGGCCTCGGGCGCAATCCGGAACTGGTAGCCCATTTCGGCCTCCCGCAGCTGCGATGCCCTAACGAGTACTATCGCATGTTGGAGGGAACGGCTCAATAGCCTGCACTAACTGCGCACAGCGTCGTAAATGGTACGCACGTATGCCTCGCTCCGGTCCGATCCGATGATGCCCGGGCCCATCTTGTTCATCATGTAGGAGATCGTCATGCGGCGGCCGACATCCATGATGATCACTGAGCCACCCCAGCCACCCCAGAAGCAGATCTTCTCGTCTGGGACATACGGCAACGTCTCTAGCTGCGGAAGGCCGTAGCCGATCCCGAATCGCAACGGAACTCCGAGCACAAGATCGACGCCGTTGGATTGCTCATCGAAGATCATGTCGACGGTCTCCGGCCGTAGGAGGCGAACCCCGTCCACCTCTCCGCCGCGAGAGACTACCGACAAGATCCTGGCGACCGAGCGTGCGTTGCCGTGACCATTTGCCCCGCCGATGTCTGCGTGCCGCCAGGCCGCCGTGTTGGCGCTATTCGCGTCAACAAGCGGCCCAGTTAGCGTCTTGACGGCAGGACTATCCGGGCCGATGGCCTCCAGATCAAACGGCAGCGGCGGCGGCGCGATGACGTTCGCAATCCTGGTCCAGTCGCTCTCCGCCGCTCCGATCTGGAAATCCGCTCCGAGCGGCCGCGCAATCTCCTCGGCGACAAATTGCTTCAGCGTTGTGCCCGTTATCCGGCGCAAGACTTCGCCCACCAGGTGCCCGAAGTTGAGTGCGTGGTACCCGGACCCACCGCCCGGCGCCCACCAGGGCTCTTGCGCGGCGAAGCGCGCAGTGGACTTGTCCCAGTCGTAGAGATCCTCAATTACCGCGGGCTGCTCGAGCCCGGACACGCCCGAGGTGTGCGATAGAACGTGGCGGACCAGCACGTCTTGCTTTCCGGCTGCGGCGAACTCGGGCCAGTACCTCGCGACTGGGGCGTCCGTGTCCAATTGGCCGCGGTCTACGAGCATGAGCGCCGCCAGGCTAGTCACGGTCTTCGTTGTCGACCAGACGTTGGTAATCGTGTCTCGCTGCCACGGAACGGCGCGGTCTTCGTCGCAGTGGCCGCCCCAGATATCGACTGCGATGTCGCCGTCAAGGTCCACAACGATCGAGGCTCCTACCTCGGCGCCGACGTCCACGTTGCGCTCAAGCTCGCGCTTCAACGCGCTGAAACGCTCGTCGCAGGTGCCCTCGATGTGAGCC
>Ga0126381_100007544_pt1 | contig 12114 bp, 8 predicted proteins | sample PanSoiMetPlot_28_FD_96465 | JGI IMG/M metagenome (GOLD analysis project Ga0126381, IMG submission 96465) | Tropical forest soil microbial communities from Panama - MetaG Plot_28 | ecosystem: Environmental > Terrestrial > Soil > Tropical forest > Bulk soil | place: Panama | collected 2016-02-17
AGACGCATTATACGGTGTTCCAGCCACGTATCGGCGTAGCCTACGCGATCACGTCTCGCATGGTTGTGCGGGCGGGCGTGGGCTCTTTCGCGAACCGCGTCGCGATCAATCGCGATACCGCGCTCGGCGGAAATGCGCCGCTGCAGCCGCAGGAATCTGTAGTCAACGGCTCCGTGGATAATCCCGGAGGCGCGACGCCGCAGCAGTTCCCGTTCAACATGACGATTCAGGATCCCGTTTTCAAGGTCCCGACAGCCTGGGAATGGAACGGGACATTCCAGCGCGAGGTTGGTTGGTCAACGACAGTCCAGGTGGGCTACGTGGGACGCCGCGGAATCCACAACCAGATCAAGCGCAACATCAACCAACTCCAGGCGGGGACGCTACAGGCCAATCCGGGGATCAACACCACCGCACTGCGGCCCTACCTCGGGATGGGCGTGATCACCATCTCGGAAAACGCCGGACTATCGCGTTACGACGGACTGCAGGTCAGCGTTCAACATCGCTTCACCAACAATCTGCAATTCGGCATCGCGTACACGCATTCGCGTTCGACAGATAACGGTTCGAGCCTGACCGACGTGCTTCCCAACGCCTACGACACCCACTCCTATTTCGGTCCCTCGGATTTTGATCGCACGGATGTGCTTGTATCGAATTACATCTACAAGCTTCCTTTCTTTAGAAACGAGCGCAATATCGCCGGTTATGTTCTTGGGGGATGGGAGTTCTCGGGTATCTATCAGTATCAGAGCGGGACCCCGTTCTCTGTCCGGACCAGCCAGGATATCGCGGGCGTGGGCACGGGCAGCGGCAATCAGTTCTGGAGCGAGACGGGCGATTCGTCGGCGTCTGTCGGCAGTTTCACTCCCGCAGGCGTCGTGTGGTTCAATAAAGCCGCATTCGTACAGCCTGCCGCAGGCACGTTCGGTGTGCAATCGCGCAACAGTCTGCGCAACCCGTCCTATTGGACAACGGACGCGAGCCTGCGCAAGAATTTCGCGATTCTCGAAAGACTCACGATGCAGTTCCGCTTCGATGTCTTCGATTTCCTCAACCACCCGAACTGGGGATCGGCGAATTCGAATCCTACCAGCGGCTCGTTTGGCACGATTACGGGAAAGACGAGCGACTCCCGGCAGTTGCAGCTCGCGTTGAAACTGATTTTCTAAAACGCCATGCCCGGAATTACGCGAAGAAGTCTGCTCGCCGCGTCTGTCGCGGGTTTATCACGTCTCACTCCGCTCGCCGCGCAGACGCCATCTCGGAAGCCAACGATCGGTATTCAGATCGGCGCCGTGTCTTTCGTGGACGAAGGCGTCGAACCGGTGCTCGACATCCTGCAAAGCAAAGGCCGCGTGAACACGCTCTTTGTCGCGGCCTTCACTTACGGGCGCGGGATCGCGGGACGACAGGTTCCCGGCCAGCCTCTGCCGGATCACGGCAAGCAGCAGTACGATACCGATACCTTTCATGGCGGCAGTTACACGGCGGTGCATTCGCGGTACTACTCGAATACGTCGCTGCGCGATATGCGAGCGCCTGATTTGGGCAACTTCGATGTTTTCGAGGCCGTGCTGCCGGCGGCGAAGAAGCGCGGGCTGAAGACCATCGCGTGGTTCGAGGATGTCTTCCGCGCCGATACGCCTGGCGTTCGCGAACTCGAAGAGCGCGATCTCCAGGGCCGCAACGCGACGACGCTCTGTTTCAACAATCCGGGTTACCGCAATTTCCTGCTCGATCTGGTGGAGGATTACAGCCGGACTTGGGATCTCGACGGCATCATGTGGGGTTCAGAGCGACAGGGCGCGCTATCAAACGCACTCGGCTCAAGGCATGGCGGCGGAAACTGGGACCCCGCACGGGTAACGTGTTTCTGCGAGTATTGCCAGAAGAAAGCGGCCGCGCGCGGCATCAGCTTCGAGCGCGCTCGCGCCGGTTTCGAGCAGCTTACGGAATTCGTACGTTCGGGCCAGAAGGGCACAAAACCCACTGACGGCTACTACGTCGAACTCTGGCGCCTCATGCTGCGTTATCCCGAACTCCTGGCTTGGGAAAACCTGTGGCATGACAGCCTGCGCGAGACCTACCAGGCGATTTACACGAAGATAAAATCCATTAAGCCTGCTATGGGGGTCGGATGGCACATCTGGCATAACAACAGCTTCAGCCCGATCTATCGCGCCGAACAGGATCTGAAGGTTCTCGGTCCCTATTCCGACTTTTTGAAAATCGTGATTTACCACAATGTCGCGGGCGAGCGGATGGCGCAGTACATCGGGAACGTGGGGCGCGTCGCCTATGGCGACGTGCCGAAGGAAGAACTGCTGCGGTTTCATTACGACATTCTTGGCTACAAGGACGAAGGCAGCACGGAGCAGATCGCGAAGAAAGGTTTTTCCTCTGATTACGTGCTGCGTGAAACGCAGCGCGCCCGCGCCGGACTGGCGGGCGTCAAGACCCTGCTCTGGCCGGGCATCGATATCGATATCCCCACCGGGGCCGCTAACAGCAAATGCACGCCCGCGGGCACCCGGGACGCGGTGCTTGCGGCCTTCCATGGCGGGGCGGACGGCGTAATCCTCTCGCGGAAGTATTCGGAGATGAAGCTCGCGAACCTGGCCGGCGCGGGTGAGGCGATCCAGTCCCTCGGATTGGGATGATTCGCCAACGCCGCGTTCCCTCGGCGGAAGACGTCGCACCGCGGCCGTGCGTTCGAACTGCCGTCACCGAATCAACATCGGTCTGACATGATGATGCTGATGTCCAATACAAATACCTTGCCAGAACTGTTCTCCGCTGCGCCCGCCGGCGATACCGCGATTTTTCTCCCGGATAGCCAAATCCGGATCACTTACAGCCAATTACGCGAGCAGGTTGCGGAAATGGCCGACGCGCTGGCCAGTCTTGGGATTCGGCCGGGTGATCGCGTCGCTACCTGTCTTCCGAATGGATTGTCGGCAATCGTGACTTTCCTCGCCGCGTCGGTGGCTGGCACAGTGGCGCCACTGAATCCCGGATACCGGGAAGACGAGATCAATTTCTATCTGGAGGACACCGCCGCGAAACTCCTTCTCTGCCCCGAAGATGCTGTCGCGGCGCGCAAGGCGGCGGAATCCAGAGGAGTTCCGGCGTATTCGATCGAGATGGACGCCGCGGGACGGCTGCGGATTGAAGGCGCGACTCACGGAAAAACCGCTTCCCCGCCATCGCCGGACGATATCGCTCTCGTGCTTCATACAAGCGGCAGCACCGGCCGTCCCAAACGCGTCCCGATCCGGCACAGAAACATCGCCGCTTCTACTCGCAACATCGTCGCGCACTATGCCCTGTCGCCCGGGGATGTGTCAATGTGCGTGATGCCGCTGTTCCACGTCCACGGACTCGTCGCCTCCACGCTCTCCACGCTTACTTCCGGCGGCACAGTTGTGGTTCCTCAAAAGTTCAGCCCGCTTTCGTTCTGGCGCACTGTACGAGATACGCGCGCAACTTGGTATTCGGCCGTTCCTACGATTCACAACCTTCTTCTCGCCCGAGCGGGTGACGAGAGGCCGGCCGGCGCTGAGGGATTGCGCTTTATCCGCTCGTGCAGCGCTTCGCTTCCTCCTGAAATGATGGAGCGCATGGAGCGTGTCTTCGGCCCTCCCGTCCTCGAAGCCTACGGCATGACGGAGGCGTCGCACCAGATGTGTTCCAATCCGCATCCGCCCGCCGATCGGAAGCCCGGCTCGGTGGGACCTGGCACCGGCGTTCGGATCGGCATCATGGACGAATCGGGCACCCTTCTGAATGCCGGGCAGCGCGGTGAGGTAGTGATTCAGGGCCCGAATGTCGTTTCCGGGTACGAAAACAATCCGGAAGCCAACGCGAAGTCGTTCACCAATGGCTGGTTTCGAACCGGCGATCAAGGCTTTCTCGACCAGGACGGATATCTGACTCTTACCGGCCGTATCAAGGAACTGATTAATCGCGGTGGCGAGAAAATCGGCCCGAGGGAAATTGACGAGGTTCTGCTGACGCATCCGCTCGTGGCGGAGGCGGTCGCTTTTGGAGTGCCTCACCCCGCCTGGGGTGAAGAAGTCGCTGCAGCAATCGTTCTCAAAGAGGGATCCGAGTCTTCGGATGCGGAGCGTTCGATTCTCGCGTTCTGCAAGGAACGCCTGGCCGACTTTAAGTGTCCGAAGAAGATCTATGTCACAAGCGCCATTCCTCGGACGGCGACTGGCAAGATCCAGCGCGGAGCAGTTGCGAAAGCGCTCGCGGGGGCTTGAGCGATGCGTATCCTGATCGCGGGCGCGGGAGCCATTGGTGGTTATATGGGCGCGCGCCTCGCTCGCGCAGGCGAGGACGTTACGTTATTCGCCCGCGGCGCGCACCTGAACGCGATGCGGGAACGCGGCCTCCGCATAATAAGCGCTGAGGGGGACTTCGAAGCGCGCCCGACCCTGATCGATAGCCTGACGAACGCAGGAACGTTCGATGTCATCATCGTGGGCGTCAAAGCCCACGCCCTGACTTCTCTCGCTCCCGCGTTGAAGCCGCTTATAAGACCGGCGACAACAGTTGTCAGCACCCAAAATGGCATCCCCTGGTGGTATTGCAATCTCGAGAGCGTCGATCCGGGTGGAATAATAGCCGCTTCGATCGACTCATCGCGCGTAGTAGGTTCCATCGTCTATTTGGGGACGGAAATCACTGAACCGGGCGTGATCCGTCATATGGAAGGGAATCGCGTAACGCTGGGTGAACCGGATGGAACCAGGTCGGAGCGATGCCGCGCCATCGCAGAAGCGCTGATTCGCGCGGGGCTGCGCTGCCCGGTCACCACACGGATTCGCCACGAAATCTGGGTCAAACTCCTCGGTAACGTCGCCTTTAATCCCCTGAGCGCGCTTACCCGTGCGACGCTGGCCCAAATGGCGCGGGATACGGGTGTTCGGAGCATTGTTGTCAGCATTATGACTGAAGTCAGCGCGGTGGCCAATCGACTGGGCATTGAGTTGCCGATCTCTATCGATCAGAGGATTGCCGGGGCGGAAAAACTCGGCGATCACAAGACGTCTATGTTGCAGGATCTTGAAGCCGGGAGGCCGCTGGAAATTGACCCCGTTGCCGGAGCTGTGTTGGAACTTGGCGCGCGGTTCGGCGTCGATATGCCGCGGACGCGCACGATTTACTCCTGCGCCAAGCTGCTCGAAGTAGCCACGGGGATATCGAGATGAATCGCTGGATCAGACTAGCTGCGGCTGTAGTCGCGATGATCATGATCGGCAACCTGCAATATGCCTGGACATTGTTCGTCCAGCCGATGATGGCCGCCAATCACTGGAAGCTGTCCGAAACGCAATGGGGTTTCACAATATTCATTGCAGTAATGACATGGTCGATGCCGCTGTCGGGGTGGCTGATCGACCGGCTTGGGCCGCGCGTCTTCATGTCTGTCGCCGGCGTGTTGTGCGGAGTGGGTTGGGCGGGCCTGGGACAGGTCCACAGCCTTAGTGGATTTTATCTTCTCTACGCTTTTGCTGGTCTCGGAAACGGATTTGTTTATTGCTGCTCGACCGCGCTTGGTCTCAAGTGGTTCCCCGACAAGCGCGGCGTGGCGTCCGGATTAATCGCCGCCGGTTACGGATCGGGAGCGGCGTTTTTCAATCCGGTTTTCGCGGCGTTAGTGAGCTCCGTCGGATATAGCGCCACGCTCCTCGATTCTGGCGTTGTACTTGGGTTGGTAATTGTGTGTGCGGGACAATTCCTGCGGTATCCTCCGTCTGGCGCTTTGCGTGCGCCTGCAACGCATTCACAGACGCGAATCCGCCAGCAGAAGGACGATTTCAATTCCATGGAGATGCTGAGGACGCCGCAATTCTACCTGCTCTACGTGATGATGCTGATGGTTGGCATCGGCGGATTAATGGCCACGGCCCAGGTCGCCCCCGTTGCGCGCAATTTCAAAGTGGGCGCGGCTACATTGGCCGTGGTGCTTTCTCTGAATCCGCTTTGCAACGGCGCCAGCCGTTTTCTTTGGGGCGTGGTTTCCGACTCGCTTGGACGCGAACGAACTATGGCCGTCGCGTTCTTTCTGCAGGCGATCATTCTCGCTTGCGTGGCAAATCTCGGGCGACGCGGCGACGTATGGTTCGCCGTGACCATGGCATTGGTGTTTCTCACCTGGGGAGAACTCTACGTTCTTTTCCCGGCGGTGCTGGCGGATATGTTTGGCGCGCGAAATGCCGCATCGAACTACAGCTTTCTCTACAGTACAAAGGGCCTCGCGTCGATTTTGGCGGGAGGTCTCGCCGCCATGCTATTTGAAAGGACCGGAACCTGGAACTACGCGTTTTACGGTAGTTCGGCGCTCGCGCTGCTTTCGTCCCTGGGAGCCCTGGCACTATTGAAAATGCCGTTGCCCCGGAAGGTGTCCGAGTCGAACGAAAACGCGGTCAAAACAGAAGCTGTTGCGAAACAATAGGAAAATCGCTCGCAGGCCCGACGGCCGCGTTACGCGGATCTTCTGATCGCGCTGGCGTTGCGCGAAAGAGCCAGCGGCCCGTCGCACCTCTTCATCACCCGCTTATTCGTAAGAGGTGAATCGCCATCAACTTGAGCCCGCAGACTGCCGATGGCGAAGATGATCCACTCGGCAACGGTGGATGTCGGGGCACCCAACACCTTCCCGATCTCGTGGTAACGGAGGCCCTGCGCCCGAAGCTCAATACACAGACGCAGGTCATTCGGCAGGTTTCGTAGACCGGCCGCTACACGGGTAAGCCGCTCCTTGTGTTCAGCGTGAGCTTCCGGAGTCGGCTCGGATGATCGAGCGTTGGCCATAGCATTCGTTTCCGAATCGAAATCGACTCGCTTGTGATGGCGTTCACGCCGCCAGTGGTCGATCGCCGTTCGGCCAGCCACAGCGAACAGCCATTTCTGCTCGGACTCGATCGGGATTCCTTTTGCGAGAGCGCGGAACAAGTCCACAAAAATATCCTGCGTGGCCTCCTGCGCTACCGGCGGTTTCAGCCCTTTGCTCACAAGGAAGCAGTAAATCCTGTCACGAGAGGACTCATACAGCGCGGCGACCCACCTTTTCAGTTCGTCGGTTTTCGGATCGGAAACACGTGGCCGTGCCGTTTTCACGGATGCGCCGGCGCTGGAATCGGGATGCGCTGAATGCGGGATCATAGCGCGCCGCCGTTGGTTTGCTGCTTCCGAACCGGGATCTCAACGCTCTTAGGTCCGAAGAAATATGCATCCAGAGAAAAACCACCCGGGCCGGTCAGAACGACGGTTGCGAGAGTCCCGAAAATCAACACCGGATGGAGCCAGTTATCGTTGGGAGAGGTTATCGCCGAGCAGGCGGCCCAAACGCCCTCTATAAAGCCCAGGACGGAAGCCGCGATTGCCGTCACAAAGCCCATCAATATCAGCACGCCTCCGCAAACCAGCAGGATTGTTAACGAAGTCGAGACAGTGCTGTGACCGTCGGCGGCAATTGTCGCGGCCAGACCTCGCCTTTCAAACGCCAGCAAACTGCCGCACACCACTATTCGCAAGAGAAAAAGGCCAGCCCCGAGAGAGCCGCCGGGAAACTCAGAATAGAGCCTCTGCACGTCGTATTTCTTTCGAAAATGATTTGTCAGACGTTCAGCCTGATGACCCTAAGTTAGGGCACTCAGGCTCGGAGGCAGAACCCCATTTCCCGTACCCGGATCCTCCCCATTTCTGGGGGTGATGAGGCTACCGGTACCAGGGTGCGATTCTAGAGATGGAGGATGCCACGGCGCAGACCGATCATCACCGCGTGGGTACGATCATTTGCGTCAAGTTTCGAGAGAATGTTTTTCAGGTGGCCGTTAACAGTCTCTTCGCTAATGGAGAGGCTGTGGGCGATTTCCTTGTTCCGGTTTCCTCCGGCCACAAGCTGAAGCACCTCTGTTTCGCGCGGGGTCAGGCCATTGTCGGCGAAATGCTCGGCAAGCCGTGCCGCGACAGCGGGAGCGACGCGCCGCTTTCCGCTATGAACGAGGCGGATTTCTTCCATGATCTCGCCACCCTTCATGCCCTTCAGAAGATAGCCCTGCGCGCCCGCCGATAGCGCGCGCTTGATATCCATATCTCCTTCGGACGAGCTGAGTATAACGACGCGAGCATCCGGCGCCGCTGTAAGAATCACGCGCATCGCGTCGATTCCGCTCATATCAGGAAGGCGTACATCCATCAGCGTAACGTCAGGCCGATGGATCGCATGTTGCTGGATTCCCTCCTGGCCGGTCGCTGCTTCCGCCACGAGCGACATGTCTCGTTGACGATCGATGATGCCCGCCAACCCTTCCCGCACCATCGGATGATCATCAACGCAGAGCAGGCGAATGGTTGTTTGCGCGTTCATAATCAGTCCCCCGCGAACGGCCGAAAGGAAGCGAGCCTGGAGGACAGGCCTTTCGTTTCGCGCGAGTTGCGGAGCGGGACTGTAACGCTCACCTCCGTGCCGCCGCCGCTCCGGCTACGCAGCGACAGCCGTCCGCCCACGCGTTCGGCGCGTTCGCGCATTCCGCGGAGGCCAAAATGACCGGAGCGTCCTTCCGAGATCAGATTGGCCGGCATTCCACAACCGTCATCGCGTACCACAAGCTGGACCGCCTGACCGGATACATACAATCCGGCCTCGATGGATTTCGCATGGGCATGGCGAAAGGCGTTCGTGATCGCCTCACGGCCGATGCGATCGAGTTCGTGCCAGATCAGAGAATGCAACTCGACGTGTTCGCCCTGAACGAAAGCATGAAAGCGCGGCGCTTCACCAGCGCTAAATTCTGTTCCCGCGCGAGATAACGACTCGATGAGGTTGTCTGTGCCCGCCGAATGGGATCGCAGATCCGACAGCGCGTGTCTTCCCCGGGAGACCGCTTGCCGGACTCGATTCTGGATCACGTCCAGAGTAGCCGGAACCGCAGTCGGTTCGTCTTTGATCTGATCTTCCATGATGTCGAGCTGCAGGCCGACCCCCACCATATCCTGAATCAACGTATCGTGCAGTTCTTGCGCGATCCGGGTTCGCTCCGCAAGGCGATCTTCGAAACGAAGATTCAGTTGGCGTATACGCGCCTGGTAGGCGGCGAAGACTACCGCCCCCGCCGACAGGACCAGAATACTTCGAAACCACCACGTTTCCCACCAGGGCGGCAGCACGGTGACGGCGAGTGTGATGCCCTTGCTGTTCCAGACTCCGTCGTTGTTCGATCCCTGCACTCTGAATATGTACTTCCGAGCCGGAAGGTTCGTGTAGGTCGCGGTATGGTGTCCGCTATCCACCTCGTTCCACTGCGACTCCAGTCCTTCGAGCCGGTACCGGTATCGGTCCTTCTGCGGGTCCGCGTAACTCAATGAAGCAAATTCGATCGCGAAGATATTCTGCGAGTGATTCAGAGTGAGGGCATCAACCGTCCAAATCGGCTTCGAAAGCGGCGAAGCGGATCCAATTCGAACGGGCTTATTAGACAGAAGGAAATTAGTTAGTACGACCGGCGGAACGTAAGCATTTGACCGGAGCCTGTCCGGTTGAAACACGGTCAGACCGTTCGTCGATCCGAACACCAGTTCGCCGTCGCGTGTCACGCAACTGCCCTCGGCCCCGAATGGGTCGAGGTCGTCTCCGGCCACACCGTCGGATTCCGAGTAATTGCGAAACGTGCGATTGCGCGGGTTGAAATGCGAGAGGCCCCCATGGGTGGCCAGCCAAAGATCTCCGTGTCCGTCTGCGAGTATTGCCTCGACCGAGTCATCCGGCAAGCCATCCTTCATCCTGAAACCGGTGAACGTTCCCCGACCACGATCCATCCGCTCGAGACCCTTCCTAGTGGCGACCCATAAGGTTCCGGCGTGATCCTCGTAGATCGCATTCACGGCATCATTGCTCAGACTGCCCGGCTCATTCGTGTGACGGTATACCGTGACTTGCTCGGTAACCGGGTCAAAGCGGTTCAGGCCACTATTTGTGGCGAGCCAAAGTATTCCCTGCCGATCCTCGAAAATTGCCTTTACGTCGTTCTCGGATAGGCTGTGGGGATCCCCGGGATGACTGCGGTAAGCGCGAAAATGTCCGGTTCGCGCGTCGAAACGGTTCAGCCCGCCGCCGCCAGTGCCAACCCAGAGCACGCCATGTCTGTCAATGAGCAAGGTCAGCACCCGGTCGTGACTCAGGCTGTTCGGATTGTTGGTTTCATGCCGATATGCGAAGAATCGACCGGTGGCGGCATCGAGACGGTTCAACCCGCCTCCATAGGTGCCTACCCACAGCGTGCCCGACGCATCCTCACGCACGGCGGAAACCGTGTTGTAGGAAAGACTTGACGGCTTTTGGGGATCGTGCAGGTACACGGTGAATTGGCCGCTCTGCCGATCCAGCCTTTGGAGTCCCTCGCGTGTTCCAATCCAGAGATAGCCTCGGGTGTCCTCATGCGCAGACCAGACCACGTTGTCGCGTAGTCCACTGGGCTGGTCCCGCTCCCGCTGATATCGCACAAACCCAGGGGGCTTCTCCATAAACCGACTGACTCCTGCCTTGGTACCCGCCCAGATGATTCCCTCCGAGTCCTCGAAGAGGGCCCAGACATCGTTGTCGCTCAACCGGGTAGCATCCTGCGGATCGCTTTTGTACCGGATGAATCGTTTCTTTTCGGGGTCGAATCGGAGTAATCCGGCGCTGACGGTGCCCATCCAGAGCCCGCCCCCACGCGCCTCAAGAAAGGTAATAAAACCCGCCGGCGCTTCCGCGCTCGGCTGTTCGACCCGAAAGGAGTAATGGGTGAATTTACCGCTCCGAGGATTCAAAGCATCCAACAGATTCCCGGCGCCGATCCACACAGTGCCTTGGTGGTCCTCCCAAACGAAACTCACAAAGTCCTGACCAAGGCTGTATGGGTCCCGGGGATTGTGCATGTAACGGGTAACGCGACCGGTAGCGCGGTCTAGTTTATTAAGGCCATTGAACGTACCGACCCAAAAATTACCATTGCGATCTTCGTAAATGCTGTTAATTTGGTCGCTGCTAAGGGAGTCCGGGTCCTCCGGATTATGCCGGTAATGAATGAAACTGTTGCTTCCGGGGTCCAGACGATCGAGTCCATCGCTCGCCAACCATAAAGCTCCGCTGCGGTCCTGATAGAGGAGAGCCACGGCGTTGGCGATCAGACTGTGGGGGTCAGTCGGGTCGTGCCTGTAGTGGATGAAGACATCCCGCGCCTCGTCCAGTCGGTCCAATCCGCCAAAGTTGGTGCCCGCCCAGATATTTCCTTTTCGGTCCACGAGAACGGATCTGACAGTGTCGTCGCTCAGACTGCCGGGATCGTCGGGATCATGCCGGTAGTGTTTCAGGCTGTAGCCGTCGTACCGGGACAATCCGCCGCTGGTGCCCAACCATATGAAGCCATGCTTGTCCTGGGCGATGGAATAGACGGTCTCTTTGAACCGTTCCCCATCGATGGAGAGCGTGACGAAACGGATGTCCTGTTGGTCAATGGTCGGCAGCGTGACCGGCGCATCCGCCCCGCAGGCCGGGGCGCAGAACAGGATCAAGGCCCCGATTACGGAAGCGGGAGCTAATCGCGCCCCGTGTTGATGTTGCGCCGCCATCTCGCGTTCCCGGTTCGACAGAGACTTCCGTGGCTACCGCCACAGAAAACGGCCAGAATTGCAATCGTAGCGCAGGCGGCATTACGCGGGTGAATTCAGAATACAAGCCGTAGCGCAACCTGCATCTGCCGCGGGTTGCCCACCGTCGACGTGATTGTCCCGACCGCGCCGTTCCCAATCGTTGCGTTCGGTTGGCCGAACTGCGGATGATTCAGCAGATTGAACGTTTCGAACCGGAACTGCGCGGTCAAACGCTCCGTGGGACGGAATGCCTTGAACAGCGACATGTCAAGATTCGTGCGGCCGGGCCCGAAAAGGATATTGCGGCCGGCATTGCCGTAGACAAACTGCGCGGGCGTGGTGAAAGCGGCGGGGGTGAACCACAGGTTGATAGTCGGGTTTGAGAGCACCCCACTACTTCCCGTACTATCGGGGCGGCACCCTGCGGCGGCTCGCCTATACCGATGGCGTCGGACACCGTCT
>Ga0126381_100007545_pt1 | contig 12114 bp, 8 predicted proteins | sample PanSoiMetPlot_28_FD_96465 | JGI IMG/M metagenome (GOLD analysis project Ga0126381, IMG submission 96465) | Tropical forest soil microbial communities from Panama - MetaG Plot_28 | ecosystem: Environmental > Terrestrial > Soil > Tropical forest > Bulk soil | place: Panama | collected 2016-02-17
CCCGCTGTCAATCCTCGCGTATCAATACGACATAGTCTGCAACGGCGTCGAACTCTCCTCGGGGGCGATCCGCAATCACCGCCCCGACATCATGTACAAGGCGTTTGCGATCGCCGGCTACACCCCGCAGGATGTAGAGAATCGCTTCGGCGGCATGCTGAAGGCGTTCCGCTACGGTGCGCCACCACATGGCGGCTCGGCGCCTGGCATCGATCGCATCGTCATGCTGCTCGCCGACACGCCCAATATCCGCGAGGTCATCGCCTTCCCGATGAACCAGCAGGCGCGTGATTTGATGATGCATGCTCCAGCGTCTCTTTCGACCGAGCGGCTGAAGGAACTCCACATCCGCCTCGATCTGCCACCCGGCAGAACACGGAGTTAGACCGAGCTCCGAAGTCGTCGAGCGGCTCGTCAATTGGAGGTACGGTCTGGGGCTGACGGCGAGATATCGGCATATAAATTGCGTGCCGACGGTGCGATGATGTCGGCGACACCGCAGGAGCTTTCTGCCTATGAAGAGGTGGCGCTTTGAGCCATTTGCTGTTGCCGCGGCGGCTATTGCAGCCATCACGGTGTCGGCACCGATTACAAACAGTGCCGAGATCGCGCCGCATCGCGCACTGTATACGATGACCCTGGGGAGCGCCCGGAACGATTCGGGCGTCGTCGATGCGCGCGGCACGATGGACTACGAATGGGGTGAGACTTGCGATGGTTGGACCATCGAGCAGCGCTATCGGCTCAAGATGAGCTACGGCGAAACTCCGGATGTCAATATTGTCTCAAGCTTCGTAACCTGGGAAGCAAAAGACGGGACGCGTTATCGCTTTAACCAAAAGCAGACGCGCAATGGTGAGCTCGACCAGGAAATTCGCGGGGAAGCGAGACTCGATGGTGTTGGCAAGGAAGGAGTGGCCGAGTTCACAAAGCCACAGGCGCAGACCCTCAAGCTCGCACCGGGCGCGCTGTTCCCTAGCGCACACACGATCTTGCTAATTGATGCGGCCCGAGCCGGGGAGAACTTCATCTCGCGGCAGGTATTTGACGGGGCGACGGACGATAATGCGGTGCAGGTGTCGGCTGCTATTGGGGTCAGGCTCACGGCCGATCCCGCGGCAGCCTCGCGCAGTCCGCTTTTGGAGAGGCCTGGATGGCGCATCCGGCTCGCGTTTTTCCCGGCCGATGCAAACGCCGAACGCCCGGATTACGAACTCGGTATGCGACTGCTGGATAACGGCGTGTCACAAGACATGGTGATCGATTACGGCGAGTATTCGATCCGCGCCAAGTTGGATGATATCGAGCCTCTGGCCAAGCCGGGATGTTAGCCCCGGAGTTGTCGCCGCTTTCGGCCGCGGCCGGGAAATCGAGTGGTGGCGGGGTCGCACAGGGCGCCGCGGCGAACCGCACCGAGCCCGCGCCGAGCCGGTCCCGCAGTATGTCGATCGCATGCTCGATCCGCCGCGCACTGCCGGACTCGCGATCGAACAAAGTCGGAGGGTCGGCACCGCGGCCGTCGGAAAGCTGGCCGGCGCCGACTCCAACCAGCCTGAAGCGGGTTCTCTCATCGGCTTTCACAAAGCGGCCACAGGATACGCTTGAGTGTGGCGGCGTCCGCTTCGTCCTGGGGCAAAGTGGTTTCCGCTGCGATGGAGTGCGCGGGGGCGTGCGCTAACACCGCGCGGTAATCTTCGCCGCGCGCGAGACGGGCAATCTGCGCCCCAATCCGCCCGTACCGTGAGGCCAACTCATGTTCGCCGAACGCGGCGAGCTGACCAATCAACCTGACACCGTCGCGAGCAAACCGCCGTTGCATCGTCGTGCCAACACCCCATAACAACGAAACGGGCTTGTCGGCAAAAAAAGCCGCGGCGTCGTTTTGACTGAGAACCGTAAATCCGCGCGGCTTGTCGAGATCCGAAGCGATTTTGGCGAGGAATTTGTTGTTGCTGAGGCCCATCGATACGGTGATCCCGAGGTCGGCTTCCACCCGCCGCGCGAACCCGGCAACGAGCTGGGTGGGGGAAGCTGCGCGGAACGCATAGGTGCCGCTGAGGTCGAGAAACGCCTCGTCGATCGACAATGGCTCAACGACGGGCGTGAGCCGTCGCATCTCAGCTCGCACCTCGCGCCCGACCTCCCGGTACTTCTCCATGTTGGGCCGTATCACGATCGCGTCCGGGCAGGCCGCCAGGGCCTTGAACATCGGCATCGCCGATCGCACCCCGTAGAGCCGCGCGACATAGCAGCAGGCGAGCACAACCCCACGAGAGCCGCCGCCGATGATAACTGGCCGGTCGGCGAGTTCGGGCTTGTCCCGCTTCTCGACCGTCGCATAGAACGCGTCGCAATCGATGTGGGCAATCGACAGCACTCCGAGATCCTGATGGCGCACCAGTCCGGGTGACCCGCAGGCCCCGCAACGTTGGGTTGCAACGACCGAGGTGGCGAGGTTACCGCAATCGCGGCACAGCGTTTTCACGGCACCTCACCGGGCTGCCATAACCACGCCGCTCCGCGCACGCCGCTCGAGTCGCCATGGACCGGAGGGAGGAGGGGCGTGGTGACCCGGTCCGAAAAAATGTAGCGGGCCCAGCGCCGAGGAACCGCTTCGTAAAGCGCCGTAATACCTGACAGGCCGCCACCCAGCACGATCGCATCCGGGTCAATCAGATTGATTACCGAGGCCAGCCCGCGGGCGAGCCGGTCGATATACCGATCGAGCGTCGCGCGGCACTCAGCGTCGCCGCTTCGGGCGGCCTGGGCGATTTCCGACGCGCCCAAGGGTTGGCCGGTGCGCCGGCGATGATCGGCGGCGAGTGCCGGGCCGGAAAGAAAGGTCTCGATGCAGCCGGAACGGCCGCAATAGCAGGGTGGACCTGGGGTTTCATCCGGCGCCGGAGACGGGAGCGGGTTGTGCCCCCATTCCCCGGCGATCGCGTTGGCGCCGATCAGAACCCGCCGCCTGACGGCGATGCCGCCTCCAACTCCCGTCCCGAGTATGACGCCGAATACCGTCGCCATCGCCGCCGCCGCGCCATCGGTGGCTTCGGAGAGGGCAAAGCAGTTGGCATCGTTTGCTAGCCGCGTCGGCCGCCCGAGGGCGGTTTCAATGTCGCGTTGTAATGGGCGCCCGATCAACCACGTCGAATTCGCATTTTTTATCAGCCCTGTGGCCGGCGAAACTGCACCCGGAATGCCAATGCCCACCGGGGCTGTAACACCAATTTCCTGCTCGATGGCGCCGATCAGCGCGATTATCGTCTCAATAGTCGCGCGATACTGGTTTGCCGGTGTGGCAACTCGCCGTCGGGCGCGGAGCGACCCCGAGGCATCGATGGCAGCCCCTTCGATTTTCGTGCCGCCGAGATCGATGCCAATCCGCAGTCCTTCGGTCATCGGGACGCTCTTTCTCCGGGGCGTTAGTTACAGATAATTAAGTTCGATCTTCTAAAACACAGCAGCGCAGTCGGGTGCGGAATGATGATTACGGCATGCCTTTGCCCACGCCGTCGAACTCCTCGGCTCCGCCCACCAGCTCCGCGAGGCCGAGCAAGATGACATTCGAACATACCAAGCCGGGAGTGAATGGCGAGCGATCTATGCCGAAGAAGGTGTTGATCGTCGAGGATAACGACCTCAATATGAAACTCTTCAACGATCTTCTCGTCGCCCACGGCTATGGTACACTACAAACCAAGGACGGCGCCGAAGCGCTTGCCCTCGCACGCCAACATCGGCCTGACCTCATTCTGATGGACATTCAGCTGCCCCACGTTTCCGGCCTCCAAATTACCCAATGGATCAAGGAAGATGCGGAGCTGCGGGCGATCCCGGTCATCGCCGTAACTGCTTTCGCGATGAAAGGCGACGAGGAAAAAATGCGAGACGGGGGTTGCGAGGCCTATATTGCAAAGCCGATTTCGGTAACAAGCTTCTTGCAGACCGTCGAGCGCTTCCTATCGTAAGGGAGCGCTCCGCTAACCCTTCAGGTGCGAGACGCTGATGTCTGGCCGCGTGCTGGTTGTCGATGATGTCGAAGCAAATGTAAAATTGCTCGAAATTAAGTTGTCGAGCGAATACTTTGACGTCCTGGCGGCCGATAATGGCCGCACGGCGCTGCAGATCGCCGACGCCGAGCTTCCCGACGTCATTCTTCTCGATGTGATGATGCCGCGGATGGACGGTTTCGAGGTTTGCCGCCAGTTAAAGGCCAATCCGCGAACCGCCGATGTTCCGGTGGTCATGGTGACGGCGTTGTCGGACGTCGCCAACCGGCTTCGCGGCCTCGAGGCCGGTGCCGATGATTTTCTGACCAAGCCGGTCAATGATATAGCGCTGTTTGCGCGGGTGCGGTCGCTCGTTCGCCTCAAGCGAATGATGGAGGAACTGCGCGTCCGCGAAAACATTTGCGGCCGGTTTGGGGATAGTGACACACCGGCGCCGGAGGAGAGTGGGCCTGCGCGGATCCTCATCGTCGACGATGATCAACTCGCCGCCGCCAAGGTGCGCGAAACTCTGAGCACCGTCTCGAGCGGTGCGACATGGGCGCCCAATTGCGCCGAGGCGCAAGCATTGCTGACCCCCGATATCGAGCTGATCATCGCCAGCCTGTCGATACGCGGAAGCGACGCGCTGCGGCTCGTCTCGCAATGCCGCAGCAACGAAGCGTTCCGTCAGCTGCCCATTTTACTGATTGCCGATGACAAGGATCTCCCCCGCCTCGCTAAAGGCCTCGATCTGGGTGCGAATGATTATTTGATACACCCGGTTGACCGGAACGAGCTACTGGCGCGCACCGCGACACAAATTCGCCGCAAAAGGCTGCAGAACCGATTACAGGCGAGCTATCAGCGCAGCCTATCGCTGGCGCTTACCGATGAGCTCACTGGACTTTATAACCGAAGGTACTTCTTCGCCCATCTCGACGAGTTAATGGCGCGCGTTTGCCAAGATGGCATCAGCGTGTCGGTTTTGACGTTCGACATCGATCATTTCAAGCTGGTAAACGACACATACGGGCATGCTTCGGGCGATGAGGTACTGCGCGAATTAGCCGCCCGGACGATGAATAGCGTGCGCAGCGTAGATCTCGTCGCACGGCTCGGGGGCGAAGAATTTGTCGTTGTGATGCCGGAAACCGACCTCGGTGTTGCTGTCGCGGTCGCCGAGCGCCTTCGCGGTGCCGTCGCGAGAGACCCCTTCTCCTTAAAACCGGACGGCAAGAAGCTGTCCGTCACGATCAGCATAGGGGTTACCGCGACGGGCGAAGGAGACGATGACCGCGATGGAATGTTGAAGCGGGCTGATGACGCCCTCTATACGGCCAAGAACCGCGGGCGAAATTGCGTCGTCGTCCGCGCACCAGGCGCACCACCCGCGCGCGTCACGTCATCTTTCACCGATGACGCCGACGTCATGATCAAATCTTAGGGTCCTGGGCAACCAGTAACGGTGCCGTGGCCGGACTTGATGGTCCGGCTATCCACGCCAGTGGAGAAATTTGTAGCCGCGTCAAAACCTGGACGCCGGGGCCAGCCCGAGCAACAGGCTCTACTCTCAATCCTAAGCAACGCTCGAGCGATCGTTAACTGATCGCTATTTGATCCTTGCTTCTTTGAATACGACGTGCTTGCGGGCGATTGGATCGAATTTCTTCAGCTCGAGCTTTTCTGATTTGCTGCGAGGATTCTTCTTGGTCACGTAAAAGTAGCCGGTGTCGGCACTGCTCACCAGCTTAATCAGCACAGTATTTGTCTTGGCCATTGGGAGCTCGCTTCACGGATTTCGAACATCGGAAGATAGCGACCGACGGCCGGCTGTCAAGGCGGGCTCGGCGGGTGGCACCGGAGGCGGCGGCGGTGCAGCTGCAATGCTCGACATGGGGGCGATAGAATGTAGTGCCTGACTGTAGAGAAACGGATCCGCCAAGAGGCGCTTCGCCACCTTCACATCGATCTCGTGGTCGCCTTGCCGCGCCGGACAGGACCGGCGCAGCTGCGACCATGCGCTTTCGTCGAGTGAGGCCCGCGGCCGCAGTGTGGCGGAGGCGGTTGGGTAAATTGCCGCGGCGGCGCGATCGATCGCGGTTTGCACGGCGTGTTCGTCCTCCCCGAGGTCGCTGGTACACAGAGTCGGGACGACCCCATGCTCGTGCAGGAAATACCCCGACGGGGTGACAAGCTGAGCCCAGGTCAATGTCAACTCGCCGTCATTCGGTAGCCGCAATACGGTCTGTACCGTGCCTTTGCCATAGGACGTACTGCCCACCACAACCGCGCGACCGATATCCTGCAGGGCTGCCGCGACGATCTCGGACGAGGACGCCGAGCCACCGTTGATCAAGACGACCATCGGCACCTGTGGCGCGACACTGTCACCCGAAGCCTCGAAATACTGACGGCTCGCCGGATGACGTCCGACTGTCGAGACAATCGGTCCTTTTTGGACAAAGACGTCGGAAAGGCTCACGGCCTGATCGAGCAACCCGCCCGGATTGCCGCGCAAATCGAGTACAACGCCGCGGACCTGCACACTCATATCACGCTTCAGCGTCGTGAGCGTTTCGACAATCTGCTGAGTCGTGTTTTGGTTGAAGCTTGCCACCTGAAAGATCGCAATATTGCCGTCGCGCGATACAGCCACAGTCGGGAGGATCACGAGCTCGCGCTGCAACCGAAACGTTCGGTTTTGCCCGATACTCGGACGGTAGACGGTCACCTCCACGGGGCTGAGGATCGGTCCGCGTAGAGCATGAACCACGTCGCTTTGCGAGCGTCCGGTCGTCGGCGCCTTGTCGATTGCAACCAGCCTATCGTCGATGCGGATGCCGGCAACGTCGGCGGGACCGTGCGGCGTAACGGCGGTAATCCGGAACTGCTCGTCTGACGCGTCGAGCGTCACGCCGATGCCGCCAAAACCGTCACGTGCAGCGCGCTGGTCGCGTGCGACTTCGGGCGACGAATAGCGGGAAAAGCGATCAAGAGCGCCGGTAATGCCGTCGAACAATGCCTTGTCGATCTGGGCCTCCGGCAGCGCTGCAACAGTCGGAGACGCCGCCTTTGCCGCCGCTATCAGTCGGCCAATCAACGCCCCCCAATTATGCGGGTCGTCGTCCGACGGTACCGGGTAGACCGCCACTTCCCGCATGTCATAGGAAAGGACAATCTGCGTTCGATCGGGTCCGGGCGTTTCCGCCACCGAAAACTTGCCGTCCAGCCGTGAAAGGCGGGCGACGCCCGCAAGAACCAACTTTCGACTGGAAACCGGCGCGATGTAGAGATCGGTAATTTCATCGAGACCGCGAGCGAACAATCGTCCTGTCGGGTCGTTGGGCAGCGCTTGACGCTCGGCGCACGCTGCGAATGCGACAAGGAGGACGACGCTGCCTACTCGCGCGAGCGCGGAGGCTGGACGGAGCCACACAACACTCATTCCCCCCAGAGGAAGCCCCAACCTTTCCTCGCACCAATGTGCTGAACGTAATCGGTCAGCTTCGACGATTTTACTTTAGCCGAGGTAAATACAGCAAAGCGCATTTGCAGCGCAATCAACGGCGCCTTCTCCCTCTGCCGCGGGACGGGAGCGCCCGCTTGCCGGTCGGAGCGCGCGGGTTCGCTTCCGTCTCTCCCTCCTCGATGCGGAGCACGAGGCGTCCGCCCAGCCCATCGGCTTCGATGAGCCGAACCAAAAGTTCGTCGCCGAGCCGGTACACGAGCCCATTATAGCGTCCCATCAGGCTCAGGCCGTTCTCGTCCCGGTCATAGTAATCGCCGGGCAAGGTCGAGATTGGCACCAGCCCATCGGCTCCATTTTGCTGCAAGGTAACAAACAGTCCAAAGTTGGCGACGCCGCTGACGCGGGCGGAGAAGAGGCGGCCCACCGAACCGGCAAGGAGGGTCGCTCGGTAGCGCTCGATCGCGGTGCGTTCGGCTTCGGCCGCACGCCGCTCGGTCGCAGAGATATGTCCAGCCACCGCCTGCAGCTGCTCGCGGCCGATGTGTCGGGGCAGGGCGCCGGTGTTATCCGGCTTGGTTATCACTCCAGCGATCAGCGCTCGATGCACCAAGAGATCCGCATAGCGGCGGATCGGTGAGGTAAAATGAGCATAGCGGCGCAGAGCCAGGCCGAAATGACCAATGTTGTTTGGGCTGTAGACGGCTTGTGCCTGGCAGCGAAGGACGAGGTCATTGATGAGGGCCGCCTCTGGTCTTCCCGCCGCGCGGCCCAGCACCCGGTTGAACAGCTCAGGTTTGAGGGCTTGCCCTTTGGCGAGGGCGAGACCGGGAATGCCTGTCTCCGCGAGAAATACCCGCAGAGCCTCCACCTTCTCCGCGTCCGGCGCGTCATGCACGCGATACATGCAAGGCTGGTGGCATGCCTCGAGTTGCTCGGCGGCGGCCACATTTGCCAAGATCATGAACTCCTCGATCAGCCGATGGCTGTCGAGGCGAATGGCGCGCTCGACCGCCACCGGACGCCTCTCGGCATCGAGCAAGACGCGATGTTCGGCGATATCGAGATTGAGTGCGCCGCGCTTTCTGCGCGCTTCCGCGAGCGCCGTGAAGGCGCCGTAAAGCGCGGAGAGTGAAGCTTCTGAGACCGCGGTCGGCTGGCGGCCGTCCCGCGCCGCCTGGACCTCCTCGTAGGTGAGGCGCGCGGCGGAGCGCATTACGCTGCGCTCAAAGCGATGCCGCCGTTTGTGGCCGGCAGCGTCGATCCACAAATGCACCGACAGGCAAGCGCGGTCGACATGCGGTTTCAACGAGCACAGCTCGTTGGACAGCGTCTCGGGGAGCATTGGGACGACGCGGTCGGGAAAATAGACCGAGTTGCCGCGCCGCTCGGCCTCCCGGTCGAGAACGCTGCTGGGGCGGACGTACCAAGCGACATCGGCAATCGCGACGATGAGATGCCAGCCGTCGGGATTCTGCGGGTCAGGGTCCGGCTCAGCCCACACCGCATCATCGAAATCGCGGGCGTCACTGCCATCGATTGTGACGAGCGGGATCTCGCGCAAATCGGTGCGGCCAGCTGGGCTCACCGGGAGCGCCGCGGCCGCTTCAGCAATCGCCTCTGCAGGGAATTCGGTCGGGATGTCGTAGGCCGCGATCGCCATCAGGCTGATTGCGCCGGGGTCCGACGCCGGCGCTATTCGTTCGACAACGCGGACGCGCGGCGCCCCGAACCGCCGCGCCGGCAACTGCTCGGCGATCACCAGGTCGCCGGGTTCGGCGTTGCCCTTATCTCCCGGCGCGACCCAATACTCGTTGCGGTCACGTCGGTCGACGCGTTGCAGCTTGCCGCCATCGCGACCGGTTTCGAACGTACCGATAATCCGTTCACCGGCCGGCTCGATCCTCCGGATAATCCGGGCCTCGATCTCGCCGCTCTCAAGCTGAATCAGCCGCGCCGCGGCCCGCTCTCCGATCCGCAACGTGTCGGCTCCGGCCTCGACGAGGCGGAAAGTCGGCATCGGGCCGGGTCCCGGCCACGCCACTGGCCGGGCGAGTGCCACCCTATCCTCATCGCTTCCCGTCCGTTCGATTATCGCAGCTTCCGGGAAGGCTGCCGCGGCGACAAAGCGCCGGTTGGGAGCGCGGGTGACTGCACCGGAGCGTTCGATCCGGCGGAGCATGTCTCGTAGCTCCGGCCGACTGCCCGGGCCGACGGCGAAAGCGCGGGCGATCTCGCGCTTCCCGACCGCCGATGGGCTCTCCCGAATGAAGGTGAGCACCTCGGCCACGGATGGAAGCTCGCTACGGCCTCGTTGTGGCCTTTCGCCGGCAGTCTTGACGCGTGACCTCACCGGCTCGCGGGCTGGTCGCCCGATCGCGACGCGCGTTTTTTAGTCGGTCGCGCGGGGCCAGCCTTCCTTGCCGTCTTTTTCGCTTTTGTTGGCTTTGCCTTTATCGACCCAGGAGCCATTGCCTCGGGGGCGCCGCCGCCGTTTTGCGAAGCCGCTGCGGCCCCCTTTGCGGCTCGCGCCGATCTCGCTTTCCTGCTGGGGGAGTTGGCAGCGGATTTGGCAGTCTTGCGCCGCCGCCCCTTGGTCTTCTCGCGCTGTGCTGCGAGAAGAGGCAGCGCGTCGGCGAGCGAGAACACCTCCGGATCCGAATTTCGCGGCAGCGATGCGAACACCCCATCGTGGGTTACATAGGGGCCGTAGCGCCCGCGGTAGAGCCCGACCACTCCGCCGTCGGGATGTGCCCCAAGTTCGCGCAGTAGTTGTGGTCCGCGACGTTGCCCGGGCGAGGGTTCGGCCAACAGCACGACAGCGCGGTTGAGCCCGATCGTCAGCACGTCGTCATCGCTGCCCAGCGATTTGAATGTTGATCCATGCTTGATGTAAGCGCCGAAGCGGCCGATGCCGGCGGTGATCGGCTCGCCCGTTTCAGGATGGCGGCCGAGCTGTCGCGGCAGGGCGAGCAGGCGCGCCGCCGTCTCGAGATCGACATCGGCGGGCTTCAACGAGCGTGGCAGCGCGACACGCTTAGGTTTGAATTCGCCCTCTCCGTCGCCGAGCTGGACGTAATAACCGTAGGGTCCCTTCTTTAGCGCGATCGGCAGTCCGGTGGCGGGGTCGGTTCCAAGTGCGGTCTCCGGCGGCGGTGCCGCCTCTCCTTCGGTCTCCACGACGAGCGGGCGTGTGTGGCGGCAGTTGGGGTAATTGGAGCAGCCGATAAATGCGCCGAATTTACCCAGCTTGAGGCTGAGCCGGCCGTCGCCGCAAACCGGACAAAGGCGCGTATCGCGCCCAGTGCCGTCATTCGGAAAGAAATGCGGGCCCAGCTCTTCGTCGAGCGCGGTGAGCACTTGGCCGATCGTCAGATCCTTCGTGCCTTGGATCGCGGTCGAGAAGTCGCGCCAGAAATTCCGCAGCACCTCCTTCCAGTCAATGCGGCCGCCGGAGATGTCGTCGAGCTGGTTTTCGAGGTCGGCGGTGAAGTTGTACTCGACGTAACGTTCGAAAAAGCTCGTCAGAAAAGCGGTGACGAGCCGGCCGCGATCCTCCGGCAAGAACCGCCGCTTTTCGAGCCGCACATATGTACGATCCTGTAGGACCTGAAGGATCGTCGCGTAAGTAGAAGGGCGACCGATGCCGAGTTCTTCGAGCTTTTTGACAAGGCTCGCCTCACTGTAGCGCGGCGGCGGCTGTGTGAAATGCTGGTTCGGGACGACCGCGCCGCGCGCCAACCGCTCGTCCTTTTGCATGGCCGGAAGGCGCGTGCCCTCGCCCTCCTCATCGGCAGTGGTATCGTCCCGGTCTTCCTGGTAGAGCGCCAGAAATCCGTCGAAAACGACGACCGATCCGTTGGCGCGCAGGCGCAGCCGCCGGTTCACATCGGCAATATCTATCGCGACCTGCTCGAGTAATGCCGAGGCCATCTGGCTCGCCACAGCCCGTTTCCAGATCAGCTCATAAAGCCGGAGATGGTCGCGGTCGAGGTAGCCCGCGACATCGGCGGGTTTGCGCGCGAGATCTGTCGGCCGGATCGCCTCATGCGCCTCCTGTGCATTCTTTGCGCGGCTATGGTAGACGCGGGGTGCATCCGGGACGTAGCGGGGCCCGAACTCGCTGCCGATCAGCTGGCGCGCGGCAGCAATCGCCTCGTTTGAAATGGCGACACCGTCCGTGCGCATATAGGTGATGAGCCCCACCGTCTCGCCGGCGAGGTCGATGCCTTCATAGAGCCGTTGCGCGATCTGCATCGTGCGGGTCGCACCGAAGCCGAGCTTGCGCGAAGCTTCCTGCTGCAGGGTCGAGGTCGTGAAGGGCGGGAACGGGTTACGGCGGACCTGCTTGCGTTCGATCTCGGCAACTGCAAATCCCGATGCACGCAGGATCGCGTCGGCCGCCGCCCGCGCCTTCGCCTCGGTGTCGAGATCGAAACGGTCGAGGCGCTTGCCGTCGAGATGCGTCAGCCGGGCGGTAAAGGTCTGACCGTCTTCGGTTATGAAATCGACTTCGATCGTCCAGTATTCGCGTGGCTTGAACGCCTCGATTTCGGCTTCCCGCTCGCAAATGAGGCGGAGCGCCACGGATTGGACGCGTCCCGCCGAACGGCTGCCCGGCAGCTTGCGCCACAGCACCGGCGAGAGCGTGAAGCC